>WNFP01000161.1_pt1 | contig 49044 bp, 48 predicted proteins | sample 5400201 | NCBI WGS metagenome assembly WNFP01 (sample SAMN13153355, study PRJNA577476) | soil metagenome | isolation source: 115 cm saprolite under Madrone tree | place: USA:California | collected 2016-06-14 | reverse complement strand
CCGCTGAGACCGCCGATGATGAAATTCGAAACGAATCCCAGGGCAAAAAGCATCGGCGCGGTGAAACGTATGTTCCCACCCCAGAGCGTACCGAGCCAATTGAACGTTTTGATGGCCGACGGAACGGCGATAACCATGGTCGTCATCATGAAGGCCGTCCCAAGCAGCGGATTCATTCCGCTCACGAACATATGATGGCCCCAAACGATCCAGGAGAGAAAGGCGATAGCGATCATGGAAAAAGCCATAGCGTGATAGCCGAAGATCGGTTTGCGGGAAAAAGTCGAAAGCAACTCCGAAGTCACTCCCATCGCCGGAAGCACTAAAATGTAAACTTCCGGATGGCCGAAGAACCAAAACATGTGCTGCCAGAGCAGCGGCTCTCCTCCACCTTCCGGCAAAAAGAAGCTGGTTCCGAGCGTGCGGTCGAAGAGCAACATCGCCAGCGCCGCCGTCAAAACCGGAAGCGCGAGCAACAATAAAATCGCGGTGATGAATAACGACCAAACAGTGAGCGGCATACGGAAATAAGTCATCCCAGGCGCTCTCATGTTGACGATGGTCGTAATGTAGTTAATGGAACCCATCAAAGAAGAGACACCGAGAATCATGAGGCTGATGATCCAAAGATCTTGTCCCCAGTCGACACCCGTATATTGCGCTTTGGCCGAGAGCGTCGCATAGGCCGTCCAGCCCGAGGCTGCTGGCCCGCCAGGAACGAGGAAACTTGCCAGCATCACGACACCAGCCACCGCGCCGACCCAGAAAGAGAGCATGTTCAACTTCGGAAACGCCATATCGCGCGTGCCAATCATCAATGGAATCAGAAAGTTGCCGAAGCAGCCGACCATGATCGGCATAACCACAAAGAAGATCATGATGGTTGCGTGCATGGTAAAAAGGGCGTTGTACGTCTGCGGCGGAATAATCCCATCATACATGTACGGCTCAGGAATCCACTTGAAGCCAGGAACGGCGGTCTCCGGCCACGCCAGCTCCCAGCGGATCATCATCGCCAGCGTCCCTCCAATCAGCAACATAAGGAGCCCCAAAAACAGAAACTGGCGACCGATCATTTTGTGATCGGTCGAAAACACATAGGTGCGCAAAAACCCGAGTTCTTCGTGGTGGGCATGGGCTGCATGCGCTGCGTCAGCCGCTACAGTATCGCTCATCGTTCAGAATCCTCCGTTAATATGCTTGGATGATTTCGCTAAAGAATAGGATTTCCTATTGCGGTTTAGGGGCCAAATTCTCTGCCGCCCACTTTTGGTATTCTTCCGGAGTGTGGACGTAGAGCCATCCCTTCATACCGGAGTGACCAAAGCCGCAGAGCTGGGAGCACGGCAGCTCGTATTTGCCAGGCTTAGTAGCTTCGAACCAGACCAAAATCGTCCGGCCCGGGACGGCATCCTGTCTAAGCCGCAGATTCGGCAGGTAAAAACTGTGAATCACATCTCTAGACGCGAGATGAACACGCACGACCTTATTGACCGGGACATGCAAATCATTGTCGAACTTCACGTCGTCGTCCGTGCCCAATTTGCCGTCCGGCCCGGGGTAAGCTACCTCCCAGTTAAATTGTTTCCCCGTCACGCCAAGTTCGTAGTCGCTATCCGGCGCGTTGCGTTTCACCCTGGCCCACGTCGATACGCTCATGAAGGAAAGCGTGATGAAGATTGCCGCGGGAACAACGGTCCAGATGATCTCAAGCGTCGTGTTGCCGTGGGTGTAGGTGGCGCGCCGCCCTTCACGGTGACGGTACTGGATCAGAAACCAGATCATCAAAACCGTGACCAGAATAAACGTGACGCCCGTAATATAATAAATAAGGTAGAACAACGAGTCGATATCTTGACCAAATGTGGATACATCCTCTGGCAACCAGCGCAGCATTTAGCACACCATCCTTAATTAAATAGAATGTTTAGGATTCGCGGTGAAAACTTCACCTTTGCTAACACAGCTACTACGCCAATTCAAGCGCAAACGCCTTTGATTTGCAAAGCTTTTGTCTCAATGTTAAGCAGATTGCTGCCGGCCAACACCCATCCGAAATCATGACTGCTTGGCATACGCTCAGTTTGTTTTTCCACCTCGTCGCACTTGCCCTATGGTTGGGCGGTATCGCATTCTTTCTCGTCGTCTTCGCTCCTGCGGTACATGATCTGCAGCCGGGTGTCGGCATCCGGACCCTGAACCAGGGCAGAATTTCTCTTGAAGCCGTTTCGTGGGTGGGAATCGCACTTTTACTCGTGACCGGGATCATCAACCTGGTGCTGCGATATCAGGGGCCTAGCGGATCTCCGAGTCATTTCTATAGCATTACCCTCGCCGTCAAACTCTTCCTGTTCGCCGCCATGGTGGTGCATCACTGCTTACAAGTTTTCAAGTACGGACCGAAGATCGCCTCCCTCACTGCGCAGTTACCCGCTGTCACAAATTCCTGGCCGGAGCCGCTGCTCACTCATTGGCGGAAATGGTTTCTGCTCCTCAAGATCAACGCAGCCCTTGGCCCTGCCGTAATGTTCTTAGGTATCGCTCTGCTCAAGAGCTAAGTTGCAAGTAACACGTAGCCTCAAAACCATCACCACGGCGGCTATGTTTCTTAGTAGAAACAATTCTCGCCTTGCGCGGCGGGAGAATTCCGGAAATATTTTCTCCATCTTCAGATTGATTCCCGTTTTCGAGCTTTCAGTTAGACTTTCGTTGGACGACTATCACGAGGCGCTTCAAGGCTGTTTGCAACTGGGTACTAAGGCTTTTCTGCGGCCATAAGGCTCAGATCAGCGGCGGCGCAAATCACTCTCGACCGGACGAAACCGACCTGCTTGAATGTCGAAACATGTTTCTCCACGGTCATGAAATGACCTGCCTGATAATGGGACGGTAAAGGGGAATTGACGTGATCGCAGACCAAAAGGCTTCCGCCGGGAACCAGCAAGTTGTAAAGCTGAGCGTAAAGCTTGGGGATGCGGCTCGCATGGCGGAGCTCATGCACGGCCTGCAAAGAAACGACAAGATCAAAGTCCGTCGGCAGCGCCGCAGCCCAGTTCTTCTTTTTGAAATCTCGCTGGATAAAATCCGTCCGATCTTTGAATGGTGCTAAACGTTTGCGGCTGAGCTCCAGCATGTGAGGCGAGAAGTCGAGGAGCATGTAGCGCGATATCGCGCAGTTTTTTATCAGGGCTTCGGCCAAAAATCCCGGGCCGCATCCCAGCTCGAACACCGACAATCCGTCTTTTTTGATGCGCGCGGCCTCAGCGGCAAAAACCTTGAACAATCGCTGCCGTTCCGGCCGATATCGGATGATGCTGTCGCTCCACTTTTGGACGTATCTAGGATCGAAGAAATCGTGATCGCTCGGCACTTCTCTGACGCCCATGGAAGCTATTTATAGTTCTCGCTTACCGCCAATGCAAGAAAAGTGAGAGGCAGCATGAAGCGAAACACTAAAGCTCACTGGGATCGCCCCACTCGAGCGGGTTCTGCGCTCGCCTATCCTTTGGGGTAAAGCCCTTGAATGAATCCGCTGTCTTCCAGCTGTTTCACGAAACGCACATCCATGAATGATTCTGGATTGACGTTCTTGGCCTTCGGATCTCTGGTGGCGAGCTGTTCGAGCACAAAGCGTATTCCGCCGATCGTGGGATAAGGAACGCGGGCTAACTTCGGAGCATAGAAATTCACTGTTGAGGAGAGAATGGCCGGATCTTTGATACCGGTGTATTTGCCCGTGATCTTCATCGCAAGATCACGGTTGTTCTTGTAAAGCGCGATTGCCTCGGTGTAAGCCCTGACAAAACGCTGGGCGGTATCTGAATTTTCTTTGAGATAGCTTTTCTTGGCCGCAATACCGACGAAGGGAAACTCCAATCCCAACGCTGCGATGTCGGCGATCTCTTTGTAGCCCAACTTCTTGGCAGCATCCGTGAACGGATCGGCGAGCGCGCCAGCGGCGATGCGACCCGACTGCATACCGCCCATGATGCCCGGATAATCTTCCAATTGAAGGAGCGCGATATCTTTCTCCGGCTGAAGGCCGGCTTTTCTGATCGCAAACCGGGCGGAGATATCGGTATTAGAGCCAAATCGCGTGATGCCGATGGCCTTGCCCTTTAATTCTTCCATCTTGGCAACGTTTCCCATGATGACGATCGGCGTAGTATTCAGCGCCACCGCGACGAAAGTCACGTCCATACCGGCCACCCCGGCCGCCAGCATCGCCGGACCGCCCATCTGAGCCATCTGAATTTCGCCTGAAACCAGTGTTTGGGCCATGGTCGAACCGCTGCGGATGTAGGCTACGTCGGTGCGCAAGCCATTTTTCTCGAACAGGCCAGCCTCGCGGGCAACCCAAAGCACCGCATGCGGACCCGATACGGCGGCGTAACCGGACATGACCCGGGTGAGTCCTTGCGCAACGGCGGTGCCGTGGAACAACAGAACCATTAACGCAACTAAGATAAATCTCATCACGAGCCTCCTTGAACTTGATTCAACGATTGTTCGGCAGTATAGGGGTAAGCGGGAATAGAGGTCAATATCGCTCTGAATAGGCTTCGACCGGAAGGATAGTGAATGAAAATAACCCTGTCGCTTTTCAGTTTCCTCGGCGGGCTGTTTTTGCTGCACGCTGCCCCCTCTGCCGCGGCAAGCATCAACGTCGTGTGGACCAGCGAAGTCGGTCAATTCGCGCCGCTCTGGGTCACCAAGGAAGCGAAGCTGTTCGAAAAATACGGCAATCAAGTCCAGTTGATTTTTATCCAAGGGGCCAGCTCCGCCGCCGCAGCGCTGTCATCGGGCGACGCCCAAGTCGGCATGTTCTCGCCGCAAGTGGTGGTCTCGACGCCGGCGTTGGATTTGGTCATGTTCGGCCGGCTCGGCAATACCATGGATAATCGCATTTACGCTAGGCAAGGAATAAAGAACCTCAAGGAAGTCAAACGCCTTGCCATCAGCCGCTTCGGCAGTAACGCCGATTTCGCCGCCCGATATCTTTTGCAGCGCGAAGGACTCAGGCCAGACACCGACGTGGCGCTGCTTCAGGTCGGCAACCAAGCCAATCGCATTGCCGCCGTCGAGACCGCCAACGCCGATGCCGCGATGCTCACCCCGCCTATGACGCTGCAAGCGCGCAAGCTGGGAATGACGTTGATCGCGGACGCGTCCAAGCTCGGCATCCCCTATTCCAGTCTCTTCTTCGTGTCACGCCGGCCCTACCTGACAAAGAATCGCGCCGACTTGGTCAACTTCACAAAAGCGATGGTCGAAGGCGTGCACTACTATAAAGCTAAGAAAGAGTTCAGCATGAAGGTGATAGGCAAATATATGAAAGTCGAAGACCGGGAAGTGATCGAAGAGAACTTCCGCGAGTATGACTTCCCGTTGAAGCCCTATCCGGCCAAGGAGTACTTCGCCTTGCCGATTCAGGAAGTCGGCAAAAAAGATCCTAAAGTGTTGAAGGAAGATCCTGAGCGTTTCGCCGATCAGTCGCTGGTGAAGGAACTCGACGCCAGCGGTTTTATCGACAAGCTGACCCAAGAATACAAAGTCAAATAAAACCACCGCCGCGCGTAAAGTCTACGTCGATCACAGGAGGTCCCATGGCAACCGTCCGGGGAGCAACACTACTTGGTCCAGACAAATTGGAAGTCCGTGAATATCCGGTTCCCGACATTCCCGCCGACGGCGGCCTGGTTAAGGTCGAGATGGGCGGCGTCTGCGGTACCGACGTCAAATACCTTCACGGCAAGCTTAAAGTCGATTATCCCATCATTCTCGGCCATGAGATTCTCGGCCGTGTCGAGAAGCTCGGCAAAAATGCCGCGGCGATTCACCACGTAAAGGAAGGCGATCGCATCATTCTCAAAGGCGCCATCGGCTGCGGCCGCTGCGCCGATTGCCGGCGCAACAATCAGCGCTTTTGCAAGCAGCGCACGAACTATGGCGGGCGAACAAAATGCGATCAGCCGCCGCACCTGTTCGGCGGCTTCGCGGATTATATTTACCTGGCTCCCGATGTTCTCGCGACCAAAATTAGCGACGCGCTTCCCGCCGAAGCGGCAGCTCTTATCGGTTCGGTGATGGCCAACGGCTTTCAGTGGGCCATTCGCAGAGGCGGCGTGAAGATGGGCGATTATGTTTTGATTCAAGGCCCCGGACAGCAAGGGCTCTCCTGCACCTTCGCCGCTCGTCATGCCGGTGCCGCCAAGATCTTTATCTCGGGCATCGGACGCGACAAACCGCGATTGGAACTGGCCAAGAAGTTCGGCGCCCATCGCACAATCAATGTCGAAGAAGAAGATGTCGTCGAAGTCATCCGCAAGGAAACAAACGGCGAAATGTGCGATGTGGTTGTGGATGTATCAGGGAATCCGAACGCCATCGTGAAGTCTGTCGATTGCCTGCATCGGCAAGCCACCATGGTGTTAGGCGGCTTGACCGGGGATACCACCGTGACACCGATGCTCATGGACAAACTGGTCTGGGGTGAGATCAAACTCCAGGGTTGTTTTACGGCGGACAACGATGCTACGGAAGCCGCGCTGCGGCTCATCGAAGAGACGAAGTTCCCGGTGCAGGAAATGGTCAGTCATGTCTTTCCACTGAAGGATATCGAGAAATGCATTCGCGCCGTTGGCGGAGAAATCCCCGAAATGTTTCCATCCAAGGCATTGATCAATCCGGCATTGGGTTAAATCCGTCGTCAATACGGACCTCTCATGGGGATGATCGAAGGGCTGAAAGAAAAAGTCATTATCGTAACCGGCGGCGGCCACGGCATCGGCAAGGCTTACTGTTTCGGTTTTGCCAGGTCGGGATCCCGAGTTGTCGTTGCGGATATTGATAGACCGGCCGCTGAACAAGTTACCGCACAAATCACAAAAGAGACGGGCTCTGAAGTGCTTGCCACACATGTGGATGTCGCTGACGAAAAGTCAACCAAGGACATGGTCGCCGCGGCGCTGGAGCGTTTCGCTCGAATCGACGTGCTGATCAATAACGCCGCGATTTTCGCCACCGTTCCCATGAACCGCGGTAGGATCGAAACCATCACGTCTGATGAGTGGGACAAGTTGATGGCGGTAAACTTAAAAGGGCTCTTCTTTTGCTGTCGCGCCGTGTTGCCGACCATGCGCGCGCAGAAATCAGGCAAGATTATCAACATCGCTTCCGGCACAGTCTTTAATGGCAGCCCCGGACGAATCCACTACGTCACTGCGAAGGCGGGAACCATCGGGTTCAGCCGCACGCTCGCGCGCGAAGTCGGCGACGACAATATCCAAGTCAACGTGCTCGCTCCCGGCAACACGTTATCGGAAGAGAATCCGACGGAGGAAATGATCCGCTTCCGGCAATCCTCCATAGGCGGTCGCGCGTTGCAGCGCGTCCAAGTGCCACAGGACGTGGTCGGCGCTATGCTGTTTCTTGCGTCGCCTCTCAGTGATTTCATCACCGGGCAGACCATCAATGTCGACGGCGGCATCTCGTTCTTGTGAAGCGCTCAGGAATCCATGGGTGTTAAAAAGTCTGAATGCTTCGACGGGCTCAACATAACGGATCAGGAAAATTTATATTGCAGTGCTCCACAGTCCGTCCTAAGTTATCTAAGGGTAAACGGAGAGTTTCCAACGCTCGCTGAAGCTCAGGCACACAAGTAAGTCAATACGAAACAGGAGAACGATTTTATGAACGTGAATTATCCGATTATCGACGCTGACGGGCACGTCCTGGAGAAAGATAGTGAGCTCCACGATTATCTCGAAGGGCGCTACGGCAAGGCGCCTCGTTTCGAGACCTATTCTTACTTTCCTTCGCTCGACGGCTGGAACCGCGGCTCCGGTGTTCCGGGAAAAGATCCGGAAACTCCCGCGCCGCGCTGGCTCGAATTTCTCGATGAGCTGGGCGTGCAAACGACGGTGCTTTATCCCACCGGCGGTTTGTCGTTGGGTTTGATCCAGAATCCCGAGTGGGCCTGCGTCCTTGCGCGCGCGTATAACTCATGGGTGTCCGACCGCTTCATCAAGCAAAGCCCGCGGCTGCAGGCCGTCGCGCTATTGCCGGTCCACGAGCCTATCGAAGCCGCCAAGGAACTTGAGCGCGCGCAGCAATTGGGACTCGTTGCCGGACTCTTGCCCGCGGTAACGATTCTAAACAAAGGCTACGGCCATATGGATTTCGATCCAATCTACGAGGCCGCCGAGAAGCTCGATATGCCGCTCACGGTTCATGGCGCGCCGAGCCGCGGCATGGGGTTCGATTTCTTCAATAAATTTTTGCAGGTGCACACGCTCGAGCACCCTTTTGCGATCCTCATTCAGTTCACCAACATGATCTTTGAAGGAACCTTTGAACGCTTCCCGAGGCTTCGTGTGGCCTATCTTGAAGCCGGCTCGGGCTGGCTTCCTTATATGATGGACCGCATGGACGAAGAGTTTGAAAAGCCCTACCGATTCCAGGCGCCGCTGCTCAAGAAAAAACCCAGCGAATATATTCGCTCGGGCCAAGTCTGGACCACCTGCGAAGTTGAAGAGCAGGCGCTCACGCATGTTCTTAAGCAGTTTAACCCTCGCTGCGTCATGTGGCCGTCCGACTATCCGCACGAACGGCTCCCTGACATGTTCAAACGCGATATCCCTGAGTTCTTGGAACGACGCGATCTAACCGATGACGTGAAAAAAGCTATCCTGCACGACAACCCGATAGATTTTTACCGGCTCAAGATCTGACCTAAGACACGGAGGGACCATCATGCGGCTAAAAGATAAAGTTGTGATTGTAACCGGCGGAGGAGTCGGCATCGGCAAAGCCTATTCTACCGGCGTTGCCAAAGAGGGCGCGAAAGTCGTTGTCGCTGACATTCAGGAGGCGGAAGCTAAGAAGGTCGCCGCGGATATCAAGCAGGCGGGCGGCGAAGCCACGGCAGTTTCGGTGGACGTGACTTCGCAGGAAAAAACCCGAGCCATGGCTGACGCCGCACTAAAGCAATATGGCCGCATCGACGTTTTGGTCAACAACGCTGGTTTGTACTCGGCGTTGAAGAAAAGACCCTTCATGGAGATCGATCCGGACGAGTGGGACCGCGTCATGGCCGTAAATGTCAAAGGTCTGTTTCTTTGCGTGAAGGCGGTCTACCCGGCGATGAAGCAGCAAGGCAAAGGTAAGATCATCAACATCTCATCGGGGACCGCGCTTAGCGGATCGCCATTTTTTCTGCATTACGTTTCGTCGAAGGCCGGCGTGATCGGCTTCACCCGTGCCTTGGCACGTGAAGTCGGCGACGATAACATTTGTGTGAATTCTATCATGCCGGGGCTGACCATCTCGGGATCCAATCAGGAAGGCGTCATGACAGCGGAGCAATTAGCCGACCGCAGAAAGCGCCGCTGTTTCCAGCGCGATCAATATCCGCAGGATTTGGTGGGGACCGTGATTTTTCTGTCCTCAGACGATAGCGACTTCATGACCGGCCAATCCATCAGTGTCGACGGCGGTATGAACATGCACTAGCAGGCTCTTGATGAAAGAAGCCTCAGATCGTTAATGCTTCGACTAAGCCGAGCACGCACGGCCAATGATTGTAATTGCTAACTAACACCGACCCGGTCGTCCTGACTGCAGTCAAGGGGTGTGCTTAATCGCCTCGCTACAATGTTTGGAAGACTGCAGTACTGAAATGATGGTGCGAGCCGGCTTACACGAACACCATGCTCGTGAAGGTTACGGCAGAGCCGGTTTCCGGCGTGAAGGCCTGATCGTATTTGAGTAGCCGACCCTGACTTCCGTCTAAAAGTTGAATCAATGAGTAGAGGGGTGAGAAGCCGCAGATTCTTCGCCGATCCTGATCTTTCGCGATCTCGTTGAAAAAACCCGGCGCATCGAGAGCGGCCAGTCGGTCGATAAGAAGTTGATCTTGGTCGCCGACCCACTTGAGAAACTCCGGGGTGATCTCTTCGCGGTCCCCGAACTGTCTGCCGACATGGGCCAAATCCACCCCGGCGACAAGGCAGACGCGCCGTGCTTCGCTCGACGCCAAGTCTTGTAGCGCGTCTATGAATCTCGCCACCGGCGGATGTCGCTCGGGCAATGTCCGGTTCTGCACCATGGGGTGAAAGGAAGAAACGAGGATCGGAACGATTTTGAACGGCCTTTCGGGCTCGCCTCTCAGCTCGGCCCGCCGTTGGTTAATGAACTTCAGCAAAACCACTTGAAACTCCACGGAATGTTCTCCCCGATGCAGATACTCGTCAGCAAACAGATTTTCCTGACAGCTTCGCTGAAGTGCTTTGACAAATTCCTTGTCCGTCTCCACCAACCCCAACGGTGTCTCGAAATCCTTAAGCGTCAAGATAAACGGATTCTCGCTGCCGCAATGAGATGTGCCGAGAATAATATAAAGATCGGCCCCGTCGCTCTCAGCAAGCGACTTGTAAGCCCAGGCATAGGCGGGCCCGCCGCGGTGAAAATCGATGTGCGGAGCGACAATGGCTTTGGGACTCGGCGTGCGTGTTTTTCCGTGTGGCAGATCCGGACCCTTCGGCGGGGCAAAATAACCATCGAGCTGGGTTCTTAACTCAGCCGGATTGTTCTTGTATACCCCGCCTACGTGGGCGGCGGCGCGAGTCGGGAGTTTGCGAAATTCCTCGACTACAGCTCGTTGATGACTCTGAAAGCGCTCACTGAGCAGATAGTAATGCTCATCAAGCATCTCGATAAAATGATTCAGGTCGTCGGTGGTGAGCACCGTACCGAATTGCCGGCAATAAGCTTCCTGAATATCCACTAAGGAATGCTGACCATCGAAATGGGACAGAATGAAATAGCCCACTGGAGCAATTCCGATCGGGGTCGCAAGATTCATCGGATCCTTGAGATAGATGAGGACCTTCCCGTCTTGCTGGACGGGAAAAGCTTCAACCGGGCGTAGTCGTGGTCGATCGATCATGAGCTAAACGGGGATCTGACACTCGGAGAGACTCACAGGTGTTGATTTAGCGTTGACGGTCTATGGTTGTTTCCCGTCTAGCATAGAGGATCTAAAGATATGGACGGATTCGCAACGGATTGGATTCTACGAAACTAACCGATTCCGAGTTTTTGCTTAGCCTCTTCACTGATCCGACTCGGATCCCAGGGTGGATCCCAAACCAGATCGACGGTGGCATCGCCGACGCCCTCCAAGGCGAGAATCCTCTGGCGCGCATCGGAAGCAATCATCGTACCCATGCCGCAACCGGGGGCCGTAAGCGTCATCTTCACTGCCACGTTATCATCGTTGACTTGCACGTCATAGACCAAGCCTAAGTCGACGATGTTCACCGGAATTTCCGGGTCATAGCATTCGTGAAGCGCTTCGTACACTTGTTCTTTCGTAATCATTTTTCTTTACTCCTCTCGGCCGCCTCGGGCATGAAGAAACTTTTGGCGATACTATGACTTCTATGATGAGACAATCGCGGGACCCTTGGGCCGTTGCGCGACAATCGAAAGCTGACCCGCCAGCTTAGCGGCGATCTCCAAAAAGCTCTTACTAACCTCTGACTTTGGGTCTTGGATTAATATCGGTATGCCCTTATCGCCTCCCTCGCGTAACGCCGGCGTAATCGGGATTTCACCTAGATAAGGAATCTTGAAACGCTCGGCCGCCCGTTGAGCGCCACCACGGGAGAAAATCTCATGCTTTTTTCCACAGCCGTCGCAGATGAAGTAGCTCATGTTTTCGACGAGGCCGACAATCGGAATATTGACTTTGTCGAACATCGTCTTGGCACGAACGACATCCGCCAGTGCAACCTCCTGGGGCGTGGCCACCAGCAACGCACCGCTGACCTTCAGCTGTTGAGAAAATGTGATCTGCACGTCACCGGTTCCCGGCGGCATGTCGACGATGAGATAGTCCAAATCACCCCAATGGACGTCGGCCATCAATTGATGCAGCGCCTTGCCCAACATAGGACCGCGCCAGATCACCGCTTGGTCGGCCTCGAGAAAAAACCCGATTGACATCACGGGAACGCCGTGAGCTACAGTCGGAGCGATCTTGTATCCGCCATTGACTTCAACCTTATTAGGTTCCCCCTTCACGCCCATGATGATCGGAACGGATGGCCCGTAGATGTCGGCATCGAGTAGCCCTGTTGCGGCGCCATGCATCTTCAATGCAACGGCCAGGTTTGCCGCGACAGTGGATTTCCCGACGCCACCTTTACCCGCAGCAACCAGGACAACGTTTTTAACCGTCGGCAGCAGATCCGTTTGTCCGGCTCCGGTCTTACTCCCGCGCACTTGCGCACCAAAGGTGATCGCTAAATCTCTCACCCCGGGAACTCCCGCCAGCACTTTTTTACAGTCGCCCTCAATACTCTCGCGTAGCGGGCAGGCCGGGGTAGTCAGTTCGACCGTAAAGGCCACCTTGCCGTTAGCAACGGCAAGATCCTTGACCATACCGAGACTTACGATGTCGCGGTGTAGCTCCGGGTCTTGGACACTTTTCAATGCCTCTAAAACTTGTTCTGAAGTAACGGCTTCCACGGATTTCCTTCCATGAAAAACTATAGACTTCTAAGGTCTACGATGTCAATACGAGTTCAGTAATATCAGCTTTTGCCATGACATAGACTTACGAGAGTAATAGAATCTCATTTCTATGTCAGTTACGAGGGCGTTGCTGGACGGCTTACTGTTCTGTTAAAATTTCATTTCACACGGGAAGTCTTGTCCAAAGGACCCCCCATGAAACAGACGGTTTGCATATTTATCTTTATTTTCCTGGTCCTTACCACTCTCGGCTGCTCGGGGGGAGGTTTGACGACACGGGAAAACGGGGCGGGTGTCGGCGCTCTCAGCGGCGCGGCCGTCGGAGGTATCATCGGTGCAGCGGTGGGCCATCCTGGGGCGGGCGCCGCCATCGGCGGTGCGCTTGGCTTAGGCTCCGGCGTGTTGATCGGAGACCAGCTCCAAGGCCAAGAGCAAAAACAAGCAGATCAACAACGACAAATGGACTCCAACCAACCCGAACTGGATCGTCAGAGGAAAGAACTCGAAAGGCTTAAAAAACAAAGCGAATATTAGCCATCAAAAATGTCGGCGCCTGATTGGCGATCATCAAACACAGGTGGCTAATGCTTACCAAGTTCAAGTCGCAAACGTCTAATGTAAACGGAGAGAATAAGCGTTAAGACAGCAGCCTGTGAATCGTAAGCAAACGAAGCCTAGGAGGTCACACTTGGAATATGTAAACCGTCTGAAAGATTTGTCTCTAATTTTACTCTTCTCCGCCGCTATCGTTGCCTCGGGTTGTGCCGGCGGTTCAATAAGCACTCGGGAAAAAGGCGCCGGCATTGGTGCTTTAGGAGGTGCCGCCGCCGGTGGCGCTATCGGGGCCGCCGTAGGTCATCCAGGGATCGGCGCAGCGGTTGGGGGCGTGTTGGGCCTAGGCACAGGCGCACTTATCGGCGATCAGCTCCAGGGTCAGGAAATAAAGCAGGCCGATCAGCAGAAAGCCATCGATCAACAGCGCGCCGAAATCGCCAAGAATCAAGCGTTGATTGAAGAACTCAAGAAACGCAACATCGAGGCGCGGGAGACTAGCCGCGGCGTTATGGTCAACCTTCCGAGTGTTAATTTTCAGTTTGACAGCGCTGAGCTGACAGCGGATGGTAGAGGCCGCGTCGATCAGATCGCTACTATTATTAAGCGCGAAGCAGCAAATCGTCGCATCATGGTTGAAGGCCACGCGAGCAGGGAAAGCGCTGCCCAAGAAGCGTACAACCAACGACTCTCCGAAAAACGAGCGGGCACTGTTGCCGATGCTTTAGCGAGAGATGGGGTCAGAGGCGGACAGATTGGTTCGCAGGGACTCGGAACCCGGTCACCGATCGCCAGTAATGACACCGAAGAGGGTCGTCGACAAAATCGCCGCGTTGAGGTAGTTATCGAGAATTAGGCCCGTCCGCATCTTGGTTCCGCACCTGAGAGCAAACGCTGAATGTTTTCTCGATGGCGTAGGACAATCATGACCGCGATGAAAAAACTCATGCCTATCGATACAGGGGGGTAAGACAATAGCCAGAGTATGACCGGGGCCGAAGCAGCAGCTACCATCGAGCTGAGAGAAACGAAGCGCGTAGTTAGAAGAACCGCAGCAAAGACCATTATCAAACCCACGGTCGCCCAAGGCGCTAGTCCCAAAAAAACACCCAGTGCCGTGGCCACCCCCTTTCCGCCCCGGAACCTTAAGAACACTGGATAGAGATGACCTAAGAAGGCGGCGATTCCAACAAAGACCGTCGCCACCGGAATCAAGCCTAAGTTGAGGGCGAGGATTACGGGGATAAAGCCTTTTGCCGCGTCCGCGACCAAAGTGAAAATTCCCTGACGTTTGCCGACTACCCTGGCGACATTCGTCGCCCCCACATTTCCACTCCCCGCCTTGCGCACATCAACACCCGCCAAGGAGCCCACAATATAACCCGTAGGCACCGAGCCAAGCAGGTAGGCAGTCAGAACCAGCAAACAAACTTCCATAGAGTGGGAACGTCATGCGCCGGGATATTAGAATCGCAATTTTCTCCTGCGAGCGCGATCGCGACGCAAGTAGTAGTTGCCGCCGCAAATCCAACCGACGACAAAAAAAATGACGGCAATAGATAGCCCAAGAATCAAGTCGTTTTCGCGACCTTCGAGCATCTGAATGATAGATGGCGACTTCGCTGCAGGGATTTTTTGCTCGGGATCCGGAGAAGTCGCAGCAGAACTCTCGCGTATCTGCATTACCCAAGCCTTCGTTGCAGCCATTGGCACGAATACGCTGGCTGTTAAGCTTGGCATGAGACTTTGGCCGGGAGTGTGGCGAAAATTGAGGGGCCGAGCGCTCTCAGTCGTGGCTATATCATCTGAAGATGCAACCCCAGATTCGTCACCTAGAAGCATCAAACAGACAAGGACAACGTGGAGGAAAACATAGCTCACACCCACCATCGAGTTAACTTATCACAGTGTGAGCTGAGCTCTCAATCTTTTTAAATCACTACGCTTCAAGCCGCGAAAAAAAAGCCCCGAACCGTTTTTAAGCGGTCCGGGGCTGGGAGAAACCGGCTTCAATAACTCCGGAGGCTAAGTTGGCCTTTTGTAAAAGTCGGGATTCATGCGGCTATAGGTTCCCGACTTAGCCAACTCCTCTTCGAACATCTTCCGGATATTGGGATCCTCGTCGAAGTATTCGATCTGGTTGCCGCCCGCCTTAACATCCTTGTCGACTTTGGTGATGTCGCCGAAGCTTTCGCCCAAGCTGTACTTAATTCCGCCCAAACGCGGCGGCAGATAACGCGCCCCTGTGGCACCCGTGTTAAAGTGCTGGTGCCACATCATCGCCGGCGGTGTAAAAACGCTGCCGTCCTGCCAATCATAGCGTTTGGGCTGCTCTCCTTCTCGCCAAAACATTGAGAAGCCCATCCCTTTGATTATGATAACGTTAAAACCGGGGCCGTGGCGATGCGCTTTTTTGTAGGTGCCGACCGGGAATTCTGAGATATGAGCCGCCATCGAGCCATTGGCCATCTCCAACATCACGTTCTTCCCCCCTCCGCCACGCTCTTTCCAATCTTCAAGTTTGAAATTACGGGCATCGGAGATAAAATTCGTGTCCCACACTCGACCAGGATAGGCTTTGCCCTTGCCGCTGAAATAATCGGGATCGCCGTCGAAACGATCTGAGAAATCACGCGGCGTTTCAAAAATAAAGTCAGCGTCATGAAACAGGTTAAAAACAATCGGCATGCTATTCACAGAGAAAAACCGCGCCGACTCATCCCCGGAACCATTGAAATGCTGGTATGAGCAGTTGAGCGGCAAGGCAAATAGACTCCCGTCCTGCCATTCAAACGTTTGCTTCGCTCCTTTGTCGTTCCAAATAGTCGTCGCACCGCGTCCTTTGAGAACAAAAATCAGATCTTCATAAAGATGTCTCTGCGGGTTTGTGTGTTTGCCCGGAGCTATCTCCAGAACGTAAGCACCGGTTGTTCCCTCCGCGCCTTCCATATTAATGAACGCGCCGTTGCCGCCGGTTCGATCCCAAGGTTTTAGTTCAACCTTCTTTAGATCCTGGACAAAGAAAGTCTTGACAATGGGTATTCCTTCCCCCAGTTGCCATTTCTCATAATAAGGGATGTTGTCCATGACATTATCGACTTGAGACGCCGGTTTAGCCATATTTTTCCTCCGCACAAAACTACTTGGGTCATACCGTATCAAATGTGCAAAAGCAAGGAAGGCGCTTAACCCTAACCGAAGCAGAATTATGTAATTTTGCGGCCCACTTGTCATGCAGGGCCAATTCAGCCCATGCGCGGCTCCGGTGTCCGGTAGATTCGGTTTAGAAGCGAGCATTGACAAGCACGGCGAACTCTACTAAATGGCAAGACTCGAAATACCTAACACAATCGTGCGTCGGGAAAGGAGAAAAGCATTGGCCGTCAACGTCGAAGCGCCTATGGTGGGTAAGATCCTGAAGATCGAAAAAAAGGTCGGCGACCAAGTGGAAGAAGACGAAGTCGTGGTGGTCATGGAGGCGATGAAAATGGAGATTCCTATAGTAGCGCCCACTAGCGGCGTCTTGAAAGAAGTAAAAGTTGCGCCCGGTCAGGCTGTCGAGGCGGAAGAAGTCCTCGCCGTCATTGAGTAACCCCTTTTGTAACAATCGTCGGACTTTTTTCACGGAGATCCAATGGACATCTGGACGTTCGGTTGGACACTGGCGCTGATTGGTATGGGAGGAACCATGCTGGTCTTGTGGTGTCTAAGCTTGCTCATTCTGCTGCTGAAGAAGATCTTTCCTTACCAGGACGAGTCAGGATCACAGAAAGGTTAACCACAGATCATGGAGTCAGCGATCGTTTCCGGCCTTCAAGGTCTTGTGCTCGGTTTAACCAATCTCGGGTTGGGTCATGTGATCATGATCCTCATAGGTTCCCTGCTCCTTTACTTGGGGATAAGTAAGGGTTATGAACCCCTGCTTCTTGTGCCCATCGGCTTCGGCGCGATACTGGTAAACATCCCACTCGCCGGGCTAATGGAAGAAAACGGTATCCTTCGTTTCTTTTACACTAACGGTGTACTGACGGAGGTCTTTCCGGTCCTGATATTCCTCGGCATCGGCGCCATGACCGATTTCCAGCCGCTCCTGGAAAACCCAAAGATCATCCTCCTCGGCGCTGCGGGGCAGTTTGGCATATTTCTGACTTTACTGCTGGCCTTGGGGCTCGGTTTTGACAAATTGGATGCCGTTGCCGTTTCCATTATCGGTGCCTGTGATGGACCAACGGCGATCTACGTCAGCTCAAAGTTCGCCCCACATTTGCTCGGCGCGGTTTCTGTGGCCGCCTATTCTTATATGTCTCTGGTCCCGTTGATTCAGCCGCCTATCATGCGTCTGCTGACGACGGATAATGAAAGAAAAATCGTCATGGGTGTCGTGAAACAACCGGTGTCGAAAACCACAAAAATCGTTTTTCCGGTGGTTGTCACCGTCGTCGCGTCGATTTTGGCTCCCATTGGCACGCCCCTCATCGGCACCGTGATGTTGGGCAATCTCATGCGCGAATGCGGAGTCGTAGAACGGCTGAAAAGCGCCTCTGAAAACGAGATTACAAACATCGTGACCCTTCTCCTGGGATTGTCTATCGGCGCAACCATGGAAGCGGAAAAATTTCTGCGCGGGGAAACCTTGATGGTATTGGCGCTTGGTCTGATTGCCATTGGTCTTGATACCGCTATGGGAGTCCTGGTCGGGAAACTCATGTGCTTACTGACCGGGGGCAAGATCAATCCTCTCATCGGCGCCGCCGGAATTTCGGCATTTCCCATGGCCGCCCGGGTGGCGCAGGTGGAAGGTCAGAAGTACAATAAGAAAAGCTATCTTTTGATGCACGCCATGAGTGCCAACGCCGGCGGCCAGATCGGTTCTGTCATCGCCGCAGCCGTCATGTTATCAGTCCTCAAAGGAATGGGAGTGGTCGATTAGGCGGTTTATTTCATGTCGAAATCACGAGAAGAACTTGAAAAGAAGCTGGCCGCTTTAGAGAAGACCACCATTGAAGCGGACCTGAAGGCGGCTGCGAAGCAGCGCTCAGAGGGCAAACTCACAGCTCGTGAACGGATCGACAAACTCCTGGATCCGGGAAGCTTCGTCGAAGAGTTCATGCTGGCTGAAACCCAGTGCACGGACTTCGGCATGGCGGAAAAGAGGCTGCCCTCCGACGGTGTCGTGACCGGTTTCGGCAAGATTGACGGTAGACCCGTCTACGTTTTCTCCCAGGACCGTGCGGTGCTCGCCGGTACCGTCGGCAGCGCCCACGCGGAGAAGATTGCTTACGTCATCCAGACCGCGCGCAAGCTAGGCGTTCCCCTGATCGGCCTCAATGACTCGGCCGGGGCGCGCATTCAAGAGGGCCTTTCCGTTACGACAGCTATTGGAAAAATCTTCTTCGAAAACAGCATCGCCTCCGGCTGCATTCCTCAAATTTCCGCCATTATGGGCCCGTGCATCGGTGTCGGTTCCTATTCTCCCGCTTTAACCGACTTCATCCTGATGGTTCAGAATACCAGCCAGATGTTCATCACTGGCCCGGCGGTCATCAAAGAGGTCCTGGGTGAAACAGTCACGATGGAACAACTGGGTGGCGCCAAAATCCATTCCGAAATCTCCGGCGTCACGGATTTGGTTGCCAAGAACGATGAAGAATGCCTCACTATGATTCGGCGTCTATTAGGATTTCTGCCGTCAAATTTTGAGGCCCCACCGGTGCGGAAAGAAACCGCAGACGATCTAACTCGTTCTCTCGACTCCCTTGAGAAAATCGTCCCGGAAGACATGCGCAAAGCCTACAACATTCTTCAGGTCATCAAAGCTGTCGTCGATGACGGCGATTTTCTCGAGCTGAAAGCTAAATTTGCCCGCAACCTTGTCATTGGCTTTGGCCGCCTGGACGGCTACCCGGTGGGGTTCGTAGCCAATCAGCCGATGTTTCTTGCTGGCAGTCTCGATGTAGACGCCTCGGATAAAGCTGCTCGTTTCATCCGCTTCTGTGACGCTTTTAATATCCCGGTCATTACCTTGATGGATGTACCCGGCTTCTTTCCAGGCAAACAGCAAGAGGAAAAAGGCATCATCCGCCACGGCGCCAAGATGCTCTATGCCTACGCTGAAGCCACCGTGCCCAAGATTACGATCGTGCTGCGCAAAGGATATGGCGGCGCTAAACAGGCGCTTTGTACTCGCGAAATGGGCGCAGATCAACTTCTCGTCTGGCCGGGCGTCGAGCTGGCGGTGATGGGCGGAGGCGGAGCCGTCAATATCCTTTACAAGAGAGAAATTGAACAGTCGGCGGATCCGGAAAGAACCCGCCAAGAAAAAATTGCCGAGTTCACCGAGCGATTCAGCGGGCCCTTCGAAGCGCTATCCAAGCAATTTGCCCAGGCCGCAATACGGCCATGCGAAACCCGCAAGCGGCTCATTCAGTCCTTAGAAATTCTCCGCGGAAAGAAGGAAGAGCGACCGAAAAAAAAGCACGGCATTATGCCGGTGTGAAGCTTCGACAATTTCATTCGGTAGCAGGCAGAGAGAAAAAAAAGATGGCTCCTCTTCCTTCGGTGCTTTCCACCCAGATCCGTCCGCCGTGGGCTTCGACAATCATTTTACAGATGACCAAACCGAGACCGGTTCCCTTATGACTCGAGTGTTTTACATTGCCCCCCTGTCGGTATTTTTCGAAAAGCTGACCAATTTCATCAGCCGCTATACCGATCCCATTGTCTTTGACCCACACTTTGACCCGAGCGGCATCCTCCAGGACTGCGCCCACCTCCACTTCTCCTCCTTCTCCAGTGAATTTGATGGCGTTGCTGAGCAAGTTACTTAGGACCTGGTCCAAACGCCGGGGATCGGCATAAACCGGAGGAAGAGATGCATCCACCGCTCCTTTGATTGAGATTCTTTTGTCCAGCGCTAAAACTCGATAACTGTCGATGCTCTTTTGCATCAACCCTTCGAGATTGACCGTTTCCCTGTTCACATCAACGTAGCCGGATTCAAGCTTGGAAACATCGAGAAAGTCACTCACGAGATCGACGAGGCTCTGGCTGTTGGCTTGAATCCTTGCGAGCCACTTTTTTTGATCCTCCGTTACGCTACCGAACATCCCCTCTGTCATGACCTCTACCACCCCCATGATATTCATCAGAGGAGACCGTAAGTCGTGGGCAATCATCGCGGTGAAGTCCGCCTGCCTCTTGTTCGCCTGTTCCAGTTCGGCTGCTTGGTTTGAAGTCTCTTCGTAAAGCTGCGCCTTCTGGACCGCAACGCCGAGCTGGTTGCCGATGGTCTGTAGCAGGTTCACTTCTTCGGACTTAAACTTGCGCGACGTCCTGCTCGCAAGCTGCAGGGTACCCATAACCTCCCCATTGGCCCGCACCGGCACCATGATAAAAGATTCGACGCCTTCCTTTTTTAGTGTTCTGTAGCCGCCGCACTTTTGCAGTTGTTCTTCGACGCATGGCTCTCTAAAAAGACGCTCGCCGAATTTTGACTGCCGGCTTTCCGTCGTCCGCGCCAGGGCCCGGTGACCCAGGAAGTTCTCCGGGTGCTGGTATCCCCGGCCGGCCACCACTTCAAGCATTTCCCTCCCACGGTCCAATAATCGAATGTTGCCGAGGTCGAAGGAGTCGCTGACCATAGTTTCTTCCAAGATTTTCTCCAGAACCGCTTTTAGATCCAGAGAACCCAAAATAGTCTCGCTGACTTTTTGTAGAATCAAAAGCTCTCGGTTACGTTCCTTGAGGGCCTCTTCCGCTTTGTGCCTTTGAATCGCGTAACGCAAAGAGCGCGCCAGCAAATGGCCGTCCGCCTGTCCCTTGATCAAGTAATCCTGGGCGCCTTCTTCCACCGCTTTCATCGCGATCTCTTCATCGTGCAGGCCCGTCAGAACGACGATCGGCACAGATGCTGCCTGCTGCCGCAAACGGCTGATAGTCGCCAGTCCCCAGGCGTCAGGAAGCGAAAGATCCAATAGGACGGCGTCAACCCTTCCCGGGTTAGCTGTTCCAGCGCCGTCGAAAGCCGCTTGGCACGCCCGATCTCTACCGTCGTCTCGGACAGCGATTCTCGAATCAACAAAGCGTCGTCGTCATTGTCTTCAACGAGCAGACCTCGCATTGACTTTACCCCTACCGCGACGGCACCCTCGCAACCAGCACCCAATAAAGGGCAAATTGCCTGACCACGTCTCTGAGCTTATCAAAGTCCATAGGTTTCGTGATGTATGAGCAGGCTCCCTTGGCGTAGGACTTAACAATATCTGCTTCACTGTCGCTCGTGGTAAGCATGACGACCGGAATGTGCATCAGACCGGGATCGGATTTTATTTCGTTGAGCACTTCAAAGCCGTTCTTCTTCGGCATATTAATGTCGAGAAGAATAAGCCCCGGCATCTCGACGTTCTGGTATTTGCCCTGGCGCTTGAGGTAGGCCATGGCCTCTTCTCCATCCCGCACGACACACATCACGTTGACGAGCTTGGCGTCCGACAATGCCTCCTGCTCGAGCAAGATGTCGTCTTCGTTATCTTCCACCAACAGGATTTCCATTGGTTGCGTGTCCATTATTGATTAGCTTCTCCTTCCAAATCTCCAACTGCGCCGAAGGTGATGATGAATTCCGAACCGCCGCCCTGACGGGCCTCCACCCAAGCGCTGCCACCATGTCGCTCGGCAACTTGCCGCACGATGGCGAGCCCAGCGCCCGTTCCTTCGACCTCGCGCCCTACGGCCCGCTGGAAAAGGTGAAATATGCGCTCCGCGTGCTCCGGCGCCACTCCCGGACCGCGGTCGCGAACGGCAATACCGACGACTTTGGAGCCCGCATCCCTCGACCGATAAGGCGCGATCTCCACATCCGGCGCTTCGCCGGCGCGGGAAAACTTCAGGGCATTTGCGATGAGGTTATATACCGCTTGGGTCGCCCATGTCTTGTCCACCCGTAGTCCATGAAAATCTTTTACCACCCGGATCCAGGCGTTTGTGGCGGTGATTTTCCCCTCGAGACGTTTCAAGGCCTCGCTCACGATGGTTTCGCCGTCAACTTGCTCAGTCGGAGCCTCCATCCGTTGCGACCGGGAAAGGGTCAAGATGTCGTCGAGAAGACGATTCAATCTCTGGGCTCCCAATATCACGCGTCGTAGAAAGTCCTGGCCTTTGTCGTCAAGCCGGTCGCTGTAGCGGTCATTGACGATGCGCGAGAAGTTCTCTATGGCGCGCAGCGGCTCCCTCAGATCGTGCGAGGTAACATAAAGCAGCATCTCCAGATCGCGGTTCTTTGCAGCAATTTCCGCCCTCGCTCGCCCCCTCTCGGCGATTTCGCGTTCCAGTCCGGCATTCAATCGCGACAGTTCTTCCTTTTGTCGCGCCATAACAACCAAGAGTTCATCTTTCGCCTTGTTTGACTTCTCCAGTTCGGCGGCTTGCTTTCTCGTTTGCTCGAACAGCCGGGCATTCTCGACTGCAACGCCGATAATGTTTCCGATCGCTTGCAGCAGCTCCACTTCCTTCGGAGTAAATGGTTTTGATTGGTCGTCGGAGATGCCGAGGACTCCAACCACCTTGGCCCCGGCTTTTACGGGGATCCATGCAACCGACCGAGTCTCCGCTAAGAGACCCTGAACACCAGCGGCTGCTGGATCGTTGATGATCAGCGGCTCTCCCGATGCGAAAACCTGTTCGCTCATGGGGTGCGGCGTGATACGACGGAGCGCGGCTATTTCTTCCTCAGTAAACCCTCGATGAGCAACTAGTTCAACCTCGTCGGTAAGGGCGTTCTTGAGTCTGAAGTTGATCCGCTGTCGTTCCGTTACCATAACGGTCTTATCCGCCGCGATCTCAAAAAGCTCTTGGAGATCGAGCGACTGGCTGGTAGCCGCGGCGATAACCTTCAACGCCTCCTGCTCTTTAGCTCGTCGCTCCGCCGCCTCAAATAACCTGGCCTTCTGAACCGCAATGCCGGCCTGGGTTCCAATAGCTTCGAGGAGGCGAATCTGGCTAGCTTGAAACTCTCTAGCCTCGCGGCTGCCGAGGTACATGATGCCCAGCGCATCCTGATCTGTCCTAAGCGGGACCATGACCAAAGAGTGCACGTCTTCGCGCCTAAAAGTACGTATTCCCTCGGTCTTATGGAGATCGACTAAACGGATCTCCCTTGTTGCTATCACTCGATCAACGATCCCAGCGGTGGATTGCTCTCTCATATGTTCGCGATATCTTGTCAAATTCTCGTGATCGCGAAAACCACGGTGGGTGACGGGTTCTAGCGTCTGTCGCACTGTGGTCACAAAGCAAATGATCCCGATATCGAAACCACCGATTTCGAAGGCTTTATTAAGAATTCTTTCCGTCATTACCTTGAGATCGAGCGAATCCAGGATTGTACGGCTGATCTCTTGAAGCGCCTGCAGCTCATTATAGCCGCCCACTTGATTATCCGACATGAAAGATGTGTCACCTTCCAAATGGGTTGGGGTATCGAGCTGACTCAGAGTTGCTCCGATCCGAGAAGAGGAAACCCATTTAAACTCCTCTTCGTCTCACACTCATTACGGACCGTCATCCTCGCTTGCATTTCACGTCGGCCCGGAGGTCGATCCGCGCACCGGCAAGGAAAAGAAAACCGTTGTGCCTTTCCCTTCTTTGCTTTCGGTCCAGATCCGTCCGCCGTGGGCCTCGACGATCGTTTTACAAATCACTAACCCCAGGCCCGTTCCCTTATAACCAGAGTTTCTTCCGCTTGAGAGCTGACGGTACTTTTCAAATACCTGGCCGATTTCATCGCTGGGGATGCCGACGCCCTTGTCTTTAACCCACACGGTGACCTCGTCTTCACCGCTGAGGCCGGCCCCCACTTCGACGTCACCCCCATCGTCGGAAAACTTCAGCGCGTTGCTGAGGAGATTACTTAAAACCTGGTTGACACGGCGGGGATCGACCCGAACAGTCGGCAACTGGGCGGCGATTTGACTCCTTAGGACAATATGGCTCCTTTCGGCCTGGATCGAATGCTCTACCAAGCTTTCCTTGATCAGCGCGTCAAGATCGACTAGCTTTTTGACCAACTCGATGTGTCCGGCTTCGATTTTTGAAAGATCCAAAAAGTCGCTGACATGTTCGATGAGGCCTCTACAATTGGTTTCTATTTTCCAGAGCCATTTGTTCTGCTGCTCGTTGACCGGCCCAAATAACCCGTCGTGGAGCGACTCCGCGATAGACACCACATTCGACAAAGGAGATCGGAGATCATGCACCACCATGGCAGTGAAATCCGCGAGCGTTTTTTCCGCCCGCTTACGCTCCTCTATCTCCTCCTGGAGATGAGCATTGACTTCTACTGTGGCGCCATAAAGTTGGGCATTCTCGATGGCCAGAGCGATCTGTTGCCCCAAGGCTTGGAGAAACTGTGACTCCTCGGGACCAAACGTCTGAACTCTCGGGCTCATCAATGTGAGCGTACCCCGACGCTGCTCGCCGCCGGACAACGGCAGTACTGCCAATGCCTTCATTCCTCCAACCGTCTGCAGCTCTTTTAGCTCCGGCAGAACCGCGGCATCTTCGACGAACCACGGCTCCTTGCACGCGGTTATCCTTCTTTCAAAATCGTCTCCTAGGCGCGATAGCAGCTGCGTTTGTTCCGCTGACGATCGCGACGCGCTACCGGCAGCGTAAACCGCGGGAGTGGGTGATTTTTCCGAAAAGTGTATGAATGCAACGTCAAAACCGGATACCGAAACGACTCGGTCCAAAGCATATTGGATCACCTCATCGAGTGCGAGCGTTCTGCCCATTTCTTGTCCAATGGTGTAAAGCGTTTCCATCTGACTGGCATGGGCACGAAGCTTCTCCTCCACTTTTCGTATCGCAGTGATATCGCGACCGATAGTCGAAGCTCCGACGACTTTTCCTTCGTAGTCCCGGATCGGGGATACGGAAGCTGAGACGTACAACCGGCGACCGTCTTTTCTAATTCGTTCTGTTTCGTAGCGATTGAGACCCTTTCCTTGCTTGACGATTTCCAACAATTGAGGAATTTCATTGGGCCGGTCCGGAGGGTTGAGTATCGTAACCGGACGGCCTTTGACTTCGTCCGCAGTGTAGCCGTACATCGCCTCTGCGCCGTTGTTCCAACTGATAATGGTGCCGTCTATGGATTTCCCAATGATAGCATCTTCGGAAGACTCGACAATCGAAGCTAACCTGAGACGCGCCTCTTCCGCCCTCGCGTGCTCGTTAACGTAATCAACAACGTACCGATTACCGATGAACCATGACGTCGCGAGTGCCAACAGACAGGCCACTCCGAGCCAGGCGAGATTGCGTTGCAGTCTGCGATCGACCTCAGCAAAAGCAATCTCCTTCGGGATACCGACGACCACATACATCTGTCCGGCCTGCGGTTTCCCGCTTAGAGTCCTGAACGCGTACAAACGCTTCACACCGTCTACGCCGGTGAGTTCCTTTGTTGCTTGGTCCCGCAGTTGGAAAATCTGAAACAGGGGTGCGTCCGGCACAGGCTTCCCGGCCCATTTCTCTGGATCAGGGAATCTGGCCAGAATGGTCGCCTGACTGTCCAAAATGGAGAGCGATGCCCCCTGGGGCAGTCGGGGCTCCGCAGCCAACTGGGTCAGCCAAGTCAAGTCCAGCGCTGCGAAAACTACCGCCTCCACTTGCCGGAAGCGGTTCAGTATGGGATAGCCAAAATTGACGCTTCCCCTGCCGGTCACTCTCCCGACTTGGTAATCCCCGATGGCGAAGCTCTTCGAGTCCTTGGCCCTGCGAAAATAGGATCGATCAGAGGCGTTAACTATTCCCGAGAATCCGACGGCGCTGCACACTAGATTGCCTTCGACATCGATCAGTCCGAGATTGGCAAAGAGGCTGTAGCGATCCGCGAGACTTTTCATAAACCGACTACAGGCCGCTGCCTCGCCGCCGCGAATGTCAGGCACTTCAGAGAGCACAGTTAGCAGTTGTCGCGCCGAATCGATGAACCGTGCTTGTCTTGCGGCGGCAATCTCGACGATTCGCTGAGCATCTTCTTGGATCCTAGCGGCGCTCACATCGCGATCGCGCTTCGCGTTGTGGAGGATAAGTACCAGCGCTGGAACGATACCAATAAAAACGATAAGTAGGAGGCGTCCGCGAAGTCCGTACCGGGTAGACCAACTCGGAGGGGATTTTTCTTTCTCCACTCTTTGACTCCGCTGACCGCCTAGTGAAGGGGCTTAGCAAGACTAGCCCGCCGGCAAGATAATCGTGAATGTAGAGCCTTTGCCTAGTTCAGTGCAGACACGAAACTCGCCGCCCCGTACAACAGTCTCCAACAACGCGGCCGTCATCCGCTGGAGGTCTAGGCTGGCGAGGAATTTCTGGTCCACTTCGCAAAGTGCATGCATCCACGCAAGATGGCGATGCAAACCTTCTGCAGTTTTTCTTCGTTGGGGATTTTTGATCTGTCGGTCTTCGCTCTGGAAGGGCGTAACCAACTGCAATTCATCGTCATCGCAGAAACCATCCCTTTGAGCCGTTCGATTTCCGCCAATGAGGCAAAACAATCGCGAACGAAGCTTCGGGAACACGCAGATACTCATAGATCAAGGTTCTCTTTTTCCGCCTTATCAAGCGAGCTTTCCCGACTTTCCACCCATTGCCTCAACTGCGCTTCGCGCAGGCGCCACTGCCCTCCGACTTTGAATGCCGGAAGTTCTCCATTGCGGATCATTCTCTGCAGTGTCCGCGTTGAGACTTGCAGAAGATTTGCGGCCTCGGAGAGAGTCAGTAAACAAATGTTCTCGAACTTCTTATCCATAGAAAAATTCCTCAGACGGGCGAAACGCAATGCCGATGCCAGCAAAAACCTCCATCTAACTCGTTGTTTTAGAAAGAGAAGGCCAACAATGACTGGAGCTTCTCGGGTACAAAAATGGACAAGCCGGGACAAACCACGACTGACCAGTGCAGCGGAGGACCATTGCGGAAAAGATTGCCTAGAGAACGCGGCAACGTGAGCAGCGAAATTATTGTTGGTAAAGAACTTCGCCGGCCTTGATCGTATCGTAGCCGCCGAGCGCGGCAACGGCTGCTTTTAGGGCATCGGAGCGGACAATTTCCATCAGCTGCACGCCCCTTTCGGATTCAAAAAAGGCGCGCAGACACAACAAGTCGAATTGCTCATTGGCCACTGGAATGAAATCGAGACCGAGGGCATGAGCTGCGGCGCGGACTCCGAGTCCGACATCCGCTAGACCGCTGGCCACGGCTACGCCGACCGCCATATGGGTAAATTCTTCTCGCTCGTAGCCATGAATCGAACCGGGATCAATTCTCAATCTTTTTAGTTCGTAATCGAGCAAGACACGAGTGCCGGACCCTGGTTGCCGATTGACAAAGCAACAATCTTTTCGAACGAGATCGTTCAGACCGCCAATCGATTTCGGATTGCCGCGTTGGACTAGAAGACCTTGTTCGCGTTGAGCCAGCTGAACCAGGACGACCGGAGTTTTGGGAATCGTTTTCTTGATATCAGGCACGTTGTAGGCACCCGTTTCCGCATCCAGCAAATGAGTCCCGGCGATGTGGGTCTCACCCCGCTGCAATGCTAGCAAGCCTCCTAAGCTGCCGACATTGGTCGCTGCGATCTTGAGTTCAGGGTGTCGCCGCTTGAGTTGGTCTTCGACGACTCCGATGGCGAGGTCGTGACTCCCCGTGCAGAGAATCGTATTCTCAATTTCATCTTCGGGCCGCAATAAACTCACGTCAACTTCCTCGCCGGCATTGATTCCTTCCATGGAACTCGGGATGCGCAGCAGCCCATCCGCGTGCACCATGGTGGTGATCACTCCGGCTCCTCGCGCCAGCGGCACTGCAACTAATTTTTCCCCAACCCGTCCGAGCGTTACCCGGATGAACTCTTCGAGGCCGAGATGGGACGCGAGCTTTTTCGGGATCACGGCTCGAACGTTGGCATACGATGGCGCGACGCAACCCAGAAGTTTCTCCAACGCCGGCTTCAAGATTTCCCGCGCGATAACGATGGCGGACACCGGATAACCGGGGAAGCCGATGACCGGCTTGCCGTCCGCGCCGCCTAACACCGCGGGCTTTCCAGGCATCACATCGATACCGTGCACCCACAGCTCGCCTGCCGCCGCCACTACATCCGCCGTCAAATCGTGCTCGCCTGCCGACGAGCCGGCGATGATCGTGGCCACATCACATTCCGCGGCCGCTCTACGCAACGCTTGTTCGAGCAACCGAGCATCGTCTCTCACCTTGGGATATTTAACCGGCACGCCACCCCACTCCCGGACAAAGGCCGCCAACATCGTGGAGTTGAAATCGATGACCGCTCCCGGTTTTGCCTCTTCCCCCGGCTGGATCAGCTCGTCCCCCGTAGGAATGATTCCCACCTTTGGATAAGCTTTCACTCGTACTGAGGTATGCCCAGAGGCAAGCAACGCGCCCAGATCGTAGGGTCGAAGCCGATGGGCGCGCGGCAAAAGTAATTCCGTGGCGACGACATCCTCCCCCATCAATCGGACATGATTCCATGGTGCCACTGACTCAAAAATTTCGACGGCTCCGTCGTCGAGCTGTCGGACTTTCTCGATCATGATCACTGCATTGGCCCAAGCAGGCAGAGAATTGCCAGTGTCCACATAAGCAAACACGCCTGGTCCCGCCGAATCTCCCGAAACACGCGTCAGCGTCGTTGCGACGAACTCAGTGGCGCGGAACGTATCCTCAGCGCGAACGCAGATGCCGTCCATGGCAGCGGCATGATAGTGGGGGGATGAAATTTTTGCGAAGACCGGCTCGGCAGTGATGCGATTGAGCGCGTCGTCGATGGCTATCGTCTCGCTGGCCAATTTTGACGGATCGACACTCGCCAAAAAAAGCTTTCTCGCCTCTTCTAAAGGCGTTTTCTTTAAATATCTCTTACGCGCCATATCTTCGACGGTTTCGTTCCGAGTCTCGAATCCCGCGTGGGTTAGAAAACTCGACACCCGACACTAAAATAGTATGACTTCCACTTCTTCTCCCTGTTCCAGTCCATCTTGGTTGAGATCGATTCGGACCATGCCATCCGCTTTGACCAAAGTAAAAATCGCCCCCGACTTACTAGGGAGAGGCGTAGCCCACAACCCTTGGGAATCCTGCTGAAGAGTGACTCGCACATAGTCTTCGCGCCCGACTTGCGAGGCAATATTGGTTTTCAAAGTCGCCCGTTGGGTTCTCGCGAACTGATTTATGTGCGCCGCCGCCTCGCCGCCGATTTTGCGGATCAAAGGCGCGGCAAAAAGATCGAAAATGACCAACGCCGAAACCGGGTAGCCAGGCAAACCCATAATCGGCTTGCCGCAAGCCTGGGCAAAAATCGTCGGCTTGCCGGGGCTAACCGAGATACCATGAAAAATAAATTTCGCATCCGGAAATGATAAAATCGTTTCCAGCGCAATGTCCTTCGCACCCATCGAGCTGCCACCGGAAAGAAGCACGAGATCGCTCCACTGGAGGGCTTCGCCAATGGCGCGGCCCAGCTGATCTTTGTCGTCGCGGATGACGCCCCAATCTCGTAATTCGCCGCCGCATTCTTCAATCAGACCCGCAATCGAGTGCTGATTGATATTCCGCACCTGACCAGGGAGGGGCGTTGTGTCGGCGTCGACTATCTCATCGCCGGTGGAAATAAGCGCCACCCGCGGTCGCTTATGCACCGGAACGGTTGAAATCCCGATACCCGTGAGCGCACCCAAGTCGTGTGCCCTGAGCCGCCGCCCGCGTTGGAAAACCAGTACGCCCTTTTTGATATCGTCGCCGATTTGAATGACGTTCTGCCAGGGTGAGACGCCGCGATGAATTTCCACCAGCCCCATCTCGGTTTCATCCGTATACTCGACCATCACCACCGCATCACTCTCCGGCGGCATCATACCGCCGGTAGAAATGCGTATCGCCTGTCCGGTTCCGAGCGGCTGGGTCGCTGCTTTGCCCATCTCTACAACACCGCAAAGCTTTAAATACGCTGGCAAGCTCTGACTCGCGCCAAAAGTCTCCTTAGCCCTAACGGCGTAGCCGTCCATGGCGGCTCGATGGAAGTGGGGCAAATCGACGCTGGAATAGAGATCCTCCGCCAAAACGCGTGCCCGCGCCCGCACGGTTGGAATCCGCTCTGTTTCCACAGGGGATATTTGCAACAGCGTCTGCAATGCCTCTTGAGGCGAAACGACTTTAAAAAAGGTCTGCGCCATCTTGAATTACCGACCCAGAAATCATAAGCAGAACAACCCATAGGAAGCAAATCGGTGATTTTGAGCAAAATCTCTTGACAGGGTAAAATCTAAGTCAGAGAATCACGCCCGCACGCTCGCCGACAAGATTACAAGGAATCGAAAGACCCTTTAAACAGCGGGGCGTCCATCTTTCCATCGACAAGACATTGATATGTCCCGTCGAGAGACGAACTTCGCTTGCCCCGACCGGTTAGCTCGGCGTAGCGACAAAAAATTCAGAAGGGTAAGGCAACTCATGAACGGACCGCTAAAACTCTCCATCGCAGCGACCTCCAAGCGTGTCGATATCGCGAACGTCGTCAGTTTGACTTTCTTCAACAACGTTCAGCTGCCGGCCCAGTCACAGTTAGACGTGGCCATGGGTTGGCGGGATTCGGAACTGGGCGGCACCGGGCCGGCCATCTTGGTGGACAAAAAAAGATATGACTTCGGCTTCGGCAACCCGGTGGGACTATCGCGCATGGCCTATTTGGGCTGTGGCTTTTACAAGAAAAAAATCCCGCTCCGCGCCATTGGTGTATTTCCGACCTGGGACCGGTTGATTTTTGCCGTGCGCAAGGACAGCGGCATTCAATCCCTCGAAGACATCAAAAAACAAAAATATCCGTTGCGCATCTCGACCCGCCGCAAGGGAAAGCTACAGACGACGCTTTACGTAATCGAGGAAGTCCTAAAAGCCTACGGCATTCGCCTTTCCGACATCGAACGCTGGGGCGGTAAAATCATGCCGGCGGCAAGCCCCAGCAGCCCGGAACGCAACATTGCGATCCGCTCCGGAACGGCCGATGCTGTCTTTGACGAAGGGGTGAAAAGCTGGGGGGCCACTGCTCTCGACGCGGGCATGCGATTCTTGCCCGTTGACGAAGGAGTGTTGCGTCAAATCAAAAAGATTGGATTCCCCAGCGCCATCCTGACAAGGAAACATTATCCGAAGATGGACCGGGACATTCGCACCGTGGACTTTAGCGGCTGGACCTTTTTTTGTCACGCGGATTTGCCTTCCGAGATCGCCTACAACATGGCCAAAGCGGTTGATCTCTGCTACAAGCAAATCCCGGTGGATCATTTCGACAAACGGCCCATGACCATACGCGAGTTCTGCCGCGGCGGCGAAGCCGGACAACTGAACATTCCGCTTCATCCGGGCGCGAAAAAGTATTTCCGCGAGCGCGGCTATCTCTAAACTTAGCTGAAATAGGATGAGTCCGCTGACTACAAAGGAGTAGAACGGATGAAAAATCGCTCGATCGCATTGCTGGCCGCCGTCGGTTTTCTTTTCGCGTCGCAGCTTTTGGCGCAAACCGAGTCCAAATTGGCGGCTCTCGAAAAGCTGCCCGCTCAAGAGCGACAACAACGTCTGCTGGAAGCCGCCAAAAGTGAAGGCGAAGCAGTCATCTACGCTAATATGGATGTCGCGGCCATGAGGCCGCTCTCCGAAGGATTTATGCAACGCTATCCTGGGGCAAAGGCCGCCAGCGTTCATTTTTCCGGCGCCGCGATCATCACGCGTATTGACTCCGAAGCCCGAGCAGGAAAACCATTGTCAGATGTCGTCCTGAGCGGCCAGTTAGGAGTCCTGGCTCTGATCGACAAGAAAGTTGCGGCGCGCTACCGCTCCCCCGAGCGGGAATTCTACCGCGAAGGTTTTAAAGACAAAGAGGGTCTGTGGACCGCTTATATGACCAACGTCATGGTGAGCGCCTATAATACGCGCCAGGTCAAGAAAGACGAGGCGCCGCGCACGGTCGAAGATCTCTTGAAGCCGCGCTGGAAGGGCAAGCTGACGATGGACAGCCAGTCCTATGTATGGTTCGGCACCATGCTTCAGTATCTTGGAGAGGAACCGGGATTGCGTTTTATGAAGCGCCTGAATGAGCAGAATATCTCGCACCAGCGAGGCCGGCGACTCATGACACAACTGGTGGCGGCGGGCGAATTCGATATGGCCGTGGAAACGAACCTCAACTCCGTGCTGAGTCTTGGTAAACAAGGCGCCCCGCTGTCCTTCGCTCCCATTCAGCCCTACTTCCTGAGTCCAAGTCTCGTATTCATGAGCGCCAACGCCCCGCGGCCTTATACCGGCGCACTATTTATTGATTATCTGCTGTCGGAGGAAGGGCAAAAAGTTATCGTGACGACCAATCGCATGCCCGCCCATACCAAAGTTAAATCACCCGAGAGCCAGCTCCTCGAAGGTCAGGACGTGCGCATGCCCGACATTTTAGATATAGGCAAAAGATACCAAGCCATCGGCAACCGCTACCGCGAAATTTTTGCCGGAGCGGGTTAAACTCATGGTTCCAATCGTTCAAGCAGTTCAAAACGTTCCAATGTTTTTTCGATCCGTTCGAACGTTTGGAACGACTGGAACGCTTGGAACGTTTAGAAACAATATCCTTGAACGACGAAAGGAGTCATCTATGACAAGCAACCCTCGCATTACTTTGGGTCTCCCCGATCATCCGCGTTGCCGCGCAATGATCGACGGCAAGGTCGGCATCGAGGGTTATAACCTCGACATTGATCCCAACTTCGTCTCTTCCGGAGAGCGTCATTACAAATTTCTTCACGGCGAGTGGGACGTCGGCGAATGTTCCGCGGCGAGCCTGCTGCGCGCCATCGAAAAGGGGCAGGAGCTTTTGGCCATCCCCGTTTTCTTTGAACGCGGGCCGCGCCAGCGAAACATCTACCACTGTGAAGGCAGATTGAAAAATCCGTCGGAGCTCAAAGGCAAGAAATTCGGCTGTTTTCGCTATGGGGCCACGGCCGTCGTTTGGGCGCGCGGCTACCTGCTCGACGCGCACGAAATCAAGACCACAGACATGCAATGGTTCGTCTCCGGCCGAGAAGTTTTCATCGGTTACGAACTTCCCGTGAAAGTCGAGCGCATCGATCCGCCGCCGCCTTTCGGGGAAGAGAAGCTTCAGCTTTCCAAAATGCTGAGTGAAGGCGTCCTTCACGGCGCCGTCGTGCCGGGCGACTCAGGCTACCTGGGATTATTCGGCGGCGGTGAGACCCCGACCATGATGGCTGCCTACCCGGGCGTAAAGCCGCTCTTCGAAGACGATGAGGAAATCATTCGCTACACCAAACAAACCGGGATCAACCCGATCATGCACGTACTTTCGATCCGCCGTGAAATCGTTAAGCGCTATCCCGACTTCCCTGCGAAACTGACCCGCGCTTTCATGGAAGCGCGAGATGCCGCCGCGCCGTACATGGACGCCGGAGAAATCGCCGGCTACGCGAAAGAGCGCGAGGTGCTCGGCGAAGATCCATACGCCTACGTCATGGGCGAGAACGAAAAACGCTCGTTGGCGGCACTGAATCGCTATCAGATCGAGCAAGGTCTCATGAAAAGCACGTTGCCCATGGACGATCTCTTTGTCGGCCATGTTTGATTGCCTAGCGGATATTGATGAAACCCCGACGATTTGACATCCCGCCATTTTTAATTTTTGTCGTGTGTATTCTATCGACTTCGGTTGCAAAAACCGCAACGGTCGACGAATCCGCCAGGGCCGAGGGCGAAGTCGTTCTTTACAGCTCGCTGAACAACGAGCAAATCGTCACTTTGGTCGATGCGTTCAAGAAAAAGTATCCGTTTATTAAACTGTCCTTTTACCGGGCGACAAGTGAAAGGGTCCTGCAACGCGTTTTAACCGAAGCCAAAGCGGGCCGCTACGCGGTGGACGTTTTCACGGCCGCCGGTTTCCAGCTTCAACTCATGAAGGAAGCGGGGCTGACTCAAAAGTTTGTTCCCGCCGAAGCCGCCGCTTACGACGAAGGCTTCAAAGATCCGGACGGCCACTGGATAAACGTCCACTCACTGCTCAACACCATGGGCTACAACACGCAACTGGTTCGCCCTGGCGACGCGCCGAAAAAATATGAGGACTTGCTCGCGCCAAAATGGAAAAGCAAGATCGGCGTGAATCTCCAAGATCCGGAATGGTACGTGAATCTTCAGCGGCGGTGGGGTAAAGAAAAGGCCAGAGGGTTTCTCAAGGCTCTGGCTGCCCAACAACCCGCGGTGCGTGACGGGCATAACATCACGGCCCAACTCCTCGCCGCAGGCGAGTTTCAAGTCGTGACAAATACCTACGCGCACATTCTGGCGCGCATCAAAGGTCAGGGCGGACCCGTGCAATATGTGTTTGATGAGCCGGTGATCACTTACATCCATCCCGTCGCCTTGGCCAAATCCGCGCCTCACCCCAATGCAGGTAAATTGCTGATGACTTTCATTCTCTCCGTCGACGGGCAGAAGATGCTGCGCGATCAGGGGAGAATCCCCGGCCATCGCGAAGTCGATCCAAAAGTATTCTCGCTGCGGCAAGTCAAGCTCTTCGCCAGCGATCCGGCCTTAGCGAAAGAATATGCGGCTGCCGGGCAAGAAATGCGGGCAATCTTCGGCGTGAAATGAAAGGATAAATTAGGAAGGATAAAGGATGAAACACGACGTTTGTGGTATTTCCTCTGATCCTTTAGCTTTTATCCTTCCGCCTGTATCTTTCATCCTTTTCGAGAAAAGGAGAAGAAGATAAACTTGAGCCTACTCCCAGCTCAACGCACCACCCCCCTCCCCGGGGGTTACATGGGCAAGATTCTGCGGGTCGATCTCACGACCGGGTCGATACGGGACGAGAATTTGCCCGAAGAGCCGGTACTAAAAAAATTCATCGGCGGGCAAGCCCTGGCCTCGTACATTCTATTGAGGGAATTGCCGCTCGACGCGAAGCCCTTCGGACCGGAAAACATCGTCGTTATGATGACGGGCCCGCTCACGGGCAACGGCTTCACCCCCGGCGGGACGAAAATGACTGCCGTGTATTTAAGCCCGCTCACGAACGTCACGTTAGGTCGAGGCGCGACCAGCGGCTACTGGGCGACTTATCTCAAAGCAGCCGGGTATGATGGCATCATCCTGAGCGGCGCCTCGCCGAAACCGGTTTATCTGTATATCCGCGAAGGGGAGCCAGAACTTCGCGACGCCAGCAAGGTCTGGGGCTTAGGTACTCGTGATACGGAAGATCGTTTGCGGGAATTGGTCGGTAGCCGCGACGCCAAGGTGCTCTGCATAGGGCCCGCCGGCGAGAATCTGAATCGCGCAGCCATGATGGCGAACGACTATAATCACTTCGCTGCTCACAGCGGCGGCGCGGTTTTGGGATCGAAGAAGCTCAAAGCCATCGTCGTGCAAGGCACAAAGCGGCCGAGTTTTTGTGACAAGGCAAAGCTGGTCGATGCGGGATGGCGCTGGCGCAAAACACTACAGCAACACGACGTCAAGAAAAAGAAAACCAAGTACGGACATGGAGAAGCCTGGGGAGCGTTGAATAATCTAAACTGGCGCAGCACCGAACTCTCTCCCGCGCACATCCACGGCTTCAGCGAGAACGATGTGGTTCTCCGCCCTTGCTTTCAATGCGCTCGTTTGTGCCCTTGGGACGCAAAGCTCGGCGAAGGTGAATTCAAAGGAACCGTCGTCCACTTTAACGCCGGCGGCGAGTGGCTCGATACTTTTTTCAATCTCGGGATCAAAGGCAACGCAGTGTTGTACCTCGCCGAGAAGATCAACAATCTCGGCATCGAGTGCAGCCACTTTTCCTGCGGCGCCGGCGTTGCGTTCGAAGCGTGGGAGAAAGGACTCCTCGGGCCGGATAAAACCAACGGTTTGAAGCTCGAATGGGGCAACGTCGAAGCGGTCGAAAAACTTTTAGACATGGCGGCGCGGCGTGAAGGTTGGCTCGGCAATTTGCTTGCCGAAGGTCCCAAACAGCTCGCCGAAGCTATTGGCGGCGACGCGCCGAATTGGGCGGTGCATACGAAAGGCGGAACGCCAGCCATGCATGAGTGGCGTCCCATGCTTGGCCAAATGCTCCGCGAACTGGTCGCCAGCGGTGGCATGAAACCGCAGGGCGGCGGCTCGACTAAACCACCCCCCGATTTGCGTTACAGAGAAGACTGGGGTCCCCTGGCAGCGGACAACCCCGATGGTTGGGCCTGGTCCCATGTCCTGTCTGAACAATACCGCCAGTTCACCGGCATTTTCGGTGGCTGTTGGTTTGCGCAGATGAACCAAAAACCAGATGGACTGAACAGCATCGTCGATGCATTTAACGCGATCACCGGGTGGAACTTCACTATGGATCAAGCCCTCGAAGCCGGCCAACGCAGTATGATTCTGCAAAGCCTCTTCGGCACCCAGCGCGGCTGGATCGCCGATTTTGATTGGCAAGACGTCGGACCGAGATTCTTAGAGCCAATCCCGGACGGCAAATACAAAGGCTTCACCATCGCCAAGTGGCTACCGGATCTTATTTTCGAATACTACCGACTGTCAGGCCGACACGAGCGAACCGGCCGTCCGTTCAAAGACACTCTAGAAAAACTCGGGTTGGAAGAGTTTATGAAATGGTGTCAGGTCGACTGAGACGAACCGTCGGGAAAAAAACGCCCGGCTGGGATAATTCCCAAGCCGGGCTCCGATTCATAAATTCACAATCAAGTTGGTAACGCTATTTTTTAGGCGCAGCTTGCGGCGCCGGTTTAGGCGCAGGCTTTGCTGCAGGTTTGGTTGCAGGTGCCGGGCTTTCAAGGGCCTGCGATGCGGGAGTCGCACCCCCCTGAACTCCCAACGTTTCGCCCGTCCCTAGTCCGCCCTTAACCTCCTGGGCCTTGTAGTTTCTAACGGAACCGACAAGCCGGTTGTATGCGTCTGCAAAGGCTCCAGCCAGCACTTTGCCTTCCGGCGTGTTGGTATATCCCCCGAGGCTTCCCCCACCGCCGGATCCGAAGAAGCCATTCCAAGCGGCAAAATCGGTATTCGACGCAGCCCCTTCGGCGGCGGCCAACTGCACACCCGACCGGTTGTCGACCAGCGTGAGCGTCGTCGAGGCTTCGCTTGTCCGAAGGCTTCCCGCCAGCGCTCCGAATGCGCCGGCGTACGGAATCCCGCCCAGTACGCCCCCAACACCGCGAGTGTCCTTTTGGCTGAACGTAATCATTGGATTCAGCGAATAGTCGGCGGCAACGATCTGTCCCTGCCCGAAGTTACTTCCCTGACGCAATTCACCCGCCTGATTCAAGGCACGCTCGGTTTGCATCTGGCCAAACGCGCGGCCGCGCTCGACGACCACGAAGCAGTTAGACTGTTGGACCAGCAGCCGAATAAGCGGAACCGTCGACGTCAGCTTGTACTCGCGGGTTAGCCGGTAGTACCAGGGCGCCGTCTGGTCTTCGATGACCGCCAAAGTCCCCAGCGATTGATCGCAGTGTTCAAGTTTCGCATTGGCATTTTGCGAAGTCGCGCCTCCGGCGGACCCAGTCACGGGCGTTCTGGCGGATTCGTCGCCCATCTGGACTCCGCAAGCCGCGAGCAAAAAAGCTGCAACCACGCAGCACAATGATCTGATTGTAATCGGTCTCATAGCATCCCTCCAAAGTTGTGTTTATCCCACGTTGCCTGGGACACACCGAGTGGGCGTCTTTTACTTTTTTTCTGAGCCGGCGTCAATAGGGTGTATGGATTGGACGGGCCGGGCATGTTTTTCCTCAGTCAGCTTGTTGACGGGCGGGAAACGGAAGTGATAAATCGTCAACGAGCGTAATTCCGGAGGACATTTAATGGCCAAGAGTCCAACCGAATCTTTGGCTCGACAATACGGCAACCTTGTTCCCACAGGTCGGCTCAGAGACGGCAAGCCGCGAAGCATCTTATTCGATGCAACCAAGTGCATCGGCTGTCGCCACTGCGTGCAGGCCTGTAAGGATTGGAACGATCATCCACGCACGACACTCTACGAATTATCGAGCACCAACTGGATTACCATGGAGCCGCCGATGCTCGAAGGACTGTCGCCCCTCTGGGCGCGCAATAGCTGCATGCATTGTGACTTTCCAGCCTGCGCCGCCGTCTGTCCGGTTGAAGCCATCACCAAGTATGAAGAAGGACCGGTCGTCATCAACCAAGAGGTCTGTATCGGTTGCGAATACTGCATTCATGCCTGTCCCTGGGAAGTCATCACCAAGAACGACATTACGAGCAAAGCCAGCAAGTGCACCATGTGCAGTGACCGAATCAGCGAAGACAAACAACCCTTTTGTGTTCAGGCTTGCCCCGTGGACGCTCTCGACTTCGGTCTGAGAGAAGAAATTGTGGACAAAGCCACGAAACAAGCCGCAGCCATAGGTGGCTATCTCTACGGTGATAAGGAAGCCGGCGGCGGCGGTGTAGTCTATGTGTTGAAAGAAAAGAAAGAAGCCTACGGCGTGCGCAATGTCGGCCAGGAAAAGTTTCCCAAACACAAAATTCCGCTCGGCCTGATGCTCAAGGATCTCTTTACTCCGCGCTGCGGCATTCCGGGCAAGCTGCGCGCGCTCTATCTGGCGATCATCCACCCGAAGCGCCTCATTTACCGGTATTTTTCTTGAAAGCCCTGTGTGTGAGTCGGCGATGCCATTGTTGAAAGCTATCTACGCTACTCTGGCGAAGTTTCTTCTCTCCACCCCTCGACGGGCTCAGGGCGACCGGTGGCAACGAGACCGACTGCAACTATTTCCCGTTCCTGCTGAGCTCGCCTGTCCTGAGCGAAGCCGAAGGGTCGAAGCATGCTAAACAGGCAACCGATGCTCCGTCGCTTTATTCTCTCCGCTCTTCTGTTGGCGCTGTTCCCCTCCAATAGTGGCGCCGAAAAAATTAGAACCGCGATTCCCCAGGCCAACCTGAACTACCTTTCCATTTTCGTCGCCGACGCTAGAGGATTCTTCCGCGACGAGGGGCTCGACAACGAGACGGTGGTCATTTCGGGTCCCCTCTCTATAGCGGCGCTCTTAAGCGGCGACATAGACTTCAGCGGAGCCGGCGGGAGTGGCATGCGTGCCGCGCTAAAGGGCGCGCCCATCAAGGGTATTATGTTTCAGGCGGACAAGGTGACCTTTTATCTCGTCGCCGACCCTAGCATCAAAAATGCGGCCGATCTTAAAGGTAAAAAAATTGCCATCGGGAGCCCGGGCGATACTCAGGATCGCATCATGACTATGTTTGCGGAGCGCGGCGGCGTTTCGTCGAGAGATATCATCCGCATTTCCATGGGCGCGGATACAAACACGAGGGTCATGGCAGTAAAAACCGGCGCGGCTCAGGCAACGACCGTAGATCCAGGCGGGCTCGTGTTCGCTCAAAAAGAGGGGCTCGTTTCCCTGGGCTTTCTCGGCGATCTCTTTCCCATGCCCTTTCAGGGCTTCGTCACCACGGAGAGAAAAATCCGGGAAAATCCAGGGCAAATAAAAAGATGGCTCAAAGGAGCGATCCGCGGCCTGATGTTCGTGCGGGAAAGACCGGAGGAGGCGGTGGATCTCGGCATCAAAAAACTTCAGCTCGGCAACGCCACCAAAGCCATGCTTGTGGAGGCGACGAAAAACTACCTGCGGGCTTTGGCTCCGGGAGTGCCTGGGCTGCCAACATCCGAAGGCATAAAAAATTTCCTGGAGTACGACATCAAGATCCCGCTGCAAATCAAAGAAGACATTCCGCAGGATCGCTTGCTGAGCTTGCAACTCGTGGAAGAAGTGAAAAAAGACCTGGAAAATACACAAAGGAGAACCAGCCGATGACTTCAGAAAAGGATCTGCGCGAGCAACTTGCCACCTGCACGCGAATTTTCGCCATGCAAGGCATGATCGGAGTCTTTGGCCATGTCAGTGTCTACCAACCGGAAACGAAGCGAGTCCTGATCACGCCGGGAATGGGTTCGGACAAAGGAAGCTTGCGCGCGGAACACATGGTAAGCACGGACCTTGAGGGCAAGCCGCTTGAAGGTAAGGAGGGTCCGCCGGTCGAATGGCCCATTCACACGGCGCTCCATGGCGCTCGCGCCAACGCGCTCGCCATCGCGCACCTGCACACCCCCTACGCAACGCTCTTCGCCATCGCCAAGCGTGAATTTCGACCGGTCACGTTGCAAGGCGCAATCTTCAGCGATGGCGTCCCGCTTTATCCGGAAGCCCAATTGATTACGACTCCAGAGCGCGGCAATAAACTTTTGAAAGTTGTTGGCGACAAGCGAGCCGCGTTGCTGCGCGGCCACGGTATCGTCGTCGTCGGCCAAAATCTTCAGGAAGTTCTCTACACCGCCCTAGTCCTGGAAGACGACACCAAAAAAACTCTACAAGCAGTGACGCTGGGCGAGGTCGGCACGATCAACCCGGAGGAGTGCCGCGCCTTCGGCGCGGAGATCGCGCTGGAGCGTCGCGCCCAAAGAGCGTGGAATTATTTTTGTAGTCTGGAGGCCCGCTGGGATCGCCAACCCAATACCGGAAAATGCGAGCTATTTCCGTAAACCGAAAAGATGCTGTTCCAATGGTTCCGAACGTTCCAGTCGTTCGAATCGTCTTAAACCTCTTGAACGGCTGGAACAACTGGAACGACTGGAACAAAGAACGAGTAGTGAGGCACTATAATGTCGACCTCTAATCCGGATTACGCGAAGTTCTTTCCTGCCCAACGCAAGAGCCGATTGCCCGGCGGCTACATGGGGAAAATATTGCGCGTCGATCTCGACACGGGGAAATTTACCGATCTGAATCTCCCCGAAGAGTTGCTGCTCCGCAAGTATTGGGGTGGACAACTGTTCGCCGAATACGTGCTGCTCAATGAACTGCCACTGAACATTGACCCCTACGACTCGACAAACGTCATTGTCGGTATGACCGGTCCTATTACCGGAACCGGGCTGACGCCGGGTGGAACCAAGATGTGCTTTGTTTATCTCAGTCCAGCGACTCGCTACACTCTCGGCCGCGCCGCCACCAGCGGTTACTTCGGAACTTCGCTTAAAGCCGCCGGTTATGATGGCGTCATCATCACCGGCGCTGCTGAGCAACCGACCTATCTTTACGTCGGCGAAGACAAAGTGGAGCTGCGCGATGCCGGCAAAGTTTGGGGCAAAGGCGTCAGAGACACCGAAGAAATATTGCGCAGGGAAGCGGGTCGCCAAGACGCGCGTGTCGGTTGTATTGGCCCGGCGGGTGAGAATCTTATTCGCGCTGCCATGTTTGTCAACGATTATAACCACACGGCGGCTCATGGTTTGGGCGCGGTGATGGGCTCCAAGAAGTTGAAAGCCATTGTTGTTTGGGGCACCCAGCGACCGGGGATTGTTCGCAAGAATGATCTGATCGACGCCGGATTGCGCTGGAGAAAAGCATTGCAGCCCCGCGTCTATACCGTTGCGCAAAAGAAAAAAAGCGTCGGCCACGGGGAGTCATGGGGCGCGATCACGAAATTGAATTGGCGCAGCACCATTATCACCGACGAAGCCCGCGGCTACGACCAAAACCGTGTAGTCCTCCGCCCCTGTTTCCAGTGCCCGCGCCTGTGTCCCTGGGATGTGGAGATCGGCGAGGGAAGACACAAAGGGAAGATCGGCCACTTCAACGCCGGCAGCGAGTGGCAAGACACCTTTTATAATCTTGGCTTCAAGGGCAACGATGTCCTCTATCTTTCCGAACGCATCAATGATCTCGGCATCGAGTGCAGCCACTACGCTTGCGGCGCGGGATTGGCATTCGAGGCCTGGGAAAAAGGCGTGCTCGGTTCCGATCGAACCGACGGACTAAGATTAGAATGGGGCAACCTCGAAGCGGCGGAAACTTTATTGGAACGCTGCGCGCGGCGTGAAACCTGGCTCGGTAATATTCTCGCCGAAGGACCCAAGGAGCTGGCGGAAACTCTCGGCGGCGAAGCGAAGAATTGGGTGGTTCATACCAAGGGCGGCACACCGGCGCAGCACGAATGGCGCCCAATGCTCAGCCAGATGTTGCGTGAATTGGTCGCCAGCGGCGGCATGAAGCCTCAGGGGGCCGGCGGCGCGGAACCGCCGCCCGATCTCGCTGATCGCGAGAAATGGGGGCCGCTCGATATGCAAAAGCCCGATGGCTGGACGCAATCCCATCTTCTGACTGAAAAATTCCGCCAGGCCTGCGGTTTGATGGGCGCATGTTGGTTCGCGCTGAATGACAAAATGCCCGACGCGCTCAATAGCATGGTCGATTCGTTGAATGCGACGACTGGCTGGGATGTTAGTCTTGATGAAATGCTGGATGCAGGGCATCGTTCGATGATTCTGCAAAGTGTCTTTGGAACGCAGAGAGGCTGGATCGCGGAGCATGATTGGCAAGACGTCGGACCGCGATTCCTGGAGCCGATTCCCGACGGCAAATACAAAGGCTTTACTATTGCTAAATGGCTGCCGGAACTTGTCTATGAATACTATCGACTGTCTGGACGACACGAAAAAACCGGCCGGCCATACCTGGATACACTGACCCGGTTGGGGCTCGAAGAGTTCAAGGAATGGAGCCAATTGGATTGATAGCCGGAGATTGATCATGGGGATCTCGACGCGGAAAATACAACAACTGACAACGATCTTATTGGTCATTACGATTTTTCTTTCCGCACTTTATTATCCCAACTTGATCCACGCCCAGGGCGGACTAAAGAAAGTCCGCATGGGCAGTTCCTCGACCAACGTCTCCTTCTTGGCACTCTACACCGCTCTCCATCGAGGCTTCTTTAAGGACGAAGGCATTGATTTAGAGATCGTGTACATGCCGGCAAATTTGGCATCCACTGCGGTCTTAAATGGAGATATTGACTACAACGGCGCGGTGACGGGCACCATTGGAGCGGCGGTGCGAGGCCAACCCATGAAGGTCTTGCTCTTCACCGTCGCCAAGCCTTTGCTCTTTCTCATGAGCACGAAGGACATCAAAGATCCGAAACAGTTAAAAGGAAAGAAAATCGCCGGTAGCTCCCCGGGCGGGTCGGCGACGCTTATTGCCGACAAAGTCTTGAAACATTTCGGCCTGGACCCGGGGCGAGACGTTTCGCTCCTGCCCATGGGTGGCTCGGCAGCGAGTCGATATGCCGTGCTCGAAACCCATGTCGTCGACGCTTCGTTTCTATCCGTACCGGAGAACATCATCGCTCTCGAAAAGGGATACAACGAACTGGTCTTTGCCGGGGACGTTGTGGAATTTCCCCAGAACGGTTTCGGCACCTCAGAAAAAAAGATCCGTGAAAACTCCGACGAGGTCTATCGCATGGTGCGCGCGACACTCCGCGGTCTACAGTTCGTCTGGGACAAGAACAATCAGGAAGCCGTAACCAATGTTCTCATGAAGCAATGGAGAGTGAACGACCGCTGGATGGCTGCTGAAATGTCCAAGCAAGTAAGTCGCGTCTTGACCAAAGACGCCTATGTCAAACCGGAGTCGGTGCAAGTGCTCATCGATCTGGCGCGGGAGAGCGCCAAAGTGACGAAGCCGGTTTCAGTTACGGAAGTTGTGGATTACAGTTTTCTGGACAAAGCGCGAAAAGAGTTGGGGATTGCAAGATGATCTCGGATTTCACGTCTCGCGTCTCAGGTTTTGAACTCGAAACTCGCAGCACGAGACTTGAAACTGATCATAGCAGCGGATCGATAATGACCTTGATGGAATCCTGGCCGCTCGCCGTGAGCTGAAATCCCCGGCCTGTTTCGGCCAAGGGCAAGCGGTGGGTAACCATATCGCCCACGCGGACCCGGCGATTGCGAATCAACTCGATAGATTCAATCAGGTCCTGCGGACTTCCAGCATAGGAAGTCACGACCGAAATTTCATCCCGCCAGAAATCGAAGAGAGGTATCGGCGCATCAACCCCCGCCGCCGCCGGGGCAAAGAAGAGCAACGTTCCGCCGCGATCGATACACTTGACGGCCTGTTGAATCGCCGGCATGGCTCCTGTACAGACGATCACCCGATCGGCCAAGCGACCGCCATTCAACTCGCGCAGCCGGGCCGGCACATCCTCAGCACCCTGAATTGCAGCATCGGCCCCGAAGTCGATCGCCGCTCTTAGCCGAAAATCACTGATATCGGTTGCGATGATCCGCGCGGCGCCGCGGGCGCGAGCCAATTGAATATGGAGCAAACCCGAAATACCGCTGCCAATGACGAGCACAGTTTGCCCGGCCGAAAGCCCGGCGAATCGCTGCGCGCGCACGACACAGGCCAGCGGCTCGATAAAAGACCCCTCGTCGAATGTTATCTCGTCAGGCAGACGAAACGTTCCCAACTCGACGTTGATCTTGGGCACGCGGATGTATTCTGCAAAGCCGCCGGGATCGAAGTGCGTGGTGCGCAACATGTCGCACACCGATTGATGACCCGCCAGGCAATAGCGACAATGGCCGCAGGGCACATGGTGGGAAGCAAAAATCCGATCGCCGACCCGGAAATTCCGGACGCCATCGCCGGCTTCCACGACTTCACCTGTGATTTCGTGACCTAGCACCAGGGGCGCCTTCTTGATTCGGTACCATTCCATCAGGTCGCTGCCGCAGATCCCGCTGGCTCGAGTGCGTACCAGCAGCTCGCCCGGCCCGATCCGGGGCACGGCTATTTCTTCGAGCCGCACATCCCGGTTGTTATAGTACATGGCAACGCGCATCGCTGGCTTGGGGAAACTCGGAACTTGATTATCCTGCTGCTCGGCGCGCCTTTTCGCCCTTCGAGCTTTGATAAATCTTGTAGGCTTCCTTTACAGAAACGTTTTCATGTACGATGGCGCGTACGGCTTTGATCATCCCCACCGGTGAATCGGACTGGAAAATATTCCGGCCCATATCGACGCCCACCGCCCCACCTTTTACGGCATTGTAAGTGAGCTCCAATGCTTCCATCTCCGGAGTCTTCTTGCCGCCGGCGACGATGACAGGAATCGGGCAACTTTCGATGAGCTGCTCGAAGTCGTCACAATAGTATGTCTTAACGATATGAGCCCCGAGCTCCGCCGCGATCCGGCAGGCCAATCCCAGATAGCGGACATCGCGCGCCATGTCTTTTCCAACGGCGGTCACCGCGAGCACTGGAATTCCGTATTTTTCTCCCTCGTCCACGAGTCTAGCCAAACTGACTAGGGTTTCTTTTTCAAATTCCGATCCGACAAAGATCGAAAGCGCCATCGCGGAGATGTTGAGGCGAATACAATCGTCGATGGAAACCGTGATGTCCTCGTTGGAAAGCTCTTTGAGGATGCTGGTGCCGCCGGAAACACGAAGCACAACGGGCTTGTCCGCTTTTGGGTCGACGGAAGTCCGCAGCACGCCGCGCGTTAGCATGATCGAGTCCGCATGCGGCAGCAGTGGTTCGATAGTTTTACGTGGTTCTTCCAAACCGCTCGTTGGGCCCAGAAAATAACCGTGGTCCACGGCAAGCATAACCGCGCGACCATCTTCAGGCTTAATGATTCGAGCTAAACGATTCGCCATTCCCCAATTCATAGACATCTTTCCTCCTGAATTTGGTATTTTAGGAATGATCAAGACTTAGCACAAAACCCTTCGGGAATCTAAACTATTAGAGGCTTTCGCCAAGGTCGAATTTGACAGAACCAGTGACGGGTTGGTAAGGTTTTGCGGCATCGGCCCAAAGGAGGGACTATGGCAATCGAAGTGTTGGACTTGGTCAAGATGGCCCAAGAAGGCAAGAGACAAGTAATCTTCAACACCAAGAAAGTTCATGCTTGGGTTCACGTCTACCCCAAACCGGGCGACAAAGACGACATGCATTGCCATAACGCCGACCAAACCTTCTACGTCATCGACGGCGAGTGCACGATGCATTTTCCCGACGGCGGCAATGCGGTGATGACGCCGGGAATGGTGGCGACGATTACCGGTGGATCTTTTTACCAATTGGAAAATACCGGAACCGGTCCCATGGTATTGATGGGCAATCGATCAGGTCCCTCTGAAGCAATTCAGCATATCAACTATGAGCTGCGCAAAGACATCAAGACGCTGCCGCGGGAAGAAATGGAGAAAATCCGCCACGGCGGCAATATTCGAGTGACCGGCTAACGAAAAAACGCGGGATTCCTCTCGCGGCATCGACGCATGGCGCGTTGAAGCTAACCGGCTATGATGAAACGACTGCGGGGGTTCGTAACTGCCACAAATAACGAGCGCCTAAACCCAAAACAATAAGACTACCTCCCGCGAGGGTCGCCTTTGAAGGCACCTCTCCTACGGCAAGAGCCACCCAGATCGGATTTAGCACAGGTTCTATCAAAACGATTAGTGAAGCTTCCTGAACCGGTATTTTTTCCAGGCCCTTCGAAAAGAGCCAGTAAGGCACCCCGAGCTGCACGATTCCCATAACGGCCACGATCCAGCCTTCATGAAATGAAAGCGAAAGCTCCGAACGAACCAGCGGTAACAGAAGGAGACAGCAAACCACGTTGTTGAGAAACGTCAGAGTGCCTGGGTTGAACTCTTTTAGAGAGCGAAGGCTTACCATATAGATCGAAAAAAGCAGACCGCTCAGAAGTGCGATCATCACCCCAGCAGCATCAGGCTGGCCCGCGCTCCCGGCGCAAATCACGGCGATCCCAAGCATGCCAAACACCAGCGAGATCCAACTCGCCGAGGCGATCTTCTCACGAAACAAAAAGTGCACGATCACAAAGACAAACATTGGCGCCGTGTATTGAAGGGCAATCGCATTGGCTGCCGTGGTGATCTTGTTGGCCGAAACGAAAGCACTGATGGCCGCGGTATACGCGAGCGTCGAGACAAGCAGCGTAACCTTGGGAACGGTCACGCTCTTTCGAACGAAAAACGCGAAAAATAACGACGCAAAAAAACTCCGATAGAAAACGATCGTCAGCGGCGCGAGAGGAAGAAACTTGATAAAGATCCCGGCGAGGCTCCAAAGAACTGCAGCCAGCAGCAAGGAGAGCCTCGCACGGCAGAGATGTTGATTTGAAGCAGTGGTCTCGCCAGGAGCCGTTAGGGGACGAGACACGAGGGTCGAGCTAACTTGCTTGGGACGCTTTGCCGCCGTCTTCGGAAACCACCGAGAGCTTTAACGGCACAGTGAGGTCAGCGGAAAGGCGAATTGGGATCTCGTAATCTCCCAGAGTTTTGATCGGCTCGTCAAGATGAATCTTACGCCGATCCACATTAAGACCTTTGGCTTTTAGGGCTTTTTCGATTTGGATGTTGGTGACGGAGCCGAAGAGTTTGCCCTCCTCCCCGGTTCGCATCGGTATGGTCAGCGACACGCCAACCAGCTCATCGCCGACAGCGTGCGCTCGCCTCATCACCTTCTGCTTTTGATCCGCGACCAGTTTCTTGTGGTGCTCGAATGTTTTGATATTTTTCTTGTTAACCTCCAGCACCAAACCCCTCGGCAACAGGTAGTTCCGTGCATAGCCATCGCGGACGCGCACGACCTCACCAATTTTACCCAGATTCGCTATGTCCTCTTTCAGAATGACTTCCATATTTCTCCCCTTCAAGACGCCTGGCTCGGAGTCAAATTCTTCTTCTTTAAGCGGCGAAAATCACCCCACAGGTCAAACAAACCGAGAGCCGCAACTAACAGCGCAAAGATCTGTTGAAAAATGATAAGTATGTACGTCGCGCTGCGCAGAAATCGAGGCACGTTGTTCTTGTGGAAGAAATAGGCCACGATTGCGAGCCCTTGAATAAAATACCAAACACCGATGACTAGAAGAATGTTTTCCGCCACGGTCGTTACTGCTTCTCCGGCCGGAAGGAACAAGGCAAATCCACCGGCAACAAACGGCCAGACCAAGTGTTCGGGACATTGCCACTCCCGAAACATTTCGACGGATAGCCACTGAGTGCGCCGATCCGGGAACCGGCGACACAAAAAAAGGACATTCAACAAGACGATTAAACACAGGCTCAAGAATAGCAAACCAGGAAGAAGCCGGAGCATGTGCTCGACGATTTCCGGAATCTTCTCTCTGAAGAATCGTAAGCTCTCTTGTGGAAAGCCCATTGTTTCATGGACTCGCACGGCGGTCGTAAGGTTATCGATTATGCTGCTGCGAAAATCTTGGGTCATGGCTCCCCAGGAGCCGTAGAAATAAAGTAGCAAGCCGGCCGCTGCCGACAGCATCGCAGCGGCAACTCCGGTGACCAATAATTCAATGGAGCGAAGCCTTCCCAGCAGCCAAAAGAGTAAACCCGTCATTACGGCGAATATGGAATAAACAAAGGCTATGGCTTCCCCGGCAAACATAAAGAAGATAATCAGTGCGGCAAAAAGAACTCCCCCACCTAAGCCTATGCCGTACTTGAGACCGAAAAAAAGCACCGGCTGCGGGACAAACGGTATCAAGAGAATCCCAGCAGCAGGCAACACGACGCCGCCAATAAGGAGAAAAACGGTGGAGGCCAAGGCCAAACAGAACTTAATGATGATTTCTAGCCGCTGCATATCGAACGGTCGGCAAAATAGATTAGCTTTTGGCGGTTGTAAAGGGCAGTAACGCGACGCTACGCGCCCTTTTGATCGCAGTCGTCAGCAGTCTTTGATGACCAGCGCAATTGCCGGTAATTCGACTTGGGGTCATTTTCCCGCGCTCGGTGACGAACTGCGAAATCATTCTGACGTCCTTGTAATCGATCTTCAGGGTTTTATCGGCGCAAAACCGGCATACTTTACGCCGGAACATTGGCCTCCTTCGAGGAGGTCCTTTTTCGTCGTCCATCCGATCCCGGTTTGGTCTCGCGCTCCCCTCTCTTTGTGCCATAGGTTCACCTACCTCGCTCTCAAATTTTGATGATCGACT
>WNFP01000496.1_pt1 | contig 49106 bp, 49 predicted proteins | sample 5400201 | NCBI WGS metagenome assembly WNFP01 (sample SAMN13153355, study PRJNA577476) | soil metagenome | isolation source: 115 cm saprolite under Madrone tree | place: USA:California | collected 2016-06-14 | reverse complement strand
GTCCCGTCGAGATCAAGGCCAGGCAGGGCACCATCGTGTGGCCCTTTCCTCCCGCGCCCGTGACCCTCGCCACCAATCACTGTGCCCAAGAAATCGCGGAGGCCGTCATCAAGGCGCTGGCGGGCGCCTGTCCGGAGCGCGCGCTCGCCGGTTGGTCGCGCCGCTTCCGCATCGCCATCTCAGGCAAGAACCCGCGTACCCGGCGCCCGTTCATCTGGCATCTCTTCCACGCCCGAGGGGGCGGCGGCGCCTCTTCGGCGGGAGACGGATGGGAGACGGCCGGGGAGGGCCAGGCGGCGGGCGGGATCAAGTTCGGCAGCGTGGAAGTGGCGGAGGCGCGCTTCCCGCTCTTCTTCGAGACGCACGAGTTCCGGCCCGACTCCTTCGGTGACGGGCAATTCCGGGGCGGGGTGGGTTCGGTACTGACCCTCCGCATGGAGACGACCGAGCCGGCCAAGGGCAATACGGCGGGCGATGGCGTCCGCCATCCTTCCTACGGCATCCTCGGCGGCAAGGACGGCCTGCCTCATCGCTACGTCATGGTCGCCCGCGGCAAGCGCCGGGTCCTCAAGACGAAGGAAGTGGGCATTCCCATTCCGCCCGGCGCCGTCTTCGACATCGTGTCCGCGGGGGGCGGCGGCTGGGGCAAGCCGTCGCGCCGCGATCCCGCCGCGCGCGCCGCCGATGTCGAGAACGGCTTCGTGACAGGCCGGAACGGCCCGAGAAGCCGGAAGCGCGGAGGGCGCTGACATGTACCGCATCGGCGTGGATGTCGGCGGCACCTTCACCGACCTGGTGGCGGTGGACGCGGACGGTCGCGTCACCATCGCCAAGTCCGCTTCCACTCCCGAAGATCCGTCGATCGGGGTGATGGACGGCCTCGGACTCCTCGCCCAAGAGCTCGGCACCGAGGCGCGGCAGCTCCTCGCCGGCACGGATCTCATCGTGCACGGAACCACGGTGGCGACCAACGCGCTGCTCGAGCGCAAGGGCGCCAAGGTCGGCATGCTCACCACGGAAGGCCATCGCGACATCATCGAGATGCGGGAGGGGCTCAAGGACGACCGCTACAACCTGCGCATGCCCCCGCCCATCCCGCTCGCCCCGCGCGGGCGAAGGCTCGGCGTGCGCGAGCGCATGCGCTTCGACGGCAAAGTCGCCACGCCCCTCGACCGCCGCTCTCTGGAAGCGGCCATCGCGCGCTTCGACAAGATGGGGGTGGGCTCCGTGGCCGTCTGCTACCTCCACTCGTACAGCAATGCCAGTCACGAGCAGGCGACACGACGCGCCCTCGAGCGCCTCCTGCCCGGCGTCTACGTGTCGCTCTCCTCCGAGGTGCTGGCCCAGATCAAGGAGTACGAGCGCTTCGGCACCACCGTCGTCAATGCCTATGTGGGTCCCGCGTTGGCCACGTACCTGGGGCGCCTCGCCGAGCGCCTCCGGGCGGGCGGCTACACGCGCGAGGTGCTCATCATGCAATCGCACGGCGGCGTCGCGGGCATCGCCGACTCCGTGCGATTGGCGGCAGGCGCCGTGCTCTCCGGCCCCGCCGGGGGCATAGCGGGCAGCCGGCATGCCGCGCGTCTCCTCGGACACGGCGATCTCATCACCTTCGACATGGGCGGCACCTCCACCGACATCGCGCTGCTCCAGAACGGCGAGCCGCAGCTCACCGGCGACAAGGCGGTCGGCCCGAGCAAGGTGGCCCTGCCTGCCATCGACATCCACACCCTGGGCGCGGGGGGCGGCTCCATCGCCCATGTCGATGCCGGCGGCATCCTTCACGTCGGGCCCGAGAGCGCGGGGGCGGTGCCCGGGCCGGTCTGCTACGGCCAGGGCGGCACGGCGGCCACGGTCACCGACGCCAATGTCGTCCTGGGCTTTCTCGATCCCGTCAATTTCCTCGGCGGGCGCGCCCGTCTCGACGCGGGAGCGGCCGAGGGCGCTGTGGCGGCGGTGGCGAAGCGCCTCGGCACCAGTCCCGTGGCCGCGGCCGAAGGCATTCAGCGGGTGGTGAACACCAATATGGCCGAGGGGATTCGCATCGTCTCCGTGCGCCGGGGCGCCGACCCGCGCCGCTTCGCCCTCCTCGCCTTCGGCGGCGCGGCCGGGCTGCACGTCACGGAGGTCGCGCGCATGCTCGAGATCGGCCGGGTGGTGGTCCCGCGCGTGGCCGCCGTGCTCTCCGCGTGGGGCATGCTCACCACGGACCTGCGCCACGAGCTCGTCCGCACCCACGTGGGAGAGGCGAACAAGGTGGGAGGGGCCCGCCTCGGAAAGCTCTTCGCCGAGATGGAAGCGGACGGACGGAAGCGACTCGGCGCGGATTTTCGCGGGCGCGTGCGGGTGACCCACGCGGTCGACATGCGCTACGGCGAGCAGACCTTCGAGATCACCGTGCCGCTCCCCGGCGTGGACATGGAAGCCTCGGATCTCATGGACCAGGTCGTGGATCGCTTTCACCGGCGTCACGAGGAGCTGTACACGTACAGCGCGCCCGGCCAGGACGTGGTGCTCGTCAACGCGCGCGTGGCGGTGATCGGCGAGCTGCCGGGGCTGCCCGCGGAGCAGGCGGAGGGCGCGGGTGGCGACGCGCAGCCGAAGAGCCGGCGGGTCTATCTCGGACGCTGGGTCGAGGTGCCGGTCTACGACCTCGAGCGCGTGCGGGCCGGCCTCGAGGTCAAGGGCCCGGCCATCTTCGAGTCCTCTACCACCACGGTGGTGCTCCGCCAGGACGAGCACGCGGTAGTCACCCCGCTCGGCTGGCTCGACATCCGGTTGACCTAGTCGGCCTCACGGCACCGCTCCGTCTGTCGCGCTCGACGAAACTCTGACGTCGCGGTACCGCAGAGTTTGTTACGCGGGACGGGCGGGTCCTGGCGCCGGGGGAGGGGCGGCGCAACCGGCTCCGCCACCCTACCCTGCGTGAATCGCAGCCCTGCGGGCTGCGCGCACTTGTGAAGGGCCCACTCCGCCGGCCGCGCCGCCCCTCCCCCGACGCCACCCGCCCGACTCCACCTACTGCACCGACGAATGCGTTGGCTATTGCCTGCCTGCACGAGATGGAGGGCTGTCAGCTTTCATTCGTTGGTGGCGCGTGAGCCGGGTGTGGTGGGGGCCTTCCCCCCGTAGACCCGTATCTTCTGGGGAGCTTCTCAACGCCGCGAAGCAACATCTCGTGGCGGGCCAGAGTGGCCAAGCGGAATGCGACGCGGCGTGGTCTACGGGGGGAAGGCCCCCACCACACCCGGCGTGTATTCGACGCCCAAGACTGGACGAAAAGCTAGCGGCTGCGACCGAGGAGGGTGCGGGCGGACTGGGCGATGGCGGATGGATCTATGCCGTAGTGGGCGTAGAGGTCGCGGCGCGCACCGGACTGGCCGAAGTTGTCGACGCCGAGAGACATCTGGGGGACGGCGAGCGCTGAGCCGAGGAAGGAGAGGCCGTGAGAGTGACCGTCGAGGACGGAGACTATCGGCACGTCCTCTTCGTCGGCGGTGACGAGATCTTCGAGGTAGGGGTGCGGATCCCGGAGGCCGCGGTAGAGCTTGTCGGGACTGGTCACGGCGAAGACACTGGCGAAGATGTTCTCGGCGCGCAGCATGCGTGCCGCTTCCACCGCTTCGGGAACCATGACGCCGGCCGCGAACAGGTGCACCGCATTGGACTCGGCGTCCCAGCCGGATTCGCCACGCGCGTCGACGAGCCGGTAACCTCCGCCCAGCACGCGCTCCCGGTACGCCCGGCTCGGGGCGGGCGCCAGCGATTGGTCCACCGGCTTCGTGGAGAGGCGCAGGTAGAGGCTCTCGCCGTTGTCGCGGTCGAGGAGCGACGCGAGAGCGTGGAGGAGGATCCACTCGACCTCGAGGGCGAAGGTGGGCTCGTAGTAGGCGATGGCGGGCAGGGCCACCCCGATGCCGGGAGTGATGACGGACTGGTGCGCGCCGCCCTCGGGAGACAGGCTCACCCCGGAAGGCGTGGCGACCGCGATGAACTTTCCGCCCGCGTAGAGGGCGTGATAGAGGGCGTCGAGGCCACGGGTGATGAACGGATCGTAGAGCGTGCCGATGGGCAGAAGCGGCACGCCGGACAGCTCGCGCGAAAGTCCGAAGGCGCCCAGGGCGAGGAAGAGATTGTGCTCGGCGATGCCGAGCTCGACGTGCTGGCCCGCCGGCGACTCCTTCCACTGCATCATCTGCGGGGTCTCCGCGAAGAAGTCCGGACGCGCCACGGGTGCCCACACGCCCTTGCGATTGATCCATCCCGCGAGATGCGTGGTCACCGCCACGTCCGCCGACAGGGTGACGATGTGATCGCCGGCGGGAAGCCGACCGAGCTTGCCGAGCACCCGACCGAAGGCCTCCTGGCTCGAGGCCTGCGCCGGATAGCTCTCGTCGAGACCGTCCGGGATCTCCGGGTCGGCTCCATGGAGCGGAGGCTCGGTGAAAGGCATGGGACGCCCGGCAACCAGGCGCCCCTCGGGACTCGAGGCAGGAAACGCGTCCCATTCCCTTCCGGCGGGAACTCCGAGGGATTCGCGGAGCGATTCCATCTGCGCTGCGTTCAAGAGCGCCCCGTGATTCATCGGATCGCCCGCGAGAGGGAGGCCCCAGCCCTTGACGGTCTGCGCCAGAATGACGCATGGCTGCGAGCGCTCGCCGCCGGCCTCATCAAGCGCTTCGAGGATCGACGCGAGGTCGTGTCCTCCCAGGTCGCCCACCGCGGCCTGCACCTCTTCGTCGGACAGATCTCCCAGGAAGCGGTCGAGCGCCACATCCACCTGCCCATCGGGCATACCGACGAGCGTCTTGCGCATCATCCCCGAGGGACGGCGCAGGAGGGCCTGGTACTCCGCATTGCCCATGCCTTCGAGCCGAGAGCGAAGGCGCTCCCCTCCTGCCCGCTCGAAGAGGGCCCGGAGCCGGCGCCCCCAGCGGAGCTTGACCACCCTCCAGCCTGCCGCCTGGAACCAGTCGCCGACCTGGCGGCGGCGCGTGTCCGGCGCGATGCGATCGAGGCTCTGGCGATTCATGTCCACGATCCAAAGAAGATTGCCGAGCCCGGCCACGTGCTCTTCGAGCAGCGATTCCCAGACATTACCCTCGTCGAGCTCGGCATCCCCCACCATGGCGATGAAGCGCTTGGGAGACCGCGCCCCCCAGCGGCCCCTCACATAGCGACCGGCGAGGGCGGCGAAGCTCGCCGTCACCGCGCCGAGACCCATGGAGCCTGTGGAGAGATCGATGATGGACGGGTTCTTTCTCCGGCTCGGATAGGCCTGGAGGCCGCCGAACACGCGCAGACTTCTCAGATCGTCGGCGGTGAGGCGCCCGCGCAGGTATTCGATGGCGTAGAGCACGGGCGAGGCGTGCGCCTTCGTCGCCACCACATCGCCCTCTCGCAACGCGGCGAAGTACAGCGCCGTCATGAGGCTGACCACGGAGGTGGACGAGGCCTGGTGGCCGCCGATCTTGGTCCCGTCCGGGTTGGGGCGCGTATTGGCATGGTGCACGGTGAGCGCGGCCAGCCAGAGCACGCGGCGCTGGATGCTCTCGAGGAGGGGGAGATCGTCGCGAGAGGTGACGGAGGCCATGACGGCAATACCTTAGCGCATTCCGCCCTGTCTGGTAAGGTAACCACTCGTCGTGGACTTCCTCTCCTTTCCCGCTCTCGGTGCCGTGTGCGCGCTGGCCTCGGCCTTCACGTGGGCGGTGACGAGTCTTCTCGTCCGCACGGTGTCCCCTCCCCTGAGCTCGGTCACGGTGAGCGCGGTGCGCGCGCTGTTGGGCGGCGGCCTGCTCCTCACGTGGGTGCTGGCGAGCGGCGGCCTCCGGCGCCTCGCCGCCATCGGCGAGACCAACTTCCTCCTCCTCGCCGTCTCCATCGTGGTCGCCATCGCGTTGGGCGACGTGATGTTCTTCGAGAGCGCCCGCTTCCTCGGCCTGGCCCGCGCCATGACCATATCGATGGTCTATCCGCTGATGAGCGCGGGATTCGCGGCCCTGTTCCTGGGCGAGCCGCTGACCGCGCGGGTGGGCGCAGGCTCAGTGGTGACGCTCTTCGGGCTCGCTCTCATCGTGCGGGCGCGGAACGGCGAGCGCGTGCGCGAGGAGCGCCTCGGCGCGGGGATCGCGGCCGCGGTGGTGGCCGCCGTGGCCTGGGCGGTGTCGCTGCTCGTGCTCAAGCCCGCCATGGGCGCTCTCGATCCGGTCACCGCGCAATCGGTTCGGCTACCCCTGGCCGCCCTCGTGCTCTTCGCGACGCCATGGGGGTGGGCAGCTCCGCGACAGATGCTGACGGCGAGCCGCTCTATCCGGTGGCGCGTGGCCTTGCTGGGTCTCGTCACCGCGGGGAGCTCGGTGCTCTTCGTCACCAGCGTGAAGCTGGCCGACGTCGCGGTGGCCGCCGTGCTGTCGTCGTCGGCGCCGCTCTTTGCGCTGCCGCTCGGGATGATTTTCCTGGGCGAGCGTGTGACCCGGGTCGCTCTGGTGGGCACGGCGCTGGCCGTGACGGGGGTGGCGCTGCTTCAGCTGGGATGAGGCGCCCGGCTTAACCTGCCCCCTCACCCTGCCCTCTCCCCAGAGGGGCGAGGGGTGATCGGATCCCTCTCCCCCGTTGGGGGAGAGGGCAGGGTGAGGGGGAGCTTCCTACGCGTGCTTTCGGAGCTCGAGGCGGCCGATCTGGCGCCGATGGACTTCGTCGGGGCCGTCGGCGAAGCGCAGGGTGCGGGAATGGGCCCACATGGAGGCCAGCGGGAATTCCTGGCTGACGCCGCCGCCCCCGTGAAGCTGCATGGCGCGGTCCACCACGGCCTGCGTCATGTTGGGCACGGCAACCTTGATCTCGGCGATGGCTTGCTTCGCCGCCTTGTTACCCACGGTATCCATCATGTAGGCGGCGTGGAGCACGAGGAGCCGCGCCTGGTCGATGTCGATGCGCGACTGGGCGATGCGCTCCAGCGTGATGTCGTTATCGGCGAGCGGCTTGCCGAAGGCCACGCGCTTGGTCGCCCGCTTGCACATCAGCTCGAGTGCGCGCTCGGCCACCCCGATCTGGCGCATGCAGTGGTGGATGCGGCCCGGTCCCAGCCGCCCCTGGGCGATCTCGAAGCCTCGGCCTTCGCCGAGGAGCAGATTGGTGGCGGGCACACGGACGTTTTCGAAGAGGACTTCGCCGTGGCCGTGGGGCGCGTCGTCGTAGCCGAAGACGTGGAGCATGCGGATCACCTTGATCCCCGGCGCGTCGCGTGGCACGAGGATCATGGACTGCTGCTTGTACTTGTCCGGGTTCTTGGCGTCGGTCTTGCCCATGAAGATGAGCACCTTGCAGCGCGGATCGCCGATGCCCGACGTCCACCACTTGTGGCCGTTGATGACATAGGAATCGCCGTCGCGCGCGATGCTCGACTCGATATTGGTGGCGTCCGACGACGCGACCTTGGGCTCGGTCATGGCGAAGGCCGAGCGGATCTTGCCCTCGAGCAGCGGCTCCAGCCACTCCTTCTTGTGCTCGGGCCGGCCGTAGCGCTCGAGCACTTCCATGTTGCCGGTGTCGGGGGCCGAGCAATTGAAGGACTCGGCGGCGATGGGGGAGCGGCCCATGATCTCGCAGAGGGGCGCGTATTCGAGATTGCTCAGGCCCGCGCCCCGCTCGCTTTCAGGGAGGAACAGATTCCACAGGCCACGCTCGCGGGCCTTGGCCTTGAGCTCCTCCATGACGGGCGGCACCTGCCACCGCGTCGGCCCCTGATTGAGCTGCTCGGTGAACACTGGCTCGGCGGGATACACGTGCTTCCCCATGAAGTCGGTCAGCTGCTCCATGTACATCTTCGTCTTCTTCGAGTACTCGAATTCCATCGAAGTCCTCCCGAGGGGTCTGAGTGTGTGGCCTAAATAGACACCATCCGGCCGTCCGACGCAATGGACTCGAGGACCGCATCCAGGACGGCCTGGGCCCGCACCCCATCCTCGAAAGACGGCGACGGGCTCTCCTTCTTCCGGATCGCCGCGAGAAAGCGCTTTACGAGCGGCGCTATCGTCGTCTTTCCCGTGATCTCGAGCGCGTCACCCTCGCCCGCGCTCGCAGGCAATCCCGCGGGCGTCTTCACCGGGGCAAACGCGCCGCCCTTGGGAGCGTGGCGGAGCTCGCCCCGCCACCAGCGCGGCGTGTCCCGGCCAAGACGGTATTGGAGGGCGCCCTCCGTCCCGTAGGCCTCGAGCGTCTGCTCCGTCGTCCCGTGGGCGGCGCGGCTCACCGTGAACGTCACCTGAGCGCCGGAAACGAGCTCGGCCGTCACCGAGCAGTAGTCCTCGGCATCGGCCGGCTTGGCCCCGCCCGGCACCGTGCGGCACGGGTGGGCGATGCCCGCGAGCGCGCCCACGCGGGCAAACTCGCCGAAGTGCCAGCGCACGAGATCGATCACGTGCACGCCCATGTCCCCCATGGCCCCGTGGCCGGCCTGCGCTCGATCCATGCGCCAGGTGGGTGCCACCGTCGGGTCGGCGAAGCGCGGGCCGAGCTGGCGCAGATGAGCATGCAGGAGACGGCCGAGCGCCCCCGCCTCCACCATGGCGTGCAGGCGCTGCATGGCCGCCGGGTAGCGGAAGTTGAACGACGTCATGGCGGTGTGGCCGGAGCGCCGGGCCGCCTCGAGCATGACGCGCGCCTGCGTCGCGTTCATGGCCAGCGGCTTTTCGCAGAGGACGTGGCAGCCGGCGGCCAGCGCCTCGAGGGCGATCGCTTCGTGGAGAGCGGGGGGCGTGGCGATCACCACGATCTCCGGCCGGGCCTCCGCGAGCATCCGCTCCCAGCGGTCGAAGACCCCCGGTACGCCGTAGCGCTCGGCGACCTCGCGCGCCACCTTCTGGTCGCGCTGGCACACGGCCACCACCTCGCAGCCGTGCGCCTGGAAGGCGGGAATGTGGGCGCGGCCGAAGCCGAGCCCGATGACGCCGACGGTGCGGGACGGAGCAGCCACGGTCACGTCTCCTCTCGGGGCGGATAGTGCAGATTGACGTCACGCTGCGGGAACGGAATCTCGATGCCCTCGGCCTTGAGCCGGTTGTTCACGGCTACGGCGATGTGACTGCGGATCGCGCTCCACTCCTCGAAGTGGTCGGTCCATGCCCGGAGCTCGAAGTTGAGGGCGCTGTCGCCGAAGCTCTGGAAGAGGGCAAGCGGCGACGGCTTCGCCAGCACCCCCGGCACGGTAGTGGCCGTCTCGACGAGCAGAGCGATCACCCGTTCGGGATCGGAGCCGTAGGCCACGCCGATAGGCAGCTCGAGTCGACGCGTCCGGTCGGAGAGCGTCCAGTTCGTCAAATTGCCTGAGATCAGGGTGGCGTTGGGCACGAGCACCTCGGCCCCGCGCCACGTATGCACGGTGGTGGAGCGAATGCCGATGCGGCGAACCTCACCGTCCAGATCGCCCATCTGTATCGCGTCGCCGACCTGGATCGGCCGCTCGAGCAGGAGAATGATTCCGGACACGAAGTTGCTCACGATGGTCTGCAGGCCAAAGCCGACACCCACTCCGAAAGCACCCGTGAGCAGCGTGAGGCGGTTGAGGTCCACACCCATCGCGCCGATGGCCACGAGGAAGCCCAGGAGCAGGATGGCGTAGTGCAGGAGACTCGAGATCGCATAGGGCAGACCGCGCCCCATGGGCAGACGCGGGTAGACATCCTCCTCGAGGGCGAAGCGGAGGAAGCGCGAGAGCGAGAAGGCGATCCAGACGGTCAAGATCAGGCCAATGATGTCGCCCAGGGAGATGCTCACGAAGCCCCGGGTGAGGTGGAAGCCGAGCACGGCGGTGATGAGGCTTTCCCCTTCATCGAGCAGTCCAAACCAGCGAAGGATGAAAAAACTCCACGCCGCCGACATGGCCCACCTGAGCACGACCTCCGCGCGTCGCTCGAAGAGGGCGCGGTAGCGCGTGACCATGTGCAGCCCGCTGAGCGGCCACACGCGAAGGAGGTAGGCAAAGACGCCCAGCGTGACGAGCAGTCCTGCGTAGAGCCCCAGGGCCGTGTAGAGGCCCCGTAGTATTCCCCCGTTCAGGAGCCGGGCCAGACGCATATAGCCGAAGGCGCCGACGACGAAAGACACGAGGAGCGCGCCCACCCCCAGCCACACGAGAAAGCCGGGAACCGCGAAGTCCCCGACCACGAGCGCTCCCCGCCGCCACAGCCACAGCAGTGCCGCCGCTCCCCCTATGGAGAGAAAAAGCACCATTTCCTGCTCCGCCACTGGATTGCTGAGCAAGGCGAGATCCCGGAGCCGGTTGATGATAAAGAAGGCGGCGGCGACCCAGATCAGCCCGCTCTGCCCGGGGAGGGACATCCTCTTCAAGATGCGCACTATCGGAAGGAGAAGAACAACCCCGATCAGGTTCACCGCGATCATGGGCTGTCTCACGTAGAGCCAGTCGCTCATCATCAAGCCCACGATCAGTGCGGTCGACACCGGGAACTCGAAGACCCGCAGGGTAGGATCGACGCTGCCCGATGCCCCCCACGCCCGCGCCCGGCGGCGTCCCGTCAGGGCGAACAACACGAGGGCAAGGAAGATGAGGCCATGGAGCACCATGGCCCTGGAACGATCGGCTGCGAATCTCGCGAAGACGGCGAGCTGCGGCGCCGCGGAGAGCCGGACCAGACCAGGCAGCTCCGCGAGGGGCGGAGCATCGCGCCACGAGTACCAAATGGGCAGCCGGTCGGCCCGGAACAGCGTACTGAAATCTTCGCTGGTCGCCTGGGCGACCGCGGCCGCGGACTCCTGCACGGCCGCGAGCTGCTCGCCGACCTTGACCTGCAGGGTCAGAAGGGCCGTGCGCCGCTCCGCCGCCGTCTTGCGCAGCGCCGCAATCTGGGCGATCGCCTCGTCGACACGCTTGATGAGGGTCGGCGGGGCCAGGGTGCGACGGGCCTCCTCGCGCGTGCGGCTCCAGGTATCGGCGAGATCCACGAGCTGATCGAGTATGGAGCCGACCTCGGTCGCCTTCACGCGTAGCTGATCGGCCCACATCTTGAGATCAATCTGCATGCCTGCCCAAAGATCGGACAGATTCGTGAGCACGCTGAGCGACGACGCTGCCGAGAGCTGGCCCTTGGTCTCGGTTTGAGCGTCCGCAATGCGCTCGGCCATCGCAGGCAGCCCTCTCTCGACCGCGCTCACCGCGGGAGTGGGAGCGAGACGCTCCTCCAGGTTCCGGAGCACGGTCAGGAGCTGATCGGCCTCGAGGGGGATATTGGGAGCGGCGATGGCACCCTCGACCGGCTGACTGGGCGCCGGTGCGGCCGTCGCCTTGGCGGGAGGACTGGTGGCCGACGGACTGGGGGCGGGTGCGCTCGGGGCGGATGGCGCGGGCGTGGGCGGGGGAGACTTGCCGAGCGCCAAGGCCTCAGGAGCGAACCACACTACCGAGACGAGGGCGAGGACGACGACCAAGCGGGCGAGCCCGGCGGAAGCAACGATCCTGCCGGCCCGAGCGCGCGCCGGCCGCCCCGCTCCGTCCGACCTCAACGCGCCGTGAATGGCGACGAGGCGGGCAGCGGGCGCACGGGCGCCGAGTTGGCAAAGGCCTTCGGGTACACGATGGCGAATTTTCCGTCGACGACCTCGTAGACGGAAGGGAAGGCGCGCTCGTCCTGGCCGCACATGGGGCTGCCTTCGCTGAAGAACCTCTCCATGACATGACTCCTTCCGCCGAAGGGTGCGCCGTCGAGCGCTCGGAGCCGGAGTATAACGCACTCTCACCGCCGGATACGGTATCCTCCCCTCGGACCATGGCCCTCCTCGAGGTGCGCGCGCTGACCCGCAGCTTCTACGGCGTTCACGCCCTCAACGGCGTGGACCTCGACGTAGAGGAGGGCACCATCACCGGCCTCATCGGCCCCAATGGCGCGGGGAAGACCACGCTTTTCCACTGCGTCTCCGGCCTCATCCCGCCCCAGTCGGGCCGCGTCGTCTTCGACGGACGCGACATCACCGGGAAGACCCCGCACCGGATCACCCAGCGTGGTCTCGTGCGCACCTTCCAGATCGCCCGAGGATTCCCGCGGCTGTCCGTCATCGAGAACCTCATGCTCTACGGCGCCCGCCAGCCCGGCGAGACGCTCTGGAAGTCCATCGCGCGTCCGGCCGCGGTGGGCCGGCGCGAGGCGGAGCTGCGCGAGCGCGCGGCCATCATTGCCCGGCGCTTGAATCTCGGACGCGTCGCCAACGATCCCGCCTCCGCCTTGTCGGGCGGGCAGAAGAAGCTCCTCGAGATCGGGCGCGCCCTGATGACCGATCCGCGCGTCATCCTTCTCGACGAGCCGATCGCGGGCGTCAATCCGACGCTCGCCAACGAGATCGCGGCACATCTCGAGTCACTCGTGCGCGAGGAGGGGCTGACCTTTCTCGTGATCGAGCACAACATGGACATGATCGCGCGGCTCTGCCGGCCCGTGGTGGTCATGACGGAGGGGCGCCGGCTCGCCCAGGGCAGTTTCGCCGAGGTCGCCTCCGATCCGCGGGTGCAGGCGGCCTACATGGGAGAGCGCCAGTGGGCCTCCTGACACCACAGAGTCTTTTGCAGCCACAGAGTCTTTTGCAGCCACAGAGTCTTTTGCAGCCACAGAGTCTTTTGCAGCCACAGAGTCTTTTGCAGGTAGAAGGGCTCGTGGCCGGCTACAGCGCCGCCGACGAGATCCTCAAACGCGTGGATCTCACCCTCGACGCCGGCGAGATCGTCTGCGTCATCGGCCCGAACGGCGCGGGCAAGTCCACGCTCCTCAAGGTCATCGCGGGCATCCTCGTGCCGCATGAGGGCTCGGTGCGTCTGCGAGGCGAGCCCATCGGCGGCCGTGCCCCGCGTGCCATCTCCGCCCTCGGCCTGGCCTTCGTGCCGCAAGAGCAAAACGTCTTCCCGAGCATGACGGTGCGCGAGAACCTCGAGATGGGGGGATACCTCGATCCCGCGGGCGGGCGGGCAAAGGTCGACGCGATCTTCTCGCGCTTCCCCGTGCTTGCGGAGAAGCGGAGGCAGGCCGCGCGCACGCTCTCGGGGGGGCAGCGCCAAGTGCTGGCCATGGCCATGGCCCTGATGGTCGAGCCGGCGGTGCTCCTCCTCGACGAGCCCTCGGCCGGACTCGCCCCGCGCGCGGCCGAGCAGCTCTTCGAGACCATCGCGGGCATACACGGAGACGGCGTGGCCATCGCCATGGTCGAGCAGAACGCGCGAGAGGCTCTGCGCCTGGCCCACCGAGGGTATATTCTCGTGGACGGCCGCAACAGCCTGACCGGGCCCGCGGCAGATCTCGCTCTGAATCCCGACGTGAGGCGCATTTTCCTTGGCGGATAGATCCGAACGGAGGCTGTCCATGACCAGCGAAACGTCACGCATCTCGCGTCGCGCCGTGCTCAGCGGCGCCGCCGCGCTCACCGCCGTGGCTACCCTGCCCGCGCGGGCGCAGGCGGCCCCCGTCAAGCTCGGCACCCTCACCCCGCTCACGGGAGCGGGCGGCTCCTACGGACCTTCCATGCGCAAGTCCATGGCCTGGGTGGTCGAGCAGGTCAACGGCGCGGGAGGCGTGCTCGGCCGCCGGGTGGAGCTGGTGAGCGAGGACGACCAGACGAATCCCGACGCGGGAGTGCGCGCGGCCCGGAAGCTCATCGACGTGGACAAAGTCGCCGCGGTCATGGGCACCTGGGCCTCCTCCGTGACGACCGCGGTGGCGCCGCTCTGCTGGGAGAGCAAGACCTTCCTCACCACCGTGTCCGGCTCGGACACCATCACGCAGCTCCCGCACCAGGGTTATCTCGTGCGGACGCAGCCGAACACGCATCTCCAAGTGGCCAAGCTCTCCGCCTTCCTGCTGGAGCTGCGCGTGAAGCGCGTCTTCATCCTCTCCGCGCAGACGCCGTTCGCCGAGCCGACCCACAAGCTTCTCGCGGAGGCCCTGCCCAAGGGCGGCGCGCAGGTGGCGGGCCAGGTCATCTATGACAAAGACAAGACCACCTTCCGCTCCGAGGTCGACCAGGCGCTCCGCAGCAACCCCGACATGATCTATCTGAACGGCTATACGCCGGATCTCACCGTGCTCGTGAAGGACCTCTTCAAGGCCGGCTACTCCGGGCAGAGAATCGCGCAGGGCTACGCCGCCAACGCCAAGCTGTTGAGCTCGCTGCCCAACGAGGTCACCGACGGCATCTACGCCATCTCTCCCTCGCCGTCCGTGGACTCGGCCGCCTACAAGCGCCTCGCCAAGGCGCTGGGCGTGGAGGACGTGGATCCATACTCGGCCCAGTGCCACGACCACGCGAGCCTGGTCTGCCTTGCCATCGCCAAGGCGCGCGAGGCGACGGGCACGGCCATCAAGGACAATATCCGCAAGATCTCCCAGGGCTCGGGGGCCAAGGTCGACAACGCCGTGGACGGGCTCAAGCTGCTCGGGCAAGGCAGGGAGATCAACTACGAAGGCGCGAGCGGCCCCTGCGACTTCACGGAGACCGGCGACATCATCGACACGAAGTTCCGCTACGAGCAGGCCGAGAAGGGCAAGCTCAAGCTCTTGCGGATCGCCTGAGACCCGGGTCCGGCCCTGCTCCACGAGACCCTGCAGCTCCTCCTCAACGGCCTCATCGCCGGCACCGTCCTCGCGGTGCCCGCCATCGGCTTCACCGCCATCTATGCGGTGCTGCGCTTTCCCAACTTCACCGTGGCCTCCCACGCCACCATCGGCGCCTTCGCGGGCTACGTGGCCAATACCGCGTGGGGACTGCCCGCGGCGCCGTGCGTGGCCTTGGCCTTCCTCGTAGCGGGAGCAGCGGGCGTGCTCAATGACGAAGTCGTGCTCAAGCCCCTGCGTCCGTCCGGCGCCCTGACCACGGCCATCGCCGCCATCGCGCTCAGCATCGCGCTCGAGAATGTCCTGCGCTTCGTCTTCGGCAATGACCTGCGCGGCTATGACCTGCCCATACGGCGCGACTGGCAGTGGGCGGGCCTGCGCATCGGGCCGCAGCAGGTGCAGAACTTCGTCATCGCCATGATGGCCATGGCCGCCGTCTTCGCCTTTCTCGCCTTCACCCGCACGGGCAAGTCCATGCGCGCGGTGGCGGACAATCCGATGCTGGCCGGCATCAAGGGCATCAATGCCGACGCCGTGGCCCGGCTCGTGAACTTCGTGGGCATGGGCCTGGCCGGGGTCGGGGGCATGCTGATCGGGCTCGACACGACCATCGATCCCCTCACGGGCTTCCGCGTCATCCTCTCCGTGTTCGCGGCGGCCGTGGTGGGCGGCCTCGGCAGCATCCCCGGAGCCGTGGTGGGCGCGCTCTCCATCGGCGTGGCCGAGGAGCTCTCCCTCCTCGCCCTCTCCCCCGCCTATCGCACCGCCGTGGGCTTCGTGGCCATCCTGCTCGTGCTCACCCTGCGGCCGCGCGGGATACTCGGGGAGCGCGCCTATTAGGAACTATCTCGTGGCCATGGCCACCTACGCCGGGCTCTACGGCCTCCTCGCCCTCGGCCTGAACCTGATCTGGGGCATGGGAGGCATGATCAATCTCGGCCTCGTCGGCTTCTTCGCTCTCGGCGCCTATGTGTCGGCGCTCGCCGCGCTCAAGCTGGGTGCGCCGATGGTTCTCGGCCTCTGCCTGGCTGCACTCTCCGCCTCATCGCGAGCAACGAGATCTGGCTCACTCGCGGCACCGACGGAATCTCCGGCATCCCGGGACCGTGGCGCGGGCGCCTCAGCCCCGAGCAGTTCAATCTCGTGTATCTGGCCCTCGTGGTGGCCGCTCTCGCCGCGGTGGTGGCCATGCTCGAGCTCCTGCGCCGGTCGCCCTACGGTCGCGTGCTCCGCGCGATCCGCGACGACGAGCAGGTGGCCGAGGTCGCGGGCAAGCCCGTCCGCGCCTTCAAGGTCGAGGCCTTCGCCCTGTCGGCTGCGGTGCTCGGGCTCGCGGGTGGGCTCTACGCGCACTACACGTCGTTCATCGCCCCCGACGCCTTCGTGCCGCTCGTCACCATCTACGTCGTCCTCGCCCTGACCATCGGAGGCACCGGCAACAACTGGGGCGCCGTGCTCGGCGCCTGTCTCGTCGTGTTCTTCCTCGAGTCGACACGCTTCGCCACGGCCTGGCTGCCCGCGCTCGCACCCGTGCAGGTGGCCGCCGTGCGCGAATTCGTCATCGGCCTGAGCCTCATTCTGGTGCTCCGGTTCAGGCCAACCGGCATTCTCCCCGAGCGCCTGGCGCGCATCCCCTTGCCCCTCACCTCGATGCCGTCTCCGGAGCGTCCATGAGCCGACCTGCCCGCGTTGATCCCCTGCCCCATCTCGAGGCGGTGGCGCGCGCCATGATGGACACGGGCCAGCCCGATTTCGGCTTCCAGGCGCTCGACCGCGCCATGAAAGCCGTCCTCGGCCACAAGCTCTTCACCGTTCTCCTGCATCACGCCAGCGCGCGGGAATCCGAGCGGCGATATACGAATCAGCCGGCGGCCTATCCGGTGGGCGGTCGAAAGCCCGTCACGGCATCGGCGTGGACGGAGCGGCTCTTCGTCGAGCGGCAGCCCTATATCGGCAGGAGCGCCCAGGACATCCGAACCGTGTTCTTCGACCACGAGCTGAGCTTGTCCCTGGGCTGCGCCTCCGTGCTCAATGTCCCCGTGGTGTGGAACGGGCGCACGCTCGGCACCATTAATCTGCTCCACGAGGCGGACTGGTACGACAATAGCGACGTGCCCGTGGCCCAGACCTTCGCCGCCCTCGCCATCCCTGCCCTACTCGAGCTCACGCATGGCTAGCCGCGACGGCGTCCGCATCGGGGCCGACCACGGCGGTACCTTTTTTTGTTTCACGATTTCCTCTGACTCGCACAACCGGGCGGGTGGCGGCAGGGGCGGGGGTGCGCTCCCCAGACCCGTATCTTCTGGGGAGCTCCTCCGAAGCGAAAACCCATAGTCTCGTGGCGGGCCAGAGTGGCCCCGCGGAATGCAACTCAGCGTGGTCTGGGGAGCGCACCCCCGCCCCTGCCGCCACCCGCCGCCTCGCCCTCTAGCTGAGGGCTAAGCCAGCGCGCTCAACCAGAAGCGCAACTGGGCAACCCTGATAGAGCCGTCGGCGTTGAAGTATTTCCCCTGCCAGTCGTCGGGCTTCACCTTGAGGAACCCGTCGCCCTTCTGGCGCGGGTCCTGCTGGGCCACCCGCCACGCGAAGTGGTCGTACACGTCGAGCACGTGCGAGGCATAGGCCGCGGCGAGCCTGCGATTGCCGCGAATGATCACGAGGTTCTCGTCGTTGTTGAACGAGGCTTTGTGGCCGAGGTTGTGGCTGCCCGTGATGACCACGCAGTCGTCGGAAAACGGATCGATGACCACCACCTTGTCGTGGATGATGGCGAAGCCCGCGCTCAGGATCTCCTTCATCCATCCCGCGGGGGCCGACTTGTCGTCGAGAGCATCGGCGGCGATCACCCGGCTGTCCTGCTTGCCTTTCCCGTCCTTGGGCGGCGTGATGCCGTGCAGCTCGTAGTAGAAGGACTTCGACGCCGAGGGATTGGTGACACAGCCTCGGACGAAGAGGCCTTTGTTCGCGCGCTGGGCGTCCGCGGCCCACTGCGCGACATTGGGGCTGCCCGGATAGAAGAGGAGAAAGAGCACGGCGTGCTTGGCCCCGTCGATGGCCTTGACCACGTCGGCCATGTCGGGCGGTCGCTTCTCGTTCTTGGTCGAGCTCGATCGCAGCTTGGGTGTATTGGGCGAAAACCAGCTCGTGAGCGTGCCGTCCACCCCCAGCGAAATGTCCTTGCTCGCGGTGTCCCAGGTGCGAAGAACGGCGCCCTGTAGCGCCTTCGGGTCCGTCTGCGCCTGCTGGGTGTCCGCCTTGAGCTGCTTCCAGTAGTCGAGATAGCGCTGGGCGGCTTTGGCGTTGTCGAGGACGACGGTGTTGTTGGTCTGTGCGCAGAGCCCGGTCGGCGTCCAGTTGGTGGAGCCCAACAGGACGGCGCGCGCATGGCCGCTCTTGTCCACGTAGACCACGAACTTGTTGTGGCCGATCTGGTTGTTGGGAAGGAGCCGGCTGAACATGGCGGAGGCCGTCTTGGTGAGGCGATCCCTCGCGTCCTGGTTGCCGTCCACTTCAGCCTTGGGCTCGCCCACCGGCCGCACCTCCTGCTCCATGGCGTTGGACAGGACGATGGAGAGCTTCTTGCCCGCCTTTTCCAGGAGCGGCACGAGCTCCTTGTCGTGCAGCTCGTAGAGGGCGGCGTAGAGCCTTCCCCCCGACTTGGCCCGGCCCACGAAGTCCGTCAGGGCCTCGACCATGTCCCCGGAGAGGCTCGCGCGGAGGGTGTCCGCCGGATTCTCGATGCGGTCGAGCAGTCCCTTCTTGCTCGGCTTCCCCTGCAGGGCGCGGGAGATGCTCTGAGTCGAGATGAGTCCGCGGTTGAAATAGGCATGCATGGTGTCCGAGATGCGGGAGCTGATCTCCACCTCGTTCGAGATCACCTGTGGGATATGCATGGGGGCGAGGCTGCCCGGCTCGCCCTCGAACGGCACGATCTTGTAGCGGAACGCGCGCTCGCCCGTCTTTTCCGCGACGAGGCGGGCGTACACATCCTTCCAGTAGAACTTCTGGATGGGAAACTTCTCGCAGGTGTCGGTGCTGGCCCGCTTGAAGCCGGGGAAGACCGCCACGGCGGGGAGAGCCGTCTCCTTGCTCTTGGCATCGATGCGGTACACGGCGAAGCCCATGCACCCCTCGAGCTTCTGCCCGTAGCTCCACGCGACCGTGATCACGTCGTTGTTGGCGAAGGCGATGGCGTTCTGCATGGCGGGTCCTCCTCCGGGTGGCTATCCTCCGCCTTCAGGGAGAGGGCCACGCCGCGGACCACCCGCGAGTTCTGTATGCCGAAGGCCGCTCCCAGCACCTCGCCGGCCCATCGACATTCCTCCCAGTAGGTGAACGACTCCGGAGGCAGTACTTCCGAACGGTACAGGGGTGATCCTGCGTCAGCAGCCTGGGCGGCGTCAAGACGCCCGGGAAGGAAAATGAGGATTGGCCTTGTCCTGGTTCACTTCGTGACGATCCTCGCGGCGGTCGCGATTGTCGGCGCGCAAGTCCCTGCGGTCCGCGCGGAGGTCGCGGCGGTCACGATTGATGTCGCGCTGATCGGCGCGAACGACATGACGGGCGCCGCGGAGCGGGTTTGTGATGCTCTCCACCCGTCCGACGCCGACCAGCCGGGTGATCGTTTACCCGGGCAGATGAGCAAGAGATGCGCCATCAATTGAGCTCAGATAAATCAAGTATATACACGCTTGGACCTGAGGCTCGACTCGCACACTTCGTCACCCGAACTTTCGGGAGTGGTCAGCCGTGCTACGATGCGGCGACTCTCCAGAGGGAGGAGGCAATCACACGTGGCAGCCGAGACGCCTGAGCAGAGCGAAGTCCTCGTCCATCGCAAGGACGCCGTAGTCACCCTGACCTTCAACCGGCCCGAAGCCCGCAATGCCATGACGTGGAATATGTACGAGCGCCTGTACCAGACCGCCGAGGAAGTGGACGCCGATGACTCCGTCCGGGTCCTCGTGCTGCGCGGGGCGGGCGGCAAGGCCTTCGTCGCCGGCACCGACATCAGCCAGTTCAAGAGCTTCCGGACGGCGGAGGACGGCATCCAGTACGAGCGCGAGGGCGAGCGGCGCACGGCGCGCCTCGAGCGCGTGGGCAAGTCGGTCATCGCGCAGATCCAGGGGTTCGCGGTGGGCGGCGGCTTCGCCATCGCCGCGGTGTGCGACGTCCGTATCGCCACGCCGGAATCGCGCTTCGGTTTTCCCATCGCGCGCACCCTCGGCAACTGCCTCTCCATGGAGAACTACTCGCGCTGCGTGGATCTCTTCGGGCCCTCGCGCGTCAAGGAGATGATCATGCGCGCCCGCCTCATCACCGCGGAGGAAGCGCACGCCGCGGGCTTCGTCCACGAGATCGTGCCCGCGAGCGAGATCGGGGCGCGCGTGACGGCCATCGCGGAGGAGATCGCCAGCCACGCCCCCATCACTCTGCGCGTGACGAAGGAGGCGGTGCGCCGCATTCAGGAGCGCCGGCGCCTCGAGGGCGGCGACGACCTGATCTCCCTCACCTACACCAGCGCGGACTTTCGGGAGGGCATGAGCGCCTTCCTCGAGAAGCGCCCGCCGCGCTGGACGGGGAAGTAGTACGGATGATCCGAAGTGTTCCCGGCCGTACCCCACGCGTGCATCCGGGCGCGTGGGTGGATCCTTCCGCCCAGGTCATCGGCGATGTGACCATCGAGGAGGGCGCCAGCGTCTGGCCCCTCACCGTGCTCCGTGGCGATCAGGACAACTACGTGACGCTGGGCAGGAACTCCAATGTCCAGGACAACTCCGTGCTCCACGTCACCCCCGAGTTCCCGTGCATCGTGGGCGCCAATGTCACCATCGGACACCGCTGCGTCGTGCACGCCTGCACCATCATGGACAATGTGCGGATCGGCATCGGCGCGGTCGTGCTGACGGGCGCGGTGGTGGAGGAAGGCGCGCAGGTCGGAGCGGGGGCGCTCGTGCCCCAAGGCAAGGTCGTACCCGCGGGGTGGCTGGTCATGGGCGTGCCCGCCAAACCCATCCGGAAGATGGGAGAAGACGAGCTCGAAGACATTCGCCGGAACGCGCGCGAGTACCTCGAGCTCTGGCACCGCGACTACCGGGTCGGCTGAGCTACTTCGCCCCGGGAGGCGCGCCGAGGTTGCGCGCGACTTCCACGTCACGGCTCTGATCGCGCGTGCGCGTCGGGCTCAGGATGATCTCCTCGACCACGGTGCGCTCCGGAAGCGTCACGCACATCAGGATGGCCTCCGCCACGTCCTCCGGCTGCATCATGGTGGCGCGCGCCGCCGCGTCGGGCGGCAGGGGGCGGTTGTCGAGTATGGGGGTGTCCACTTCGGCGGGCATCACGGTGGTGGCGCGGATGCCCTTGTCGCGGAGCACGGTGTGCACGTGGCCCATCAGGTTGAGCACGCCGGCCTTGGCCGCACCGTAGGGCGCTCCCCCGATCAGGCCGGGCCGCATGGCCGCCACCGACCCGACGGTGATGATGGTGCCGCCCCCGCGCTCTATCATGCCGGGCAAGGCGGCCTGGATGAGCGCGTACACGCCGGTGAGGTTGACGTTGATGACGGCCTCCCACTCCTCTTGCCCGACCCAGCGGACATTGCGCGCCTTGCTCGAGTGACCGGCGTTGTTGATGAGGATGTCGACGCGGCCCAGCTCCTTGACCACCCCCTCCACCAGCGCGCGCCCGTGCTCGGGCCGGGACACGTCGCCCTCACGCGCGGTCGCCTTGCCTCCGGCCTTCGTGATCTCCGCCACCACCGCGTCGAGGGGGACCTTGCGGCGTCCGGACACCACGACGTGCGCGCCTTCCGCGGCGAGCATGAGGGCGGTCGAGCGGCCGATGCCGGTGCCTCCGCCCGTCACGATCGCGATCTTGCCGGTGAGCTTTGCCATGCGGCTCCTATCTCCATGCCCAGATCTTGGTTTGTACGTCGGAGGACGGTGGACTCGGGGAGTTTACCATCCGGTGCTCATGGGCGACGGTGGCATGATCCTGCTACGAGGGGGAAGCGGACCTAGACCGTCGGCAGAGGTGCCTCTGGCTCTGCTAGACTCCCGCCCAGCCTGTAAGGAGGAAATCATCCGGTGACAATCAAGGATTGTCCGAAGGGTCGTGGCGCTCGCAGCAGCGGAACCCGGAAACCGTGAGATATCTTTTGATGGTACTCGTGCTGCTCTTCGGAGCCTTCGACTCGCTGGCAACCGCGAGTGCCCAGAGGTGGCTTCTGTTGGAGCCTCCGGTCGATGAGACATCAGAACTGGGCAAGGTGCTGGATGAGGCTCCTATAGCCCAGTGGAATCGCATTGGGACGTATGACACTGAAGGCACTTGTGAGGCGCGCCGAAACGAAGCCGTCAAGGCGACCAGGGAAGAAACGATGCGGATGTCGAAGTCATCGCCGCTGCCATCGATAGACATGTGGCGCGCCGCTGACCGAGAGCGGCGGCGTGCGGAGGCTAGTGACTGCATTTCCGCAGACGACCCTCGCCTCGCGCCGAAATCGCCACGGTGAGGGCAACATGACCCGACAGTGCTGGCTGCAACGTCAGCAATATCGTGGCGTCCCGGCTGTCCTCTCATCTCCAAGCCCAGACGGGCTGTTCGAGATGATCCACGCGGGTCGGGCGGCCGTGGCTCACCACCTCCCGCATTTGATAGATCACGGCGGCGGTGGGGGCGTGAATGAGGCTGCCCAGGATGGGCAGCTGTATCACCGGCCGATCGCTTTCCGGAATGCTGATGAAGCGCGGGACGTCCGGCTCATCCAGCGTCTCGAGGGGCACGAGGTGCACGCGCGCTACCTCTGCCGGATTCGGGGTCAGCGCGCCGGGCGACTCCGCCCAGAAGACCACGGGTGTGATGACGAAGCCGGAGCGCGTCGGATAGTCATCGAGGAGGCCCAGCTCCGTTCCACCGCCGAGGCTCAGACCCACTTCCTCGCGCAGCTCGCGGAGGGCGGCCACGGGCGCGCTCTCGCCGGCGTCCATGCGGCCGCCGGGCAGCGCCCACTGCCCCGTATGGGCACGGAGGGTGGGCGCGCGCTTTGTGAGGAGAAAACAGGCGCGGCCTTCCTCATCGGGCAGCAAGACCACCGCCACCGCTGCCGCCTTCCGCCCATCGACACTGGCCGCCCGCCGCTCAAAGGAGGCAAGATTCGTGCGCGCCCGCGCGAGCAGGAGCTCGTCGAAGCGCACGGCTAATAGGCGGGCAGCTTGCCTCCCGTGGTGCCCGTCTTGCGGACCGCCCCCACCTCTTCCGCGGCCTTCATGGCCATGTGGCGGCTGTCGCTGGCGAGCGTCACGAACTGATACCCCTCGGCGATCATTTTGATCGAATAGACCGCGGTGGCGTTGTGGATGCCCGCCACCACGCCGTGCTTCTTGCACGCCTTGACGATCATCTGCTGCGCCTCGACCACGGGCGCGTCCGTCTGGTCGAGCCGGGGCTTGCAGCCCAGGGCGAGGGAAAGGTCGGAGGGGCCAACGTAGACTGCGTCCACTCCCGGCACGCTCAGGATGTCATCGAGATTCTTCAGCGCCTCCGCCGTCTCGATCATCGGCATCACGATGACGTCGTCGTTGGCCCGGTCTCCGTAGTCCATGCCCATGTACAGGCTGGCCCGCACGGGTCCCCAGGAGCGGAAGCCGCGCGGCGGGTACTTGCAGGCCTGGACGAGCGCCTCCGCCTGCTCGCGGGTATTGACCATGGGGCAGATGACGCCGTACGCGCCCGCGTCGAGGATCTTCATGAGCCGGGCGGGGTCATTCCAGGGCACCCGCGCGAGGGGAATGACGCCGGTGGTGGAGATGCCCTGCAGCATCGAGACCCCGATCTGGTAGTCCACCACGCCGTGCTGCATGTCCACCGTCAGCGAGTCGAAGCCCTGATGGGCCATCACCTCGGCGGAGAAGCCGGAGGGGATGGAGAGCCATCCGTTGACCACCGCCTCGCCGCGGGCCCAGATTTCCCGAACCGTATTCTTCCGCACGTCACTCTCCTTGTGATGATTGGCGTCAGAGGATTGGCCGGCACGGGCTATCTAACGCTCCCGCGGCCGCGGCTGTCAAGAACGCTCCGGCGGATGGTCCGCGCGCCAGTGCCGCGCGATCTCGCCGCGCGTGGCGAACCACACCTGCCCGCGTCGCTGCGCATGCTCGAGGAAGCGCGCGAGCCCCCGGGCCCGCGCCGGACGACCCGCGATGCGGCAGTGCAGACCGACCGACATCATGCGCGGGTGCGTGCCGCCCTCCTCCCAGAGCTGGTCGAAGGCGTCGCAAAGGTAAGCGGAGAAATCATCGGCCACCTGCAGGCTCCCCCGCCAGAACCTGATATCGTTGGTGTCGAGGGCGTAGGGAATGACGAGCCCGGGGCCCGCCGCGCTCTTGACGTAGTACGGCAGATCATCGGCATAGGAATCGCTGTCGTAGAGAAAGGACTTCTGGGCCACCACCAGCTCGCGGGTATTGATCGACGGACCGTAGCGGCAATACCAGCCGAGCGGCGCCTGGCCCGCCGTCTCCGTGATCGAGGTGACGGCCCGCGCGATGGCCGCCTGCTCCGCCTCGCGGTCCATCAGCCAGTGCTCCTACCAGCGATTCCCGTGGCCGCAGATGTCCCAGCCTCGCGCGGTGACGGCGCGTGCCGCCTCCGCATTGCGCTCGAACGCGACGGCACAGGCGAAGATGGTGCCCTTGACCTCGTGCTCGTCGAGCACGCGCAAGAGGCGCCAAAAGCCCGCCCGGCTGCCGTATTCGAAGAAGGACTCATTGGCGAGATCGCGTTGCTCGGAGGGCACGGGGGACGGCGCCTCACCCAGGGTCTCGCGCCGCTCCCCGCCGTCCTCGACACGGTTCTCGGATCCCTCTTCGTAGTTGATGACCACGTTGACGGCCAGTCGCGCGCCGCCGGGCCAGCCCACTTCAGGTGGAGTTTCGCCGTAGCCGACGAGGTCGCGGGTCATGGCCGCCCAGTATAGCGCCGCCCCGGGAAGCGCGTGCTATACTCCGCGCCGATTCACGTGACCTCGACCTAAACTCCGGCGGACCGCGCAGGGAGGAAACCATGGCGACACCCGTGGCTCCCAATCACGGCTGGGTGCTTCTCCTGCTCTGGGGCATGGCCTGGATCATCCTCGGCTTCTTCCTTCTCTTCCAGCCCGGCCTCACCGCCATCCTCCTCGTCCAGATCATGGCGGTGTTCTGGGTGGTGGGCGGCGTTATCGACCTCATGAACGGGCTGACCCACCACGACCAACCGCATCGAGGCTGGCGCATCTTCAGCGCTCTTCTCGGCATCGCGGCCGGCGTGGTCATCATGATCCACCCGATCGTGGGCACGCTGGTCACCATCGCCTTCGGCTATTACCTCCTCGCCTTCACCGCCATCGTGACCGGCCTGATCAATCTGGTGGGGGTCTTCAAGAAGCACCTGTCATGGGGCGGCTCCCTCCTCGGCCTGATGCAAGTAATCCTCGGCATCTTCCTCGTGACGCATCCGATGGTGGGCATGCTCGCCTACGTTCCCACCCTGGGCATCGTGGTCATCGCCGCAGGCATCGTGATCATCATCTCCTCGTTCAAGGTGAAGCGCACGCTGGAGGCGGCGCCCGCCGCCTGAGCGCTCGCGCCCTCTCCTCATGAGTCTCGAACAGGAATTGACCGACCGGCTGACCCAGGCCATCAAGACCAAGGACGCTCCCACCGCGGACGTGGTGCGCATGATCAAGACCCGGCTCCAGGAACGGCGCACGGCCAAGGACTTCTCCGGCACCATCAACGACGCGGTCGTGCTCGAGGTGATCGGCGCCTATCGCAAGCTGCTTCAGAAGGCCATCGCAGAGTACGAGAAGCTCGGGGAGCGCGGCGCCGAGCAGGCGGCGAAGTTCCGCTTCGAAATGGGTTTCTGCGAGGGCTACCTGCCCAAGGGCCTGGACGAGGCGGCGGTGCGCGCGCTGGTCCACGAGCGGATCCGCGCCCTCGGCATCGCCGACGCCAAGCAGGTGGGGCGTCTCGTGGGAGACATCATGAAGACCCACAAGGGCCAGGTGGAGGCCGCCGACGTCAAGCGGATGGCGGAGGAGCTGCTGAAGAGCTGAGGGCGCCCGCCCTCAGAGCGCGGGAATCTCATGATCCACGATCAGCCGGAACTCCGTCTGGAGCTGGTGCGATCCTTGTTGCATAGGCGAGGCGCCCGGCCTAGAAGCGCGAGAAGATGCGCAGCCCGCCCACTACAGAGGTGCTCATGTTTTCAAGGCGCCCCGAGGAATTGAGGAATTTGTTGAAGGCGGGATCGATGACCTGGAGATCGAGGGTGGCGTTGAGCCACTTCGTGATCGAAAAGTTGTAGGTACTGAGTCGACGACAAGGACTTCCGGTCCAAGAGGATCATCACGTTTCTCATGGTGCTCATGACGCTGGCGGAGAAAGACGACAAGGGTCCGGCGCCCATGGTCACGATACCGGCGAATTGATGAGGATGCGTTTAGGTGATGAAGGCCGACCCCTAGGCTTTCGTTAGAGCGCCTCGGTCGGGGGGACAGCAAAGGGTGGACGAGGTCGAGACAAGGACGCGCCCGCTCGAAGCGGTGCATCACAGCAGGTCTCTCTCCCAATTGAGACTCAGGCGGAACTGATAGCCGAGCGTTTTGGCATTTTGCTGATCAACGATGTCGGCGCGCGCGCGGAACCAGACCCCCTGGAGGAAGGGCGGCCAGCGCCACGGAGGACGATAGTCGGCCGTGAAGTCGTACTCCGCCTGGTTAGACGCCGTCTTCCGGGTGGCTGGGTTGATGGAGTCTATGCCCCAGGCGAAGTTGAAGTTGCCGCTCAATCCCGGGGTGAGCAGCTTCGAGAAGTCGTAGGCGGCGCCGATCAGCCAGGCCTTCTCGTTGGCCTGGTCGAAGTCCTGGTCGATCATCGAGAGGTAACCGGGAAAGCTTCCCCAAGGATTTTGGACGGTATTGCCGGCGCCGGTGATCGAGAAGGCCGCGCTCAGGGTGAGGTCTGGCCAGATGAGCTGAATGCGCACCCCGCCGGATTGGGTGACCCAGTACTTGCTATCCGCGTTGGCCAGGAGCGCGTCGCCGACTGCGCGCTGGTCCGTGATCTCGGCCCCGAGGCCAACTTTCCAGTCCGCATTCAACGCATACACGTAGTCGGCCCGCACATAGAAGGTATTGAACGTGTTAACGCCGTACTGGTTGCTGAGATCGATCCTCAGACCCGGCACCGGCGGCGAGAGCCGGACACCGGCCAGAGCGACCCCGTCGTGGTGGCCCTTTACCCCCGCGGCCGAGGACATGGCGACGAACTCGTCGGAGTTCCGCGTCTTGATGTTCCAGAGGTAGCCCGCGAGGTACTGGGCCCAGGCCTCCGCGCCTCCGAGCGTCACGCCCTCGAAGGTGTTCGGCGTCATCCGGTTGTCCTGCGGGTTGATGTACGTCTGGTCGACCAGCTGACGGTAGCCCTTGAGCAGCGCGTAGTCGCCGTACCGCAGCGCGCCCCACGCCTCACCGGGGACGAAGTATCCTTTCTGCCCGGTCTTGAGCAGGAGGGTGCCGTCCCTGTCGGCCGGCGCATAGAGCGGCGCCGAGCCGTAGAGACTCGCGCCCAGCGAGAATGTGTCGAGAAGCCAGCCTGACTCATAGCTGATCCAGCCACCGGTGGCCAGAGCCTCGCTCTGGGTATCGCTGGGCCTTGCCTGGTTGAGATAGTAGATGCGGTAGTGCGTCGACAGGTTGGTGTCCCTCAGAAACGGAGGGAAGGAGGCGAGATCTTGCTTCAGTGGGGCAAAGAGCCTCTCTAGGCGGGGACCCGGCGGCGGCGGCGGAGCGTCATCGGCCGACGCGAACGTGCACCAACCCATGGAGCCAATGAGTAGAAGCAGAAGGAGCGCCGATGGCGCGGGGCATCCAGCACCCTCGCCGCTCCGTCGCCCACTCAGGACTTTCATCGGTCGCCCCCTTGGCGCAAACAGGCTACACGATGCTGGTTGCACCACCGCAGGTTTCATGGAGGCGAGCGCTGGATCGCCGAGCCCTTGCGCTAGCTTGGCCACTGCACTACGAGCATCTATTGCCAATGCGAAGTCGATCGGCTCGTGCTCAGCTCGGCGGGCGACGGTCGCGGGGGAGAGTCGGCGGACAACACGAGCAAAACGCCAGCAAACAGCGATCGACTCGCACGAGCAGCGTCCGCGCGATTGACAGCCGCGATCTCCACATCCGGGGAAGCCTGAGATAGCCCCCGGAATTCAAGACGGGTAAGCGAGGAGGTCGCGGCTACCTCTGTCGCTGGGCAGTGATGGTCGCGGACATGACGCCGTCCGCGGTTCCGCTCATCTGGTCCCCGACACGGGGAGGGCGCGGGGGATCCAGTGCTTCAGAACGATCTTGTCGCCAGACACCAGCGCGTTAGGCTGGGCGGCCAGCATGTCGCGCCCCATGTCATACACCACCGCGATGAGCTCCTCGACCATGGCGCGCCTGTGGGGGCCTGCGTTCTTGGCGTAGTAGTCGGGGAAGAGCACGTGCGACATGGCGGCGGCATAGACCACCTTGCCCATCGCTACGGCTTGCCCCAGTAGGCGCGCTCCGCGGGAAAGACGGTGGTGCAGCGCACGGGCTCGGTGGGCCCGTCGAGCACATCTGCCACGCCACGCCACACGGCATAGTGCGGCATGGTCCGATGGGCCTCGAGGGCGGCCTCGTCCTTGTAGACCTCATAGAAGTAGTAGACGTTCGGCTCCTTCGCGTCCTGCAGGACATTGAAGCGGAGGCAGCCCGGCTCGTCACGCTCGGAGCCGAGCGCATCCACCTCGATGGCCTTGAGAAAGCGCTCCCGCTCCCCCGCCGCGATGCGCACCTTCACCCAGATCGCCAGCATGCCCGTCTCCTTGCCCTGCGTGTGAGATTGGCTCAGACGCTGCGCGTGGCCCAGCGGGCCACCTCGGCGTCGAGGTTGAGCGCCCGCGTCCCCACGGGGACGCCGCCCGGTACCGTCCAGAACACTTCGAACTCGATCCCGTCCGGATCCTTGGCGTAGAGCGACAAGCTCACGCCGTGGTCCGACTGGCCCACGAGGGAGCCCGCCTCGACGAGCCTCCGCCGCGCGCGGACGAGATCGGTGATCTCCGCGACTTCCCAGGCCGAGTGGTACATGCGGGCCACGCGCTCGTCGGGCCGTCCCGCCCCCGCCTGCTCGAAAAGGCCCAGGTGGTGGTCGTCGGGTGAGCCGGGAATCTTGAGGAAGGCGGCGTTCGGATACTGCTTCGTCACCTCGAAGCCCAGGAGATCACAGTAGAAGCGGACGCTCCGCTCCACGTCGGACACCCATAGGACGAGGTGCTGCAAGCGTCTGAGACCGATGCCGTCGCTCATCGCGAGCCTCCGGGCACGTCCACGCTCACCGTGATGGCGGCGCAGGCGATGAGGGTGTCGGCCCCGGGCACGCGCAGGCCGCCCGCCACCGCGTGCACCGTGACCTCGCCGTGGGGCAGCTCGCGCTTCACCACGTCGACATCCACGGAGGCGGGGTCGGGCACCGCCACCGTGACGTCCACGATCATCCGGCCGCCACGCTCGCGGACCTCCGAAAAGAGGGGCAGGCTCGAATGACGGATGGCGTCCGATACCGCCCGGCATGCCGCCTTCGTCGCGTCCCGGCCGTGGACGTCCACGCCCATTCCGAACTCCAGCACCTGCGGCTTTGCGCTCACGTGAGAGCCTCCTGTGGGTGGTCTGCCACGCGCATCCTTCACCTTGGCATCACCCCATGTCAAGGGCCGCTTGACGTGTGACGCATGTCGCGGCATCTTCGGGGCCATCCAACACCCACGGGGAGGGACCAGTGAAGCTCCTGTTCTTCGACGATTTCAAGCTGGGCGTGCGGCCACGAAATCCGGAGGCGTGCCTCTGAGCCGGGTGCGGATCCGGCCTCCCCTCCCCCGGCCCACGAATATCGTGTGCATGGCGGTGAACTACATGGAGGACGGCACCCGCACGGAGCCCGCTCCCATCAATGCCTTCCACAAGTCACCGGGCGCCGTCATCGGCAACGGCGACACCATGGTCCTTCCCGACGTTCCCGCCACCATCTTCGAGGGCGAAGCGGAGGTGGCCCTCGTCATGGGCAAGCGCGCCTCGCGCGTCAAGGCGGAGGAGGCCATGAGCTACGTCTTCGGCTACACGAACTTCATCGACGGCTCGGCCCGCGGGCTCCCGCCCGCCGGCAATACCTTCTACCAGATGAAGTCGCGTGACACCTTCGCACCCATGGGACCGTACATCGTCACCGCCGACGAGGTGCCCGATCCCCTCAACCTCCAGGTCCGTCTCTGGGTGAACGGCGAGCTGAAGCAGAACTTCAACACGAACGACATGGCCCACAAGATCGCCCGCTGCATCGAGTGGGTCACCTCCATCCACACCCTCGAGCCCGGCGACGTGCTCGCCACCGGGACCAATCACCGCGGCCTCAGCGCCTTCCAGGACGGCGACACCGTCGAGCTCGAGACGGACAGGCTCGGCCGCCTGCGCTTCAACGTGCGGGACGATCTCAAGCGCACGTGGGCGCGGGAAACACGGCTCGATCGCCAGCAGAAGAGCCTGGATGGGACGACCCCCCAGCTCACGGGAAAACACGCGCCTCCCGCGCGCTGACCGCGGTGACCCGCGTAAGCGAGCGCGGCCTCGCGCACCTCGTCGGGAGCGTCCCTCTCGACAGCGCGGAGGCCGTGTTCCGCGCGGTGCTGGGCGCGCTGCCGTCTGAGCTCAGCCGCGTGCCGGACGGCGAGACGGGCGAGCGGCGTCGCTGGATCTACTGGCAGCGCACCATGCTCGGGCGCCATCCGGCGATGGAGACGGACCGAGAGGCCGGGCTGCTGGAGCTGCGCCAGTGGGACGGCTCGCTCCTCCGTCGCGCCGAGCTGCTCCGCTTCAAGCCTGGTGTCGATCCGGCCGGCGTGGACTTTCCCACGGGCTACGCCGAAGCGGCCATCGAATCGTGGAGGCTCTTCGAGCGCCTCCGGCGCGCGGGCGTGGTGCCCGAGGGCGTCCGCTTCCAGGTCTGCCTGCCCACGCCGATGTCGAGCGCGTTCATGTACGTGAGCCCCCGCTCCCACGATGCCTATCTGCCCGCCTACGAGCGGGCGCTCCTGCGCGCTCTCGATCGGATCACCGCGGCCGTACCCCACGCCGATCTGTCCATCCAGTGGGATATCTGCCAGGAGGTCCTCGTCTTCGAGGGCTATTTCCCTACGCGTCCCGATGACTACAAGGAGCGCATCATCGCCCTGCTGGGCCGGTTGGGAGACGCCGTCCCTCCCGCGGTGGAGCTCGGCTATCACCTCTGCTACGGCAGTCCCGCCGACCAGCACCTGGTGATGCCCAAGGACACCGCCATCCTCGGCGAGATCGCCGCCGCGATCTTTGCCCGGGTCCCGCGGCGCGTCGACTTCCTGCACCTGCCCGTGCCGCGGGACCGGGACGACGCGGCCTACTTCGCGCCCCTCCGCGGGCTCGCGCTTCCGGCCGAGACCCAGCTCTATCTCGGGCTCATTCACCACGGCGACGCGCGAGGCGACCGGCGCCGCATCGACGCGGCGCGGGCCACCGTACCGTCCTTCGGGGTCGCTACGGAATGCGGGTGGGGGCGAGGCGACCCGGCGCGCGTCGAAGGCCTGCTCGAAAGCCACCGGAACGCCGTCTCGTACCTGAGAAACGCCCTTTCGACCCGCGGCGTTTCCTGCTAATCTCTCAGGGTCTGCTTTACACGCAGGGCACCCACAGCGGAGGTCATGAGCCCGATGAGTGATTTCAAGATCTGGATGAACGGCAAGCTCGTCTCCCAGGCGGAGGCGGTCCTGCCCGTCAACAGCGCGGCAGTCTTCTACGCGAGCAACGTCTTCGAGGGCATCCGTGCCTACTGGAACGAGAAGGACGGCGAGCTCTATGCCTTCCGGCTCGCCGAGCACTTCGCGCGCTTCCGGGAGTCCATGAAGATGATGCGCTTCACCATTCCGTATCAGGATCTGGACCTGTACGACGCGGTCCGGCAGGTGCTGAGCGGCAATGAGGCCCGCGAGGACATTCACATGCACCTCGTCGCCTATGTCGCCGGCGCCGGGCTCGAGGCAACCTCCCCCACCGGCCTCTATATCAACCCGCGCCGCCGGCCGCGCATCGGCGACGCCAATGGGCTCAAGGCCTGCGTCAGCTCGTGGCAACGCACCAATGACAATGCCATCCCCATCCGTCTCAAGTGCGGGGCCAACTACCAGAATGGCCGCCTCGCCGGCCTGCAGGCCAAGGCCGACGGCTACGACTCGCCGATCTTCCTTAACCGCCACGGCACAGTGGCCGAGGGCACGGGCGCTACCTTCTTCATGGTCCGCAAGGGCAAGCTCGTCACGCCGCCCGTGACCAGCGACATCCTGGAGTCCATCACGCGCTCGACCCTGATCGAATCGCTCTGCCCCGCTCTCGGCATGGACGTGGTCGAGCGTGAAATAGCCCGCACCGAGCTCTACGTGGCGGACGAGGCCTTCTTCTGCGGCAGCGGGTACGAGATCACGCCGATCGTCTCGATCGACCGTTTCCCGCTGGGCGACGGCAAGATCGGGCCCACGACCCAGCGGCTGTACAACGCCTACATGAGCGTGGTGCGGGGCGTGGACCAGCGCTTCCCGGAGTGGCGCACGCCGGTCTACCGGCCCGTTACCGTGTAACGCGCCGGCGGGCGGACGCGATCTCCCGCTGCACAGCCTCCACCCCGGGAAAGTCGCGGCCCGCCCGCCGGTACCAGTAGCGCGCGTTGCCGAGATCACCCTCCAGGGTGTGTACGATGCCGTGCAGCCAGGCCGCGAGATTCGACTTGTCCCCCTGCACGATCTCGTGGGCGGGCTGCCACTCGCCCTTCTCGAGAAACTCCACTGCCTTCACCAGCGGACTATCGAACTCAGGGGCGGACTCAGGGGCGGGCTCTTGGGTCTCCATGCGCCGATAATACGCCGACCAGCCGCCCGCCGCGCGCCCGAGCAAGGCGGGACCCCGGACAGGAGTAGAATGCCGGAGCGCAGATCGAGTCGACCCGATGGCCCCGGAGGTAGAGATGAGCAGGCTCTGGGAAGTGGTGAAGCAGTGAGGAATCTCCACACGCCCCTCTGCGACCTGCTGGGCATCCGCTACCCCATTTGCCAGGCGGGGATGGGCTGGGTCGCCCGCTCGTCGCTCGCCGCCGCCGTCTCCGCCGCGGGTGGGCTCGGCGTCATCGCGGCCGCCCACGGCACGCCCGAGCATCTCCGCGACGAGATCCGCCGCGTGCGGGATCTCACTGACAAGCCGTTCGGCGTTGACGTGCTGTTCGCCACCATCCGCGCCGCGGGCGACGAGGTGGAGCAGTTCACCGACCAGGTGAAAGGGTGGATCGACGTCACCCTCGAGGAGCGCGCGCCCGTGCTCGTGGCCGGTCTCGGCAATCCGGGTCCCGTTACCGCCCAGGCCCACAAGCTCGGCATGAAGGTCATGGCGCTCTGCGGGAACGTGAAGCAGGCGCGCGACCATGCGCAGAATGGCGTGGACGTGGTGATCGCCCAAGGGCACGAAGCGGGCGGACACACGGGCCGCATCGGGGGCATGGTGCTGATCCCGGCCGTGGTGGATGCCGTGAGCCCGACGCCGGTGGTAGCGGCCGGGGGCATCGCCGATGGGCGCGGGGTGGCCGCCGCGCTGGCCCTGGGTGCGGTCGGGGTCTGGATGGGCACGCGCTTCATCGCCACTCACGAGGCCTACGGGCACGACAACTACAAGAAGAAGATCGTGGCCATCGACGAGGAAGGCACGGTGGTGCATCGGGGCGCCACCGGCAAGCCCTGCCGGGCCGTCCGCAACGACTTCACGAGGGAGTGGGAAAAGCGCACGGCGGACATCCTCCCCTTCCCGCTCCAGGCCCAGCGCGTGGGATTCCCCGCGGCCATCCGGGCCGGCGAGGATGGCGATATTGAGAACGGCCATGCCGCCTGCGGCCAGAGCGCGGGTCTCATCCAGGACATCCTGCCCGCGCGCGACGTGATCGAGCGATTGGTTGCCGAGGCCGAGTCGGCTCTCGCCCGACATCCCATCCATCCCTGAGCGACGAGGAGACACCGTGACCGAGGACCAGAGCGTCGAAACGGAAGCGACGGAGCTCTTGCGCACCCTCATCCGCAATGCCTGCGTGAACGATGGCACGCCGGCCTCGGGCCACGAGGAGCGCAACGCCGACGCCCTCGAGGCCTACCTCGCCGGCTCCGGGCTTTCGTTCGAGCGTTACACGGCCGGGCCCGGCCGCGTCAGCCTGCTCACGCGCATCCAGGGCAGCGATCCCAAAGCGCCCACGCTCATGCTCATGGGCCACACGGACGTGGTGCCCGCCAATCCATCCGGCTGGGAACGCGATCCCTTCGGCGCGGAGCTGGAGGACGGCATCGTGTGGGGTCGCGGGGCCACGGACATGCTCAACATCACGGCCACCATGGCGGTGGCGACGCGGCGCCTGGCCAAGAGCGGCTTCCGTCCGCGCGGCACCCTGATCTACCTCGGCGTCGCGGACGAAGAAGCAGGCAGCGTGTACGGCGCGAGCTACCTGACCCGCGAGAAGTTCGATGCCGTCAAGGCCGACTACGTGATCACGGAAAGCGGTGGCGTGCCCATTCCCGCGCGCTCGGGCATCAAGCTGCCCGTGACCGTCGGCGAGAAGGGCGTCAACTGGCGGCGGCTCGTCATCAAAGGCACGCCTGGGCACGGGTCCATGCCCTTCCGCACCGACAATGCCCTCGTCACCGCCGCGGAGGTCGTGCGTCGCGTCGCGGTCTATCAGCCCAAGGCCCGCATCCTCGACGAGTGGCGGCGCTACGTGGCCGAGCTCGAGCTGGCGCCCGAGCTGGAGGCCGCGCTCACCGATCCCGACCGCGTCTTCCAGGCCGTGGGTCACCTCGAGCCGCTGGGGCTCGCGCGGCTCGCCCATGCCTGCACCCACACCACGTTCTCACCCAACGTCGTGCACGGCGGGTCGAAGATCAATGTCATTCCCGACCGCGTCGCCGTCGAGGTGGATGTCCGCGCGCTGCCCGGAGTCAGCCCACTCGACGTGGACGCCATGCTCAAGGAGGCGGTGGGCGATCTCGCCTCGCGCGTCGAGATCGAAGCCCCTCGCGGCCAGGAAGGCTCGCGCACCTCGATGGATACGCCGCTCGTCGAGGCGCTCCGGCGCGTGACGCAGGCCCTCATGCCCGGGAGCAAGATCATTCCCCGGCTCACCGGGGGCGCCACCGACGCACGGTACTTCCGCTGGAAGGGCATTCCCTCCTACGGCTTCGGGCTCAGCTCCCGCCGCATCCCGTACACCGAATACCCGCTCATGTTCCACGGCAACAACGAGCGGATCGACACGGAGAGCCTGCGCCTGTCCGCCACCATGTGGGAAGCGCTCTGCCGAGACTTTCTCGGCTGATGACCGCGGCGTCGCCGAGGCCGCTCAAAGGCCGCGTGGCCGTGATCACGGGCGGCGGGCGCGGCATCGGCCGCGGCATCGCCCTCCGCCTCGCGCGCGAGGGCGCCCACTGCGTCATCACCTATCGGCGGAGTGCCGATGTCGCCGCCGCCGTCGTCGCCCAGATCGAGCGCGAGGGGGTCAAGGGCCTCGCTCTCCCTCTCGAGCTGGCCGAGCCGGCGCAGGTACCGGCGGTCTTCGAGCGCATCGGCGAGGCCTTTGGTCGCGTGGATATTCTGATCGCGAATGCCGCGGCCACCGCCTTCCGTCCTCTCGCGGACCAGAAGGAGCACAATGTCCGCCGCACCTTCGCAATCTCGGTGGACTCTTTCATCGCGGCCGTCCAGGGCGCGCTGCCCCTCATGCGCGGGCGCCCCGGACGCGTCGTGGCCATCTCCGGTATCGACTCCTTCCAGGCCATGCCCGGCCACGGCCTGCTCGGCGGCGCCAAAGCCGCCCTGGAAAGTCTGGTGCGGGCCTTTGCCCTCGAGCTTGGCCCCCAAGGAATTACCGTCAATGGCGTCAATCCCGGCATGATCGCCACCGACTCGTCGCGTCTCTATGTCGAGGCCGGCCTCGGTCGCGACTACGAGGCCGTGATGGCCGAGGTGACGGCCACCACTCCCGTGCGACGCATCGGCACCGTCGATGATGTCGCCGACTGCGTCGCCTGGATCGTCTCGGACGGCGCCGGGTTCCTGACCGGTCAAACCATTCTGCTGGATGGCGGCCTCACCATCGTTTCGCCGCTCGCGAGGCTCGAGGACATTCCGGAAGCACGCTAAAGTCGGCCAAATATTGGACTAAAGGAGGGCAGGGCCGGTGACGGAACCCGCTCCGCGAGTCAATTTGACGAGAGCGCCGAGGTCGGGACATACTCTTCCCATCGTGGCCACGACCCCCACCCCCCCAGGATTGGCCCAGCGGTTGGGGCAGATACTGCTCAAGGCCCGTATCCTCACCCAGGATGTCCTCCACGACGCGCTCGGCCAGGCCAAGAAGAATCGGGAAAAACTGGGCGAGACCCTCGTGGCCATGGGCGCGGCCTCACCAGAAGACGTGTTGCGGGCGCTCGCCCTGCAGAGCGGGCTGCCGTTCATGGCGGCTGAAGAGCTGCCGAGCGCGCCGCCCATCATCAAGAATCTTTCCCCGAAATACCTGCGACAGTACGTGTCCTGCCCCATCGCTCTCGATGGATCCACCGTGACCGTGGCCACCGCCGATCCCGCCAATCCCCTCCTTCTCGACGACCTTCGGCAGACGCTCGGCGGCAGCATCACCCTCTGTGTGGCGCCGGCCCAGGCCATCCTCGAGGCGATCGAGCGGAGTTACGGCGCCTCGACACCGCTCCAGAAGATCGTCGAAGGGATCGGCTCTGGCGAAGCCGGCGAAACCGAGGAGGACATCAATCACCTTCGCGACATGGCCTTCGAGGCGCCCGTGGTGCGACTCGTCAACCTCCTGATCGAGGAGGCGGTGGCGTCCGAGGCCTCGGACATCCACGTCGAGCCTTTCGAGGAGCAGCTGCGCGTGCGCTATCGCGTGGACGGCATTTTGTACGACCGGGAGTCGCCCCCGCGCAAGCTTCGAGCCGCTCTTACCTCACGCATCAAGCTCATGGCGGAGATGAACATCGCGGAGCGCCGGCTCCCCCAGGACGGGCGGATCCGCGTGACGGCGGGCGGGCGGCGCGTGGATATCCGCGTCTCGACGGTCCCGACCGTCCACGGCGAATCGCTGGTCATGCGTCTCCTGGATCGCTCGTCCGTCTTCCTGCCCTTCAACCGGCTCGGCTTCTCCCCGCCGGTGTCCGAAAGCTACGATGCGCTGATCCGCCGGCCCCACGGCATCCTGCTCGTGACGGGGCCGACGGGATCGGGCAAGACCACGACGCTCTACGCCGCCCTCGACAAGATCAACTCGCCCGAGAAGAAGATCATTACCATCGAGGACCCCGTCGAGTATCAACTGGCAGGCGTCAACCAGATTCCGGTGCACTCGAATATCGGACTCTCCTTCGCCGCGGGACTCCGCCACATCGTGCGCCAGGACCCCGACGTCATCATGGTGGGCGAGATCCGCGACCTGGAGACGGCGGAGATCTCGATCCAGGCGGCCCTCACCGGCCACCTCGTCATGTCGACGCTCCATACCAACGATGCGCCCGGCGCCATCGCTCGGCTTCAGGATATGGGAGCCGAATCGTATCTCGTCGCCTCGGTGCTCAACGGTGTGCTGGCCCAGCGTCTGGTCCGCCGCGTCTGCGCCACCTGTCGCGCACCCCACGAGCCCGAGGCGCGTGATCTGCTTGCCATCGGCATCGCCGATGCCACGGGCGTGGAGCTCTTCCGCGGCAAAGGCTGCGAAGACTGTCGTGGCACCGGCTATCGCGGGCGCGTGGGCATCTACGAGCTCTTCGTGATCACCGAGGAGGCGCGCAGTCTCATTCTTGCCAAGCGGCCGACCGGAGAGATCCGCCGCCACGCCGTCGAACGGGGCATGGTCACCCTTCGCGACGACGGCTGGGCCAAGGCGCGTGCCGGCATTACTACCGTCGAGGAGATCCTGAGAGTCACGCAAGAAGACAGCTAGACCGCCCCCCGCCCCTGTCCATGTGGAACCTTCTTATACGGTTTTTTACACTTTGTCTTAGATCCGACGGGCCCACCACCGCTGATCCCTAGAAGTGCCTAAAATTACGGGCGAAAAAATCCAGTCTCCCTTGGCACACTAGCGCCCGCGGAAACTTGACGGGCCTCCGTGCCCTCGGGCACTATCAAGCGCGAGAGGTGGGAGATGTGGGCTCCCTCCTCTCCACCTGAAAGGCGGTAGCGTGCCGTTCTTCGCATACAAGGCAGCCGATCAGCGGGGCCAGACCATCGACGGCGTCATGGAGGCCACCGACGCGCGCAGCGTCGTCGAGCGCCTCCAGCGCGACGCGTACTTCCCCATCCAGGTTGCTCCCCAGGGCGAGCGCGTGGCCCTGCCGGGGCTCGCTCGCGCAGGCTTCCGTCAGCGAGGCGTCCGCGGGCGTGATCTCGTGGCCTTCACCCAGCAGCTCGCAACATTGCTCGAGGCTGGCCTCCCCCTCGATCGCGCCCTGGCCATCCAGGAGGGGCTGGCGACGAGCCCGCGGCTCCGCAGCATCACTGGTGATGTGCTCAAGAGCGTCCGTGCGGGTACCTCGATGGGCGAGGCGCTCAGCAAGCATCACCCGCGTCCCTTCTCGCGGCTCTACGTCAACATGATCCGGGCAGGAGAGCGCGGCGGCTTCCTCGAGCAGACCCTCAGACGCCTGGCGGAATTCCTGGAGGAGGCGCAAGAGTTCCGCGATACCCTCATCTCCGCACTCATCTACCCAACCCTCCTCGCCGGGGTGGGAATCGCGGCTGTCGTCTTCCTCATGACCTTCGTCATCCCCCGCTTTGCGGATATCTTTCGCGACCTTGGCAGCACGATTCCCCTCCCGACCCAGATCCTTCTCTCTATCAGCGCATGGCTCAGGCGCTACTGGTGGGCGGCCGGAGCCGGTGTGCTCGTGGTGGCCCTTGCCGTTCGCGTGTGGGTGGCGAAGCCGGCCGGACGACTCCAGGCCGACCGTATCCTCCTTAAACTGCCGGTACTGGGTCCGATCGCGCTACAGACCGAGGTCGCGCGCTTCGCCCGCATCACGGGCACCCTCCTCCGTAGCGGTGTACCCATGCTCCCCGCCCTCGCCGTGGTCAGGGACATGATGGGCAATCAGGTGCTCGCCCACGCCCTGGATACCCTGGGCGAGGGCGTCAGGGGCGGCGTGGGCCTGTCCAAGCCCATGGCGGACACGGGCGTCTTCCCGCCTCTGGCCACTCACATGGTCAAAGTCGGCGAGGAAACGGGACGCCTGGACGAGATGCTCCTCAAGGTGGGAGCCACCTTCGAGGCCGACACGCGGAAAAGCCTCAAACGGCTTATCGCCCTGGTCGAGCCGGGCATTATCCTGGCAATGGGCCTTGTAGTGGGGTTCATCGTGGTGGCTATGCTCCTGGCCATCCTCTCGATCACCGATATTCCGATTTGACGCGGGTTTACGTTGACGCGAGGCCGGATCAAAAGCAATAATCGAGGAGCATGAGCCACCCACGACGCATGGGTCGGGGACTGCGGTCCAGCCTCGGATTGATCGCTGGCTCCCGCGGCTTTTCGCTGATCGAGCTGCTCGTCGTCATCATCATTCTCGGCCTTCTGGCCGGCTTGGTGGGGCCGCGGCTGTTCGGCCGCGTGGGCCAGTCCAAGACGGCTGCGGCCCGCGCCCAGATCGAGCTATTCGGCGCCGCCCTGGATCAATACCGGCTCGATGTCGGATCCTATCCGGCCGCGGGCGCCGGGCTCGACGCACTCGTGAAGAATCCCAGCGCGCCGAACTGGAATGGACCCTATCTCAAGAAGAACCTCGTGCCGGTGGATCCGTGGGGCAAGCCCTACCTGTACAAGTGCTGTCCAGGCGAGCACGGCGACTACGATATATGGACCTTCGGAGCCGACGGAGCTCCCGGCGGCGACGGCGAGAACGCAGATGTCACGTCGTGGACCGTCAAATGATGGAAAGGAAAACGCGCGGGTTCACCCTGATCGAGCTGGTGGTGACGCTCTTCGTCCTGTCGCTGGCCGCGAGTGTGGTGGCGCCATCGGTGGTGAGCGGGGTGGGAACACTCAAAGCGCGCGCGGAGACGGCAGGGATCGCTACGTTTCTTCGCGCGGCCCGCGAGCAGGCGGTGACCCACAATCGGACGTACGAGGTGAGAGTGAAGAGCGAGGAAGGCATCGTCGAGCTCCGCACGGGCAACACGGTGCCGGCCACCCGGAGGCTCGCGCCCGGCCTGCGCGTGACCGCCGATCCTCCGGGGGCGCAGATCATCACCTTCCTGCCCCAAGGACTGTCGAGCGGATCGCGCCTTCGCGTGGAAATGGCCGGGCGCGGCTTTCTCATCACCGTGGATCCGCTCACCGGCCGCGTGGCCACCCGGCGAGCCGACCCGTGAGGCGAACCGGTGACGGAGGCTTCACCCTGCTCGAAGTGATGGTGGCCATGGTCATCCTGAGCGTGGCCGTGGTCACCCTCGTCCAGCTTTCCTCCCAAGGTCTCAGGCTGCTCCGAGTCTCGGGAGAACATCAGGACGCGGTGATGCTCGCGGACCGTCTCGCCCGATCTGCCGACATCAGCGGCGAGAGCGTGGACACCGGACACGAAGGTGCCTTCGAGTGGGAACGTCGGACGCGGCTCGTGGCCGTTCCCGCCGACCTCGCCCCCGTGGGCACGGGCGCTCCCCGGCTTCTCTCTCTGTCCGTAGCGGTCAAGTGGGGGAGCGGGCGCTCAGTGGAGATCTCCACCCTCCGCCTCGCGCAGACCACGGGGACACTGCCGTGACGCGCGAGCAGCGGGGATTCACCCTCGTGGAAGTGGTGATCGCGCTCACCATCGTGGCCACGCTGCTCGTCGTTTCGTTCGCGGGGCTGCGCGTGGGACTGGCGGCGTGGCAGCGGGGCGACGAGCGCGGTCAGATTCTCGAGCGGTCTCGGAGCGTCAACCAGATCATCACGCGCACGCTGGGCTTCGCCTACCCGTACCAGACGGCGGCGATTGGACGCGAGGCCGCGAAGCTGCTCTTCGAAGGCGCGCCGGATCGCGTGGCCTTCGTCACCTCGGCGCCGCCGTTCCCCGGCCCCGATCCCATGGCCTTCACCGCGGTCACCCTGGGACTGTCGAAGGCGGCGGCTCCGGGGCTGGCCCTGACCCAGAAGGCGCTTCCCAACGACAAGCCATTCGACACCGCGCTCACGCCGGTCTTCGTGGATGCCGTCGTGACCGGCGTCCGCTTCCGCTATCTCAAGGATTCGAAGGGGCAGTGGACGGATCAGTGGGACGCGGCGGCCGAGAAGGCCCTGCCTCTTTCCATCGAGGTGACGCTCACGATCCTCCAGGCCGGGCGCTCGGTCGAGCAGCCGCCGCTTGTCGTCTCCTTGCCCATGACCGCCTCATGAGAAACGAGCGCGGCTTCGCCTTGCTGTCCGTGCTGCTCGTGCTCGCTCTCCTCGCCGTGGTCGTGACGGAATTCTCGGTGTCGGCGAGGCTCGAGAGCTCCATGATCCGCTCCTACCGGGACGGCGTGCTCGCCACGTATCTCGCGGAGGCGGCGGTTCAGCAGGCGCTCAGAGAGATACTCGGCCCCGGCAGCGTGGTGGCCCTCGACGACGACGGGTCGCTGGCCTTCTATCGGACACCCGATGCCGGCGCGGTGTCGATCAAGCTGTCCCGACTTCCGCGCCAGCGCGTGCCCCTGGGCGCGGGGGAGTTCTCGTACCGGATCTCCGACGAAGAGGCGCGCGTCAACGTCAATACGGCGAGTCCCGATCGGATCGACCGTCTCCTCTCGACGGTCGGGGTGGACAAGCAAAACCGCGACATCGTCAGCGACTCGCTTCAGGACTGGAAGGACGCCGACGATCTCCATCGCACCAACGGCGCGGAGAGCGAGGACTACTACCTGAAGCTGCCGGTGCCCTACCGAGCGCGGAACGGCGCCCTCCAGGACGCTGCGGAATTGCTTCAGATCCGCGGGGTGACCCGTGACCTCTACTACGGCATACAGGGTCATGCCGGCCTCGTCGATCTCGTCACCGTGGTGGGCCGAGAGACCGTCAACATGAACACCGCGCCCGCTCCGGTGCTGACCGCGCTCGGACTCTCCGACGTCGAGGTCGGCGAGATCACCTCGACGCGCGTGCGCACGCCTTACACCGCGGTGCCTCCGCGCTTTGCGGGCAAAGGGCTGGGCGTGGGCAGCGCAACCTTCCGCATCGAAGCCGAAGGACGAATGGGGGGGGAGCCGCGGGCGCGCATCGTGGCCATCGTCCAGCGCCAGGCCCAGCTGACCGCCGCCGGCGGCACGGGAGCCAAGGCCGCCGTTCTCTCGTGGCGGCCGGGAGAGCCATGAAGCTCCGCGCCGGCCTCCTGCTGGACGAGAGAACCGTCACCCTCGCCGTGGTGTCCGGTCGAGGGCCGGTGGAATGCCTCACCTTCGACGCCGACGAGAACGCGGGTGCCCTCATGGCCGCGGAGCTCGACAGCCGCGGGTACAAGCGCCGCCGTCTCCGTCTCGGTCTGGATCGAGCACTCGCCGTGGTCAAGATACTCGAGCTGCCCCGCTCCGAGACCGTCGACATAGGGCAGATGATCCGCTTCGAGCTGGAGCGTCACGTGCCGTTCCCCCCCGAGGACATCGCCTGCGACTGGAGCGCCAACCCCACGCGGAGCGGGGGGCCTCTGCGGGTGCTCGTGGCCGCCTGCGAGCCCCGGCGGCTGGATCTGGCCCTTCGTCTCGCGCGCGAGGCGCGGCGGCGGCCGCTCGCTCTCTCCGTCGCGTCCCACGATCTCCGCGCTCTGCTCCCGCGGACCATCGCGCCCGTGCGCGTGGCCTGGGCGCATCGCCACGACGGCCGCACCGACCTCGTCTTCCTCGGCCGGGGCGCGGTGCGCCTGAGCCGAGTCATTCCCGCAGAGACACCGCAGGAGCTCGTGCGCGAGATCCAGCGCAGCCTCGCCCTCCTGCAGTGGCGCGACTGCGCGGCGTTGTGGATCTCGGGCGATGAGACCGATCGCTTCATCTCCGCGCCTGCGCTCTCCGAGCTGGGCGCCGCCATCTCGGAGCCGCCCTTCGGTGAGCTGGGCCAGTCCCTCGTCGACTCGCTGCCCGGCGAGCGGCGCGGGGCCGCCATGCTCGCCTTGGCCGTTGCCATCGGCTCGCGGCGGCCGCGGATCAATCTCCTGCCCGAGCCCCTGCGGCCATTGCGCGCCTCTCGCGGCCAGCTCGTCACAGGCATGATGCTCTGCCTCACCGTGCTGATGGGGCTGGGATTTCTGGGCGCCCAGGTCTGGCAGCGGGAGCGCTACGTGAGACAGATCTCCCAAGAGATCAAGCGCCTCGACTCCGATGCGCGGTCGGTGGAACGGCTCGCGGCTCAGGTGGGCAAGAAGAAGCAGCTCGTGGCTGCCCTTCGGGGCATCGAGACCAAAGGGCTGCGCTCCCTGCCCTTCCTCCGCGATCTCACCGGACTCCTGCCCCAGGACGCGTGGCTCCAGGCATTGAACATGGACGCCCAGGGCGTCGAGCTGATCGGCCAGGCCAGCACGGCGAGTGCCCTCATCCCTGCCCTCGAAGCCTCGCCGTGGCTCGACCATGTCGAGTTCACCTCGCCCGTAACCAAGGGACAGGGGCGTGAGCAGTTCCGGCTGCACGGCGCCTGGGAGCGGCACTAGCATGCCGAGCGTGAACCGCCGGGAGCGCACCCTGATCGGGCTGGCCCTCGGGGCCGTGATCATCGTCGCCCTCTATCTCTACGTGGTCGAGCCGCTGCTTGACCGCTACCGCGAGCTCGCGGAGCTGTTGCCCGCGCGGGAGGCAACCCTCGACGCGCGACGACGGCTCATCGCCCAGCGACCGCGACTCATCGAGGAGCTGGCGGAGGCGACGACGCTATTCGATCAGCAAACGCAGCGCCTGCTGCCTGGCCCGACCGCGCCGCTCGCCGCCTCCGACCTGCAGCGAGTGGTGAAGGAAGTGACGACCTCCTCGAATGTCGACGTGCGAAGCGAGCGCGTCCTGCCCCCTACCGAGGTGGCGGGACTTCAAGAAGTGCCCATCGAGCTCACCGTCGCCGGCAGTCTTCGCGACACCGTGGCCCTTCTCGCCCAGATCGAGCGCACCAATCGTCTCCTCACCGTCAAAGACGTCAAGGTCCGCGTCGTGGCCGTCGGCCAGCCACGCGAGCTCCTGACCACCCTCACGGTTGCCGGCTACCTGCTGCCGACCCCGGGGACCAACTAGTGCCGGACCAGCTCGCTTCGTGTCGGGAAAGCTTGTCGGTGTCGCGCTAGATGCCTCAGCGGCTCCTCGTCCTCAACGTGGTACTGGGCCTGGTGAGCCTCGCCTTTGCCGTCGGCATCGTGCGTACGCTGGTGGTCAAGCATCCTCTCCCCAGCGCGGCCGCGCCGCGAACGGTCGCGGCTCCCCAGGCGCCCGCCATCACGGCCGCCGCCGATCCAGGGGCCGACGCGTACGGGGTGATCCCGGCGCAGAACCTCTTCAATCCTGCGCGGAACGAGACGGCCACCGTGGCCGTGGCCGTGGTGAAGCCCATCCTCCACGGCGTGGTCATTCAAGGCGGGACGAGCCGCGCCTTTCTCGAGGATCCGACGGCCAAGCGCGTGAGCGGCTACTCTGTCGGCGATGCAATAGGCGGCGGCAAGATACAGAAGATCGCCGACGACCGGGTACTCATCGCGCGTCCCGAGGGCATGGTCGAGGTGCTGCTCCAGGATCCCTCCAAGCCTCGCCCGGCTCCCACGGCCGGCCCCGCCGTGGCCGTCGGGCAGGGTCAGCCTGTGCCGGGGCAGCCGGCGGCGCCAGGCCAGATTGCGCCGGGGCAGTTTGTGCCGGGCCAGCCTGCGCCAGGCCAATTCGCGCCGGTACAGGGTGCGCCGGGTCAGCCCGCCCTTGGCCAGACCGGGCCGGGCCTGACCGTGCCCGCACAAGGCCCGCGGCCCAACACGGAAGCGTTAACCGGTGTCCCGCAGGGCCCGCCCGCCCAGAGTCGACGGCGCCCGCAACAAGGTCAGCGCGGCAATGAATAGCGCGAGACTCGGCGCGTGGATGACATTGGGCGCGCTGTCGCTCTCGGCCTGCACCACCGCTCCCTCCGGCCGCGCGGCTCCTCCCGCGCCGCCCCCGACGCGCATCGAGGTGCAGGCAGAGCCCGTGTCTCCGCCGCCGGCACCGCCCCTCGCGCCACCGCCAAGTCCGCCGGTCACGCCGCCGCCCCCCCCGCCGCCCGCGCTCTCCGTAGGGCCTGTGCGGCCGCCCGAGCCTCCTCCCGCGTTGCCGCCAACGCCTCCCGCCCCGGCGCCGGTCCCCACCGGCGGCGCGGCGCCGAGCATCGTGTTCAACTTCGACAACGCGGACGTCGAAGTGGTGATTCAGGCCGCGGCGGAGATCGTGGGCTTCAACTATGTGCTGGCGCCGGCCGCGCGCGGTCGCAAGGTCACCGTGCAGACCATCGGGCGCATCGCCAAGGACGACGTCTTCAACGTTCTCCTGACCATCCTCGACGTCAACGGCCTCACCGCCGTGCGCTCGGGCACCGTGTACCGCATCATCCCGCGCGAAGGCGCGACGCAGTCATCCATCAGGACGGTGGTGGGCAGCGAGGTCGATCCCTCCCGTCCGGGCGACGAGTTCGTGACCCAGATCGTCACCCTCAAGTACATCAGCGCTCAGGACGCGGTCAATCTGCTGCGGCCCTTCGTCGCCGGGCAGGGCGCGGTGAGCCTCCACCGTGAAACCAATCTCATCATCATCACGGACACCTCGGCCAATATCCGACGTCTGCTCGACATCTTGAAGCTCGCCGACGTGAAGGTCGCCCTCGACGAGCTCCAGATCATTCCCATCAGGAATGCCGACGCCCAGGAGCTGTCCGTGCTCCTCAACCAGATGTTCGCCACGGGCCGGCTGCGCACGGCCGCGGCGGCCTTCGGCTTGAGCGTGCCGCCGCCCCCGCTTCCCGCGGTGCCGGGAGCGCCCCCGCAGCCGCGTCCGCCCGGGGCCGATCTGTCGCCGACTCCCGCGGACCAGGCCCCTCTCATCGTCGCGGAGCGCCGCTCCAACTCGCTGGTGATCCATGCCCGCAAGCCGGAAATGGATCTCATCTACCAGCTCGTGGCCAAGCTCGACGTGGACATCTATGGTGGCCAGCGCGTGTTCATCTATTTCGTCGAGAACAGCAAGGCCAAGGACCTCGCCGCCACCCTCGACTCCATCTACGGCCGCTCGGCCTCGACCGCCGCACGCCCCGCGGCCTTGCCGGGCGGCGCGCCGCCTCCGCCCATTGCACCACCCGCGCCGGCTCTGCCGCGTGTCCCGGGGTTGGGGGGGGCCGAGGGCGGAGCCTCGATCACGGACCTGCGCTTCATCGCGGACGAGGTCACCAACGCCATCATCGTCACCACCTATCCGCGGCTGTGGAAGGACATCGAGGAGACGATCAAGAAGCTCGACCGCCCCGCCCGCCAGGTGCTCATCGAGGTCCTGGCCGCCGAGGTGGTGCTGAACGACGACACCAAGCTCGGCATCGAATGGGCGGTACGCAGCGGCAAGTTCACCTTCACCAATACGCAGAACACAAGCGGCCAGACGCCGACCCCGCCGGGCCCTGGCATCATCTCGACCGGCGCGCTCCTCGCCCCCGGCTTCAACATGTTCGTCGCGGCCAGCGAGTTCATTGCCGCCCTCAATGCCCTGGCCAGCGAAAACAGGGTCAACGTGCTCTCGAGCCCGTCCATCATGACGAGCGAGAACAAAAAGGCCGTCATCAACGTCTCGCAGTCCGTGCCCATCGTGACCTCGCAGCAGGTGCCGGTGTCCGCGGGCGGCAACACGGGCAACTCCATCACCCAGGCGGTTGAATACAAGGACGCGGGTATCATCCTCACCGTCACCCCACGCATCGGGGAGCTGGGCACGGTAGCGCTCGACGTGAAGCAGGAGGTGAACGACGTCGGCGCGAACGAGCCCCCGCCGATCAACTCCCCGCGCTTCACCAAGCGCGAGGCCGAGACCTCCGTAGTCCTGCTCAACAACCAGACCTTGGTCCTGGGCGGCCTCATCCAGAACACGCGCACCTTCATCAAGGTAGGTATTCCCTACCTCAACCGGATCCCCGTGCTGGGCTACCTCTTCGGGTCCACCGAGGAGAAGATCGAAAAGAGGGAACTGCTCCTGCTGATCACCCCGAGGGTGGTGGGAACGGCGGTGGACGCGGCGCGCGTCACCGAGCAGATGCGGAAGGTCACGCCCGAGCTCGAACAGTCGTTCAGACTCGCCCCGAAAGCTCCGCCCCGCACCACTCCGGTGCCGCCGGCGCCCGTCCCGCCCGCCTCGCCCGTACCGCCTCCCTCTCGCTAGGCTTCGGCATTCTGCGGCTGAAAGGGCCACGAGAGTGGTGCTAGGACGATACCAGGAAGCCATCGCCGCCTATCAGGCCGTGCTCAAGAGAGATCCCAAGAACGCGGACGCCATGGCGAATCTGGCCTTGATCGTCGCGGCGCTCGAGACCTTGCGGTCGATAGCCGTAAGCACATCGTTCCTGCGGAACAGCACACGACCGCTCGGTGTGCGGTAACAACCGATCTTGCCGGCGATCAGCCATCGATCGACGGTACGCACCTCCACGCGACACAGCTGCGCCACTTCGCCCTTCGTCAGGAGCTTCTCGCTACCGCCGTAGTTGTTCTTCGGCATGGCTCTCCCCCTCGTCTAGCTAGGCTCCCCGCACGGTCGCGGTTTCGTTTTCGCGTGCAAGGCAATCCGGATCACGCGCCGACAAGAACGGCGCGAGCGCACCGGAGAGGTCTCGGATGGGGGTCATCGTGAACCGGGCGCTGGACCGGACCCCATTTCGGCTGGGGTGCCCGCCGCCCTCCTTGAAGCCGATGCTGCTGGAAGAGTACACATATACGCCTCCAGCGGGCGACGACACTGGAAGAGGACCAACCCACGTCGACCGAAACGAGGGCGTGGGGCCGCGCTCGCACGATTAGGGGCCTGAATATAGCATAAAGCCCGTTCCAGTCATGGCGCCCCGCGGCCCAGGCTTTTCCCTCCTTGTCACAGCGCTTCCCATCTCGACGGGAGCGAAGGTCAGGGCGACGTGTCCGCCCCCGGCCTCGGTCGGGCTATCGGGCGTGACGGGCTCCGGGTGCGCCTCTTCGAGCGCGCGCAGCTCACGCAGCAGCCGATCGTACACACCTCAATCGCGTTTAGGGTAAGCCACTATTCGCTCGCCGGGGCCGGGTGTGGTGAACTTGCTGACGGTGCTCGTCACCCCATCGCTCTTGCCATTGCTCTCCTCCGAGGTAACCCTGTAATAGTAGGTCGTCCGTAGCTTGAGGCCCTCGATGCGCACGCGGAACGTCGTGTATTGATGGCCCTGGTTCAGCCTGATGGGATTTTTTGCTGTCTGGCTCAGGTCCTGCGGATCGGTGCCGTAGTGCACGATGCCGTAATGCACGTCCGACCCCCCAGGGTTGTTGGTCGTCCACCTGATGATGGTCAGGTGATTGGTGGCCGACTCGAGCTCGGGCCCTTTGGTGATCTCGACGCGCTCGGCTTTCTTGGCAGGAGGAAGTACCTGCGCGGCAGCCGGTTGGAACGCGAGCAGGCTGCCGACCGTGGTCGTGATCGCGAGTGTCAGAAGCAGTGCATTCATGGATGGTCTCGTTCGTGGCGGACGCGACACGGATGGTCCGTCTCGCGTCCGCCGTCTAGCGTTTTGCCACTACGGAATTGGCATAGTGGGGAACGGCGCTACGCCGCAGATAGCCGATGCACACTGCGGAAGCGGCGGCGTGGGGATAATTGAATCATTCCCTTGGGTCGCCGCCGTACCACCGACCATGCACTGCCCCGTAAACGTGTTCCGGTTGGGATACGGTTTCGTGTAACCGTCCGTGAGCGTTTGCAGGAAGATGACGATCAAGTCCTCCTCGTGATCCGTCAAGCCGAGCTGCCCGGTCGTCATGTCGATATTGTTCCTCACCTCGGGCATCGGCCAGCAGGTCACTCTTTCGACTGTGCCTGGCGGGCAGTGCCCTGACGTCACCGGGAAGGCGAATCTCGGGTCGTCGCGCGTGTTGTAGAAATGGACGAGCTGCTTCAGGCTCTTGATGTAGCCGTTGTGGAAGAACCCCTTCTGGAAGTAGGGCCCTGGCGCCTCGGTGGTCGGGCACGCCACGCACCCGGGCGGGGATCCGGGCGGGCAGGTCGGCGTCATCGCCACATTGCGCGCCGTCGACACCTGGAATGTGCCGTCGGCAGCCGGGGCCAACGGGATCCATTCGGCGTTCGGGTTGGGCCAGGAACCGAAACCGCTTCTG
>WNFP01000188.1_pt1 | contig 49108 bp, 43 predicted proteins | sample 5400201 | NCBI WGS metagenome assembly WNFP01 (sample SAMN13153355, study PRJNA577476) | soil metagenome | isolation source: 115 cm saprolite under Madrone tree | place: USA:California | collected 2016-06-14 | reverse complement strand
ACGACTCATTTCTCCGAGAAAACCGACTACGATTACTCGGTACAGCTCGACACGACGCCATGCAATTATGGCGGGGTTCGCTGGTGGTTCATTTGCCCGCTGGTGAAAGGTGGTCGGCCCTGCCGCCGTCGCTGCCGCTGCCGCTTCCTGTATCTGCCCTTCGGCGGTGGTTATTTCGGGTGCCGTGAGTGCTACGATCTGGCTTATGAGAGCAGCCAGAAATCGGGCAGCTTTTTCTATGAGTCCATGTCCCGCCCGTTCACGGTTCTGGAGCGTTGCGAAGAAAAGCTCAAGCGCGTGCGCTCCCCCGAGAAGCGAACGCGGCTTCTCACGAGAATGCATTGGGCGCAAAGCCGGCTCTCCGTGTTTGTGGCCAAATAACATCCATGACTGCCTGTAGAACTGAAGAACATCTTTGGATTCAGGGGAAGATGCGAAGTGGCTTTGAGGATTATGACGTTTTCTGGCGACACGCCTTTTTGCGGGATCAGCACGTTTATATCTGGCCCCGAGATAACTGATGCTGCCACGGTTCGGCATATTGACTTCGATCAGGACATCATAGTTACAGCCTCACGCCCTCCGATTTAACGGTTTGGGTTTGACGTGGGCGCCCTTGGGATTCCCGATCAAGCGTCGACGCTAAGAATGCGCCCACACTTTACTTGCAGAAGTGCCTGTTTCATATGTCTCATCATCAAGCCATGAATCGTCTGAAAATATGTGTGTTTCCCTGAAGTGATCTTCATTTACATGCACATAAGCAGTAGCCTTACGCTCGTTTCTGATCTGTGTATTAATGATATGCAGCGTGTTATTGTCATCCGTACGTTTATCATAACCAAATACTTCTGCAAGTAGTAGCTCACCTTTAAACATCTCAGCTATCGTCATACTTCTCATTAATTATTTTATAACACAACAAGCCAGCCTGTAAAATATAGGGTTAGTCGCAGGGGCAAACCTATTTCTTATCGCTGCGGCTGAGATTAACGGTTATGAGTTTGGCGCGACTTTTAACAGTGACAGTCATCCCCTGGTCGTTCCACGGCGCAAGATGATTATGAATTGCTTCGGGTCGCAGCTCATCCCCCAAGATTATTTCCATATTATTATCCTCAGTCTCTCCCATAAATAAAGCACTCGCAAGAATTGTCAGGCGGGTCTTGACTTTTACCCAGGGTAACTCTCGTAAATCCAACTTACCATCCTGTTTTTCTATTGTTTTCATAAATTAGCCTCTCTTACTTTCATATTGATGCCAGTCGAGATGCCAACGATACAGACGCATCAGCTTTTTTCTTCCTCGCCCAATAAAAGCAATTCCAGTTCGATGCATTGCTCATCCGCTGGCGCGGTAACAAAGCGGTTATGTGGAACTCAGGACTAGGGATTCACAGGGCACCAGGAGCGATGTATAAAGCACGCGGCGGGCAGCTAGTTATTTAGGCTTGCGTCCACGGGTGCGGGTGATGCCGCGCCAGCGGGCCATTTTCATATAAACCGGGCTAAAATAAAGCGCCCGTCTGGACATTAAAGATTACGGCTTGAATTCTGGACAGATACATTCATTACAACCGCCCGTTCCGCTTGTGTGTTTGGCTTTTTCATGCCGACAGCCCTTACAGGCGTGGACAGGTTCTGGTTCTGGAGTATTGAGGGGAATCCTCGGTTTGGATTTGGGTGCGGTACAAGAGCGAAGTTGCCTGACATCACAGGTTAATACTTCGTTAGTTCTGACACGAGTAAACTTCACTTGGCCAGCGTCAGGCAATGGATCGGTGGTTATTAGTTTGTCGTTTATATCAAGCAGTGTGCTTTGACCATCCTTGTCTGAGGCCCTGAAATGCTTATAGACATATCGAATTTTAGTTTTTGCCATCGCTGTGTTCCTTATACTCCTAAACTTTGCACCCCGCAATCTCAAATGTATATTTAGATTTTGAAGATCAGTAACAATCGTGGCCTTTTTGAAATAACAAAGGGGAAACCGGGCCACCAGGCGTCCAATTACCCCGACAGTGGCACTGAAAAGGAGTGCCCCATCCTTTTTTTCCAGACCGGCGAAAATAAAATCTCAAGTAAGTCAAAAGAGTAACTATTAGATCCTTACATAGTGACGAATTGGTTCCCGCCAGAGCAAATAAAACTTTCCAAAGCGCTTATCTTTCAGGTACAGCCCCTTCATTCCCGGCTTGCTCTTGGGGGTTGCACATCCGGCGTGGGCAGCTTCCAATCTGGCGTGACTGCTGCCTTCTGCTGTGCGACGAGCTTGGTGTCCTGGCAGCACTTCCAATTCTCCCAATCGTATAGTGAACCACTGAAAGAAACGGCCCTTCCCTGTACCGGAAATACAAAATTGACCGCTCAAGATCAGGCACTTTCGCCGCTTAAAGCACGCGGGAATTCGCCACGGAACCTAATGATTTCGGGTAATACAGCGACGGCGATCATGGTCGGTGGGCGCTGAAAGGGACTGAGTACGTCGATACTCATCCGGCCCGGCCCCCTGGGAACATGCTAATTCAGACACTACCGTAACATAGACATGCCTCCATGATCGAAGTACAATCAGCGTGCCTTGTTCGGCGTTGTCAGACAATAGGAGGTACGCCAGTTCATGAAACCATTTTTATATTCACTCCTGCTTGCGATTCTCGCGATTACCTGCTTCGGGCAGCAGAGTTCTCCTGCCTCAGCAGCACAGACGGCCACAAAACCCACAGTTTACATAGAACGGCAGGACGGATTTGAAGTCTACCTAGCCGCCGCTATTGCCAAGAAAGGCGTTCCAGTTGACGTGGTAACGGATCAAAGTAAAGCGACTTACGTTCTGAAGTCAGCGCCCGTGGAAATCAAACCGGAATCAACAGGAAGCAAGGTCGCCCGATGCCTTTTTGCCTATTGTGCTGGAATCGAGGACAAGGCGAACGTATCAGTGCAACTGACAGAGACCAGTTCAAGCAAGCTACTGTGGGCCTATTCGGTCAATAAGCAGCGCGGTGGAAGCAAGAACCAACAATCGATGGCCGAGGCTGTTGCCAAGCACCTCAAAGAGTTTCTTAGCAAGAAGTAGACCCTCGAATCAAGAACCTTGGGCATGGCGAGACATTATAAAGCCGGCATGATAAGCAGGTATGAGCAGAGGCAGCGCAAAAGACACCGTTGACGGCACACGCAATCTGGACGTGCATTAACGACTCATTTCTCCGAGAAAACCGACTACGATTACTCGGTACAGCTCGACACGACGCCATGCAATTATGGCGGGGTTCGCTGGTGGTTCATTTGCCCGCTGGTGAAAGGTGGTCGGCCCTGCCGCCGTCGCTGCCGCTTCCTGTATCTGCCCTTCGGCGGTGGTTATTGCGGGTGCCGTGAGTGTTACGATCTGGCTTATGAGAGCAGCCAGAAATCGGGCAGTTTTTTTTATGAGTCCATGTCTCGCCCGTTCACGGTTCTGGAGCGTTGCGAAGAAAAGCTCAAGCGCGTGCGCTCCCCCTGGAAGCGAACGCGGCTTCTCACGAGAATGCACTGGGCACAAAGACGGCTTTGCGTATTCATGGGGCGATGATTTGAGCAGCAAAGAGGCTGTAAATTAACGAACCTCTTCGGACAGGGGCGGATTACACGAATAAAGAAGACCGCGCGCATTCTACAACCGATGGCGCGGAATATGCCTGGGCAGAGGTATTATAGTAAGGTCAACCAAAACCTGAAGCCAGCGAAAGGCGCATTTTGGTCCTACAGGCATACATTGATGATAGCGGGACTGGTAGCAAAAACAGTTCCGATAAGGTCTTTGTCCTTTCTGGTTTTGTCGCCCAAGTTAAGCAATGGAAGAAGTTCGAAAAGGCATGGGGTAAAGTTCTGCAAGCCCCTCCCGCACTTGAGAACGGACTACATATGCGCAAGTGGGCCAAAAAACGGAGAAATGCAGACGAGCGGGATTCCAAGCTAAAGGCATTCGCTGAAGTCATTGCCAATCATGCAGAGCGCCGCATAGATGCCATTATCGACATCGATGCATACCGGGCACATGCTGCTGGAAAAGTTCCCGAAGAAATCGACAGCCCTTATTTTTTCTCCTTCCATCACTTGATAGCACGTTTCTGTGATGACTGCTTAGAGCGAGGAGTTGATGAGCAGGCACAAATCGCCTTCGATATCAATTTACATTTTGGGATTAAAGCCAGGATGTGGTATCAGATTGTGCGTGATATTGTGCCGAAGGAATATCTAAAAATTCTGCCTGTTGATATTTATTTTAAAGATGACAAGATCGCCCTTCCGCTTCAAGCCGCAGACATGCTGGCTTATTTACGAACTAATCGCCTAAATAGGGAAAGCGTAGAATTTGAATGGCTGGAAGAAGAACTGAACAATATTGTCGCCATCAAATGCCCGATTCTTTCAAGCAGAGAAATTCGCCACATGGTCGCCGGTCAATCCGATAATGCTCCGAGTGAGCAACTTGTAAATAAATGGAAAGCTCTATTTTAAGGCTTTACTCCATCTTTCTCGGCAGCAGATCGCAACTCGCTTAAGCGTTCATCAATCTCCGCAAGAAGTGCTTTACCGAATGCCTCCGCATTGCTGCTCCCGATTATGTATATCCGATGGTAGATAACAACAAAAGTAGTGGAGCGGCAACTAGTTCCAACATTTATGGTCACTACAACGGAGACGGCAGCAGACGAATTCTTGAGGCTCAATTGCCCAATGCTGATCTCACCAAGAGGATCTATAGTGGAAAGATCAATCATCATGCCAGCAGTATCTACCGAATCCACCAGACGGTAACCGTGTGAACCGATAACGGAGTTTTTCAGGGCAAACGCTATTCTCTGTCCGATTGGATCACTGCCAGAGTGATGGACATAAACAATTTGCCCGAAGCATGGGAGAACACAGAGAAAAATAAATGCTACTTTCGCAAGGGACTTCATTTTGCCTCCACATATTTCAGGATGGTTCTGCCTGATTTTGTCATGTGAACTACAGTTCGCACGAGAACCATAGGATACATACATGCTTGGGGATGTCAAAGGGTATTTGTGTGCCGATAGCAGGTATCCAGTGTTTGCTCATTTTCTGTTGTATGTCGCCTTGTCTTCGCCGTATAATATGCCTCAGCTTGGTAGCTTATCCTGTGACTTCCAGAGAGCTGGCGAGCAGAAGTAATTAACAGTTTTTGTGCGGAAAAGCCGCTGCCAAATGTCCTTCTACGAATCAAGGGACCATGGATATAGGGGATTCGGTGGAATGACGGGAAACAGCGTCTTTGCTTAAACCGCACAGCGACCCATCGGCGAATCGCGGTGGAAGAAGTCTACCAAGGCCCCTCGTGTATCTGGCGGTAAACAGGCCGGAGAATGATTCCGAGTAATTAGGCTCTGTATGCAAGGGTCTACCGAACTTAGGTTCCCCATGAAAATACTGATTGTTGCTGTGTTCTTGGCCGTCATGCAGGCAACTCCACCAGTCCCAGCGAAGACACCCGATAGCCGCACTGAGGCAAGCAGTAATGGCCCAAACCAATCCCAAAAAAATAAGACGGAATCCAATAATCATCCGTCCCCTTTGCAGTTCAATGCCAGCCCTGAACATGATCGCCAAGCTGACGATAACGGTGATGCCCATACAGGCCAATCCGTAATCATCAGCAAACTTCCCGCCGTGTCTGTAACCAGAGATTTCGCCGACTGGTTCAGTTTGGCCCTCAATGGTCTCTTGGTAGTCGTCGGGTTTCTCACGCTGGGCGCTGTTTGGAGTCAGTCCAAAGAAATGGCCAGAGCCACTAAGGCGATGAATAGAAGCACTGAAGCCCTTGTTAAAAGCGTCGGCGCATGGGTAATGGTGAATATCGAACCGGAAAAAGGAACCCCCAAAATTGACATCTCGCAGGAAGACGCGCACAGATATAGGAGCATAGACATTAAATATATTTGCAGGAATGAAGGAAAATCGTTCGCTACAATTACAGAAAAGGGGTATGTACTTAAGACCCTTCCCGCTCCCCTCCCCCAAAATCCTGACTTTAAGGACATTGAAATCATTGATCATGCCTGTGACATTGTTGCGCCTATGTCTACCGCTGAAACTCACCATTTTCCATTGCCATGCGATTTGGCCCTACTCAGGGGCCCTAATATGATCGTGTTTTATGGGCGAGTCAAATACACGGACGTTTACGGGGAGTACGAAACGCGTTTCGGCTATCAAATAACCGGAATGGGCAATCTCGAACGGCTGCCCGTAAGGAGCTACCCCAAATATAACGACCATGAATATCGCTACAATCCAAATTAGGACACTACCGGCAGCCTTGGCAGCCATTACGTCGCCAAAACTTTGCGACTGGTCACGCTCATTTTCCTCTTGTATATAGCCTTGTCTTCGCCATACAATATTCGCAGCTTGGTAGCTTATCCTGTGACTTCCAGAGAGCTGGCGAGCAGAAGTAATTAACAATTTTTGTGCGGAAAAGCCGCTGCCAAATGTCCTTCTACGAATCAAAGGGCCCATGGATATAGGGGATTCGTTGGAATTACGGGAAACAGCGTCTTTGCTTAAACCGCACAGCGCCACCTCTGGCGCATATTAGAGGATGAAGTCCACCAAGACCCTTTGTGTATCTGGCGATAAGCAGGCCAGAAAATTGCAGCAACTGTCTTAATCCAATTCTTCTGATTACGCAGAAAGTCCCATAAACATCTTGTGATCTCGTACCCGACTCCGCATAAAGCGGGTCGGCCTTTGCTATTGCAATGAATTTGTAATTGTCCATCGGCTGACTTCTTCAAATGGGCCATATTCAACGCTCACGGTTCTCCGCAGGAGAACAGTGCTGAGCCTGCAAAAGTGCCGGTCACTTCTCGGCGCTGATTGCACACTAACGGATTCTCAACTGGAGCAACTACGGCGGGAGCTTTATACCTTGTCGGAAGTTGCAGTAGGGGCGTTCTGCGCCCAAAATAAGCCTACATCGCAAGAGCATTCAACCGCGAACGGCGGGAACTGCCTCAGCGCCATTCCGGACACTGAGCGCGAAGCCGTAGCGGAGAGAGCGGCCATCCTGGAATTTGAAGCCGGTTTGGGCAGGCCGGAAGCGGAACGGCAAGCCTTTGGCCAGTGGACGCAGCTGAAGAAACGAGGAGAGAAACAGCAGCGAAGTGCAGGCAAAAAGAATTCCCGTAAAAGGCATATTCGCCTTGACTAACCGCACCATATATGATATAGGTATATATCAGCATGGCCAAGCATTCAACGCGTGAAGCAGCGCAACTGCTCGGGGTGAGCATGGCGACGATTAACCGCTATGTTGCATTAAAAACCATTCCTGTTCCGCCCTTAACCCAGGTTGGCGGGGTCACAGTGCGTCTTTGGAGCGATAGGGCCATCGCGAAGGCTCGTGCAATTCTGGGCGGCTTTGCAGATGGCAGAAGAACACGCCATCGCAAGGCAAAGGAACCCCGCAGGCAGTCTGAGAGATAGGCTTTTTATGGCTGATAAGATTGTCATCTATACCCGCGTATCGACAGATGAGCAAGCCAAAGGCGGCACAAGCCTTGCCAATCAAAGGGCCGCCTGTCTCGAATACTGTGAGCGGCAGGGCCATCAAGTCGCCAAAATTTTTGTGGAAGAAGGCGAATCGGCCAAGACCGCGAACCGGACAGAACTTAAGGCCATGCTGGAGTATTGCCGCATCGAGAAAAACATCAAAGTGGTTATCGTACATAAGCTTGACCGGTTTTCTCGGAACGCCGCCGACCATTCGCAGATGCGAGTCTACCTGGCTGGCATGGGCATACAGCTTCGCTCCGTGACTGAACCGATTGACGACAGTTCCACGGGAAAATTCATCGAACTGGTTCTGTCTGGAGTCGCCGAACTGGATAACAATATCCGCACCGAGCGCACCGTCAAAGGGATGAACCAGCGATTAAAAGACGGACGCTGGACATTCCCTCCCCCTCTGGGCTATCGGGCCGGGCTGGACGCCTCAGGAGCCAAGACGATCATTCCAGACGAGCAGTCCGCACCTCTTATCGCCCAGGCGTTCGAGGAGTTCTCTACCGGGCTTTACTCAAGAGAACAAGTCTTGAAGAAAATCACTCAGCTTGGCTTGCGGACAAAGAAAGGCAGACCCGTCAGTTCGCAGACGTTCTCGCAGACTCTGAGAAAGCCCGTATATGCCGGGCGCATTGTCGTTTCGGGATGGAACGTTGATGCACCAGGCAAATTCCAGCCGCTGATTGCCGAAGAAGTATTCACAAAAGTACAGTTGCTGCTTACCGGCAAAGCGGCTTCCATAACTCCTCGGGCGCGCAGTCATGAAGACTTTCCCCTGCGCGGGTTCGTGAAGTGTGGATGCTGCACGGAACCGCTAACGGGAAGCTGGACAAAAGGCCGGAATCGATACTACGCCTATTATCACTGCCAGGACGGCTGCACCCGCGCGCCCAGGGATTCAGCAGAACAACAATTCGAGGAGTTCATGCGGCAGTTGCAGCCCAATGCCGGGTACATGCGCCTCTATCGTGCGGTTGTGCTTGACGTGTGGCGCAAGAAACAGGGCGACAGCCAACAAATGCAAGGCGTCTTGTCCAGGAAGATCAAAGAACTTCGCGAGAACAAAGCGAAGCTGGAAGAAGCCTTCGTGTACCGGAGAGCCATAGACGCGGACACATACCAGGAAATGCGCGCAAAATTGGCCCAGGAACTGACTCTGGCGGAAATGGAACTGCGGGACGCCCAAGCCGATGAAATCGAAATAGAGGCAGTTCTGGACTTCGCACAGGCTATTTTGACGAACGCATCGAACCTTTGGAAATCCGCGCCTGCCGAGCAGAAACAGCGTTTGCAGAAGGTTCTATTCCCCGAGGGCGTGACGTATTCAGATGGAATTTATCGAACCGGCGTAACGTGCTTACTTTTCAGCGGGATGCAGGCAAACACGGCTCAAGAATCATGTTTGGTAGCGCTACCGGGAATCGAACCCGGGTTTGAAGATTGAGAATCTTCCGTCCTAACCCCTAGACGATAGCGCCACTCGCGGCGGTGCGAAACCAGTATAACAAACTCATTTCCCTGACAAAAACCGGTGATATTTCAACCCGATTGCGCGCGATCACCTCTATCCAGGGGGTTCCCACGATTTAATCAAAAATTAAAGCATTATTCCCCGATTTCCGGGATTTTAAGCACGGCAACTGGCAAAGATTCCATATAATTTTAATCTGGTCGCCATTTTTTTAAATGGCGTGGAACAGGAGTTTTACGCAGTATGATGGAAGTTGCAACACCCTGGCGTCAGCCCGCGTTTATCAGGCGCAACACCTCCGGATTCACCGGAGCTGCCATGGAACGAAACCAGGGACCGGAAGCATGAAGCACGCTCTGTTAGTGGACGACAATGCGGCCCAGCTCATGATGAGAGAGATGGTGCTGCGTCGCGGCGCGATTGAGTGCCACGCGGCCAGCAATCCGCGCAGCGCCCTGGCGCTGATGCGGACCGAAGTTGGCCGCCTGAATATCGGCGTGGTGATTACCGACCACCTCATGCCTGCCATGACCGGCTCGGAATTCGTTCGCCAGCTCCGGGAATTTAATCAGGAAGTCCCCGTTATCGTAATCAGCGGACTGCCGGACGCGGACAGTGAATATGACGGCCTCAACGTCATCTTCCGGATGAAGCCCTGTGAACCGGAAGACCTGATTCTGCTGGTCCGAGGGACCCTCGAGTGGGACTCGCCCCGTCAGGCTTCTGCCTGATTGGCCTATAGCAGTCAGGGGCCAAATAATGGACTAAAATATGAATGAAAGAGATATAATTTTCGCCCGATGCCACTACTAGGAAGTTTTTGCCTCTTATTCGCACTGGCCCTGGCGCTCTGCTCTTTTGTGACGGGCATACTGGCGACTCGCCGTCACGACGCGGCGGGAAGTCGCCTGGCAGAAATCGCGCGCCGGGCCGGTATGGCCTCATTTATTGCCGTGAGCGGCGCGGCGTTGTCCCTGACGTGGGCCGCGCTGACCAATGACTTTTCCGTAGCCTATATTTTCCACCACACGAACCGAGTGCTGCCGATTCCGTACAAGATTGCGGCGCTGTGGTCGGGACAGGAAGGGTCACTGCTCTTCTGGGCATGGCTGCTGGCCGGGTATGGCTTTGTTCTGCGCTTTCGGCACAAGGTGGACCGCAAGCTGACCGCCATGGCCTCGATTATCATCGCCGGCGTTCAGATTTTCTTTCTTCTGATCGTGAATTTTGCCGCGAACCCGTTTGGCATCCTGGACCAGGTGCCAACCGATGGCGCAGGCCTGAACCAGCTGCTGCAGTATCCGGAGATGGTCATCCATCCGCCCATGCTCTACCTGGGTTATGTGGGCTTCTCCGTTCCTTTTGCTTTTGCCCTGGGGGCGCTGATCCTGCGTTATCCCGGCGAAAAGTGGATCCACATTACCCGCCGCTGGACCATGGTGACATGGCTGTTTCTTACCTGCGGCATCGCGCTCGGCTCGCACTGGGCTTACGCCGTGCTGGGCTGGGGCGGTTACTGGGGCTGGGACCCGGTGGAAAACGCTTCTCTCTTCCCGTGGCTTAGCGGAACCGCGTTTTTGCACTCGGTGATGATGCAGGAAAAGCGCGGCATGATGAAGATATGGAACGTCTGGCTTATCTTTATCACCTTCATGCTGACGATTGTGGGCACTCTGCTGACGCGCAGCGGAATCATCAGTTCCGTTCATGCCTTTGCCCAGTCCAGCATTGGCGAGTGGTTTTGGTGGTTTCTGGTGGTGGTGCTGGTGGTGTGCAGCTTCGTCTTCTTTAAACAGCGCGATCATTTGAAGCCGGAAAACACAATGGAGTCGCTGGCATCGCGTGAATCCAGCTTCCTGTTTAACAATCTGCTGCTGCTGGGCGCGTGCTTTACCATTCTGTGCGGCACGTTCTTCCCGATTCTTTCCGAATGGGTGCGTGGTTACAAAATTAACGTGGGCCCGCCGTTCTATAACAAGGTTTTTATCCCGGTCGGCCTGATATTGCTCTTCCTCACGGCCATTGGACCGCTGCTGGCGTGGCGCAAAACCTCTATGGGCAGCATCATACGGAATTTCCGGGTACCGGCCATTCTGGCGCTGCTTACAGCGATTGGCCTGATCGTTATCGGCGTCCGTCCGCTGCACGATACAGCTCAGTTCTTCTCCTGGCTGACGCTAACTATGGCCATGATGATCTCAGCCACCATCGCGTCTGAGTTTATTCGCGGCGGCCGCGTACTGCAGGGCAAGCTGGGCGGCACGGTCTTCGGCGGCATGTATCACCTTACTCGCCGCAACACGCGCCGCTACGGCGGATACATCGTCCACTTTGGCGTGGCTGTTCTGGTCATCGGCATCGCCGGCACGGCTTTCAATCTGGAAGAAGAGCAGCCCATGGCGCTCCATGCCAAGCTGCAGGTGGGGCGCTACACTCTGATTAACCAGTCAACCACCCAGGACGACACGCCGCGCTACGAGAGCGAAGCCGCGCTGCTCGACGTTTACAAAGACGGGCAGTACATGACGCAACTGGCTCCCGAACTCAGGACCTACAAGCCCAACGATCAGCCCGACCACATTGTGGCCAACCACTCGACGCTCCAGGAAGATCTGTATGTGGTGTATGAAGGCAGAGATTCTGAAGGGTCTCCGGTGATCAAAGCCCACGTCAACCGGCTGGTGGCATGGGTATGGATCGGCGTTTGGATCGTCATCCTGGGGACTGGTGTGGCGCTGGTACCCAACGCTGCGCAAATTAAATCGCCGGTGACTGTCGCCGAAGTGCTGGCCGCGAAACAATTTCAGCCCGCGGGAGTGGGAAAATGATGAAGAAGATTGCTCAGGTTACAGTGATGGCCGTCGCCCTGATTCTTCTGACGGGCGCGGACAACAGCGATGAAGCACGTTACAACAAAGTAGGCAGCAAGATCATGTGTACCTGCTCATGCGGCCAGATGCTGCTTCAGTGCAATCACGTGGGCTGCCCCAATTCTGGTCCTATGGTTCGCCAGTTGAAAGCCGGTGTGCAGAAGTTTTCGAGCGATGAAGACATTTTGAAATGGTTTCGTGACAACTGGGGCGTGACCGCCGTAGTGGAACCGGCTGCGCACGGCTTTGAGCTTCTGGCCTGGGTCATGCCTCCGGCTGCACTTGCCCTGGGATTTGGCTTGATTGTTCTGGTAGTACGCAACTGGAGGCGGCGTCTTGTTCCCGCGGGCATGGCTGGCGTTCCGATTGATCCGCAGATCGAGGCATTTCGCAGCCAGGCGCGCCGAGAGACGGAAATATGAGTCCTGCAACTTTTGACATTGCCATTCGTGTATTATGCGGACTTTTTGCCGCCGGAGCCATGGTCTATATTTTTAGCCCCGTGCGCGATACCGAGCGCGGCGATGACCACACTCGCGTAGCCTACCTCTACGAGCGTAAAGACGTGGTTTATGAAAATCTGCGCGACCTGAATTTTGAATTTAAATCGGGCAAGTTTACCCAGGCCGACTTCAATAGTATGCGCGAGGGGCTGGAAGCCGAAGCCGCCCGTATTCTGGCCGAAATCGACCGGCTGGAATCTGTAAAAGCCTGAAGGAGACCCATTTGAAATACATTGCCGTTTTACTGCTTGCATTCGCGTGCTCTTTTTCCGCCTTGGCCCAGGTCCAGGTACTCCAGGGTACTGTGACCAATGGCACCAGCGATAAGCCATCTGCCGGCGACGCGGTCATTCTTCTCAAACTGGGACAGGGCATGGAAGAGGTCACCCGCACCAAAACCGACGCCAAAGGCAGGTTCAGCTTTAACATGGCGCGCGTGACGGGAATATTTCTGGTCCGCGTGCGCCATCAGGACGTGAATTACCATCAGCCGCTGCAGCCGGGCGCCAGCAGTGTGCAGATTACGGTTTACGATTCCAAAGTCATCGTGCCGGAGATCAAACTGCAGGACGAATCCGAGGTGTATGAGACCCAGGCGAATACAGTACAGATCGTGAAAGTCTTCCGCCTCAACAACGCCTCCAGCCCCAAATACACGCAGCCGCAGTTTGAGTTCTATCTGCCGGAAGGCGCGAACATCCGTGTTGCCCAGGCAGTGGCCGGCGGGCCGGCAGTAAAAGTCACGGTCGTTCCAATGCAGGAAAAAAACCGGTACGCGCTTTCCTACCCTGTCCGGCCGGGCGAGACCCACTTTGAAGTGGTGTACCAGATGCCTTACAGTGGAGCGCTTAAAATCGCACCCAAACTGGCCATGGTCCCGGAAAAATTCTATGTGGTCACGCCGAAGAGCATAAAGTTTGCCGCCGATAACAGCTCCTCTTTCCAGAATGAGACTTCATGGCCGATCGATACCACGATCAAGGACATTGATATCCATGCGGCATTGCCGTCATCGGCAGGAGCGCAACTGGCCTTCTCCCTCTCGGGAACCGGCATGCTGCCGGACGATCAGCCACCGGCGAATCCGGGCGCAAATCAGGCGCCTGCCGAGGCAGTGCGTCCAGGAGGCGGCATGGGAGTCCCCAATGAGAAGCCAGACCCGCTGCACTCCGCGCAGTGGCTGCTGCTGGGCATCCTCGTGGTATGCCTCGGGACCGGGGCGGCGTTTATCTATTTCCAGAACCAGCCTTCCGCGGCTCCAGCCGGTGCGGGAGTTTCCGTGGCCAAGTCATCCGGATCACTGATGGATGCCATGAAAGAAGAGATGTTTCAGCTGGAATCAGACCGTCTTCAGGGAAAACTTTCTCCGGAAGAATATCAGGCAGCAAAATCCGCTCTGGACCAGACTTTAAAACGGGCCATGCAGCGCCAGGAAAAATCAAAGTAAGTTTCGCGTACGCATCAGGCGCCTGAAATCACAAAGGAATACCAGCCCTTTGTGGTTCAGGCGCCACAATCGTAAGTTGCACACACTGCCTTTCCGCGCGGTGTATCAGCTATACTGATGCTTCAAAATCTCATGAGCCTCATCATACGATCCTCTCCACTGCACGGCGCCGGCGTCTACGCCACAGCTTCCATCAGCAAGGGCCAGCGCGTGCTCGAATACACCGGTCCGCGCCTGACGAAAGAGCAGTGCGATTATCTCTATTCGGATACCGAACTCACCTATCTGTTCGGCATGGATGACGGCAAAACCGTGATTGACGGCTTTGGCATGGCTGCCTTCATCAACCACTCCTGCGATCCCAACTGCGACACCGACGAAATCAAGGGCCGCATCTTTGTTACGACCTTAAAAGCGATTCAGCCCGGAGAAGAGCTGACCTACGACTATAACCTCTATGACGGAGAACCCGGCGAACAGGCGCCCTGTTACTGCAATGCAAAAAACTGCCGCGGCACCATGTTTTCAGAACAGGAAATTGCCCGCCAGAAACGCTTGCTGCGCAAGAAACAAAAAGCACGGAAAAAATCCCTGCCGAAGAAAGCTGCCTGACCTCGCGCTTACCTCACTCCGAGCTTTGGCCGCCGAAGGGCTGGTCCAGCCGGATGACCATGCCGGTCTGAGCAGGTAAATCAACATCTTTGCCTTTAACAGAAAGAACGTAGCCGCCGCCGCTGAGTGTGCCGACGGCCAGCCCCCGCAATGGGGTTCCAAATATCAGTCCCGTCAGCGGGCCAATTCCAGCTGTTGTTCCGGTATTTTTCACCATGTCCTTGCCTCGTGCGCCGGAGAGTGTTTCGCTCTCATCATCGCTGCTCTTTGCTTCCCTGCCATTGGTATTGTGTACCGAAATAAGAGCGGCCGTGAAAGGAACACTCTGTCCGCCGGGCAGCGCGATGTCATTGAAGCGCAGGCTAAGTTTGCCCCTCCCGTGGGCCGTGGAAACACCCTTGCCTTCCTCTGCGTCCACGACTTCACCTTCAATGCGTGCCCCTGCCGGAATTACCTCGGAACCATCACTTCCCCGAACGGTCTGCGAGACCGTCGCCGTGAAGCGATCGCCCTGCCGGGCGGTGCGGGTGGAAAGTGGTGTATCCAGCACAGCGCGAATTTCAGTTCCCGTGGCAATTGGTCCACCCGGAATTGTGGATGGACTCAAACTGCCTGCCCCGCTCTGTCCTAAAGCAGTTTGTCCGGAGGGAGAAGGGGCTCGAACAGCATCCTGAGTCCCGGCCGCTGCAGAGTCGCTGCCCGAGATTGCGGGATTTTGCGGAAAAGCGAACACACCTGCAAAAGTAAAGACGATCATGGCCACGGCGCGCATGAGGGTCCTCCTTGGTTTCTGTTCCGGTAAGAATCCTGCCGTACTGGCCTGGGTTGGCTTCAGATCACTTTTTTGCCACAATCAGCATCTCTGCTATAGCTGCGCTTTATAATTTTCCAGTTAGGCTAAACCCTGGGGGGAGTTCTGTGTTGCTATGCCACTGAATGAGAATCGCGCAAAACGAAAAGTACTGGTCGTGGATGACGAGCACCGGATTGCCGACACTCTGGCCGCAATCCTGAATCAGAGCGGCTTTGATGCCTCTGCGGCCTATACCGGAATCTCCGCCGTGGATCGCGCCCGTGAACTAAGTCCGGATCTGGTGATCAGTGACGTAATCATGCCGGACATGAACGGCATTGAGGCCGCCATCCTGATTCGCCGCATGTTGCCTGCGTGCAAGATACTGCTCTTCTCCGGCCAGGCCGCCACGGCCGACCTGCTCGAACGCGCGCGCATCCAGGGACATGAATTTGAGATCCTGGCGAAACCCGTTCACCCTCAGGATTTGCTGGCCAAGCTGAGGTGAGTGGGGCTGCGGTATCATAACTGTCTGGTCGGAGGAATCCGACGAATAGAACGAAAGCCGGAAGGCCTGGAGGAATCTCATGGAAGCACTGGTGTCGCTTTCCCGCCTTGCTGAAAAACTGAATCAGACAACCGATTCGTACACTCAGTCGCTGACTGCGGTGGAAAAACAACTTCGCGAGATGAATCTCGGCGTCGAAATATGGCTCGAGGTTGCTGAAACCGCAAAGTCCGGAAGCCCTGACCGGGAAACTTCGCTGCGCAAATTACTCGGCTATGCCAGGCTGACTGACGGGTGGTCGCTGGCCGTGAAAAATTTAAGAGTCGAACGCGGCTATTTGCAAAATGATTCTGAGCGCCCCTGGGAGAACATCTACGATGAAGACCCGCCCAAATCACTTTTGAAGGCGTCTCGCGATCTGCGCATTGCAGCGGCTGAGCATGTCCCCAGGCTCCTTGAAACCCTGGAAACACGGGTGATGGAGCTTATACAGTCAGTCGAGCAGGCTGATGCTCGCCTGCGAAATTTTGTATTGGATACGCATGCTTCTCACATCAAGCTGGTACTGCAGTGGAAGTGTGATTCGTGTGGCGAGATGCTGCAAAATCCTCGCGAAAGCTGCCGGTGCCCAGCAATCCTCACCAATGAGGGTGGTAAAGTAAACCCGCCGCGACGCAGCATCGGCCAACATTAAATATTTTTGTTGGCTGAATTCGTTTCCATCTCTAAAAAATGGCTTCTTACAGCTCTCTTCGCCCTTCCATGGCCTTGAGCATGGTGACTTCGTCGGCATACTCAATATCGCTCCCGGCGGGGATGCCAGTAGCAATGCGCGTGACTTTCACGCCCGGCCTCTTGAGCAGATGGGTGAGATGAACAGCGGTGGCCTCACCCTCCATGGTGGGATTGGTGGCAATGATGATTTCGTCCACGCTGCCGCTCTCCATTCGCTTCAGCAGCGAGGGAATACGCAATTGCTCCGGGCCAACGCCATGCAGCGGAGAGAGCGCGCCGTGCAGCACGTGATACACACCGTTATAGGAGCGTGTCTTCTCGATGGCGGAAATGTTGGTAGGCTCCTCCACCACGCACACCAGACGCTGATTACGCGTGGAGCTGGCGCAGTAGGTACACGGATCAACATCCGTGATGTTGTTACACACAGAACACAAATGAAGTTTTTCTTTAAGATTGCGAATGGCCGATCCCAGCGACTCCGCGTCTTCGGGGCTGGAGCGCAAAATATGGAACGCCATGCGCTGGGCGCTCTTGCTGCCCACACCCGGCAGCTTTTTCAGTTCATCGATCAATCGAGCCATAGGCTCGGCAAACTTTGCCACGTATGCCTCTAAATTCCTGGAATACCCAGCCCGCCCAGCATTCCGCCGACGCTGGCCTGCATGGCCTGGTCAATCTTGCGCCCGGCTTCGTTTACGGCGGCAGTAACCAGGTCCTGGAGCATCTCCACATCACCGCCCTTTACAGCTTCAGGATCAATGTGAGTTTCCAAAATCTGTTTCTGCCCATTCATTTTGACGGTGACGGCGCCACCTCCCGCCGAGGCCTCCACCACCGTCTGCTTCATCTTTTGTTGCAGGGCCTCCGCCTGCTGTTGCGCCTGCTGCAGCATGTCCTGAAACTGGCGCGGATCAAAACCACTCATAACTGCTCCTAACTGCTCCTAATTTTTATCGCGATAATCGATGACTGTCCGGATTTCTGCTCCAAATTTTTCCCGCATCCGGCGGACGATTGGATCCTCCGCCGCGCGGCTGCGCGCGCTCGCACTATTACCAGCCGGACGGGATACCACCGGCGCAGCGCCGTTCGCCGGAACGCCGCTGGCCAGAACAATCTTTACTGACCGGCCAACGATGGCGCTGGCTGCGGCATTGGCGGCAAGTTTTTGCTGTTGCCCCATGATCACGCCGAATACAGAAGCCGACTTGGCTATGGTTATCGTCAGCTCATCGTTCTGCAATACCGCACTGCCAGCTTCGAGGACCGCGGCCAGAGTACTGTGTCCTGCGTTTTCCAGCTCACTGATCACGAAACCCAGAATTTTTCCCGGATCACCCGTTGCCTCGGGAGCTTCCACCGCCACGGCGGTTGCCGTTGCCTGGGGCTGCACTTGTGTTTGCGCCTGTACCGGCGCCTGGTTTTGGGACTGCACCTCTGCCTGTATTGAGGAAGCAGACGACATCTCCGGCTCGGCGCCGCGAGTTTTCCGTGTCCGGTCAGCCTCAAAAGGAGAAACGCTCTCGGTTTTTTGCGCAGCCACGGATGAACTGATAGACGGGCTGCTGGAACGCACCGGCGGAGCAACTGGCGGCTTACCAGCCGCACCTGCAGGCTTGCTCGCCACAACCGGCGATGTACCCTTCTGGCCTTCAGGCATGAGCTGGCTCAGTACCTGCTCCAAAGGCAGAATGCGCTGCGCATGGACCATCTTCAGAACGCCCAGTTCCAAATGAAAGCGCTGCTCTTGCCGATAGCCCAGTTCATCATGTGTGCGCAGCATAATCTGCATAAAGCGCGCCAGGTCTTCTTCGCTAAAGTGCCCGGCTACCCTGGCTGCACGCTGGCGTTCATCATGCGAGACCTGCAAAACCGCTGAATCGCTTCCCGCAACCTTTGCGACCAGGGTATTCCGCAGGAAACGCACCAGCTGTTTGGAAAAATGCGCCGGGTTCTGGCCTTCCATCATCAATCTGTCCAGCAGCCGCAGAGCATCTTCACTGGAGCTGCGCGCTACCGTGTCCATGAGCCGCTCCAGAATTTCAGACCCCACCGAGCCCACCAGGCCGCGCACCAGGTCCGCGCTCAGGCTGGTTCCGCAGCACGCGATTGCCTGGTCCATAATGGAAAGCGCATCGCGCATGGAGCCATCACCAGCCTCGGCGAGGACGGCAATCGCCTCGCCATCCACCTGAATGCCCTCACGGCCCGCGATATCGCTAAGCTGGCCAACGATATCGTCAAACTTCACGGCATGAAAGCTAAAATGCTGGCAGCGTGAGCGGATGGTCTGCGGAATGTCTTCCGGTGCCGTGGTGGCCATCATAAAGACAATGTGGGCCGGCGGCTCTTCCAAAGTCTTGAGCAGCGCATTGAAGGCCGCATCGGTGATCTGATGGGCCTCATCGAGAATATAGATTTTGAAGCGGTCGCGCGCCGGACGATAACGCGCGGCCTCGCGCAGTTCGCGAATCTCGTCGATGCCGCGGTTCGTGGCGGCGTCAATTTCGATCACATCCACCGAACCGCCAGCGCGGACTTCGCGGCAGGAGTCGCACTCGCCGCAGGGCTCGGCAGCGGGCGTTTCCGAGCTGCGGCAGTTCAGGGCCATGGCCAGGATACGGGCAATGGTCGTCTTTCCAATACCGCGATGGCCGCTGAAAATATAGCCGTGCGCGATGCGCTGCTGCTCAATGGCGTTTTTAAGAGTGCGCGTGACGTGGTCCTGCCCGATCACATCAGAAAATCGCTGGGGACGGTATTTACGCGCAAGGACCTGATAGCTCATGAGAAAACTCGATTATAAACCTTACAGAGGTTCGGCGGCGGCGATTTGCTATGCGCTCGGACTATGGGAAAGCGCTGACGCGCTCCTGCGATGATGGTCGTTTGGAATCATCCCGTCAATCACATCAGTGATTTGTTGCCCTGGAACCTTGGCGCCTATGACCCGCTTTGTGTGCTGCCGGTTCATCAAAGATAAAAGCCGTTACCTAATCACGGTTCTGAGTGCAAAGGCCTGATTACGCCAATTAGCGAATGCTAAACGTGACGGTCACGTTTGTGTCCACCGGAAGGGGTTTGCCGTTTTCAGCGTACGGCTTGAACTCCCACTGACGCACCGCATTGTACGCGGCTGCCGCGAGCATTGGATGTCCCTTGATGATGTGCAGAGCGTGGACGCGGCTGTCCTCGCCGACGATCACACGCAATTCGACCGCTCCCTGGATGTGGCCTAAGCGCGCCTCCGCCGGGTATTGCGGCTCGACTCGCTTCGCGACAAGTGCTTGTGCGGTCTTCTCGTCCAGATGCACCGGAAGATCACCGTTCGGGTCACGGTAGTGGTCCAGGGTATTATTGAAGTTCAAAGTAATCTCGGTGCGTACAGAAACGGGTGTGCCGTTCATTAAGTACGGCTGAAAAGCCCATTTCTTCACCGTCTTTTCGGCTGCTTCTTTCAGCGCGTCGATTTTGCCGCTAACAACTTTCGCTTTTTTCACCCTCCCTTCGGGTGAGACGGTCACCTCGATTGCGACGGTATCCGCTACTTCGTAAGCAGACAGTTCGCGTGGGAACTCAACCGCGGCCGATGAGTCCAGCCTCTTCAGGTTCGATGCGGCGACCTCGTACACACCGTCTGTGTAGGGCTTAGGCGGGTGAGCAAGACTGGCCGTTTGGGCCATGACTGTTGTTGGCGGCAGCAAGATGACAGAACACGCCAGCAATAGACGGAATGAAAATTGCATCATTGCATTGTAAATGCGGGTGGCGATTTGAAATTTTTATTTCATCAATAGCCAAGCATCCAGCGCCCCTTGCCAAGCGAGAACAATAGATTGCCTTGGAATCTTGACACATATAAGGAATTCCGCCCCCCTTTGTGTGTTGCCGGTTGAAAGATAAAAGCCGTTCTTTAACCACGGTTCTGTGCAATGGACAGTTTTCGTCAACAATCCCAGGGAATCTTCTGGTTATGGTAGATTACGTTCGTATATGCTCAACCCGGATGATTATCGCTGGAGCACCTTCACCGGCGACTATCGAATACCGTTTGATCCGCGCCCGCTACTTACGAAGCCGGAAGGTGGACAAGACGCCAAATTGCCCCCATTTTGCTAATTACCCGGTCGCTAGTAAGTCGCCTGGTTATATCAATCATCTGTTGAACGAGTCCACCAATTGAAGACATAAACGGATTAAAATAAGATTCGGTTTGGCAAATGGAAGACGTTCAACAACCTATCATTCCAACACTCTCAAGAGCGAAAATCTCTCATAACCTCTCATATCCAATTGGAGCAGAGCACATCTCCGGAGCCCTCGCCTCAACCGCACAAATGCCCGCGCTCAAACTCCACTTTTATTCAGGCTTCGATATCGGGTTGCGAAGAGGTCAGTATGAGTTCCTTCGTATTGAATACTTAAACGATGCAACGCCAGCAGAGAAGTGGCCCATTTCTAGCCTGTACAAACGTCCACCTCAATACCGGTGGGAGATTATCGTGCAACCGGTTCCGCGCCCTTTGCGCCATCGGATTAAGCAGCACATCATCGATTCTGCGCTCCCACAGATTGCACATTGGCTCATCGAACGCGCACAATTAGCGCAGCGAGGAAGTGACATTCTTGCCTTCTTCTACGATGAGAAGGCGGAGGAGTTCATCGCTCGGCACTTAACTAATTTGGAGCCGCTCCGAGATCGGTAAAGTTCCTAGGAGCCAGGTTGATAGGCAGCCCAAGCCAATAAAATCGGGACGTTGTTTGTGTAACATCGCCATTGCACATGTCAATTGGCGCAATCGCCTGATTTCAACAGTTATGGAGAAAGTCTGTGGTGCAACGTAGAATTGCTGCATGAAGAATGACCAGACATTGCTGCTTCTCTCAGCCTCCATTTTGATCTTCGTGCTTTCCTTATTGCTGCCTCTGGTCTCCATACATACCTACTGCGAGAATCGAAGCGTGGCTGCTGTGTTTGGAGTCATTTCGGCAACAGTGTCTATGCTTTTATTTCGGAACCGTGCCGTATCGACTACTAGGAAAATCATGTCCGGCCTGGGCCATACTGTGTGCATTGTGGCATTTGCCGTTAACGTGACGTTTATTTTTTATGCCACACACCTGTGCCGTCACATGTTCGACCAGCTACGGTAATCGCAGTGGATACGCGTCCAGACTCAAGTGTTGAACATCGCCATAGCCCTTACATCCCATCGGAACCTCGAGCAGGCAGGGCCGTCTCAGGCGCACGCTTACAATGCAGCTTGCAGCAAAAAGGGGCGCCACTTGTGCGCCCCTCGCAGGTCAAAAAAGCGGCCTTCTACGGCGCTTCAATCAGCTCCATTTTGCCGTCTTTCGTCCGGTGCAGTACCTTTACCAGGCCTTTCAAATCGCGGAAGACAAATACTTCCCTGTCGCGAAATTCGGCTTCCTTTACGGCTTCTTCCACCGTCAGCGGCTTATAGGAAACTGAATCAGCGCTTTTCACCACGTGAGCTTCGGTAAATTTGATCACGCCGGGCATGGAATGGACCATCACCGGCGCAGCAGCTTTGGGGTCCGCGCTCACGGCAACGGCAAATGCGTTCTGCTCTGCTGGCTTTTGCTCCAGCTTTTTGCGTGCCTGGCGCTTTTTGCTCTTCCACCTGGTTTTATATTTCACGGCCTGGCGTTCAATGCGGTCCAGCGCACTGCCCACGGCAACGCCCATTTCCGTCTCTTCCGCCAGCCCCACAATCGCGGGGTGGTTGGGAACGGTAACAGTGATCTCGGCAATATGCCGATACTTGTTGGCGGAAAGGATTACGTGGGTATCAAAAATGGCGCCCAGTAGTTTTTCAATTTTTTGGATTCCGGTATCGACCTGAGTGCGGATTAGAGGAGTGATTTCAAACTGCCGGCCGGTATATTCGACGTTCATTGATTTCCTCCCTGGTTCTTTATGAATTCCTGCCACGGTCCGCGGAGAGCGGGAGCGCAGGCAGATTCAGCTTTTCATGAACAGCGCCAGCCCCCGAGCGGCCGCGCTGAGCTGTTTCAGTTTTTTATCCTCCTTTGATGCGTGCTGGGAATCTTCATGTCTTCCCGATATTTAGCCACCGTGCGCCGCGTGACATCAATTCCCTGAGATTGCAAAACACGGGTGATCTGCTCGTCGGTGAGCGGCTTCGCCGGATCTTCTTCTTCAATCAGCTTCTTCACCCGCCGCTTGAGTATGAGCAGTGAGGTGCCGGCCCCTTCCGGTCCCTGGACGCTTTCGGAAAAGAAATACCGCAGCTCGAACACGCCCTGCTGCGTATGCACATACTTATTAGAGACAGCGCGGCTTACCGTGGAAGGATGCACGCCAATCTCCTCGGCAACTTCCTTGATCATCATGGGCTTGAGCAGATCAATGCCGTGGTCCAGAAAATCGCGCTGGCGCGTGATGATCGTATAGCAGACTTTTAAAATGGTCTGCCGCCGCTGCTCAATATTTTTAATAAGTTGCACCGCGGACTTATAGCGGTCCTTGACGTAATTGCGGACATCTTTTTCTACTTCCGTGCCCTGATGCAGCATCTTGCGATACCGGGGACTGACGCGAAGCTGCGGCAGGTCCTCGTCGTTCATCAGCACCAGATACTCATCGCCATGCTTTACAAAAGCCACATCGGGCTCGATCAGCCTGGTTTCAACCGTGTTGTAGCCCAGTCCGGGCTTGGGATTCAGAGTGCGGATGAACTCATGCGCCTGGATTACAGATTCCAGTGGCCGTGCGATCGCTTTGGCAATTTCCTTGTACTGCTTGTTGACCAGCGACAGCAACTGGCTGTCGACGATCTTCACGGCGTCTTCAATGACCTGATCGTTCTCCGGGTCCTCGCTGCCATCCATGTAGCGTGTGGCCTGCAGATGCTGGAGTTGGGCCAGCAGACACTCGCGCAAATCGCGCGCGGCCACACCCGGAGGATCGAACTGGCGCACCACGGCAATGGCCTCCCGGAGATGCTCGCGGGTAAACGGCGCCGCGGAAGGCACGCCGTTTTTGTGTTCCGGCCCTTCTGTATTCGGCGCGGAGGCATGAGAAACAACAAGCTGAATGCTGGCTGAATCCGCGTGCGGGAGTGGTATCTCCATCTCTGCCCGGGGCTCCGCAGGGGCGGGAGACGGAACAATCGCATCCGATGGTTCCTTCACCAGCACAGGGGCCACACCCATGAGCTCGTCGTCGCTCGTCGTCAAATAGCCATCTTCGTTGAGATTGCCAATGACCAGTTCTGCCGCTGCATAGACTTGCGGCGACACGCTCACCGAGCCAAGCTGCCACATGAGATGGTCTGTGAGATTCTGCGGGCGGGAAAGGAAATTCTCAAAGGACGGCCGCTCAATCTCCTCGATATCTGCCGAGCTGCGATATCCCGGATCCAGATAATCGCGGAAGAACGAACCAAAATCAATTTCGTCGAAAGGATCTTTCTTCTCATCTTTGGGCGCGGAATCCGGGACCAGGCGCTCCTGCGCCTCTTCGCGCTCACGGGCCTCTTCGCGCCCTGCCACTTCGTCCAGCATAGGTACGGAAGAATCAAACTCCTCCAGTACCGGATTTTCAACCATCTCAGTATTGATCATCTCCTTGAGCTCCAGCTTGTTGAGCGCCAGCACGCTCACCATCTGCACGAGCCCAGGGGTGAGGATCTGCCTTTGCGAAACCCTGAGATTAAGTTTGTTCTGGAGTAATACCATCTGCTTTAAGTCTAACTCCGCTTTGCCTGTTTTGGGGACATCGAACGAGTACCGTCGTAATTTGGCATTTCCCAAAACAAAAATAAATAATCGTATCGGTCCCTGGGTTTTCACCCCGGTCCCGGCCATACGCTATACAAACGAGAAACTCTCGCCTAAATAGACGCGCTTTACCTCCGGGTCGTTGCCGAGCTGTTCCGGCGTTCCGGTCCGGAAGATGCGCCCTTCATTAATAATGTACGCGCGGTCCGTGACTGACAAGGTCTCGCGCACATTGTGGTCCGTGATCAGGACTCCAATTCCACTGGCTTTCAGATCAAAGATTATCTTCTGCAGGTCGAGTACGGCAATCGGGTCAATACCGGAAAAAGGCTCGTCCAAAAGAATAAATTTAGGGGAAATGCAGAGGGCGCGGGCAATCTCCACGCGCCGGCGTTCGCCTCCCGAAAGTGCATATCCCATATTGTTCCGGATGTGCCCCAGGCCCAGCTCGTCAATCAGGCGGTCGCGTTTTTGCCGCCGCTCCTGCCAGGACACCGGCTGCACCTCGAGCACCGCCATAATATTTTCTTCCACCGTAAGTTTGCGGAAAACCGAGGGTTCCTGCGGCAGGTAGCTGATTCCGTAATTGCGCGCGCGCAAATACATGGGCACGCTGCTGATGTCTTCGCCATCGATCAGAATCCGGCCGCTGTCCGGCGGAATCAGGCCAACCGTCATATAAAACGTGGTAGTTTTACCGGCGCCGTTGGGGCCAAGAAGTCCCACAACCTCGGACTGATTGACGTGAAGGCTTATGCCGTTGACCACCCTGCGTCTGCGGTACGATTTCGCGACTTCGTCCGTGGCCAGGGTCTGCATCTACTTCTTGCTCGCGTCTCGAATCCGGGTTTGAATGAGGGTTTGAGATTTTTCCTTGCTGACTACGAGCACCCTATCATCCGAGGAAAAGAAAGTCAACGAATCGCCTGTAATCTGGCCATGTTCGGCATCAAAAATGCTCGGACGCTTGCCGTCAGAGGCCGTAAGCACGAATTTTTGCTCCTGCGCGGTGTAAAGCAACTGGTTCCCGGTGGCCTTTCGCGCGCCCTGGTCAATCTGAATGTCGCCCTGCGCCAGAATATGGTCCAGCTGGCTGGCCGCGTCGCCGCCCTGATTGCCACGGGAGCGCAAAAAGACCTGAATCATGTCCGAGGTCATCGTGGTCTGCGCTGACTGCAAAAGAACATTTTTGGTGAAGACCGCCTTGCGGTCGGCATCCACATAAGTCAGCTTGTCCGAGGTTACATTGACCGGTGTTGCCTTGCCATTTTTGTCCGTCTGGACGAAGACCGAATGAACGCGGCCCGATGGGTTCGCCATGGCTTGCAGGCCGCGGTGTGCGCGATCAAAGGTGATGACCGGGGCATCCACAACGTCGGCCGCACGCCAGAGCCGGGCGGCGGTGAACGTGGCCAACTCCGAAGTACGATTGGCGGTCATACTGTCGCCGGTTATATGTATGGGATCGGACGAAGCCAGCAAGGCCCCACCCGGCTGTGGCTTTGCCTCCGTATACGTCGCCTTCACACTGCCACGCGCAACCGCATTGCCCGTCTGGCGGTTCAGCTGGACTGAATCTGCCGTAAGGCTTACGCCTGAATCCACGATCCGGGGTGAGCCGCCGAGTATGATGTTTTCATCGCTGGTGGTATAACGCGCATGATCGGCAAAGGCCGTCCGCGTCCCTTCCTGATAGCGAAAATCTCCTGCCTGCTCGACCGAGGTGATTGCGCCCTGCTCGTTGAAGAGGGCCGTCACGTCGCGGCTGGTAGAAACCCGGTCCGGGTTGCCAGGGACGGAGGAAACCACTTTTGCTCCCGGACTTCCATAGACCGACTTCAGGCGATTGCCGGCCCCAAATTTTCCTTCGAATTGCCCTGCAGTGATGAGAGTGGTATTGCGCCCCTGGGCCAGTTCGACCTGCCCTGCTCCCGAAGTCACGGCGCGTTCCGCTGTTCTGCCATTGGGAATAAAGAGGTCCAGAGCCGCGGTCTTGAGCCGCTGCGACTTGCCGGGGACACCCTGCATAAGCTCAACCGAATCTTCACCACGTGCTTTGATGATCCGATTCGCCGGACCAACATCCACCAGCACACGTCCGGCTCTGCCCTTTGCAGGGGATTCGCCGCGCCGCTCAAAATCCACGCCGCCGGAAAGCATCGCGGAACGGACCTGGTTGCCCGTATTCATCAGCACTTCACCGGAGGGCGCACTCACGTCAAAGCCTTTTGCCCCAGCCTGAGCTGCCTGCACGTTGCCCTCGCCAAGAATCCGGTCGATATTGTTGTCGTCCCGCAGCAAAACGGTAAGTTTCTCTGCCCGCAGGGAGCGGTCCGGCTGCTCCACGCGCGCGAAGTGCAGGACCATCTTCCTGGGATCTTTTGTAAGGATGGCGCTCTGGCCGGTGATTGTGGCCTTTTGCTTTGCCGTGCGGTTGATCACCACCGCGGATTTGAGCATCAGTTCGCTGCGGTGCGAATCATAGACGGCGCCTACGGCCGAACCGCTGGCTTCAGGGATTCGGAATTCGATCTTCTGTTCTGTCTGCGCCAGACCGCTCTTGCGATTGAAGGTGAGTCCGCTGGTCTTTACGTGGATCAGGTTCTTCATCTCTCCCGTGGAAGAGGCAGCGGGCAGCTCCGATTCCAGATCAATCTGCACCTCTCCTTTGGAAACCACGTTCTCCGAAGCCGGGTCATACTCGAAATCCGAACCCGAGATTTGATCGGCGCGGTTTCCCTCGCGTCCATAGATGATGATGGTAACGTCATGCAGTTCGGCGCGCCCTCCATCCTTGTACTGCCGGGCGCTTACCGCATGGAGAGTGTAGAGCGTTCTGCCGCCCTGGGACTGCGAGAATGTAAAACCTTTGGCGCTTTGGTTCACTCCGGATGGAATGGAAGCAGAAGCGGGCGCAACCTTCCCGCGAATACCGAGAAGATTGTGAACGTAAACGGCGGACACCACCAGAACCATCAGTATGGCTCCGCCGGCGAAAAATCTCCTGAGCAGCCTGGGATTCAGAGGCATCTGCTCAATATTAACAGGACAAAATCCGGGTTAGCTCTTCCAGACCAGAGTGCCCGCCACCATATCATGCAGGCCCTGCTTGCGCTCGGTAAAAGCTACGATGACATACAGCAGCGAGCACACCAGATTCGACACGAACTTGGCAAAAAAACGCCCGCTGGCCCGGCCGAAGGAGATGCGGTGCCCTTCCATGTCCGTGACCTTCAAATGCAAAATGCGCTTGCCAATGGTCCCCTGCCAGGATGAACTCGTCAACAACGCCTCATAGAGCCACGGCACACACACAGCCACCAACAAGACCAGGGGCAGGGTGGTGAAAACCCAGGCAGGAGGCTGGTCTTCCGCGCCTGACTGCACCGTTTTGATAATGGATGGCAACAAAAAGACAATCACCAGCGGGATGATCGGCAACCCCACGATGACGCCATCAATAAGATGGGCCAAAACACGAATCCAAAAACCGCCATACGGTGAAACTGCAACCGGAACCATCGGAGCCGGAATCGAGGGCGCGGGAACCGAAGATGCGGGCGCGGGTACACCGGCAGACTGCGGTGGTAAAGACACTCCAAGACTGGCGCCACACTTCATGCAAAAGGATGCGTTGACCGCGTTCTGCGTCCCGCATTTGGAACAGAAAATAATGTTGTCGGTCATAACCACGCACTATACATTTCGCGGAGTTCATCCGCAAACAGGAATGGCAACGGATGCCGCTCTTCGAAAATCTTCCATAACCAGTTCCAGTCCGCCAAAATCCGGGTGCTCATTCATCGTGAGAGTGAAGGCAAGGTCGAGATGATCGCCGGACTGATAAGCACCATCAGAAAGACGGTCCGCCATGCGCCAGCCCATCGCTTCATAGTTGTAGCTGGGCCGCCCGCCCGGCAAGGCCTGATTGATTTTAAATTTGACGTGCTTCTCTTTGATGATCCTGGGCGGAAACACCAGGCTGGCATTTCTGCTGGCAAATACCGGCTGAGGATTGCCCTGTCCAAACGGCTCAAGCTGCCGCAGTGCCGCGAACAGCTCCGGCGTAACCTCACTCAATGAAATCTCAGCGTCAATCTCAAGTTCTGGCAGCAGGTCGTGCGGTGTGAGCCGCGCCTGCGCAAAAGCATCCAGACGCAGCCGGAGTTCAGGCAGCACGGCGCTGGGCAGGGCAAAGCCAACCGCGTGCGCATGACCGCCAAAACGCGTAAACAATTCGCGGCAGGACTCCAGCGCGTCCAGCAGATGAAACGCCGCAATGGAGCGCCCGGAGCCATGCGCTTCCTCGCCATCTTTGGCCACTACCAGCGCGGGACGCCCGGTCTTCTCGACCACACGAGACGCCACAATGCCCACCACGCCGCGATGCCATCCATCACCATCGAAGACGAGGCAGAACTTTTCCTTCAGCTCCGGCGCCGCCGCAAGCTCGGTCTCAATTTCCGAGACGATGCGCGCCTCTTCCTGCTGGCGCTCCAGATTGAGCTGGTTTAGCTTCTCCGCGATCTCCCGGCAGCGCTCCGTCGATCTGGAGGTAAACAACTCAATCACATCGCCGGCCACATCCATTCTGCCCGCGGCATTGATGCGCGGTCCCAGACGGAACCCCACGTCGCCCGCGGTCAGTGCTCGCTCTTTACCCGCCAGCCCGGAAACCTCCATCAGTGCTTTGAGGCCGCCATTCACGGGACGCCGCAATCCTTCCAGACCCAGCCTGGTCATGGTCCGGTTTTCTCCGGTCAGCGCGACGGAGTCAGCCACAGTGGCAATGGCCACCATCTTTAGAAACGAGGGAATCAGCCTGGCCTGGTCCGCTCCGTCCTTGAATCGTGCGAACAGGCTCTGTGCCACCTTGAACGCCACCCCAGCGCCGCAAAGCTCCTTACAGGGATACTCACATCCGCTTTGATTGGGATTCAGTACCGCCAGCGCTTTGGGAACACCTGCGCTGGCTTCGGGCAGGTGATGATCAGTGACAATCAGGTCCACACCCACACGGCTGGCCGTCTCTGCGGCAGCGAAGGCGCGAATGCCGGTATCCACGCTGATTACCAGCTTCACACCGGCCGCGGCCGCGCGCTCGATCACGTCATCTTTGATCCCGTAACCTTCCTTGATGCGGTGCGGCACATGAAAATCCGCCGCGCCACCGCACAGCTCAATCGCCGTCTTCAGGATCACGATGGCGGTTGTGCCGTCCACATCGTAGTCGCCGTAAATCAGAATTTGTTCGTGGTTCGAGATGGCCGCGCTGATACGCTCCACGGCTTCGCGCATGCCACGCATGAGATGCGGAGAATGAAGGCTGTCCAGCGAGGGATCGAGAAAGCGGGACGCATCGGCGCCCGTCTTAATGCCGCGCAGGACGAGCAAGCGCGCCAGCAGAGGAGAAAGATTCGCCTCAAGCCGCAGCTTCTCAACTTCGTTCGGATCAGGAGTGAGATAATTCCAGCGCATGACCGCCGCGGCCTAATCTTCTTCCTGATCGGTATCGTCAATCAGGATGCCGTCATAATCGTCGGCCGCGTTCTCCAGCCGTTCGAAATTCTCATACCAGTCGGTGGAGAGCTCGTAAAGAAACATTACGCCCTGGCAGGGAAAGCCCAGCTGAATATAGCCCACTTTGCCGGCGAAATTGCGCAGCCAGCGCGCCTCTTCGAGGTCTTCTTCGTTCATGTAGTCGATCTCCTGCAGGCGATCGACCAGCAGGTCGGCATCTTCCTTATCAAGTTCCACGTAATTCATGGTCACAAAATTTACGCCTGACGCCTTGGCCAGTTCGACGAAATCCTTCCACGCATCGGGATGGTCCTCGGTGGCCGGCCAGATCACGCTGGCGACGTCGTCGTTCACATATGCGTTAAATCGGCGCATGCCATGGCCTTCGATAAAGGCAACCATGTCATCTCTAACGTTGTGCAGGTCCTGTTCCATGGATTAAAACATCATATCGCGTTCCGCGGGAGGTGGGCAGGGAAACTGATTTTGGGTGAGCACCCTGGCCGGAATACTGAAGATATTCAGAAAAAAGAAAGAGGCAATACGGGCAAAAAATAAGACCCACCGGTTTCCCTGCCACGGCGCTGAGCGCCTAACCGGTGGGCCACTTTGTTCTGCTGTACCATGCCCGAGACTTTGAACATGGCAGCAAATCATTAGAAAGCATTCCGGCAAAAAAGGTTGCCGTAAATTGTGCGGATGACAATTATTCGGCAGAAGCTGTCTGAGGCACGGGCTTCAGGGAGCGCACGAAGGTCACAAATTCCGGGTCTTTGCGTACCACACCGAACCCGTTGTCCTTAAGCGCGTCCCGAACATAAGGATACCCTTCCTCGCTGGCCTTGGTGAGATACTGCCGGCAATGTTCCAAATCGCCCCGGCTGCCGTACATTTTTGCCATGGTGTAATGAAAGTAAGCTCTGTCACCCACGCTGGCCAGCTTAAGCGAGACCCCTCCAGCGGGTCTGGGATCGAAGATAGCAGGATCAATTGCCAGAGCGCGATTGAACTCCTTTACCGCCTCATCGTAGTCTTTGTGAGAAAAGTAGGCGTTGCCCAGATTCGCATGAAAGCTCGAGTTATCGTCCCTGAGTTTGATGGCGCGTCTGTACTCTTTGATCGCGGCGCCGTACTGCTTTTGCTGATGATAAGTCACGGCCAGGTTGTTGTGCGCTTCGGCATAATGCTTGTCCAGTTTGACAGCATGCTCGAATTCTTTTTTCGCTTCGGAATAATGCGCCTGCTGAATCCAGCACACGCCCAGTTTATTGTGCAGCACGGCGTTGTTGGATTTTTTCAGTCCGGCGCGATAATAATCCATCGCATCCAGATAATTCTTTTGCGCCCGCAGAGCATCTCCTTCTTCCTCAAGCTGTGGCGCGGAAAGCTCGGGAGACGGCGGCGCGACATGCTGCGCAAACTGCGATGAAGACTGGGCTTGCTGCGCGCCTGGGGAAAGGACGCCTGCGAGCAGCATGATTGTCGCTGAAAGACGGCTGAAGCACTTCATGGTACCCCTCCCGTTCCTGCTTCTTACGTCCGGGCTGAAACCCTCCTGGCGGCTTCAGTTTTTTTATCTTTGGTTCTTATTATCTTCCTGTTTATCGTTTTTTGAACCAAATAATCTGCCCCAGAACCCCTTCTTTTTGGGCTTGTCCGCAGCAGACTGGGGGACTGCCGTACCGGACTCTCCGGGCGGACTACTCCCATTAGACACCGCCGGAGACGAAGAAGGCGCCGCGCCCAGACCAAAAATTTTCTGGAAGATGTTCCTTTGTTGAGCAATAGTCTGCTCACAAGTCTGCGTGGGCTGGGTACCCTCAATGAAAGCCGCAGTGTAGTCATTAGGACAGGCCGGAGTGGCAATCTGATTGGTGATCTTGTCGAGCGTGAGCTGCACCACGCCTTCCGGATGAGAAAAGGGTTTCACGTCGGAATAGCCGGGCAGCGCCGTGGCCTTTTTCATGAACTCGGTCCAGACGGGCAGAGCCAGTTTGGCCCCGCTCAGCTTGATGTCGCTGTAATCATCGTAACCCACCCAGACCACGCAAAGAAGATTCGAAGTAAATCCAGCAAACCAGGCATCATGCGAGCTGCCGGTCTTTCCCGCTGCCGGCGCGGTAAAGCCGCGCCCACGAACTTCCACTGCAGTGCCGCTGTTGATGACGCCCTGCATCATGGTGGTGATCACGAAGGCCACGCGCGGATCCAGTACCTGCGCTTTTTGCGGCTGAAAATTCTCCAGCACCTCACCGCCGGCGCTGCGGACCGACTTGAGCATGATGGAATTGATTCGCTGGCCGCCATTGCTGAATACCGTGTAGGCAGACGCCATCTCCATGGGCGTGGCATCGTACGATCCCAGGGCCATGGCTGGCGTGGGCTGGACGGTCGAGATTCCCGCGGCACGCGCCAGGCTGGCCACCTTTTCGTAACCAATCATCTCCGCGACCTTCACCGTCGCGTTATTCAGTGACATGGAAAGCGCAAATTGCGCCGTCACCTGCCCCCAGTATTTTTCGCCGTAGTTTTTCGGAGTGTAAACGTCATCGCCATTGGCAAATGCGGTGGGCGAATCATCAATCAGCGTTGACGGCGTCAAAACGGGCTGCTCTCCGGCGACAGCATTGTTCACTGCCGCGGCATACACAAATGGCTTAAAGATGGAGCCGGTTGGCCGCCGCGCCACCGCATGATTGAGCTGGCTGAAGCCGTAGTTGCGGCCGCCCACCAGAGCAAGTACATCTCCCGTGTGCGGATCCAGAGCAATAAGCGTAACCTGAGGAACTGGCCCGGGCCGCACCTCGGTCTCATACTTCCCTTTTCCCGTTTTTACTTTGCGCGTCCGCAGCTTCTTTACCAGTTGGTCCACTTCATGGATACCGCTTTCCACGGCATCGGCAGCCACTTTCTGCAGCGAGGGGTCAATCGTGGTGTAAATGCGATATCCGCCGCTGTTCAGCGTGTCTTCCTGATATTTGGACAGCAGCTGTTCGCGAATCATATCCACAAAATAAGGTGCGTCGCTGGCTTCCACGTTTTGCGGCGCCAGTTTGAGCGGCGTGGCTTTGGCTTTGTCCGCCTGCTCGCGCGTGATGGTGTTGTTTTCGAACATGGCTTCCAGCACCACATTCCGCCGCTCCAGCGCACGCTCCGGATGGTGATATGGATTGATCATGCTGGGATGCTGCAACAGACCGGCCAGCAAAGCCGCCTCTGGCAGCGTAATGTCCTTGAGGTCTTTGCCGAAGTAAGCCTGCGCTCCTTCCCCAAAGCCGCGGATGGTAAACGATCCGCGCTGTCCCATGTCCACCTGGTTGGCATAAAGCTCGAAGATCTGCTTTTTGGAGAAGCGCTGCTCCAGCTCCAGGGCGATCAGCATCTCCGTAAGCTTGCGCTTCAGCCGCTTTTCCGGAGAAAGGAAGAACAGCTTTGCCGTCTGCATGGTAATGGTGGAGCCACCTTCGCTCTTTCCCGATCGGAGGTCAATCCAGGCGGCATGAGCAATGCGCCAGTAGTTCACGCCGCTGTGATGAAAAAAACGGCGGTCTTCAATGGAGGTGACTGCGTCCACCATCACTTTGGGGATATCGTCATACTTCACCAGGCGGCGCTTGGAGCGTTGCTGGCTGTCAAAAAGTCCGGTCAGCAGCCGTGGCTCGAGTTCGTAGGCAGAGAGCGAGTCGCCGGAATCGCCGCTGGCGGCAATGTGGTCGATCATGCCCTCTTTGATCCGGACCAGCGCGCCTTCAGAGTTGTAATAGGATTCCTGGCCGGGCTTTACTTCGATCCCGCTCGAAAGCAGGCGATAAGTGCCCATGCGTGACTTGCCCTGCTCTCCCGTCTCCGTATATCCGGCGTGGCGCAGGTAATTTGCGATCTCGTGGGCATCCGCCTTTTGCCCCACACGCAGACTTCGCGGCTGGGCGTAGATCCTGGCCGCGTTCGCAAAGATCTGCCCGCTCATACGCTGGTCAACGATCTTTTGATACCGAATGTAGTAGAACGCGAAGACGCCAAACAGGGCGACACAAACGACTAAAAAGCCCGCTACCAGGACACGGACAAAGGGGCTGCCCAGTCTGCTGCGCAGTTTCCTGGAGCGAGGGATTTTGACTCGAACGGCCAACGAATGGTTACCCGCCTTCTCTCTCAGACGCACGGCGGGCCAGAGCGTTACCTGCTGAACTGAGAAACTCGATTTTCATTTTCATTATATTCGTTTGCATCAGGGAGCACGGCCCCAACTCCAGATCCATCTTCTGAAGCAAAAGGCCCCGCTGAAACCCTGTACAAACATATGATGCCAGTTTCGCCCTGATTACACACAGGATTAGATTAGGCATATGCCCCAGCGGGGCGATTTCGGCCCCGGCCAGGGCTTCCTAATGAGCGCAACCAGCTTTTTACAGCCGCCGGTTCAGCGAGTTGGTGGTAAAGTCCAGATCCACCTGGCGCACCAGCAGGTCCACAGTAATTCTGTAATGGACTGTAATGCCAACTCCTCCGGTCTGTGAAACGCTGACCTGCTCTTCCTTGAGCGTAATGTCATGGTTGGTGGCTTTTTGCATGACCAGTGCTCGCAGGTCATCATCCGTGGTGTTTTTGTAGCTGGCATGGGCCGCAAGATCGTCGAGATCATCCTGCAGTTGATAGTTGTTGTAGTAAGGCGGGAACATCTTCCAGGCAAAGAAGATTGCCCCCACAATCACCACCAGAATAAGAAGAATTTTTAGCCTTTCCATATGCTAGTCACGACAATCCAATTCAGGCCTGCACGAGATGCTTCAAATGGCTTTCAATGCCGCCGATGTTAACATCCTCTGATTTACGTGTCGAGCGGGAAACCACCTCGACTTTCCCTTCCGTAACCTTCTTGCCAACATTGATTCGGAATGGGATGCCCACCAGATCGGCGTCCTTGAATTTTACTCCGGGCCGTTCGTCGCGGTCATCAAGCAGGACGTCCAGTCCCGCGGCTTCAAGTTTTTGCGCAATCTCTTCCGCGGTACGCAGAAGGTTGGCGTCGCTCACATTGGTGGGAGTGACTACCACCTGGAACGGGGCGATGGATGCCGGGAGACAAAAGCCATCCTGATCGTTGTTTTGCTCGATGGCCGCGGCCAGAATGCGCTCGAGGCCAATGCCGTAACTGCCCATGATGGGCGTGACTTCCTTACCGTCTTTGTCGAGCACGGTTGCGCCCATGGACTGCGAGTACTTGTATCCCAGCTTGAAGATATGCCCAATCTCCATGGCTTTGCCAACTTCCATCGGACTGCCACACTGCGGACAACCTTCACCCGGGGCAACATTGCGCAGATCAACCCATTCCGTGGGATAAAAATCGCGTCCCGGCGTGACGTTCTTCAGGTGATAGTTCTCTTTATTGGCGCCGGAGATCAGGTTTTTGCGGCCCTTGAGCGCATTGTCGGCCAGCATCAGCGGCAGCGCCTCCAGAATCAGCCTTTGCGTCTCGCTGCCTGAGGCTCCACCTGAAAGTGCCGGGACCTTCACCGGGCCAAGATAACCCGCAGGCGACATGAACGTCCGCTCAATCTCTTCCCCGTGCATGGGGCGGAATTCTTTCCCTCCCAGTACCGCCGTCAGCTTGGCCTCATTCAGGAAATGATCGCCGCGAAGCACCACGATCACCGGACGGATCTTCTTCTGAGCGGGATTTTTAGGGTCGTCTTCCATCTGCATCAGCGCCAGGGTCTTGATCTTCTGTGTCGGCGAAACCCCCAGAAATTTTGAGACCTCTTCGATCGTCTTCATTCCCGGCGTGTGTACCTCTTCCGGTTTGCCATCACCAGGCAGGTCTTCGGCTGCAGGAAGCTGGGAAGTGGCTTTTTCCAGATTAGCGGCATAGCCGCATTTGTCGCAGCTTGCCACCATGTCCTCGCCGGCCTCGGTCATCACCATAAATTCCTGTGACGCTGAACCACCCATGGCGCCGGAGTGCGCTTCCACCACGGCGTATTTGAGCCCGCAGCGGTCAAAAATTCGCCGGTAAACCTGGTAGTGCTTTTCATAAGACGCATCCAGCCCCGCGGGATCGATATCGAACGAGTACGAATCCTTCATGATGAACTGGCGCACGCGAATCAGGCCGGACTTGGGGCGCGGCTCGTCGCGAAACTTGGTCTGGATTTGATACCAGATTTGCGGAAGCTGCTTGTAGCTGCGCAGTTCGCGGCGCGCGATCTCGGTCATGACCTCTTCGTGCGTCATGCCCAGGCAGAGGTCGCGGCCACCACGGTCCTTCAGGCGAAACATGTTGTCGCCCATCACCGACCAGCGTCCACTCGCCTCCCACAGTTCCCTCGGATGCAGGGCCGGCAGCAGGAATTCCTGACCAATTCTGTCCATCTCTTCGCGCACGACTTTGGTGATGCGCAGCATGGCCCGCTGCCCCAAAAACAGATACGAATAGATTCCAGCGGCCAGCTGGCGCACATATCCGGAGCGTACAAGAAACTTGTGGCTGGCGACCTCCGCGTCCGCGGGCGCCTCCCGCAGCGTGGGGATAAACAATTGTGACCAACGATGCATGAACTCTGATCCTCTCCTGAAGAATCCATCATTGTAACGGATACATCACTAAGGCGGGATGCGGCAAAGTCATCCCATGAAAGCTCGAATGCAAACATGCAATGCCAAAAGGTGAGGCTGCAGCACTGCCTCTGCTCTGCCGGTACTAAGAATCTCGCATGGAGTTTTAAGCTACAATACCCAGTTCCACACGCCAGGGGGTGCTGTTTATGCGTAAAGTTGTCCTCTTTCTTTTCCTTACGACTCTGCTGCTGGGCGTGACTTTTGCCCAAACCAAGCTTCCGCCAGAACCGAAGTTTGACATCAACAACATCGACAAGTCCGTCGATCCCTGCGTCGATTTCTATCAGTACTCCTGCTCCAAATGGATCAAAAACAATCCCATTCCGCCGGACTATACGGACTGGGTCAGCTTCTCTGAAGTTCAGGAGCACAATTACGCCGTGCTGCACGACATCCTTGAGAAGGCCAGTGCCAGCGATCCTAAGCGCACTCCGGTCCAGCAGAAGATTGGCGACCTCTATGCCTCCTGCATGGACGAGAAGACCGTGAACTCGCTCGGCTACAAACCGCTGCAGCCCGAACTGGACCGTATCGCCGGGGTAAAAGACAAGACGCAGATGATGGAAGTGATCGCGCATGAATCCCTGGTGGGCCCGAACCCCATCTTCGGCTTTGGCCCGCAGATCGACTTTCACAACTCGGACCTGACGATCGCCTCCATTGATCAGGGCGGCCTTTCTCTGCCTGACCGCGATTACTACCTCAAAGACGATCCGGACATGCTCACCATCCGCAAGGGGTTCGTCGATCATATGAAAAAGATGTTCACCATGATCGGCCAGACGCCGGAGCAGGCAGCCAGGAGCGCCGACACGGTTCTTAAAGTCGAAACCGCGCTGGCCAAAGCCGCCATGGACCGCACACTGCGCCGCGATCCTAAAAATCTCGACCATAAAATGACTCTGGCGGAAGCCTCCGCCATGGCGCCCAACTTTCATCTGGATCGCTATCTGGCCACTCTAAGAAGCCCAGGCTTCAAAGAGCTGAATGTCGTCAATCCGGACTTCTTCCGTCAGGTCAACTCGGTGATTGCGGCCACTCCGCTCGAGGACTGGAAGATCTACATGACCTGGCAGATGATCAACGCCTCCGCTGCCTGGCTTTCCGACGATTTTGTTCAGGAAGACTTCAAATTCCAGCAGGCGCTCACCGGCCAGCAGCAGATTCAGGCGCGCTGGAAGCGCTGCATCAATCTTACCGATGGCCTTTTAGGCGAGGCGCTCGGCCATATTTACGTGGACCGCACCTTCGGCGCGGAAGGCAAAGAGCGGATGCTGAAGATGGTGGATGCCCTCGAACATGCTCTGCAGAGTGACATCAAGGACCTGCCGTGGATGACCGAGACCACCAAGAAACAGGCGCAGGTCAAACTCGAGGCCATACGCAACAAGATCGGCTTCCCGGATAAATACCGCGACTACAGCAAGCTGGACATTGTTCGCGGAGACCTGATTGCCGACATCAAAAATGGCACTGAGTTCGAAGCCAATCGTCAAATCCAGAAGATCGAAAAGCCGGTGGACCGGAACGAATGGGGCATGACTCCGCCCACCGTAAACGCCTACTACAGCGGTGACAGAAACGAAATTGTCTTCCCTGCCGGCATCTTACAGCCGCCCTTCTTTGACCGCTCCATGGACGATGCCGTTAACTTCGGCGGCATCGGTCTGGTGATCGGCCACGAACTGACGCACGGCTTTGACGATGAAGGCCGCAAGTTCGATCCCAAAGGCAATCTGCGTGACTGGTGGACACCCAAAGATGGCGAAGAATTCGAAAAACGCGCCAGTTGCGTGGCAGATGAATACAGCAGCTTCGTCTCGGTGGATGATATCCACCTGAACGGCAAGCTCACTCTGGGCGAAAACACCGCCGATAATGGCGGCGCCCGCATCGCCCTTCTGGCCCTGCACAACTACATGGCACAGACCCAGCAGGACCCCACCAAACTCATTGACGGCTACACCCCGGACCAGCGTTACTTCCTGGGCTTCTCTCGCGTATGGTGCGAGAACATTACTCCCGAGTTGCTCCGTCTGGGCGCACGCACCGATCCGCACTCACCCGGCAAGTGGCGCGTGAATGGAGTAGTGCGCAACATGCCGGAGTTCCAAAAAGCCTTCGGCTGCAAAGCCGGCCAGCCCATGGCCCCGCAGAATGCATGCCGGGTATGGTGAGCAGGCCAGCCATTGGCCAGTAGTTCCTGAACAGCGGTACTTACGCAGGCAGCAAGGCCATTATCGGCTGCTGCCTGCGGGTACGGCATTACGCAGATAATCGTCGGTCTTGCTGAGCCAGTCCTGGCGCGGCGGATAGAAGATGTCCAAATCCACGGTATCTTCCAGAGCTTCGGCTTTATGCGGCATGTGCGGAGGAATGCACAGCACCTCGCCCGCCGAAACAACAATCTCTTTGCCATCGATCCAGAACTTGAGTGCGCCTTCGAGAATATAGGTGAGCTGCTCGTTCAAATGGCTGTGCTCGGGCACCACCATTCCCTTTTTGAGCAGGACGCGGGCCAGCATCAGGTTCTCACCTGTGATCATCTGGCGACCGAGAAGCGGATTCAGGGCCTCAACTTCAACATCATTCCAGCGGATATGTTTGAGCATGCGCAGTATTGTAGCGTTTTTCCTGAAATCCCGAATCCGCAAAGCGGGTGAGGGATCCCTTGCAGTAACAAGGCTGGCGGCGAAGATCATTGTGAAAATTCTGCGTATCGAAGCGGGTAGTGTCCCCTCGCTGCGCTTCGGGGCCTGGAGAAAAGCCGCTGCTTTCTTGGCGAACATTTTACGAAGCTCCGTTACAATAGAGCCATGCATTCCGTCCCAGACTCCCTGGCATGGGCCCATCCGGTGGTTCAGGAGTGGTTTGTGCGCAAGTTCGGCACGCCCACCGAACCTCAGGAGCAGGGATGGCCCCACATTCGTTCCGGAAAAACCACGCTGATCTCCGCGCCTACCGGCTCAGGAAAGACGCTGGCGGCATTTCTAATCTGCATTGACACCCTGGTCCGCAAGGCCCTCACCGGGCAGCTCTGCGACCGAACAGAAATTCTTTACGTCTCTCCCCTGAAGGCGCTGGGCAATGACATTCAGAAGAACCTTGAAGCTCCGCTGGCGGAGATCACAGCTCTGGCCGGAGAAAAAGGCCTGCTCATGCCCCAGATCCGGACAGCCGTCCGCACCGGTGACACGCTTATGCACGAGCGCCAGAAGATGCTGCGCCGACCTCCGCACATCCTGGTCACCACGCCCGAGTCGCTTTACATTCTTCTCACCGCCCAGCGCAGCCGCGGCATTCTTACCGGAGTAAGAACAGTCATTGTCGACGAAATTCATGCGGTAGCTGACGATAAGCGCGGCGCGCACCTGGCACTCTCGCTGGAGCGGCTGGACCAATTAGTTTTACATGGCGCACAGCCGGATACGGATGCGCACCACGAGCCCGGACAATGTCCAGTCCGCATCGGTCTCTCGGCTACGCAGAAACCAATTGAGACCGTCGCACATTTTCTTACCGGCAATGGCCGTCCTGATCCGGTGGTGGTCAACGTGGGGCACAAACGCACGCTCGACCTCGCGATTGAAGTCCCCGGACAGGAACTTGGTCCCATTGCCAGCAACGAACTGTGGGACGAAGTCTATGACCGTATCACCGAACTGGTGCGGCAGCACCGCTCGACCCTGATCTTCGTCAACACGCGCCGCCTGGCTGAGCGTATCGCCTTCAATCTGGCGGAGCGTCTGGGCCAGGAGTCCGTAGCCGCACATCACGGCAGCCTGGCGCGCAAGCTGCGTCTGGATGCAGAGACCAGGCTGAAAAACGGCGAGATTCAGGCTTTGGTGGCCACGGCTTCGCTGGAGCTGGGAATAGACGTTGGCTTTGTCGATCTGGTCTGCCATATCGGCTCGCCACGCTCCATTGCTGTAGGACTACAGCGCATTGGCCGCGCGGGCCACTGGCGTGGCGCCGTGCCCAAAGGCCGATTCTTTCCCACTACGCGTGACGAACTGCTTGAGTGTGCAGCGCTGGTGCGAGCCATTCATCAGGGTGATCTTGACCGGCTCATTATTCCCGAGGCCCCGCTCGATGTGCTGGCGCAGCAAATCGTCGCCATGTGCTCGGCGGAGGAATGGGATGAAGATGAACTTTTCGCCACCCTCAGGCGGGCGTTCCCCTATCGCGAGCTGGAGCGCCGAGACTTTGACGATCTGCTGGTAATGCTCTCGGAAGGCATTGCCGCCCAGCGCGGGCGCTATGGGGCTTATCTCTATCGCGACCGCGTGAACCGGCGGCTGAAGGCGCGGCGCGGTGCGCGGATGATCGCCATCATCAACGGCGGAGCCATTCCGGAAACAGCGCTCTACACCGTGGTGACGGAGCCGGAAGGAACCGTCGTCGGCACTCTCCATGAAGACTTTGCCGTGGAGAGCATGAAAGGCGACATCGTCCTGCTGGGCAATACCAGCTGGCGTATCCGGCGCATTGAGAGTGCCGGACGCATTTTGGTGGAAGACGCGCATGGCGCTCCGCCCTCTCTCCCCTTCTGGCTGGGTGAAGCGCCGGGACGCACCGAAGAACTCGGGCGGCAACTGGGCGAGCTGCGGCAAAAAATCAGCGACCTGACTCCCAACACAGTGCCTGGATTCGTCAACCAGAAATCTCCGGAAGTCATGTATGCCGTTTCCTGGCTCAAAGACGAGTGCGGACTGGATGATTCCGGAGCGGAACAGGCCATTGAATATATTGTGGCTGGACGCACCGTTCTGGGCGCGGTGCCCACTTTCAACACCATCATTGCCGAACGCTTCTTTGACGAAGGCGGCGGTATGCAGCTCATCGTCCATTCGCCATTTGGCATGCGCATCAATAAAGCATGGGGCCTCTCCCTGCGCAAGCGCTTCTGCGTCTCCTTCAATTTTGAATTGCAGGCCGCGGCCACGGACAACGGCGTTAACATCGCCTTGGCGGAGCAGCACAGCTTCCCTCTGGGTGACGTGTTCCACTTTCTCCACGAGAGCACGGTCAAAGAAGTGCTCCAGCAGGCGGCCCTGCTCTCTCCCCTGCTGGAGACGCGCTGGCGCTGGGACGCCAATCGCTCACTCGCCCTGCTGCGCTACTGGAATGGCAAGAAAATTCCCCTCCAGGTGCAGCGCACGCGCTCTGCCGATCTGCTGGCCTCTGTCTTTCCAGACGCCGCCGCTTGCCAGGAAAACGCGGATGGCCCCATTCAGGTCCCCGACCATCCGCTCATCCGCGAGGTCATGAAAGATATCTTCCATGAAGCACTGGATCTCGAGGGCCTCAAGAGCGTGCTGCGCCAAATCAACTCCGGCGAGATCAAATGCATTGCCGTGGATACGCCGGTGCCTTCGGTCTTCTCGCATGAAATTTTGAACAGCAATCCTTACGCCTTCCTCGATGATGCACCGCTCGAAGAGCGCCGCGCACGCGCGGTTGAGCTGCGGCGCACACTGCCGGACTCTGTCCTGCAGGAAGTCGGCGCACTGGACCCTGCCGCCATTGCCGAAGTGCGCGCCAGCGCATGGCCCGATGTACGCGATGCCGACGAACTGGCAGACACGCTGCAAACCCTCGTCGCCCTGCCGGAGGAGTACGCTTCACCCCTGACTCACCGGGATGTCACAACTATTGATATGCCGAATGCCGGTGGAGCACAGGCACTCCTGCCTGTGCGACCTGGCTCGGAAACAGTGGCACAGGATTTGTCCCAGTGGCAGCAATTCTTTGCTCAGCTTCGCGCCGCGAATCGCGCCGTAAGAGCCAGAGTAACTGCGCCATTGGAATCGGCTTCCACAGAGCACTGCTTCTGGGTTTCATCGGAAAAAAACAGAACTTTTCAGACCATCTACCCTGAAGCACACTTCGAAACTCCTCCGCCCGAAGTTGAGCCCGCGCCAGCTTCGGCTGAAGACGCACTGAAGGCGCTGATTACCGGCTGGCTCATGCATCTTGGCCCCACAACCGCCTCCCGGCTCGCCCGGATTTTGCAATTGCCTGTTGCCAATATCGAAAAGACTCTGCTGCAAATCGAGTCCACCGGCCTGATTCTGCGGGGTAAGTTCGACAAAACTGATGACGCTGAAACGCAATGGTGTGAGCGCCGCCTGCTGGCGCGGATTCACCGCCTGACTCTGGGGACACTGCGCCGGCAGATTGAGCCAGTGAATGCAGCTACATTCATGCGATGGCTCTTTCGCTGGCATCACCTGTCACCGGGCTCTCAGGCCCGCGATGAGCATGGCGTGCTGGAAGTCCTGCGCCAGCTTCAGGGATTTGAAATCCCGGCCAGCGCCTGGGAGAGACAAATCCTCGCGCGCCGCATCAGTAATTACGATCCCAAACTGCTCGACCAGCTTTGCCTGAGCGGCTCCGTGGGATGGGGCAGGCTCTCGCCGCATCCAGCGATGCTCGAAGAATCTGCCGGCAGCGGACGGCGAGTGGTGCCCACGAGCGTCGCTCCCATCACCTTCTTTGTCCGGGAAGATGCAGATTGGATGTCACTGCCCGCAGTGCGCTCCACCAGGGAAAACGCCGCGAAGGAAAACAGCGGACTGAGCGCCGGAGCGCGTGAGGTTTTCACATTTTTGCGCTCTCGCGGCGCCTCGTTTTTTGCCGACGTGGTTCGCGGAACGGGAAAGCTGAAAGCCGAAATCGAAACCGCGCTGTGGGAGCTGGTCGCCGCGGGGCTGGTCACCGCGGACGGATTCGACAATCTGCGGGCACTGCTCGATCCCAAACGTCGCGCAGGACAAGGCACAGGAAAGAGCATCCGCCCCCGGCACAGCGCGGGGCGCTGGTCTTTGCTCTATCCGCCGGAAGCAGGCGATGGCAGCCACTCGATCGAGGCCGTCTGCCGCGTGCTGCTGGCCCGTTACGGTGTGGTTTTCCGCGAATTGCTGGCGCGAGAAAGCATGATTCCCCGCTGGCGCGAGCTGCTGATCGCCTTTCGAAGGCTGGAAGATCGAGGTGAGATTCGCGGCGGACGCTTCATCAACTCTTTTATCGGCGAGCAGTTTGCGCTGCCCATTGCCGTAGAATCGCTGCGGGCCATGAAAAATCTTCCGCTTAGCGGAGAAGCCATTACCATCTCCGCCGCTGATCCGTTGAACCTTGCCGGCATTGTGGTTCCGGGCGAGCGCGTCCCGGCGATCTCCGGCAAACATGTAAGCTTCAGAGATGGAATGCTGGTGGAAACTCCCGCGATCCATCCGCTCGGAATGGCCAGTCAACGATGAGCAACACCCCGAAACTAGTGGAAGGCGAAGATTATTATCTGGAAAACGGTTATTACGTCTTCACAGAAAAATATCTTCTGCAGCGCGGACACTGCTGCCGCTCCGGCTGTCGACATTGCCCTTATGGGTTTGTGAAGGAAAAAACACAAGACAAATAGTACCCGGCAACCGCCTTTGCCAGTAGCTCACTCATACCGCAGCGCCACCACCGGATCCAGTCGCGCAGCCTTGATGGCCGGATAGATTCCAAAGAACAGCCCAACGCTGCTGGATACACCCAGACCAATGAACACCACGTACACCGGTACCGTGGAAGGAATGCCCAGCAGGCGCATGACAAAGCTGATGCCGAGTGAGACGAGCACTCCGATAGCTCCGCCCACGGCCGTGAGCGTCATGGCCTCGGTGATGAACTGGAAGGTGATGTCGCTCTTGCGCGCGCCAATGGCTTTTCGTACGCCGATTTCGCGGGTACGCTCTGTCACGCCCATGAGCATAATGTTCATTACGCCCACGCCGCCCACCAGCAATCCGATAGAACCCACCGACACTACCAGCAAAACAACGCCGGCAAAAATCTGGGTGAACTGCTTTCCCGCCTGCTCAGCGCTGCTGATGCCAAAATTGTCCGGCTTGTCGAAGGGGACATGCCGCCGCTGGCGCAGCAATCCCCGAATCTGGTCTTCGGCAATCGCTTTCATTCCGGGATAAGCCGCGGCCGTGATGAAGTGCTCGTCATCCTGGGGATAGTGTTTGCGGTAGCTGCGGTAAGGCACCTGAATATCATTGTCCCCGCCGCCCACCGTGGTGTTCTTCTTTTTTTCGAGGACCCCGATCACGGTGTACACCACGCCGCTGATGTCCAGCGGCTTTCCCACGGCGCTCTCGCCGGGATAAAGCGTCTTCTCCACGTCATAGCCGATCACGGCCACGTCCTCGCGGTGCAGGTCTTCCGCTTCGGTGTAAAAACGGCCCTCTTTCAGACGCACATTCTGTACTTCGGCATAGGCCGCATTGGCGCCCGTATAGTTGATGTTGCTGAGCTCGTGGCCTTTGTAGCGAGCGGTGCGAATCGGCTGCTGGCCCTCTCCGACTTTGGGAAAGGCTTCAATAGAGACTTCTTTTACGCTGGGCGCCTGCTCGCGGATTGCCATGCCGTCTTCCCAGGTGAGCGATTTGCGCGCGCGCTCTTCCGCCGAGAGCCGTCCGAAATGAATTCCCGGATCGAACTTGAAGACAAACAAATTGTTGATGCCAAAATCGTTAAGCGATTGCTGAACGTTGTCCTCGAAGCCAAGAAGAGCAGACGACACGACAATGGCAACGATGACGCCGATCACCACGCCCAAAACCGTGAGGAACGACCGCACTTTGTGCGTACGAATGGTCTCAAACGCCATCTTCATGTTTTCGCGCAACAATTTGAAATGAATCATACTCACGCCTCAAATCTCAGTGCTTCTATGGGGTCCAGTTTCGCCGCACGGTACGCCGGATAAGCGCCAAACACGATTCCCACCACCGCAGCCACTGTCACGGCAATGACCACCCAATGGATGGGCACGGCCATGGGAACCGGAGTCACGGCCCCAATGACAAACGAGATGGTCACGGCGACCAGAATGCCAATGATGCCACCAATGGTCGAAATCACCGCGGATTCAATGACGAACTGGTACAGGACATCGCGGCGCGTTGCACCCAGCGATTTGCGCACGCCAATTTCCCGCGTGCGCTCCGTCACGCTGGCCAGCATGATGTTCATGATCACGATGCCGCCGATGATGAGAAAAACAAACACGATGATGATCGATGTGCTGGCCAGAGTCCCCGTCAGGTTGTTCCACAGATCCATCAGCGATGAGGGTTCGAGGAAGCCGAAGTTGTCTTCGTCCTTCGGTCCCAGATGGCGGCGGGCGCGCATGAGTGTACGGGCCTCTTCTTTTGTACCCTCCACAAAGCGTGGCCCAATGGACTGCACGTTGATGCTCAGGCTGGCCTGGGTGCCATAGATCTTGCGAAAGGTCTGGATGGGAATGTATACGAAAGCGTCCTGCGACTGCCCGAACGTGGTCCCGATTTCCTTTGCCGTTCCCACGATCTCAAACGGACGGCCGTCAATCAGAATGTTTTTGCCAATCGGCTCTACGCCCAGAAAAAATCGCTTCACCACGTCATTGCCGAGCAGTACCACGTCGGACCGGTGCTCATTGTCGCCATCGCTGATGTAGCGGCCGGTGGCGGGCTCCTCCACGTCCATGTCGCCGATGTTCGCGGTCACGCCGCGCACGTCCATATCCTGCAGGCTCTCACTGCCATACTTGACAATGCCCCTGCGGCGCACCTCCACACCGACCCCTTTGGCGGTGGCCATATTGTTATGCAGGTATTCAAAATCGTCCCAGGTAATGACTTTGTTGCGCCGCTGCAGTTTGGCGAACTGTTCCAGACTGGTGACGATAGGATACTGATGGATGAGAAAAACATTGGCGCCAAAGTTGGCCACGCGGCTGGAAATGTAACGGTTGGTGCCTTCAATGAGCGAGACCACGACGATCAGCGTGGAAACGGAAAGAATCACTCCCAGCAGCGTAAGCACGGAGCGCAGCTTGTGCGCGCGCAGTGTTTCCAGAGCAATCAGCGCCGGCTCTTTGAGTGAAATCCTTCTTGCTGCTCCTGCCATGGCGAACCTCTATTCGTACCGCAAAGCGGTCACCGGATCGAGACGAGCGGCCTTGACCGCCGGATAAATTCCAAAGAACAATCCCACACTGCTGGACACTGCGAGACCAAGAAAAACCGCCCAGACCGGCACCAGAGACGGAACACTCACCAGACGCAGCAGCAGACTGAGTCCCAGAGAAAGAAGTATGCCCACAATTCCACCAATACCGGTGAGTGTGACTGCTTCGGTAAGGAACTGGAGCGTAATGTCTCCGCGACGGGCGCCAATCGCCTTCCGCACGCCGATCTCGCGGGTGCGTTCGGTCACACCCATGAGCATGATGTTCATGACTCCCACACCGCCCACCAGCAGCCCGATGGAGGAAATGGTCACGACAAGCTGCGCCACACCCGCCATAATCGTCCGGAACTGGTCGCCAACCTGCTCGGCGCTGCTCAGGCCGAAATTGTCGGTCTTGTCCGGGGCCACACGGCGGCGCGTGCGCAGCAGTCCGCGAATCTGATCTTCCGCGACATTCTTCAAACCGTCATACGCCATGGCGTTAATAAAGATCTCATCATCCCGCGGATAGTGTTTGCGATAGGTGCGAAACGGAATGAATACCTCGTTGTCGGAAATGCCCAGCACCGCGTTTTTCTTTTTATCGAGCACGCCGAGGACTTCATAAACATTGCCATCCACCTGCAATGACTTCCCGATGGGACTCTCAAAGGGAAACAGCGAGTTGGCCACGTCATACCCGATTACCACCAGTTCGGAGCGGTGCAGGTCCTCCTGCTCGGTATAAAAGCGCCCTTCTTTCATACGCGCGCTCTGTACCTCCACATAGCTGGGCGTAACTCCGCGAAAACGAATGTTGCTCAGCTCCTTGCCTTTGTAACGTGCCTGCCGGGTGAGCGGCGGCCCCTCGCCCTGACGCGGCAGAGCAATCATATTGACCTCTTTGATCGCGGGCAGTTCCTCGCGAATGGCCATGCCGTCTTCATAAGTGAGAGGCTTGCGCATGCGCTCTTCCGGAGAAAGCCTTGCGCGGAACCCCTGCTGAAACCGGAAAACGAACAGGTTATTGATGCCGAACTGATTGAACGAATCCTGCACGCTGCTCTCAAACCCAATCAGAATAGACGTTACGGTAATGGCAACCGTCACCCCGATCACCACACCCAGCACGGTCAAAAATGAGCGCACCTTATGTGTACGGATGGTGTCAAAGGCCATCTTTATATCTTCAGAAAGCAGTTTGGAATGATCTGCGCTCATGCTTCAAACCTCAATGCCTCAATGGGATCAAGCCGCGAGGCCCTGTAGGCCGGATATACGCCGGAAACGAGCCCCACAAAAACGGCAATAAAAACAGACACGATCACCCAAACAATGGGGACCGACGTGGGCACAGGCGTAATCGCACGCACCAGCATGGCAATAGCGCTGGCCACCAGCACGCCGATCAACCCGCCAATGGCCGCCATCACGGAAGCTTCAATAATGAACTGCGCCAGAATGTCTCCGCGAGTTGCTCCCAGAGACTTGCGCACTCCCACTTCGCGCGTACGCTCGGTCACACTGGCCAGCATGATGTTCATGATCACAATTCCACCGATCACCATGAACACACAAACAATTCCGATGGAACTGGTTGCCAGTGTCCCCGTAAGCTGCTTCCACAAATCCATGACCGCCGAGGCCGCGACGATGCCGAAAGTGTCGTCATCTTTCTGATTCAGGTGGCGGCGAGCACGCATCAGCAGACGGGCTTCGTCCTGTGCGGGATCCATCAGATCCGGACTGAGCGCCTGAATGTTAATATCCAGGCTGTCTTTGGTGCCGAACATTTTCTGGTATGTCTCAACCGGCACCACAACGAATTGATCCTGAGACTGGCCGAAGGTTGTGCCCAGCTCTTTGGCCACTCCTACCACTTCAAATTCCTCGCCATCAATGTATATCCGTTTGCCCAGTGGGTCGGCGCCCTTGAACAGCCGTTTGGCCACCTCGGCTCCGATCATGGTGACATTGGCCCGGTGAGCGCCATCGGAATCCACAATGTAGCGCCCGGTTTCCGGTTCGTGCGTATCCATGGCAGCCATATTTCCGGTTACGCCGCGGACGCCAACATCTTCCAGCGTCTCGCCCTGATACTTTGTCTTTCCCAGATGGCCAGACACTTCCAGCCCCACGGTGTTGGCCAGCCTCATGTTGTCATGCAGGAAGATGTAATCCTCCCAGGTAATAATCTTGTTTTTCTTCTGCAGGCGAAGAAATTCGTCAAGGCTGGTAATCAGCGGAAAACGGCTCACCTGAAAGACGTTGGCGCCGAAATTCGCGACCTTATCGGAAATATACCGGTTGGTCCCCTCGATCATGGACACCACCACGATCAGCGTGGCAACCGAGAGGATCACGCCCAGCAGTGTAAGAAAAGAGCGCAGCTTGTGCGCGCGCAGGGTGTCCAGCGCGATCAGCATCGGCTCTTTGAGAGATATTCGAGTCCGGGCCATAATAAAAATCAGGAGATTGCTGGTCTTGAATTTTACCTGCTTCACTCCTGAGACGTATGGAAATATAAAAAGGTTCCGTAAAAGCCCGGAATTACAGTAACTGCGGCAAACGATTTGACGATTTCGCACTACTCAGTAACAATAGATTCAGCAAGCAGAAAGTAAGTGGGCCTGTGGCGCAGCTGGGAGCGCGCTTCCATGGCATGGAAGAGGTCGTCGGTTCGATCCCGACCAGGTCCACCA
>WNFP01001291.1_pt1 | contig 49252 bp, 33 predicted proteins | sample 5400201 | NCBI WGS metagenome assembly WNFP01 (sample SAMN13153355, study PRJNA577476) | soil metagenome | isolation source: 115 cm saprolite under Madrone tree | place: USA:California | collected 2016-06-14 | reverse complement strand
CGGGATTGCCCTGAGGACCGCCAGCCTTCTGATTGATGAGCGCCTGGATTCCCGCCATGATGGGCGAAGCAAAAGAGGTGCCGCCTGCGCCGGCCCAAGAGCTTGGATCCGCGCCGCAGGTAGCGCCGCCGTTCGCAATGTCCGACCAACAAAATATATAAAAGTGGCTCCAAAGGCCGTCGGCGGCAAATAGTGAGACGTCCGGAGTGTCGCGCACGCCGTCATTGGGATTGCCGAGAACACTTTGCCACGAAGGCTTGGGCCACCCCTGGCAGGTGCCGCTGACGACACTGGCGGTAGACGGTGCGCCGCTGGCGCATTGGCTGGGACCCCCGCCGCCGGCTGCGGTGGTCTGGGAGGAGGGGCCGTAGAGCGTGTCGTTGCAAAGACTGGTTGAGCCGTAGGTTGGGTGGTAGCCCAAGTAAGCCGAGAAGAGTGCGCTGGCGCAGGAATCGTTCCAGGGGATTTCTGGAATGTAGGAAATGGCGGAACCGAAAGCAGAGGTGTTGCTGGAATTCCAGTAGGTTGTGTTGGTGCCAGAGTAAGTGTCGCTGAAATCGGTGCCGCCGACAGCGACGTTGTTGGGAGTGGAAGCAAAGGCGTTGACAGCGATGCCATGCGTTGCTTCAGCAACGCTATTGTCACAGCCGGCCGCGCCGCTGTCACCGGCGGAGACGAAAACAGAGACGCCCTCTGTGGCGGCTTGCTGATAAGCGGAATTGTAAGCGGCATTGGAGGCCGCGCCATTCACGGTTTCGCACTGGCCGTAACTAATACTCATGATCGAGGGAGGCGCAGTGCTGGCGTTGATAAGATTTTGCATAGCGATCAGGCCGCCGAATGTAGTAGTGGTGTCGGCACAAGCGGCCATTTCAATGGCAGCGCTTGGAGCGGAGGCGCTGGCCCATTCGGCGTCGAGGATGGCTTCGGCACTATTGGGAGCAAAAGTGCCGGGAGCGCCGCAGTTATTGGGGCCGGAGGGAGAAGGGGGATGAACTTGAGCAAACGAGGCCGAGGTATAGGTGGACAAACCTAATGTCGAACGAAAAGCGGTCCAATCCGCAGCGCTAAAGACGTCGGTGTCTTCAATAAGCACTATGGTCTGACCCTGGCCGGAAATGCCGGCGCTGAAGAGAGGATTCAAGTTGTAAATCGTTGCTATGTCCGCAGGGACGAGGGCGTAGTTGATGCTGCCAACAGAATCGACGAATGTGAACTCTGGATTAGCCTTGTGCAAATGGTGCATGGCATGCGGACGGAAGTCGTGCAGAGAGACGATGCCGTCAACGACGGGAGCGAGTGCAGCGGGAATTCGCGGATCGCTGATATTGCCAACGTGCCTCTCGCCTTTGACATCGAGATAATGAATTTCCGTCTGGAGGGCGTTGCGCACCTGGGCGGCGGTGCCGGAGAAATCGATGAGCATGCCGCTGGGATAGACTACGTTGACGCGAAAGCCATGGGATTGGAGCCAGACGGGGATGGCATCGAGGTCAGGCTTTGCCAAGCCGAAGCGTTCGCCAAATTCCTGCGCGGTCAGCCAGTGATGGAAGTTTGGCGAACCTTTAGTGTGGAGCTCGTCGATGAATTGCTGGAGGGCTTGTTCCTGTTCAGGAGAGCGTTTCAGCTGGAGCAGCATGTGCTCCATGGAGAAATCGTTCGGCACGGCGCCGCGATCATTCGCGGGTCTAGCTTCGGGATGCGTGTTGCCCTGGAGCGCCACACGATCCATTTCATTGATGCTTTGCGTGATTCGTGGGCGGGCATGCAGGCCTGATTCGACCTGCGCATTGATTGCCGGCCCGACGAGTAAAATGGCGAAGACAACGAGGAATAAGGACCCCAATTTGCGAACCATGGGTCCCCTTTCTTATGCGAGAATTTGCCTCAAACCGATTGCAGAGAGAGGCACCCCGGGCAAAAGAGAGCGGGATCGCGCGTCAGTGCAGAGACAGGTCGATGGCCGGGTGTCCATACCTGGGAACTCCTGACGGGACATGTTCATCCCCGCTAGGAACGCGGAGAAAAGACCTACAATAGGTAAACTTAATATCGGAATTGCGCGCTAAAAGCAACGGCCAAAGGTACAGTATTCGGACAGCGGGCCTGGGCGGTGCGGGGTGCAACGTCTTGGTTATCTTTGGTTTCGAGGCGGGGCTAAAGTAAAGGACTAGCGTCGATCCTGTACCGGGCGGCGGTACCCCCTTTACCCCACCCCCTACCAATTTGCATGAATATCAAAAGAAAGGACTTACAAAATTTCATTTCGTAAGTGATTGATTTTAAAGGACGCGATTCTGGTTGTTTTGGATTGGCAAAGGCAGAAATGGCGCCCTTGAAAAGGAAAAGCGGGAGCAAGCTCCCGCACTCCACATGTAGTTTTATACGGCGCTAAGAGTACCACGAACTACAGACAAGTCAAGAGAAAAGTGAGGGTGTGTCAAACCTCGTTAGAAATGTCCCCTGGTTTAGGAATCATCGTCCGCCACCCACCCGTTAGAATTTCGATTCAGCGTGCCTCAGGTAGTCCTATCCGTTTGATGAGAGCTTGAAATCGTGAATCGCCGCGCAACCGATTCAGTTCCGAATTCTGCTGAAGCCATACGAGCCCAGGCACATGATCGTCGTAGGCTTTGTCCAGCCATCGAAACGCTTCATCATCCTGTCCCAGCCGCGCATAGGCAAACGGGAAGTCCAAAGGTGAAACATAATCCTTTGAGGCCATTTGCTTAAGGTTAGCGAGCCTCCACTCCTGCACACCGTGATTACCGGCTCTAGTAAAAGCGGTCCGTACGTCCGCTGCCAGATTCTCACTGCCGTCGAAGCGAATCCCTTCCGCAAGCTCTTCCATCGACTCTTTTTCCCGCCCCTGCATCAAGAAGCATTGTGCAAGTTCATAGTGCAGGATGCGATGCGTGGGTAGAGCTTCAAGCCGCTGGCGGATTTCAGTCTCGGCCTCCTTGTATTTGCCGACGCTAACGAGCGCGGCGCCAAGCGCCCAGGGTCGCGCGAAAGGATCCAAGGCTTGGGAGGTCCGTTGGGCCTCTACAGCCTCGTCTGTGCGGTTCAGCGCCAGAAGTTCGAAAGAGTAAAGGTGATAAGCTTCGGCGAAGTTTTGATTGAGTTCGATGGCCCTGCGCGATTCCTGCTCCGCCGCTCTCCAGTTCCATCGGTAAAAGAGGTACGCGGCAGCCATGGAGTTGTGCGCTTCCTCGGCAGAGTCGTCCAGTTGCAATGCTTTTTGTGCCAGCGCCTCGCCTTTAGGCAAGGCTACTTTTGGATCGAGCAATCCCCCAACGGAACTGGCGGCGTAGTAATCCGCAAGTCCGCTATAGGCTAAAGCGTAATCGGGCTGGATCTGAATGGCCTTCTCGAAGGACACACGGGCGGTTTCATAATTGAGCGCGAACCAGTTGTATCGCCCTCGCAAGTAGGCGTCATGCGCTTCGGGTGAAACCCTGCGTCCAGAAGTTTTCGGAGGCAGAGAGGCGCTATGCACTTCTCTTGCGACGTTCTCCGCAAGTTCCTGTTGCAAAAGAAGCAGGTCACTCAAGTCGCGTGTGTAGCTTTGCGCCCAGATGTGTGTGTCCGAAGCAGCATGAACCAACTGCACGGTTACGCGCACACGGCCGCCGGCATCCACGACGGACCCTTCGAGAATTCCATCCACGCCAAGTTCGCGAGCTATGTCTTTGAGGGGGCGATGCACGCCTTTGTACTGCATCACGGACGTTCGGGAAATTACGCGGAGACCTTTAGTTCTGGCCAGCTCGGTGATCAATTCGTCGGTCATGCCATCCGCAAAGTATTCCTGGGCAGGATTTCCCGAGAGGTTTTCCAAGGGTAAGACAGCGATGGATTGAATATTCGCAGCCAGGGCCGCGGCGCGCGAATCGGCCGGTCTGCGGAAGAAAACCAGTGCTGCCAGCAATATCGCGAAGGAAGCTGCCAGCGCGAGCACAAATCTCAGGCGGCGAGGTTGCCCACTTTCCTGAACGGCGGGTGCGCTTCCGGCATCGATTCCCTTGTCTCCGGACGCAATCCCGACCTCCGCATTTGCGTCCAGGGCCGGACTGCTTTCTGTCAGCGGGGTTGCGGCGGACCCTACTATCTTGCCGATGAAGCGGTAGCCGCGGCGCGGCAAGGTTTCCACGAATCGCGGATGATCCGCCGAATCGCCGAGAGCTTCGCGGATCTTGTTAATAGCCGTGCCAAGGCTGTGATCAAAATCGACGAAGGTATCGGCCTGCCAGAGCTTACGGCAAATCTCTTCGCGCGTAACTACTTCGCCAGGACTCTCGAGCAAGAGCGCCAGCAACTGGAAAGGCTGTTCCTGCAAACGAAGCCGACGGCCGTTCTTCCGGAGTTCGCCCGAACGCAGATCTGCGTCAAAGCGGTCGAAGGCGATACGTAGAATCTTCGGTGTGGTGGGCTCCATCTGAGAGTTCCTACCTCTGAGGGGCTAAAGACTAGCAAAATCGGCAGGAGGCATCAATTTCAAATCTCCTGGATGGAGGATTGGCTAACCATCAGCGGATCAGCGATTTAGCTGTTGAAACAGAATTGAGCCGCAATTGAATGGCAATGCATTGCTCCTTTTCGCGTGGTCCTGCAAAGTGAGTCGGTCTAGAGACAAACCCAGTTGGTCCCCGAGGGTGCAGAAAACTTTTCCAGGAAACGGAACAGGAGAGAAACATGAAATCGATACGGTATCTGGGAGCCTTCACAGGTTTTGCTCTACTACTTGGAGCAAGCTGGTGTTCTGCCGCCCGCGCGCAGGGCCCATCCGCCAAGAGTCCATCGATAATGGCCGATACGGGCTGCGGTTACTCGCCGTCCGAAGCACCGGCAGTGCCCGCCCGCCCACAGCAGAAATCCAGGGAGGCCAACGGCCACTTCAGACTTGCGTCGCTTGTAATGGTTTCGGGCCACAGTCGCAATTGGGACGATGACTCCGACCGCGCGGGAATCGTGGGCCTGTGGAAGGTAAAGTTCACCTCCAAGGGCAATACAGGTATAGGTATACCTGACGGCGCGCCGCTTGATGGGGGTTATGCGACATGGCACGGCGATGGAACGGAAATCATGAATTCGGGGCGTGCCCCAAAAACTGGCAACTTTTGCATGGGAGTATGGAAGCAGACCGGACAATCGTCTTACAAACTGAATCACTTTGCGCTGAGCTGGGATCCGACCGGAACGACGCTAATCGGCCCCACCAACATCCGGGAACAGATCGTTCTTGATGGCACCCAAAACAGCTATTCGGGGACCGTTACCATCGACCAATACGATACCGAGGGACATCTCCTGGTCCATATCTCAGGTGTAGTGAGCGCGCAGCGCATCACTGCTGATTAGCTGATCTGAGTCAAGGGACCGTGGGACGGTAGCAGGTTTGAAGCGAGCTGCAACCGTCCCGCGAACTTTCTTGTTTGAGTAATACACCCTCCAGTTCGGCAGGACCCGCATGTTGGCCGTCGAGCGGACAACGACTTCGCCTCTAATTTGGTTATACTTTCACAAGCGCGAGGTGGGTCGATGATTCGATTTAAGCTGCGCGCCTTCTGGAGCGCATTTTTCTTACTAATCCTTGCAACCTGCGCAAGCGGGAGGGACCCCGCCCCGCAGGTATTGGTATGGCCGACCTCCGGCCAACCGGTCGTGCGATTCAGTTTGGGAAAATTCAAAGAGATCGGATCCTCGGGCAAACAGCACAATTATTCCATTGACGTGACGGCTGAAAATCTTTGGAAAAAAAGAATATCGAAAGCGGACTTTTCGCTCTATCTCTTCGATAAAGATAAAACGCGAATCGGCGAGGGGTGGATATCGATCAGCGACGTTGAGCCGGGACAGCTGATCAAATTCCAAATGAATGCCGAAGCATCCGGGACTCCGGTCTCGATGACATTGGCCCCGCGGTCGCTTCCTCCCGAACTGGAGACTTACTTGCCTCCACGGTCCATTTCGATCACGGTGAACTCCGTGCCCCAAGGAGCGGGGCTGAAAGTGGATGGCGTGGAGGCGGGAACGACGCCGAAAATCGTTCAGATTGCCCCGGGCAAACACATATTGGAGTTCACCAAAGAAGGCTTCAATACAGGGCACTTTCCGCTCGAGATCACTCCGCAAGACACTTCGGGAGGGAGTGTAAGTTATGAACTCGGAGCCTCAGCACACGACACTGTTGAACTGCGAGATGGGTCCGTTCTCGTCGGCGACGTGGAATCCGTATCGGCGACTGAAGTAGCAGTGCGGGTTGGCGGAGCAATTCAGCGCTTGAATCGCAGCCAAGTGAAGCGTATCACTTTGGTCCCTCGCGAACCGGCACCACAGTAGTTCACGGCCACTTCAAAGTCGGATGATATAACACCAAGATTGAGTCTTCTCGCGGTTAGGCGACCATCCAGCGGATTAGAAGGAGGGCGGACGCTCGGCGGCGACGGCGAAGGCGCGCTCGAGGGCGATGCCGACGCGACCGAGGGTGCCTTCTTCGAAGAGGCGGCCGATGAGGGTGACGCCATGGGGAACGCGGCGCGGGGGAAAAAATTTGGGAAGGGGATTTTTTGGATCGGGTGCCCAGTCCGAACGCGCCTGAGAAACCTGGACGAAGCCGGCGCGGAGGGTGAGCGAAGGGTGGCCAGTATTGTTACTGATGGTGAGCATTTCGTCGCGCAGAGAAGGGACAAGGAGCAGATCCACCTGCGAGAAGATGCGGGCCATTTCCTCGGCGACTTTGCGGCGGAAGCGGTCGGTCTGGACGAAATCCACGGCGGAGAGAAAACGCGCTTGGCGGAACAGGTTGGGCCAGGCGTCCGGGGTCTGCACTTTGAGCTGGTCGATGCCGTGGCTGAGGGTGAGTTCCTCGAAAGCGGCGGCGCCTTCGGCGAAGAGAATGAGGTTGAGAGAGTTGTAAGGCCAATTGGGAAGAGAGACTTCGACGGGAATGAGGCCGAGCTTTGGGAGAGTGGCTAGGGCGGCGCGGTCCACATCGGTGGCGGGAGGTTGGTTCATCCAGGTTGGGAAGTATCCGACGCGAAGGCCTTTAATGCTCGCGTTCGAATCAAAATCGAGGCGGCTGGGGACGCTGGAGAGGTCGCCCGGATCTGTCCCGGAGATGGCTTGAAGAACCAGCAAGGCGTCTTCGACCGTGCGCGTCATGGGGCCGAGTTTGTCGAGAGACCAGCAGAGGGTCATGGCGCCGGTGCGCGGAACGCGGCCGTAAGTGGGGCGAAGTCCGGTGATGCCGCAACGCATGCTGGGGCTGACGATGCTACCCCCGGTTTCGCTGCCGATAGAAAAACCAACCAGACCGGCGGCGGTGGCGGCGCCGGGACCGGCGCTGGAACCGGACGCGCCTTCCTCGAGGAGCCAGGGGTTCACAGTTTGCCCGCCGAACCAGATGTCGTTGAGCGCGAGCGCGCCGAGGCTGAGTTTTGCGAGGAGCACGGCGCCTGCGGCGTGGAGGTGCTTCACAACGGCGGCGTCCTCCTTAGGGATACGGTTGCGGCAAGGCTCGGCGCCATAAGTTGTGGGAATGCCCGCGGTGTCGAGAAGATCCTTGCCACCCCAGGGAATGCCGTGAAGCGGTCCGCGGTATTTGCCGGCAGCGATTTCTTCGTCGGCCTTTTTTGCTTGAGCGAGCGCGAGGTCGCGAGTGAGGGTGATAACGCAGCGAAGCTTGGGATCGAATTGCTCGATGCGGCGGAGATAGATTTGAGTGAGGCGTTCGGAGGTGAGTTTGCGTTGCTCGATCCAGCGGGAGAGCTGGGTTACCGGAGCAAAAGCGATGTCGGCATCGTTGGAGGGCAGCGGGCCTGGGTCGGTCTTAGTGCGGATAAATTGATTGCGCTCGGGGCCGGCGGGCTGGCCGGGGAGAACGGAATGATAGCGCGAGAAGGGCGCTAGCGTGGGTTCGAGCGCGATGGTGTGAGGGCCGGTGCGGCGTTCGTAGAGCGAGGCAAGGTTTACGCGCCACGTCTCAGCGGCGAGGTTGCGGTCTGGCGTTGACAATTTCAGCTGTACGAGCTTTTCCGCTTCCGCGAATGTCGCAGGCGAGACTTCGGGGCCGACGGCGGGGCCAGTGCCGAAAGCGGACGGCGCGCCAGGCGGGAGCTGGGTGGGCTCCTGCGCGAGTTCGTCTCCGTGAACGTGCACGCCGGTGCCTGAGGCGACGGCCGCGCCGAGGAGACCGAGCGAAGTCTGTGTCAAGAAATGCCTGCGGGATTTGGACATGGATCCTCCGCGCAGCATTGTAGCCGAGTGTCGCGGCCGGAAAAAATCGACCGCTTATCGTGCCAGCCGGGATCCGAGCCGAATCGTAAATTGTCGACGGGAAACCGCGCTTTGGCTTATGATGGCGCGCGCTGGGACGGCCGGAGCATTGTCCTCGCTGGGCAAAAGGGAGATAGCTGCTGATGGAAGAGCAACTGAGCCTGGACTTTTTGCGCGTGGTGGAAAACGCGGCGATTGCGGCGGCACGCACGATGGGTTTCGGGGACCGGCATCATGCCGATGAAGTGGCCGTAGAAGCGATGCGCAAGACAATGGACTCGGTGGAGATTGACGGCACGATCGTGATTGGCGAAGGCGAGCGCGATGAGGCGCCCATGTTGTACATCGGCGAGAAGGTAGGACTGGGGACGCACGCTCCGAAAGCACTGTTTCCGCAAGTGGATATCGCGGTAGATCCGCTGGAAGGAACAAACCTGTGCGCGACGGGAGCGGCTAACGCCATCGCGGTATTGGCGGCGAGCGAGCGCGGCGGATTGCTGCATGCGCCCGACTTGTACATGGAAAAACTGATTGTGGGCCCGTCGTGCAAAGGCGCAGTGGACCTGGATGCGCCGGTGGCCGACAACTTGAAGGCGATTGCCAAGCGGCTGGACCGCGACGTCGAGGATCTCGTAGTGATCGTGCTGGACCGGCCGCGCCACGAAAAGATCATTGAAGAGATACGCGCGGCGGGCGCACGGATCCGGTTGATTGGCGACGGCGACCTTTCGGCGGGAATTTCTGCCGCCGTGGTAGGGACGGGAGTGCACGCGGTGATGGGCACGGGCGGAGCACCGGAAGGAGTGCTGACAGCCGCGGCGCTGCGTTGCTTGAACGGGCAGATTCTTGCGCGGCTGGTAGTCAGCAAGCCGGAGCACGCGGAGCGGCTGGCAAAAATGGGCGTGAAGGATCTGAAGCGCATTTACGACACCGAAGATCTTGCGCCGGGAAAGAAAATGATTTTTGCGTGCACCGGTGTGACGGACGGAAACTTGCTGAAGGGCGTGCGGTTTTTTGGGGAAGGTGTGCGGACCAGCTCGATGATTCTGACGCTGGATGAACGGCAGGTGCGGTTCATTGATTCGGTGCACCTGGAGAAGCGGCCGGATATTAAGGTACGGTTCAACTGAAGCTGGAAGCGCCGGATGCGATCTTTTCTAAAAGCAAAAGCTCAGTGCTGCTGATTTGCAATCGCCAGAAAAATGCGATCATCCACGGCAACTGAACGAGTGAAGAGCATGGCTGCGTTTGCGCCCGGGATGGCGACGTGTCCCGCACTGCCGCTCAAAGCCGGACCTGCCTGCTGCGATGCGGATCCCGTCCCATCACCCGGCTGAAGCGAAATCCGGGTCGTCTTTGGCGTGCAGTTCGTGGCGCCGAGACACGTGTCGCGGATGAATACCTGCCGGTAGCCGCTGTTACTGGCGCTCGTCGCGGGGGTCCTCGACTGAGCGGACGCCGGCCTGGAGGAATGGCTGGGAGTAATGGCCAGAAATGCGACGAAGCGTCCCGAGGAGCTGACAGAAGGCAAAATGCTTTCCGTTCCAACTAGCGCTCCGTTCAGGTCGGCAGAAATAAGCTGCGTGGACGGCCTGCAGGAATCTCCCGCTCCCGCGCACGTGTCGAGCAGATAGACCTGCCGACCCGGTGGCGCGTTTTCCACAAGATTCGTCGCGGCTGAGCTGAAAGCAACGTAGCGGCCATCGGAGCTCATGGAAGGCGTGTGGCTTTCGTCGTTTGCTGGAGTGCCGTCAGCCACCGCCGAGAGAAGAGTGGTACGAGGTTGGCAGCCAGCGGAGGCGCCTTCGCATGTATCCCGCAGAAAGATCTGTACGAGGTCATTCTGCAAAGCCGTGTAAGCAACGTAGCGCCCGTCGAGACTTAGCGCTGGGACCTCTTCGGCAACCATTTCCGCTGCCGTGGCGGCGCCCTTTGCTGCGGCTAACGGTGTGCATGAGGATTGTCCGCTGCCACAAATCGTGAAGGTTGCGGAAGCACTCGAGCCGCCGCCACCCCCTCCAGTACAGGCCGTCACGCAACCCGGCGGAGGTGGAGACGGTGGATTAAAAACGGTGACGTTGACGGCGACACTCGAGGTGCTGGAGTTTGCGAGTAGGCCCGAGGGGACCGTAGCCGTAATCTGGTTCGGAGTCGTGGTACCCACAATCGTCAACTGGCGCTGTTGCGCTCCACTCCACTTTACTTGCGAACCGCCCGAAGGGTCGCTCGCGGGAAGGAAGCTTGAACCATTGAGGGTTAGGGTGAAATCTGGACTGGCTACCGCTTTAGTTTGGGGGGTGATGCTCGTGAGCACGGGCATCGGATTCGGCAGCGGATTAATAATGAAGGCGAGGGGATTGGAGAGACCATTGTTTCCCGCGCCCGAGGCTGGATTCAGAGTAATGATGGTGGCAACACCGGGCTTGGCGACCAGTGCTGCGGGGACAGTGGCGGTTTCATTAAGAATATTTCCACCACTGTCGAGAGTGGGAGTCGTTTTGAGAGCGGTGCCGTTCCATTGCACGACGGTTTTTGTCACGAAGCCCTGGCCATTCACGGTCAACGTGAGATCTGGGCATGGTGGGGCTGGCGGTGGAGGCGACACGCATGCGCTGGTCTGGGCAGGAGAGAGAAAGGAAATCACTGCACCTGTGTTGTTCTGAAAAGTATTGCCGTAGTCGTTGCAGCCGGCCACCACGAAAATCGCCACCAGTGCGACAGCCAGCGCTGTCCAAAACCGCTTCATTGAGACTCCTTCATCTTTTCTGACGGCCTCAGCCGTGCCGAAGCCAACTTGCCCGCGCGAGCGGCGAGAGCCGATGGCGCCAGCGTACTTTGGGGGTGAGATGCCAAATTTGTGCTGCGCGTTGACCGCGACAAGCTGGGATTCGGGGAATGCCACCCAGCCCTTACTCCACCCCTGCGTGAGACCGCACTTTGCCACGAATCTGAGGACCCAAGCAACCTTACATGATTACCATCTGCGAGGTGATAAGGTCAATGCGGATTCCGGGCGAACTGAGGCGCGGACAACGCTCTCATTGCACTGCCAGTGCAGCAATGGATACGCGCACCAGGTTTTGGAGATGGGCTCGGCACTCCGTATTCTGGAGGGGCAATTCGCCAGCGGCGCGATAACAGGCCAAAGCCTGTTGCTTCCGGCCAAGTTTGGCATAGAGATCGCCCAGTGCCAGTTGAAATAGCGGGTTCGCCGGGTACTTTTCAACGAGTGGACCGAGGACGGTAAGGGCCTTTTCATATTGCTGATCGTAGCGATGCAGATTCAGCGCGAGATAAAAACGCGCGACGCTGGAAGTAAGAACGCCTTGCGCGATGGCGTGCTCGAGCTGGCGCACTCCCTCTTGTTTCGACCCTCCTGGGATGCCCATAAAAAAACGCAGGATACGAGCGATGGCACTGAGGGTGTCCACATAATAGTTGTAAAGACCCAAGCCGAAATCCGCGTCAGCGAGGTCGGGGTCCAGAGTTTTTGCGCGCAGGAGATGTTCGCGCGCGCGCACGCCGGAGCGAGCCGCATTGCGATTCTCGCCGCGTAGCGCGTACAGCCGTGCCAAAGAGGCTTCCGCCATGCCGGCATAAAATTGCATTTCCGCGGACTCGCTCTGCTTGACGCGGGCTTCTGCGAGCGACAAAGCCTTTGTAGACAGCTCCATATAATACCGATCGGAACCGAGTTTGGGGCGGCGCCGGGCATCGCTCATTCCAAATTTGAAATCCGCGGAAGTACACCAGGTCCGCCACCACATTGCTTCGGCTTCCAGCAAAAATCCAAGCGGGTGACCGGGCTGTCCGTTTTGCATGTGCTGCGCTGCTTCTATTGCACCATCAAGGTCGAAGGAAAAAATCCTGTCGAGGATAGCCGGAGTCTCGGGCGGCAAAGTAAATTTGGAGACGCCCGCGGAGACGGAGAGAGGCGCCAAGAGGCAGAGGCATGCCAGTCCGGCGCCGCGAGCTATTCGAAATGCATTCATCGTCCCCAACCGAATCAGAAATTTCGCACGTTCAGGAACTGCGCCGGACGAGTTTAAGCTGTTCTAGAAGAGTTCGAAATGATTTTTGCGGCAAGAATCTTGGTTAGGAGGCGCGCGGGGCATTTGCTATTCTCTGCGGACTGATGGCGATGGTAAACAAAACGGGGAACAGCGGGCTGGAACGCGGGCTGGGCCTGAAAGAGGCTGTCGCGCTGAACATGATCGAAATCGTGGGTATCGGCCCGTTTGTGGTCAGTTCCCTGGTGATTCGCGACATGTGTGGGCCGCAGGCTCTGATCGCATGGCTGGCGGGGGCGCTTCTGGCGACGCTCGATGCATTTGTGTGGTCCGAGCTTGGCGCCGCGATGCCAAAAGCTGGCGGCACCTATGTCTTTCTGCGCGAAGCGTATGGTCCTGAGCGCTGGGGCCGGCTGATGTCGTTTCTGTTCGTGTGGCAAACGTTGGTTCAGGCGCCGCTGTCCGTGGCGTCAGCTTCAATTGGTTTCGCAAAGTACGCGGGATATCTGTACCCCTTTACACCGCTACAAGGAAAGGCGATTTCCGGGGGACTTGTCGTTTTGATTGTGATTTTGTTGTACCGGCGAATCACCACGATCGGAAAAATTTCTGTGTTGCTTTGGATAGGCGTCGTCGGGACCATGCTCTGGCTGATTTGGGGAGGGGCCACACATTTCAACGCGAAGATCGCGTTTGATTTCCCGCCTGGGGCTTTCGATCTGTCCTGGGTGTGGTTCGCGGGGCTGGGGTCCGCGATGGTAAAGACAATCTACAGCTACTGGGGCTACTACAACATTTGCCACCTTGGCAGCGAGATCAAGGATCCCGAGAGAAATATTCCACGCGGCATTTTTCTTTCCGTGCTGGGCATCGCCGTCCTGTATCTGGCGCTGCAAACGAGCATCCTGGGGGTGGTGCCGTGGCGCGAGGCGCAGAATTCGGATTTCATCGCCAGTTTGTTTGTCGAACGATTGTACGGGCATGCAGCGGCGCGCTTCGTGACGGGAATGATTTTGTGGATTGCTGTCGCTTCAGCATTCTCCGTCTTGCTTGGCGCTTCACGTGTGCCGTATTCCGCGGCGCAGGACGGGAATTTCTTTCCGGCGTTCGGCAAGCTACATAAGACGAAACATTTTCCGCATATATCACTACTGGTGCTGGCCGGCCTGGCGTTCTTGTTCAGCGTCTCCCTGAAACTGAAACAAGCCATTGCAGGGATTCTCGCCATGAGGCTCCTGGTGCAGTTCATCGGCCAGGCGGTCGGAGTGATATTGCTGCGGCGGCGCCGGGGCACGCAAGGGCTCCCATTTAAGATGTGGCTCTATCCACTCCCCGCTGTGTTAACGATGATCGGGTGGGCCTGGCTGTTTTGGCAGACCGGAGCGACGCGGAAATGGGGCCTCGCGGAAATCGCGTTGGGGACATTGGCGTTTCTAATTCGCGCGCGGGAAATGAGACAATGGCCCTTTGTCAGTTCACAGGCGACGGTCCCGACCGAGCCGGGATCTTCGATTGGCAGTTGAAGGTAAGAAGACCGATCCATTTTGTTGTGGAGGTTACGTGAAGCGATTGTCCCATTGGATAGCGGCCGCATTCTTGATTGGCGGTGGATTGAGCGCGTTGTGGCAGACTTCCGCGCTCGCGCAATTTCCTCCAGCGCCCGGGACGGGTCCGGGCCTGCCTGAAACGATCGAGGCCATAGAAAGCGCCCGGATTACCACGCGAATCCTATTTGTGACGGCGCATCCTGACGATGAGAGCGCCGCAACGCTCGCTTACCTTGCACGCGGTTTGCATGCTGATGTCGCGCTGCTCACTTTGACGCGCGGGGAGGGCGGGCAGAACGACCTAGGCCCCGAACAAGCCCCGCAACTGGGATTGATCCGCACCCAGGAATTGCTGGCGGCCACACGGGCCTATGGCGTGAAGCTGTACTTCACGCGAGCCAAAGATTTTGGATATTCGAAGACGCCGGAGGAAACGGAACGGATCTGGGGCGACCAGGTCCTCGAAGACATGGTCCGTGTGATCCGAAGATTTCGCCCCGACGTTGTGATTAATGGCTGGGGCGGCGTGCGCGGAGGCCACGGACATCATCAAGCCTCGGGATTGCTTACTCCCAAGGCCGTGCAACTCGCGGCGGACCCTTCGTTCAAACTTCGCGGCTCCTCCGCGGAAGAAGAGGACTTGGCGCCCTGGGGCGATCGAAAACCCGTGATCGTGCTGGACCTAGACCGAAGCGAGGCGCCAAAGGGTTACTTGCTCCCCGTGGATGAGCTTTCGCCGCTCTACGGAAAATCCTGGCGTGAAATAGGGCTCGATGGGTTTGCCAATCATCGTTCGCAGGGAATTACCGGATTTCTGAACTCAGCGTTCCTGCGGCGCTCGCTCGGGCTTCAGCGCGAGGACGGCGGGCAACTGGATCCTGTCTTGCTGGCACAACCGCTAGGCCCGCTGGACGAGGACTATGAAATGGGAAACATGGGCGTAGACCCGCTCATGCGATCCGTGGATGCCGCCCTGATGGCGGCGCGCGACGCGGCCTTGCGGCTTGACTGGAAAGCGGCCGCGAGTTCCCTGGTTGCCGCTGGCAGAAAATTAAATGAAGTGCCTGTGCCGTCGGCTTCTTCCCAGGTTCCCGCCCCGGTCGTTTCCCTGGCGCGAAGCATCAAGCGGAAACGCGCCAAAATAGATGCGGCCCTGGCTCTCGTCACCGGCCTGCGCCTGGACGCGTTGGCCGATCGAAGCGAGATCGTTGTCGGAGAGACGTTTACGGTTCGCGTGGACACTCATCATCGGGGAGAGATCGCCGGAGAATTCAAGAAGCCGGTACTGCAGCTTCCAGCCAATTGGAGCGTCACCAAAGAAGAAGATGAAACGGGTGGCTCGACTCGGTTTACGGTTTCTGCCGGGCAGAATCCGCAGCGCACACCGAGTCCAGCCATTGCGCTATTGCCGGAACCTCCGCCGCTCGTAACCGTGGGCCAAGAAGCGGTCATCGCCGGCTATTCGTTTACCGTTACCTCGCAGGTCCAGCAGGTCCGAGCAACCTCCACGCGGGCCGATCGCGTGCCCCTGCGCATCGTTCCGGCCTACACGCTGGTAGTCGACCCGAAACAAGCCATCGAGATTACAACCAAGCGGGGCAAGCCGTTCGAGGTCCTTCTGCGCGTGCATTCCTACGCAACGCAAGCGGGAGAGGTTCGCGCAGGACTGACCGTACCGTGGGGATGGAAAACCGGCGCAGCTGTACCGTTGAAATTTGATGGAGCGGGCGACCGCTATGCGAGGCTCACGGTGACGCCGCCCTCGAAGCTTAGCAAGGGAAGCTTTAAGATTTCGGCGTACGCGGAACGAGCGGCCGACCGCGTCCGCGGGGAAAAGGCGGAAAAATTCACCACTTCGCTGGAACCTTTACCGACGCTGCCGACGCAGCTTTGGAGCGAACCGGCCCAGTGCGCCGTGCACGCGTTCGATGTGCTGGTGCCCGCGAATTTTCGCGTCGGCTACGTCACCGCCGAAAGCGAACCGGTGCCGGAAGCGCTGCAACACCTGGGCATTCATGTGGAGATGCTGGACGCCGTGGCGCTCGCATTCCGGGATTTGTCTTCCTTCAACGCCATCGTAGTCGGTGTGCGGACCTACGAACTGCGCCCGGACTTGCCCGGAGCGAATCAGCGCTTGCTGGATTACGTATCCAAGGGCGGAACGCTCGTGGTGCAGTACCAGCGCGATTTCGCTTGGGACAAATTCCAATATGCGCCGTATCCCGCGCTGATCTCGCCGCCGGTTCCGCCAGCGAAGGATGGCGCGCCTCAAACTCCGCGACCGTTGCCGCGCATCACCGACGAAAATTCTCCCGTCAAATTCCTGAAACCGGATGATCCGCTGCTCAACGCGCCGAACAAGATCACCCAAGATGACTTTAAGGGCTGGGCGCAGGAACGCGGCCTCTATTTTTGGACACAATTCGATCCCAAATACACTTCCCTGCTGGCCATGAACGACCCCGGCGAGCCCGAACTAAACGGTGGCCTGGTCTACGCCCATTTCGGCAAAGGCACTTACATTTACACAGGCTTGGCCTTCTTCCGCCAATTACCGGAGGGCGTCCCTGGGGCTTACCGGCTCTTTATCAACTTGCTGAGCGCTTCGCGAAATCACTCAGGCCGGCCGGCTGCTTCCAAAAAACCTCGGGCCCAAAGAGCCAGCTAAAACTGCTGGAACAAGTAAACCAACTGGGCACATCGCCGCGGCATGTAAATCGCCGTGATATTCTCTTGAACCGAGGAGTAAAACGCGAATGAGCAATCATCAAGGAACTTGCATTGCCGGGCGAACGGCTCACAACATCTTTATTCTGCTGGCGGTATTCGCGCTCGCATTGATTTGCGCCTCCCCCGCTGCCGCGCAGAAAAAGAAGAAGTCAGAGCCTCCTCCGTCCACGGAGAGCTCGAAACTGCTGGTGCCCCTGAACGACGAGCAGCAGATCGATTATTTGCTCTCCGAAATGTTGGGAGCCTGGCAGCTTGGGGACGTCGAAAAGCTGCACACCGACTATGCGGACGATGTTGCGATGGTGAATGGCTCGTGGGCACCGCCCATTATTGGCTGGACCAACTATCTCGCCGTTTACCAGCAGCAGCGGGCGCGCATGCAGCAGCTGCGCATGGATCGTTTCAATACCTACATCAAAGTGAACGGCACGACGGGTTGGGCCTGCTACCAGTGGGAGTTCGTTGGGGTCGTCGATGGTCAGCAGACCGCATCTCAAGGTCATACGACAGTGGTGTTGGAGAAGCGCAACAACCGCTGGGTCATCGTGCTCAACCACACTTCACTGGCCGCGAAGCCACCGCAAGCTGCTCCCGCTAGTGCACCGCCAGGACAACAACCCGCGAAGCCAGCGTCGCCATAAGACTCTCCAGCAAAGTGGTGAAGATCTTCCGGACCTAGAAGAGAAGACCTTTGAGTCCTTCCTTGAGCCACATCCCTGTGATCACCAATAGAAGAACGCCCGCCAAGATACCAGTTCCCATGATGGGGCGGGATAGGGCCTCGATCTTCGCCACAAGCTCCCGCTGCTCTTGGGCCATATGTTCTTCAGCCGCATCGAGAAAGATTTGATCGTCTTCGTGGCTCGCGAGGAGACTCCGCCGAAGCAACAGGACCAGAAATGCGGCGGTAACGACTCCCCAGCCGATCAGAAGGTAAAGCAGTGTTGATTCCATGGTGACCTCCCGTTGGAACCGATCCGCGGTGCCGGCCGGGCCGGCAAGGGGTAAATAGGGATTTCTAGGGCGGAGTATAGCACTTTGCATTAAAAATTCTAGTGTTGAGAATTGGTAAGACTGCTGCTTGACGGGGGGTTCCTTTGCCTGAAACCGAGGCCATGACGCGGACGGAAGCGGCGACAAGCTCAACAAACTAAAGCAGGTTTTTGATCTCACCCCGCCTCAGCGACTAAGATGACCGGCCAATTGGCGGGCGCGCTTCACTTCTCGGTGGTGGCGGCATTCCATGGCAATCACGGCCTGAATCCGCTAGGAAAAATGTCACGATTTGTTTATAATTATGGATTGTCTCCCAAGAGTTGGCCCCGCCCGAGTGGGTCTAAAAGGATACAGGAACATGAATCCCGTAATTCAAAAGTTGCATGAAGCGCAACTGCGCAAAGACCTCCCCGAGTTCCGCCCGGGCGATACCGTGCGCGTCAACGTCCGCCTGCAAGAAGGCGAAGGCGAGAAGGTGAAGGAGCGCCTCCAGGCGTTCGAGGGAGTGGTGATCTCCAAGAAGGGCCGGGCCTCCAGTGCAACATTTACTGTGCGCCGGGTCAGCTTTGGCGTCGGCATCGAACGCATTTTCCCGCTGCACTCTCCGACCATCAGCTCGATTGAAGTGGTTGGCAAGGGCAAAGTTCGCCGGGCGCGGTTGTATTACCTGCGCGACTTGAAGGGCAAGGCTGCCCGTATCAAGCGCGCGGGACGCGAGGAAGTGGCTGCCGTGGCGACTGCCGGAACCGAAGCAAAGGCTTAGGTCGACGCACTCAATCTATCCAAATCAATGAACAAAGCCCCAGCTGACTGGGGCTTTTTCATTTCCATCCATGGCTGAACGTTCGTGATGCCTTCCTTTCCGGGTTTGGGGAAATGCTTTTCGCACCACGCGATGCAGCGGTCCTTGGAATCGATCACATGGTTGGTTTCGCTGAGGCCGTGGCCTTCCCTGGCACCCTCGCAAACTCGGCAAATTCCAAAAAGGTGGGTAGTGGGCTAATTGTGTGTTGCTCATTGGTGGGGCGCGAATGAATTTGGAAAGCCATTTGCTCACGCGGCGCATTCGAGAAGCTCTTGAACGGTCCAGATGTGGTCTGCGATTCCCGCTTCCATCGCAGGCGTGACGCGCAGAGTTTGATGAACGCGGCAGAAGTTGAAGAAGGCCATATAGAGATTCACGGCGGCTTTAAGATGGTCAACTGTTTTGCTGAATCCGAGACTCAGGCGCGTAAAGCGGCGAAGATGTGTCCGCACGCTCAGGTTGGCGCGTTCGACGTGCGATGTGCTAATGCGCGATTCGTCCGGGTCTCCGCTCACAACGACTGGAATGGTTGCTGTGACTTTCGACGGCTGATACCAGTCTGGCCCCTCTCCGTCATTGGTTCCGTACAACTTGACGAGTTGGGCGAAATCAATGTCCGCTCCAAAATATTCTTCGACGGCGGGAACGTAGCTGCGGAGTCCGTCCGTCGTAAGCTGGAATCTTCCGGTGACCCGCTCGCTCAAGTCTCGGATGAAAGTATAGGCGCTCGTCGCTTCGCGCTTGGCAACAAGGTAGGACAGAACCATTTTCGTGTCGCTATCAATCGCCATCCAGATGTAGGAATCGCCCCACTCATCCGGCGAACCGAGGCGCATGTGCCGCTCTTTCGTGTGAACGAAGGTCCACAGTTCATCGGCCTGTACAAACTGCGGACGAATGCCGCGCACCCGCTTGTCGAAAAGTGTTCGGCACCTATCGCCAATCGTGAGGAGCAGCGAGAGAATCGTTCCCTTGTGTACGCCCGTCACGCGAGAGACGGCGCGAACGCTCATTCCTTCGAGGAGCAGGTTGACGATCTGCGCGGCCTTCTCCGTGTCAGTGTAGTGCCGTCTAAGAGGTCGCTGGCGAGGCTCAGAAAACGTGGAATTGCATCCAGGACAGCGATAACGCTGGATTCGCTTGCGACCGTAGGTTCCGAATCGCGTTGCTTCATGGTGCTTGCATCTCAGGCAGGTCATGTGGCTTCTCCTCTTGTTTTTCTGCGGGAGAAGCCCGACAATCAAAGTCTCGGGTTCGAATGCGGGCTTCGTCCGCGTTTGAATTCAGCCTCGCCGTTAGCTCAAACTAGCGGCGGGGCACTTTCTTTTTCATCTCATCTCAAAATCCTTCGGAATGTTCGTTGCTCGCGCCATATTCATTGTTCTTTCAGATTCGCGCACTATTCGAGCTATCATGTTGACCCACTGATAGCGCGTCGGTTCATCCTTCGACCTAGCAAGCTCGCCTTGGTCAAACAATCGCTTCAATGTGTTATGAATGGCAACCATCGCATTGGAGTACCTGCTCAAATCCGTTCCGCTGTCCACCAAGGCATCGCGTATTTCTGTGGGTACCATCGCCGTGCCCCTAGAAGACAGTATTTTGCGGATTGCGCTTGTCAATCCAAGGCCAGTCGTATCCCATTCAGGGGGCAGAGGCAGATCGGGAGGAATTTCTGCCTGCTGTTCTTCGCAAATAGCAGCGAGACCCTTAACGGTCTGTTCGAGCTTTGCAATCCGTATGTCTATCTTTTGGCGTTCCTCGCGCTGAGAGGCAAGCTCTTTCTTGGCCTTCTCAAGTGCTTGAAAATAAACGCCTTGGTCTGTCGAACTTACATCTTTTTGTTCTTCGTTGCCCATGGAGAGTATTATGCATAAAACAGGTAAACGTGTCAAGGGAAATCGTACATGTAAAACAGGTAAGTTGACGGGCTGGCAGGGGGCTATTTTGGAGGCTCAAAGGCTCTTAATACAGAATAAGTCACGTGCTGCCAAATTGCGCGTAGCCATTCGACGATTCAAAGAAAATTTGGCAACTGGCGAGCCGTGGCCGGGCGACTCAGCAACACACAATTAGCCCACTACCAAAAAGGTGTGCCCTGTTGACATTCAACAGGAAGAAGTCTATGCTCCTGTTGTTTGTCTAAAGGAGAAAACATGGCCCCTCCTCGTGGGGAAGTTCTGCAAGGTACGCTCGATCTGATTGTTCTGCAAACCCTTCACGCCATGGGCCCGCTGCACGGGTATGGCATCGCCCAGCGCGTCCAGCAAGTTTCCGAGGATCTGCTCAAGCTGAACCAGGGAACCCTGTATCCGGCCCTCCTGCGTCTCGAGCAGCGCGGCTGGATCTCTTCAAAATGGGGTGCTTCGGAAAATAACCGCAAGGCGAAGTTTTACTCGCTCACGCGGGCCGGGCGCAGACAATTACTGGCAGAGACCGAGAGTTGGGAGCGCATGACCGCCCTGATGGCGCGCCTTCTCGGCGGTACGGAAGGAGCCTGAGATGGACTGGCTCCGCATTTTTGCCGCGCGTTTGCGCGGCTTATTCCGCAAGCCCCATCTCGACGCAGACCTCGACGCCGAGCTACGCGCGCATTTGGAGATGCTCACGGAGGAAAACATTCGCCGCGGCATGAACCCGAAAGAAGCAGCCCACGCCGCTCACCGCGAATTTGGCGGCTTCGAACAAACCAAAGAGCTCTACCGCGATCAGCACAGCGTTCAGTTCTTCGACGCGCTGGCGCAAGACCTGCGATTTGCCCTCCGCGGGCTCCGTAAACGCCCGGGGTTCGCGCTGATCGCCATCGTCACTCTCGCTCTGGGGATCGGGTCGACGACGGCTGTCTTCAGCGTCGTCGATCGCATTCTCTTTCGGAGCCTTCCGTATCCCCATGACGAGCGCCTGGTCAGTTTTGGCGACAAGGCGCCATTCGAAGCAAATGAATTCGTGCTCGGCCCCGATTACGTCGACTGGAAAAAAGCCCAAACACCATTCGAATCCGTAACTTCCTTTGTTCCCGGCGGGGCGGATTGCGATCTCACCGAGCAGAATCCTGTCCGCCTGAAATGCGCTCTGGTCGAATCTACATTTTTGTCGACGTTTGAAATCCAGCCGTTTCTTGGCCGTAATTTCACAAGCGACGAGGACCGCCCCAACGCACCGCGCGTCGCGCTGGTTTCCTACGGGCTCTGGCGCTCGCGCTTTGCGAGTGATCGTAATCTTCCCGGCCGCGCCATTTCGCTCGACGGCCGGCCCACTCTCGTTGTCGGCGTTCTCCCGCCACAATTTGAAATGCCAAACCTCGGCCACGACGACATTCTTGTTCCGGCTGCTCTCGATGGCTCCACCGACCGCGGCCCCAATGCCCGGCAACAAATCTTACGGGCTTTTGCGCGGCTCAAACCCGGCATAACCATCAAGCAAGCAGCGGCTGCGATGGAACCTCTCTTCCAGGGTTCCCTCGAATACGTTCCTCCCCAGTTTCGTCACGAAGTGTCATTCCGTGTGCGCTCTCTCCGCGACCGCCAAATCCAGGACGCGCGTGTCGCCTCTTGGGTGCTTCTGGGTGCCGTGTTAGCGGTGCTCCTCGTCGCGTGTACTAATGTGGCAAACCTGCTCCTCGTACGAGCTACCAGCCGCATGCGAGAGCTAGCCGTCCGCACTGCCCTTGGCGCCACGCGCGGACGTCTGGTTCGCCAGGCCCTTGCGGAAAGTCTGCTCCTGGGAGTTCTTGGTGGCCTCGCAGGTTGCTGGTTTGCCCAACTCCTGCTTCGTCTCTTCGTTTCCATTGCACCGGACGGAATTCCTCGGCTGGAACAGGCCACCATCGACGTTCGCGTGCTGCTCTTTGCCCTCGGAGTATCGCTCCTATCCGGCATACTCTTCGGCCTAGCTTCGGCGCTGCGTCGTCCCGCGCCCGAATTGCTCACCGGAAAAGAAATCCATGCGACCTCGCGCGGTACGCTTCGTCAGGTGCTGGTGACAGTACAGATTGCTGCTTCGTTGATTCTTCTCGTAGGAGCCGGTCTACTCCTGCGCAGCCTTTGGAAGCTCGAAACCGTTGCCCTCGGCATGGACGCGAAAAGTGTCATCACAGCAGGAATCGATCTCGCCGACTACCGTTATCCTGACTCCGCGAAACAGCTCGCCTTTTTCAATCAGCTTGAATCCCGGCTAAGACAAATGCCGGGTATCACTGCGCTAGCTCTGAGCGACACGCTGCCCCCTTCCGGCGGCATGCAAGCTACTTTTCTATCGGCCATCGAAATTCCCGGGCACGCGAAATTCAGCGCGGGTACCGGCGGGATGATTGGATATCGCTACGTCACTCCTGCCTATTTTCCTGCCCTCGGCATTTCGATCCTCCGCGGCCGCAGCTTTCGAGAAGAGGATCGCTCACCCGCGGAAAAACCTGTGATCCTGAGTGAAGCGCTCGGGAGAAAGCTCTTCCCCAACGGAGAAGACCCTATTGGCAAATCGTTTCGCTTTGGCACACAAAACGAGTGGCGCACCATTGTTGGCATTGCCACAGACGTAAGAAACAACGGGCTCGCCGCGCCCGCCGACCCCGAGTTTTACGTTCCCTGGAAAAATGACCCCGCTGGATACTTCCGCTCCGGGCATTTGATCATCCAGACCGGGATCAATCCGGAAGCCGTTGCCAAGTGGATTCGTTCGGAGACTGCGGCCATCGATCCGGCCGTTCCCGTGACCATCGAGGGTATGAAGACGCGAGTCGGAAAGCTGGCGCAGCGGCCCCGATTCACTGCGGTCCTGCTGTCTTTGTTCGCGGGCATTGGCGTGTTGCTGGCTGGGATTGGTATCTACGGAGTCGTCGCATTCCTAGTGGCGCAACAAACTCGGGAAATCGGCATCCGAATCGCGCTCGGCGCTACTCCCCAGAGTGTTCTAAAGCTGATTCTTTCGAGCATGCTGCGCTGGACCGCTTCCGGCGCATTGCTCGGTCTTTCGGGAGCCTGGCTCTGCGCGCGGCTTCTGGAATCCCTTCTGTTCGAGGTTCGCGCGCACGATCCGTTGCTTCTCGCTTTGGCCCTGTTTGTTTTGCTCGCCGTAGCCTTAATTGCTGCCTGGATCCCCGCGCGCCGCGCCATGCGCGTCGACCCGGTAGTTGCCCTGCGGTACGAGTAAACTTTATTTCCTCCACTTGGCCGTTCACAATCTACCTGCCGTGCTAAAATTCCCCGCGTAATGAGCCGACTCTGCTCCTCCCGTTTCGAGCGAGCGGCGCGCCAGCTGGGCTGGATGCGCATCGCCGGCATTGATGAAGCCGGCCGTGGCGCGCTGTTTGGCCCCGTCGTTGCCGCTGCCGTCATTCTCAATCCCAAGCGGCGCATTGTCGGCCTCGACGACTCAAAAAAACTTTCCGCTGAGCGGCGCACCGAGCTTGCCACGCGCATCAAGGCGCACTCACTGGCCTGGGCCGTCGCGGAAATAGACGCCCAGCGCATCGATGCGTGGAACATTTACCAGGCCTCGCGCCAGGCCATGACCGCTGCGCTCCAGCTACTCGCCATTTCGCCAGACTATTTGCTCATTGACGCCATGCAACTCGACGTTTTGATCGAGCAGAAATCCTTGATCAAGGGCGACGCCCGCAGCATCTCCATCGCCGCCGCATCCATCCTCGCAAAAACGCATCGGGACGCGCGCATGGAAGAGTGGGACGCCATCTATCCGCAATACGGCTTGGCGCGCCACAAGGGTTACGGCACGCCCGACCATCTCGAAGCCTTGCGCGTGCATGGTCCATCGCCATTGCATCGCCAGTCCTTCGCGCCGGTGCGCGATTCCACGTGCTGGGCTGCAGGGGCAACCCAAACATCTTTTCCTCTTGAGATTTAAAGGTATTTCGCCTCTGGAAAGTCTCGGTGGAGACTATTTATTCCCAGTTCTGCCTTGCGCTCAAAGCGCGCCCGCCTTGCTCAGTAGTTCCTTCATTCCCGCGAAGCTCTGGCGCGAAGATTCTTCCTCGGTGGTCCCCGCCCCTCGCCAGTGCGTTTCGAGGCTCATCGTTCCAGAGTATCCCGCCTGCACCAGCGCTCGGAACTGCGCGACGTAATCGATGATGCCTCGGCCCATGGCCGCCCATTCGAACGAGCCGTCCGCTTTTCGGGCCACATCCTTACAGTGCATGTGCCCCATGCGTTCCATGGGAATTTTTGCGAACCCGTCTGGAAAGGCGATCTCGCCGCGATAGGCCGCATTTCCTGGGTCCCAGTTCAATTTGAGGTTCGGCGATTGCACGGCTTTCAATGTCCGCACAGCTTCTGCCCCCGTCGCCGTGTTGCATGCAAATTCGTTCTCAAGAAGTAGGGTGATGTTCTTCGGCGCCACTTGCGCCGCGGTTTCGCGCAGTTTATTGTTCATTGCCTCGCGGAAGGGCGTCGGATCGTCCAGTCTCCAGAAATCGAAACAGCGCACGCGCTCCGTGCTCAGGGCCTTGGCGACCGCGATAGAACGCTCCAGCACCTCTCCTTGTTGTGATATCGGTTACTTGAAGGCCAGACTTTTGCAGCAGCCGCCGCGCTTCCGAGATTTCCTTTTCATCCAGATTGATAATGTTCTTCTTCCAGAGCCCTCGCAGCTCTACATATTTCAGGCCGAACTCCTTAGACGCAACTTCCAGCGCATGACCAAAATCCTGGGAGATTTCATCGGTGATCACCGAAAGTTTGAAGTGGCCACTGATCGCAGGCAGCCCTGAAGCGCCGGAGCCAGAGCGGCAAATAACAGAGGCCGCTGCTGCCCCGCCGAGGCCGGCGATAAAGGTACGACGGGATTTGAATGGATACACGGACCGTTTTCTCCTTCCTCGACAAGGATTATTCCGCGATGGTATCACTTTCAATTGGTGGAGAGGCCCATCGCAGGCCCTGGACTACTGGTCACTTTCCCCTAAGCCCTGGACTAGCCACAATCTCCGTGCTTCGCCTGGTCTTCGCTGACGAATTTCCTAGAACGTAAAGGGGATAACTGCCTGCTCACACTAGGTCCTACGTTCGTTGACTTGTCTTTTTCCCGCCTGTTAGCGTAACTGAGTAGCGTTACGAGCCGTTCCGCTACCGTAGCAAATTGAGGAGAACGTGTGGGTCGGCCTCCTGCGGGAGGTTTGTCCCTGTTCGCGCATGGCCTTTAACAAGAGCAAAAACGTCGAAGCCGCACAAAAACTGCTGAACCAGGGCAAGGTCGCCCAAGCTATCGCGGAATACCAGAATATTTTGAAGTACGAGCCTCGCGATCAGGTCACCTTAATGACCATCGGCGAGCTGTATATCCGACAGGGCGAAACTTTCCAGGCTATCGATTACTTTGAACGCCTCGCGCAGATTTTCGTCGGCGACGGTTTCCTCACAAAAGCGATCGCCGTTTACAAACGCATTGCCAAGCTCGCCCCTGAAGAAATTCGCCCGCTCGAAAAGCTCGCCGACCTCTACGTTCAGCAGGGCGTCATGAGCGAGGCCCGCCCCCTTTTCCTCCAACTTGCCGAGATTCACCTGAAGAATAATCGCCAGCCGGAGGCCGTTGGGCTGCTCAAAAAACTTCTGCAGGCCGAACCTGACAATCTCCGTATCCAGATCCGCCTCGCCGATTTGTACCAGGCCATGGGCCAGACTCGCGATGCCATCGAAGCTTACGTCTCTGCGTCACAGCGCGCCTTGGCCCGCGGTGACCAGGGAGAAAGCGAAAAGCTCGCGGATAAAGCACTGAAACTCGAGCCCAACAATCTGGCCGCAGTCATCGTCAAAGCGCGTTCCTATTCTTCGCAGGGCAATCTGACCAAGGCCGCCCAGCTCCTGGAACAGGCCCCCGATCTCGAAAAGGGCGGCGAACAAACCGAACTTCTCCTCGATCTTTATCTCAAGAATTCCGACTGGGACGAGGCTTCCGCGCTCGCGCATCGCGTGTTTGAAGCCGACGAGAAGAACTTCGGCCCCATGCAAAAGGTCGTCGAAGCGCTCCTGCAATCCGGGAATGGCGAGAAGGCCAAGGTAATCCTGGAGAAGTCGCGGCTGCCCATGATCGACGCCGGGGAGCATGAAGTCGTCGGGAAATTACTTAGCGAGCTTGCTGCCAGCACGCCGGGAGCCATTGAGCCCCTGGAATGGCTCGTGGAACTCTATGGCCGCACCAGCGATTCCTTCCGCATGGCCGACGCCCTCGCCCACCTCGGGGATGCTCTGGTTGCCAAGCACCAATACGAACGCGCAAAGAAAACGTTCGAACAGCTTGTCGATCGCGACCCCGAAAGCGAGTCTGCCAAGCGCAAACTCAATCACGTGCTTCGGAAGATGGGACTCCTGGAGGGCGGAGAAGCGGAAGACTTTCCCGAGGAAAACTTGCGAGCGGAAATTCCGCAGCCGCCAGCTGCCAAGCTGCCTCGCGACGAAGAAGAAACTGCTCGCGGAATACCAGCCAAGCCTCCGGTCGTCACCTCCAGCGAACCGCCGCTTGACGAAGAGACGCAAAAATTCATCACCCAGTCGCTCACGGACGTGGATCTCTTCGCCAGCTACGGCCTCACGCAGAAAGCCATTGGGTTGCTCGAGGCCATCCTGCGCCGCTCACCGCGCCACACTCCCACCCTCGAAAAGCTGCTCGACTTCGTGCTTGGCGCGGGCGACGATCGGCGCACCGCCGAACTCGCTGCGCATTTGGAACAGATCCATAACGAAACCGGCGACAAACGCAGTTCTGAACGATTCGGAGAATTGCGCCGCCGCTTCCAGCGTGCCGCTGGTTTGTCGGATCAGGAATTGGCTATTGCAGTTCCGCCGGCAAAACCTGCCGCCCCCCTGGCCGCCGCTCCCGGGCCGATGGATGGTTCGATTCCCGAAATCGCCGCCGAACCTGCCCCCGAGGCGCCCGTGCCTGCTCCAGAGCCTGTCAAGGCCGCCCCCGTGGAGAAGGCGAAACCGCAGCCGGTCGAAGTAAATGCTGCTCCCGTCCAGGCCGAAGTTCAGGAAGTCGATCTGTCCGATGAGTGGGCGACTCTGCTCGATGCATCGCGTCCTGCCGATGGGGCTGTTGAAGCTCTTGCTCCTCCGTCCGGGCCGGCCAAACCCGCAGCCGGAGCCGGACGTCACGCGAAGCCCGGGGACGTGGAAGAGTTTCAGATTGGTGAGGAACCCCAACTCGTTTCGAATGACGGTGCGCCACCCGCCGCTCCCGCCATTCCTCTTGAGCCGGAACCCGTCGCTGAAAAAGCAGCGGCGAGAACCACACCCGCCAAGCCTAAACAATTTCCACCGCCTAAGGCTCCAAAGAAGCCCGCTGAGACTAGCGAGCCCGAATTCGAATTGGACCAGGACTATGAACTCGTCCTGGAAGCGGAGCCTCTCGTTCCCGCCTACGACCAACGGCCGCCCGAGAACCCCGTTGTTCCATCGCGCCCGATCGTGCAAAAAGCCGCGCCTCCGCCACCTGCAAACAGTGGGTTTGCCTCTGATCAATTTCTGGCCGATCTTGCCAAAGAAATCGATCAACTCGGCATCGGCGAGCTTACCCCAGGGTTTTCGCGAACCACGTCGAATGCCCAGCCGCCGTCCGCTTCGAAACCGGCGCCGTCGTCCACGCCGTCTACCGAGTCCGGCCCGCTCAAGGAAGTATTCGACGAATTTCGCGCTGAGCTGGGTGAGATGGGCGCGGAGGACGAAGACCTCGAAACCCACTACAACCTGGGCATCGCGTTTCGTGAAATGGGGCTCCTCGAGGAAGCCATCAGCGAATTCCAGAAAGTTGCCAAAGCCAACGATCGTGGCCGCGCCTTCCGCTATACCATGCAGTGCTGCACGCTTCTTGGCCTGGCTTTCATGGACAAGGGCCAGCCGGCTATCGCCGCGATCTGGTATGAGCGCGCGTTAAAAACTCCGGGCAATGATCCGGAAAGCACGCTCGCCTTGCGGTATGATTTGGGTGTAGCTCAGGAATCGGCGGGCGAGCCTGAAGCGGCGCTTAAGAGTTTTTCCCAGGTCTACGCGATGAACATCGACTATCGTGACGTGGCCGAACGCATCGCGGCACTTCAGAAGCCCATCCGCTGATCCTGCATCTTCCTGACGGGACGGGCTCCGCTCATTCATGAACCGGATTTACCGCGCACTATTGATTGTTCTTGCGTTTGAAATGGGCGCAATGCTCCTGTACTTGCCGTGGTCCGTCTACTGGGAAAAGAATTTTTTCCTCAGCTACTACCCTTCGCTCATGCCTATCGTGCTTCATCCCTCATTTCGCGGCGCGGTGAGCGGCCTCGGAGTCCTGGATATTCTTCTGGCAATCGGCTGGATCGGTTCGCGCACGGGGCCTGATCGTGTCCCGCCTCAATAACGCATCTCGCAGAGCGCTCCTCTGCTACGTGACGGACGGTCACAACTTCGCCGCAGCCAATGCTCGAGAAGCGCAGGAAACTCTCTTGGTGAAAATCGAAGCCGCCGCCGATGCGGGCGTCGATTGGATTCAGATTCGCGAAAAAGACATTTCCGGAAAAGATTGCAGCTCCCTGACGCGCGAAGCCCTGCACCGAGCCGCAAAATCCTCAGCAAGAAAAACTGCGCCAACGCGAATTCTAGTGAACGACCGCCTGGATGTGGCGATCTCCCAGAGCGCCGGCGGCGTGCACCTTGGCGAAAACAGTCTGCCGCTTGTGGAAGTCAAACGGCTGGTCGAGAATCGCGGCAACCGGAAAGATTTTCTCATTGGCGTTTCCTGTCACTCGTTGGAAGCTGCGAGAGCGGCTGCGAGCCGTGGCGCGGATTATCTTTTTTTTGGGCCAATTTTCGCCACGCCATCGAAAGCCGCATTCGGCGCGCCGCAGGGCCTTGAGCGGCTGGCCCAAGTCTGTCGCGCGGTTTCCATCCCCGTTCTCGCGATCGGCGGAATTACTCTGGAGAATGCCGCCGACTGTCTCGCTGCCGGTGCGTCAGGGATCGCGGCGATTCGTCTCTTTCAGGACTCTCAGGACATGGCTTCTCTGGTGCAGTCGCTGCGAATGCTGACAGGCTGATCAGCGCTCCATCAGCCGGCGGAGAAGCCGAATTTGCCCAGCGTGATAGACATCGTGAAACGCCACGCCGTAGAGCTGTTTCATAAATTTTGCAGCGCGCGGCGTGCGCAATAGTCTGGCGATCGTGTCCCGCAGAGCGCGGTGTTCCCGCTCAAACAACTTTTTGTCCGCGTTCCAAGCCGCTTCGTTCAAGCTGCCTTTCTCGGGCCGCGCAAAAAAATTGCTGCCCTTCAGCGCGAACGCACCACGCTTCCCTCCATCGATTCGTCGCCGCACGGCGTATTTCCAGTACGCGGCATGGAGCATCACTTCCCAGATGTTGTGCCGGCCGGGTCCGGGGCGCCATGCGGCTTGCTTCGCCGACACTCCTTTGATGGACTGCTTGAGGTTCGGTCCATGCCAGGTCTTTTTCTCGTAGGCTTCGTCGAGCAGTGCGAGAACAAGCTTTGCCGAATCCATGACGGTCTCCTCGGGGTCAGCTTATCATCGCGGCGGGATGCACAAGACGCAAATGACGGGAGGGAGCTGAAGGAAGAATGAGCGGCGAACAGCAGATTCGAATTTCGGTTTGCGAGACGCGATTAAGATGCGGTGAAGGACAGGTGGTTTCTTTCCGGCGGTGTGAACCACCCGGAGCCGGAGTCCATTTTTTCTCGCAGCAAGACGCGCAGCTTCTTGTGCGCGCGGTGAAGCTGGGCTTTGGAAGTTCCCACGGAGCACTCCATCATCTCCGCAATCTCGGTGTGCTTATAGCCTTGAACGTCGTGCAGTTCAAAGACCAGCTTGTAACAGGCAGGCAACTGAGCGATCGCGTTCTCCAGGCAGATGCGGTCGATAGCGGCATTGAGTGACAAGTCATCGCCGCCGATGTCTCTGAAAGATGGCCCGTTCGCATTGCAAAGTTCTGTCGCGCCCTCCAATGGGACCTGCGATGGCGCCTTGCGGCGAAGGCGCATGAGCACCAGGTTTACGGTCATGCGATGCAGCCACGTGGAAAAGGCCGATTCTCCGCGAAACATGTGGATCTTCCTGAATAATTGCAGGAACGCTTCTTGCGTTAAATCTTCAGCTTCACTGATGTTTCCCAGCATCCGCAGGCACAGTGCATAAATGCGGCGGCTGTGTAATTTATAAAGCGATTCGAACGCCGCGGCGTCGCGCCGCTTGGCCCGATGGATCATTTCAGACTCGGCCATTTCGCCGGCTTGCGAGACCTGGCCGTGGTGGGTGCCCGTATTTCCCCGATAATTTTCTTCGCGACGATAGTTGAAGTCCATTAGCATGCTTTCCTTCGAGTGCAATTTTGGGCCCTCTAGCATTCTGGAACGGCATGGGATGGGCGCAATTAGGTATTCACCTGCTCTTGGAGTACCTGGGAACACCCGAAGTGCAGGCACAGCCAGCAATCCGTGGAAGAGGAAGAAGGGCGGGCGCCTCGCCCTCATTCCTCCCCCTGAAATTAGTGACTGAGTTGCGGAGATGCTTTCTTCAGCGTGACGATCAGCTCATGGGCCGCCGGAGGAACAGCGCCTCCTTGGCCTTCGATGATTTTCTCCGCGTCCGTTGATTGGCCATAGAGCTTGTGATTGGCTTCATTGTCGGGCCGAAGGGTTGACCCTTCGAGGGAAATGCCTGCAAAAACACCTCGCGCCCGCGAGTAGCTCAAGATTTCCGCACGCATGAAGGCGTCCGTGTCTGCCGCGGCAGAGCGCCCCTTGGGTCCCGCCGCAACGGAAGCGTCTGCGCCCAGCTTCACCTTGCTATGCAGCAGGCTGGACGCGCCGCGGCTGTTCATAACCAGAAAAACAAAGTCCGTGGCTTCACCGCCGATCTGAAAGCCGACGCTGCCTCCTTCCAGCGCAAACAGCGCTGGCGCGCCCCACGGACCAGAGAATTCCTTGCCCGAGCGGCACACCATCACTCCCCGGCCGTAACTTCCGCCCACTACGAACGCGGCCTTGAGCACCGACGGCATGACCACCACGCAACGCGCCTTGTCCAGCAAGTCTTGAGGGATGTTGTCCGGCACATTGAGGATCTCCTGCATTACCTTCCCCGCATTTTGCAGACGATCCTCTTCGGTTTTTGTGTCGCCGGGGTTTCTCGCAAACGTGCAGGCACCCAACAGGAGCAGGCCCGCTACTACTGCGAAAGAATTTTTCGCGTACTTCATCTGTGCGCCTCCTCACGCGCTAGTTTTTTTCTTTTTTTGTGGCCTTAATTTTCTGCGAGCGGGTGGATCTCGCAGAGTTCTTGATTCAAGGAAGTAGAAGGCAACTTCCAAGCCAGACGCAAACTTAATTCGCTAAGGCACTGGGATTTCAATTATATAGGGGAGGTTTTTAGCCCTCTTCGCACAAATTCGCGAACTACGCAGGTGTGTAGATTTTGCCGGGTTATCGAACATCTTGCGAGTAATAGTCCTGGGAGTCTTGTTCGGTGGAATTAACAGAGAGCCCCTGCAGTTTGTTGCTTGTTAGGGCCGGGTGCCGAGGGAGCCTGGCGTCGTGCAACGGTTTCCGGTCTGGTAGAATCGAATGAAGTAACAGATTTCCGGCCCGGGAGATGTCCCATGATTAAACGATTCGCTCCTTGGGTTTTTCTTCTCCTTTTTTTCTGCATGCCGCGGTCAGTGCTGTCACAGACTGCTTCCATCACCGGCACAGTGAAAGACAGTACGGGTGCTGCCGTGCCGCAAGCCAGAATTACAAGTCACAATAGAGCCACAAGCGCGACTCGCAGCACGATCACCGACGATTCCGGAATCTACCGGATTACCAGCTTGCCTCCCGGCAATTATGATGTGCTGATTGAGAAGGCGGGATTCAAGACGGTGGAATACTCGTCCGTGGCGCTGACGGTGGACCATGTGCAGAATCTGGATGCCGCGCTTGCGCCAAGCAGCGTCACGGCAAGAGTGACCGTTACCGGCGAGTCCGTCGCTCCCATCGACTTGAACGATGCGCAGATCGGAAATATGGTGACCAGCGATCAGATCAACAGCCTTCCGCTGGTGCTGCGCGATCCCTATCAATTGGCGCTGCTTTCTCCGGGCGCGAATGCCAGCAATTCGATTCTAGGAGGGCTTTCCGTCAACGGCTCGCGCGAGCGGAACAATAACTTCCTGCTGGACGGCACGGACAACAATGACGCGGACATCCCCGGTTTGAGCTTGCCCCAGCCCGGACTCACCACTCTCAACCCGGACGCCGTCCAGGAATTTCGGGTGATCACCAGCAACTTTTTGCCGGAATTCGGACGAAACACCGGGGCAGTCGTGGACATCGTGAGCAAAGGCGGTTCCAATGAGCTTCACTCCGACCTCTATTGGTTGGGCCGATACGACGCGCTGGGAGCCCGCGACTTCTTCAACCACCAACTGAACGCCGCCGGCCAGGTGGTGCCTAAGGACGCCTACAGGCGGAACACCTTCGGAGGTTCCGCCGGCGGCCCATTGATCCGGAATAAGACTTTTTGGTTCGCGGACTATGAAGGACAGCGCTTCAACACGACGCTGACAAACCACAGTGTCGTTCCAACGCAGGCATTGAAGACCGGGCAATTCACTTACGCCGGGACGCTCATCGACGTAAGCACTCCCAGTTCTCCGAACAATGTTTTTCAACTGCCCCTGGACCTCACGATGCAGAAGTTGCTGGGGTTATTTCCAGCTCCCAATGGGCCGAAGGTAGACGATGCACGCGGACTGCTCTACTTCCCCAGCTCTTCGACCACCACGGGCGACAATGTGAGCGCGCGCGTGGATCATAGTTTTAGCTCCAGCCAATCGTTGATGGTTCGCTATACGTTCAATCGCTTCGAGGATGCGAACTTTGCCCACACCGATTACCTTCCGGGACTAGGCGGCACGGGAACGCGCCAGCGCCGGCAAGATGCCACACTGAGATGGACGTCGATCATCAACCAGAACCTCGTTAATGAAGTGCGATTCGGGGCCAACCGCATTAATTTTCCGCTGACTTGCCAGGGTGTGAGCACGTTCGACTCTCTTAGCTCCACGGACACGTTTGGGCGCGGCGTGGACTACTTCCTGCCATTCTTCGCGGGATTTGGCTGCATCCTGCTCAATGGCAGAGATGGATCGCAACGATTCAGCGGCACGTACACGAGCGGTGACAATGTAACGTGGACAGCGGGACAGCACACCCTCAAAGCAGGGTTTGAGTTTCGGGATGTATATTCGAATAGCTTTGACAACTTTCTTTCACGTCCTCTGGCCGACTTCCAGAATTTCTCGAACTTCGGCGTGTCAGCAATAAATCCCACGGGCAACGTGGCCATTGACCAGAACCTTACGCTGCAGAACATGATCTGGGCGCTCCTTGGTGTGGAAGGATCGCAGACGCAGGCGCAGTTTTTCGACAAAGCCGGCAACCGCACGGCAAATGATTTCCGGGGATTCCGCCAGAGGGAATTGGCCGCCTTCGTTCAAGACACATTTAAGGCGCTCCCAAACCTGACTTTGAACTATGGCCTGCGCTACCAATTCAACGGTGTTCCTTTCGAAGTGAACAACCTGCTTTCGACCCTGTACGCCAATCCAAGCGGCACGGGGCCATTTACATTTTCCATCGCCGGAGACGGAAAAGGCTTGCCCCCGCTCTACAACAACGATTGGCATGACTTCGAGCCGCGCATCGGGATTGCCTGGGATCCCTTCAAGCGGGGAACCACTTCCGTGCGCGCCGGATATGGGATTTTCCACGACCGCTTGTTCGGGCAATTGCTTGGACTCACGCGGGGTAATCCTCCTTTCGACGAGTTTTTCTTCGCGCCTTTCTTTAGCCAACCGGGGCCCACTGGCTGTCCTCCTCCGGAACAACTTTCCAATAACCCCTCGATCCCACTCTGCTTGGGCCCGCAGATTTCAGCGGGCTTCTTGCCACCGAGCAAGACGGCATCGCCGGTTGTGAACAACGGATCGTTCATTCTTCCGTTTCTCATCGATCCTCACTTGCGGATGCCTTACAGCCAGAACTGGATGCTCGGCGTACAACATCAATTGCCCGGAAACGTGGCCGTGGAGTTGAACTACGTTGCTTCAAAGGGAACCAGGCTGCTGCGCCTGGTGGACGGCAATCCGCCGCAGCCGGCGCTCGTTGCGCAACTTGAAGCTTCCGGCGTGCCGCAATCGGCTTTGCAATTCGACAACCTCTGGTTCTTAGGAGCGGCGAACAACACGGCGTTTCTGCATACGGATTCCTTTACCGCGGTGGGGTCCTCGATCTATCACGCGCTCCAGGCAAATATCACCAAGCGGCTCTCACATGGCCTGTTTGTTCAGGCCGCTTATACCTGGGGGCACGCCATCGATAATTCCACCGACCCGCTCGTGCCAACAGCCGGAGGCGGAGGCCAAACATTTCCTCGAAATTCCTTGAATCTCGCCGCGGAGCGCGGAAATTCCGATTTCGACGTGCGCCAGCATCTGACGCTTAATTACACCTGGCAAGTCCCAGTGGGCCGAAGACATACCCACTTCAGCGAAGGAATGATGGGCAAGATTCTGGAAGGGTGGCAGGTCGCGGGGATTAGGGCATTCGCGGGAGGCTTGCCCTTTGATATGTTCACCGCGGTAGACAGTGCGCACACGGGGTTTGCGCAGAGGCCGGATTACAGCCCCTCGTCGCCGCTGCTGCCAGTGACCAACCCCCGCACGCAAACAGGCCCCAACCTTGGGCTTTTCTCGGATCCGCCGTTTGGCCACGGCGGAAATCTCGGCCGCAACAAATTCTTCGGACCTGGAATTAATAACTGGGATGCCGTATTGCAGAAAACGACGAGCATATCCGAACGGATCGTCGTGGAATTCCGGGCTGAAGCGTACAACCTTTTCAATCGCGTGCAATTCAACGAGCCGGGGAATTCCACGTCTAATCCGGGCACCTTCGGACAATCCACGGGAGAAGTGACACGGCCGGATATAACCTCTCAGGCGCGGCAGATTCAGTTCGGGTTGCGGTTCAAATTCTGAAAGAGTTTCGTTCGAAACCTCAAAGACGCCGTCACTCGATTAGTCCGTTGTATTTCTGCAAACTTGACCACGTGACAGGGCGATCTTGAAATTTCACTCCGATGCTATAACGGTTGTCCAGCAGCCTTTGACAATAAACCACCTTTCCGCAGGCCACATCTTGGTTCAACGAAGTAATCCGTATCATGTCTTCAGGCTGCCAGGCGTGTTTGGAGAATATGCGAGCGCCGTGCGGGCTGATGTTGTCTGTGTAGGTCCTCTCTTCCCCATCGGCAGCCGCATGCTCCGCTAGTGCGAGGCGCACAATGGCGATGATGGGGAGCCGCCTTTCGATTCTTCCGTTGAGCCCGTAGTCCAAGGGTCCGCCGCTTCAATCTCGAGTGGTTCAACCTGAGGTGTGGCGGCGCGCTGATTCACCTTGAAAATGCGCATCCAAGATTTCGGAGAGAAGCCATTTAGTTCAGCGCGTCAATGGCTTCTCTGAGGGGCCGGGCGCTTGGTCACTTGATGTCTATTCCAGGAAAATCCGTCAGCTACCTCACGTCTTCATCGGGATAGCATTCGGCTTCGCCGATAACAATCGAGTGAAGACCCTAGTACTGGAGTACCGTATGTGCGGATGATCAAAGGGAACATGGAAGCTGGCGCATCCCGAAACTGCCTTCCAGAGCGAAATGCGCAGCGAGATTGCAATGCCGGCGGCGGCGAAACTCGGCGAGGTGATTGGCGGTTATTCTCCCGATGCAGCCATTCGATCCAGCGCCCCTCGGAGCAATACCACGATCGGTTTTCCTCCAGGGCTAAGGAGTGAAACCTCCAGATCACCGGAGTTTTCAACCTCAGCGCGAAACTCGCCAAACTCATTTGTCACCGTGTTGACAATATATTCGCGGCCATCCGAAAGCATGACCTGCACGTCGCGGCCAACCATCTCCGGGCGGCTGACGTCCAGCAACTGTCCAGTGACGACAAGCCGATTGCTCTCTGGCTGCAACTCGAGCTGGAGATCGATCTGATAGGGCTCAGCGCGGTAGAGTAGCTGTCTGACGCGCCTGGGAGCCGAGCGTATTCCTGCCAGGACCGGCTGCGAAAAGCTGTCGTGCAGCAACTGAATCACGCCGGCTGTTTCTTGCCGCCTGGCCACGGAGCCGGCCAGTGCGAACGCGGCCTTGACGAAGCGAACTTTTTCTGGGGCAGGTTGGTAATTGGCCTCGACCATCGCCGCATCGGCGATTTTCCGCCAAAGCGCAGCCGTCCGCGCGCAATGTTGGCGACGCGGTCTCAGGTGCTTCTGCATCGCCTTTTGCCGGCCGCCGACAGCCGCGTGGTTCACAAAATCACTCCATCCCCCAGCGTTAAAGTCCTTCATCTCCGTTCCCCCATGAACTTTTCTTCCGGCATTGTTTCCGATCCCATCAGCCATTCCGCTTTCCAGCTTGTGGCTCAGTTCAACGCTACACATTGAAGAAGGAAGAGCGCAGGCAGAGAAAATATAGATCCGCAGGGAACGACCCTAGCGCAAAATCAGGTGAATACCGTAATTCGTGAAAGGGCACGGCCAAAAGAGTCCTGACACGCGGGCACCACGAGCATTCTTCGCGCATAACGACGGAGCAAACTTGTAGCGCGTGTTGAGCTGGCCGGTCGCCGGTCTCAAAATCCAATTTTGACTGCCTCGCGTCAGGAGACGGTGAAGGCTCGCCAAGCACTATTCTAATTTAGACTTCTAATTTAGACTAGTGCTGTATACTAATCGTTATTAGTACCGTATCAGTAAAATCTGGCGTCGAACCAGGCGAGGGTGCGGCGGATACGGTCGCGCCGACCTCCGCGCCCAAGATAATGCTCGCTCATGGTTTCAAAGCGCGCCACTTTGGCGAATTATTTCTCGACGCTGATGATGGTCGCGTTCGAAGTACAGCTCAGTCAAAAAAAGGAAGGCCGGCGGAATTCGCCGGCCTTCCGTAAAACTTAGGTTGTAACTCCAAGGCGACGGTTGCCGCCTTAGGGTCGTGGTTATTTCTCGCCGATAAGGAGCGCTGGATTGGGGTTCGCCGTGCCGCCACTTCCGTTGTTGAATTCCATGAGAACAACCTTCGACGGCGAGATGATGTAGAAAATGAGGTTGACCGTCCCGCCAGTGCTGTTGAGGATTGTCCCCCGGCCTGGCGTGCCGGTGCCGTTGGTGACTGAATAAGGCTGGCTGAAGGTGTTGGTGCTCGGAGTAGAGCCGGGCGAGGCGCTGTCGCTGGTACCCATGACAGTGCCAGTCCCATCAAAGTTAGCTACGCCGGAGTTGTCCGAGACGTTTTGTGTGACTTTCTCAGTCGTCCCGAAGGAGAGGGCTCCACTGAGAGAAGCATTGGTAAAACTCGGACCACCAGTCTGCGGCTCGGCAAAGCCAAAATTCACATCGGTACCAGTGCTTCCAAAAAACCCTTGGTTAGGGCTTACAATATACATGGCGAGGCCTGGGATAGTATGGCCTGTCCTGGTTATGAGGGCTCGGCCACTGGCATCGACAGTGTATGTTCCCGCGAAGGTAAAGGACGATGTTAGGACTCCCCCGCTGTTCTGGTCAGCTGTGAGCGAGAAGTTGTTCGGGGAAGAGATACTTACCACACCAATCGTCAGTTGAGGCCCCGGTGTGCTGCTCGGTCCGCATGAGCAGATGCCAGTACTGTAGAGGACCATGTTGGCGTTGAGGGACGAAGTTGAGAATCCCCCGGACTGCTTGAGCGCCGACCCTGCAAACAGCGGGTTATTCGCGGATTGCGCGCCAATGTTCATGAACAGGAATTCGCTGGCAGAAACCGCGTAAGCGACGAAGTTGAACGTGCCACCGGGGAACGAGCCAATGGCGGCAACGTTAAGGCTGTATGTCCCGCGGCCGTTTGAAGAAACGTTCAAGGAGCCGCCGGTGATCTGGGCAGCTGCTCCCGTAGTGCTTCCGCCGTCCACTTGGCCGCTAAAGTTGAAGTCCTCTTCACCCGTGATGCTGCTGGAACTGTTGACGGTTACGCTGCCGAGCACAGCGAAGCGGTTTGCGCCGGCCGTTGAGAGTGTAAGGGTAGAAGCCGCTCCGAACGCGTAGTTGTTCCCCACAAAGGCCGAGGTCGTGAACGCGGCGGAGTCTTGCAAGCGAAGGACGCCCGAGCCGAGCGTCCCGCTGTTATCGACCTCGATCATGCGGCCCTTGGTTGCGACGTTGGAGCCGTTGAGCGAGCCGAGGGAGAACGCATATTGAACCTTGGTGCTGGCGCCGGTAGCAATAGTAAGGCACCCGCGGTAGCCGGTGTTAGACAGACCCACAGAGTACGAGCTGGGGTTCGCAGTGCCAGATGGGTTGATGGCGACACTCGTCTGTACGCCCGCCGTGTTGTTGATGTCTTCCAAGCCCACAAGCAGAGCGACCTTTCCGGTGCCGTCGGCGCTGAAGACGCCACCAATCGCCACGGGGCCGCTGCCGTCAAAGCCCTGGAACAAGAAGGCGTACTGGCCTTTGAGCACAGACTCGTGGCCAGAGACGCAGGCCACGCCCGCCGCACTGACAGTCAGGGTAAAGCTCTGCACTGCGTTGGGGAGCACACCATTGCTGGCCGTAATCGTGATGGGATAGGAGGCGGCGGTGCCCGCCGCGGGCGTCCCGCTCAACGTCGCAGTGTTGTTTCCGTTGTCCACGAAAGTCACACCGCTGGGCAGCGCGCCCGTCTCGGTGATGGGGTCCAGCGGGAAGCCGGTCGCTGTGACCGTGAACGAGCCGTTGGCGCCCACTGTAAACGTGGTGGTGTTGGCGCTGGTGATCATCGGGGCTTGGTCTACCGTCAGGGTGAAGTTTTGGGTAGTGTTCCCCGAAGTGCTAGTTGCCTTAAACATGATCGGGTACGTCCCGCCGGTACCCGCTACTGGCGTCCCGCCCAGAACGCCAGTCGCCGGAGTGAATGTCACTCCGGCCGGCAACGTTCCCGTTTCACTTAACGTCGGCGCCGGCGTACCTGTCGCCATCACTGTGAACGTGCCGGGGGTGCCAACCGTAAACGTCGTGCTGCCGCCGCTGGTGATCACTGGGGCCGTGTTCACGGCCAGCGCGAAGCTCTGTGTCGCTGGCGGGAGCACGCCGTTGTTGGCCGTGAACGTTATGTTGTACGGGCTGCCGGTGGAACTGCCGGACGCCGGTGTCCCGCTCAGCGTGCCGGTTCCGTTGCCGTTGTCCACGAAGGTCACGCCGCTCGGGAGCGCTCCTGTCTCGGTTATGGTCATCCCTGGGTTCTTCGGGAAGCCCGAGGTCGTTACCGTGAACGATGAGAGGGTGCCCTCCGTGAACGTAGTGCTGCTGGGGCTAGTGATCTTCGGCGCCTCGTCCACCGTCAGGGTAAAGGTCTGCGTTGCATCGGTGCCCACGCCGTTGTGAGCCGTGAAGGTTATCGTGTACGTTCCGCCTGTCCCCGCCGCTGGCGTCCCACTGAGCACACCCGCGCCGGGATTGAATGTCACTCCAGTCGGCAAGGCTCCAGTTTCACTCAAGGTCGGGATTGGCGTGCCCGTCGCCGTGACCGTGAAGGAGCCATTAGTGCCTACCGTAAACGTGGTTTTGTTCGCGCTGGTGAAGACCGGCGCGGTATTCACGGTCAGTGTAAAGTTCTGAGGCGTGGACGAGCCCACAGTATTGCTCGCCGTGAATGTGATGGGGAACATCCCACTCTGCGTTGGTGTCCCGGCCAGAGTTCCCGTTCCGTTTCCATTGTCGGTAAAGGTCACTCCGTTCGGCAAAGTGCCCGTCTCAGTTATGGATGGCGTCGGGAAGCCCTTCGTCGTCACCATAAACGTCCCCGCAGCGCCCACGCTGAACGTCGTGCTGTTAGCGCTTGTGATGCTAGGGGCCTCATTCACGGTCAGTGTGAAGCTCTGCATCGCATTGCTACCGACGCCATTGCTGGCCGTGAACGTGATGGAATAAGTTTTGCCGGTGCCTGCAGCTGGTGTCCCACTCAGAACACCCGTGGCTGTGTTAAACGTCACCCCGGTCGGCAGCGCGCCTGTCTCACTAAACGTCGCCGCCGGGAATCCTGTCGCGGTCACGGTAAACGTGCCGGCGGTGCCCACCGTAAACGTGGTGTTGTTGGCGCTGGTGATGGCTGGGGGCTGGCCCACTGTCAGCGTGAAGTTCTGCATCGCAGCGGTACCAACGCCGTTGCTGGCTGTAAATATGATGGGATAAGTGCCTGCAGTCCCCGGCGCCGGCGTTCCGCTCAAGACGCCAGTGGCCGGAGTGAATATCACTCCAGTGGGCAGCGTGCCCGTCTCGCTCAGACTCGGCGTCGGGAAGCCCGTCGCGGCTACCGTAAACGTGCCAAGCGTGCTCACCGTAAATGTGGTGCTGTTGGCGCTGGTGATGGCTGGAGCCTGGTCCACCGTCAGCGTGAAAGTTTGCGTCGCATCCGTACCTATCCCGTTATGCGCTTTGATTGAGATCGAATACGTCCCGCCCGTCCCCGCCGCCGGCGTCCCACTCAGGACGCCCGTGGTCATATTAAGCGTCACTCCGGCCGGCAACGCGCCCGTCTCACTGAAGGTTGGCGCCGGGAATCCTGTAGCGATCACTGTGAACGTGCCGGCGGTGCCCACCGTAAACGTAGTGTTGTTGGCGCTAGTGATGGCCGGGGGCTGGCCCACTGTCAACGTGAAGTTCTGCACAGCGTCTGCCCCTATGCCGTTGTGCGCCGTGAACATGATGGGATAAGCGGCTGCGGTCCCCGCCGCCGGCGTCCCACCCAGGACGCCTGTTGCCGGGTTAAATGTCACTCCAGTGGGCAGCGTGCCCGTCTCACTCAGGGTTGGTGTCGGCTTGCCCGTTGTCGTCACTGTGAACGTGCTGGCCGTGCCCACTACAAACGTCACATTATTGGCGCTCGTAATTGCCGCCGCCTGGTTAATGGTGAGCGTCAATTGGCCGGAGGTCGTTGACTTCGCCCCACCCGCGCTGGAGTCTGTTACGGTTACAGTAAAGTTGAACGTTCCTGCGCTTCCCGCTGGCGGCGTGCCGGAAAGGACACCAGCCGCGCTGATGGAGAGCCAGGAGGGAAGACCTGTTGCGCTCCAATTAAGTGTTCCGGAGCCGCCCGTGGCCGCGAACGTAAAAGTGTAGGGATTGCCGACAGTGGCTGGAGCGCCGGTGAGTTGCGCCTGGGTCGTGGTGATACTGGGCGACGGATTATTAGTGATGGCCAGCACCACTGTCTTTGTACTATCGTCCAACGAAGTCGCCGTCAGGTGGTCCGTGACCGGGGCGGTGAGTGGCCCGGCCGGCGCGTTGTAGGTTACTGAAGTCGTTGTGACATTGCTGAGTGTGCCCGCGCTGGCGAGACTCCACATTACGCCCTTGGAGCCCGCGCCTGTCACTGTAATGGCTAAACTCTGGCCGCCGTCGATCGCTTGTGCGCCGCTGAAATTGAGAGTGAGCGCAATCGGTTTCGATCCGCCGGAACATCCGTTGAAGAGGAAGGCAAAGAAAGAGATCACCACGAGGCACGGCAGCAAGCGAGCGCGGTTCATACTTCCTCCCAAGACACATCCATCTAATTGCAGGACCCCGTTGCTCTTCATCCCACGGTCAAGACACGCGCACACTTGGCGGTATTCAGCGTGAAGGAACGCGCCGGGCACTCCATGTGCCGATGAAATTCCGAGAGGAAGACATCGTCCTTCTTACTGTTCGTTCTTGTGATTCAGGAACCTGAGCAGGAGGATGCGGGGACAGTACTCGCCCTCTATTCTTTTTGTCAATAGAAATATTTCCAGAAATCACCTGCGGGGGGCGGTTCTCCACCTGGAACCTTTGACTGTTCCCTCGTCTTCTCGCCTTGCCCTCTTTTCGAATGTTGGTTGTTGTAGGCGGACTTAGCGCGTAGAATCCGCGCAACTCGCTCCGTGGAGGGAATCATGATCGATCGCCGTGGTTTTTTGTCTTCGTTTGCACGCGTCGCGGGCGCGGCTGGAGCGCTTGGAATTTCCCCGAAATGGCATGAGCTGTTGGAGCAGGAAGCTCCGAAGTTGCCGGACAGCGCGCTCTACACTTCGAACGAAGAAGCGTATTGGACGGAGATGCGTAAACAGTTCCTGATTCCAGCCGACGAGGTTTACCTCAACAACGGAACGGTGGGATCGTCGCCGCTGCCGGTATTGCGCGCGGTTTTTGACGGCTACTACGACACGGAAAAGATGGCGCAGAGCGATCCGGAAGATTATCCGATCTGGGGATATGCGGCGTGGAACGAGTTTCGCGACCCGCTGGCGGATTTTGTCGGGTGCACGCGCGATGAGCTTGCACTCGTGCGTAACGCCACAGAAGCGAACAGCTACATCGCGAACGGTCTCGATATGAAGCCAGGCGATGAAGTGTTGATGACCGACCAGGAGCATCCAGGAGGCGAACAGCCGTGGAACCTGCGCGCGAAGCGCTATGGGATTGTGGTGAAAAAGGTCACACTGCCAAAGCCAGTGCCGAACGCTGCGGCAGTGCTGAATCTTTTCAATGATGCGATCACCCCACGGACGCGGGTAATGTTTTTCAGCCACATTCCAACGGTCACGGGAGTGGTACTGCCAGCCAAGGAACTTTGCGCGCTGGCGCGGTCGAAGGGGATTCTTTCCGCAGTGGACGGCGCGCACGTGATTGGAATGATGCGGCTGAACTTGCACGAGCTGGGCTGCGACATGTACACATCGAGCCCGCACAAGTGGCTGCAAGCGCCGAAAGGGACTGGGTTCCTTTATGTACTCAAATCGGGATGGAGAGAATCGAACGGCGGCACCGGGCGATGGCGGACTACATATTGAAAGAGATGGTGAAGCGCGGGGCGGAGTCCTGGACGTCACCCGATGCGGCGTTGCGCTGTGCGATTGCAGCGGTTAACGTCGCGCCGATTCAGATTACGGAGATCGAAAACTGGATGTGGAAGACGAAGAAGATTCGCATCCGCGGCGGGGCGCCGTCCAAGATCCGGCTCTCGACGCCCTACTATCTGTTGCATAAGGATGTGGACCGCTATCTGGCGGCGTTCGACGAATACCGCCGAACAATGAGTAAGACTTGACAGCGGACATACAGGAAGGCTTGGCCCGTTTCTTGACCATGCGCGCAAGGGTCGAATACACTACTAAATTCGGAACCAGCCATTGAAGAGGCTAGTGGGCTGTCCGCCATTGCGGGTGAAAGAGACAGCCCCGCGATTGCGTAGTACCTATCGCATGTAACAAAGGGGGATTGTCTTGCCAAAGCGCACATTTCAACCGCGCCGACGCCGGCGCGCCAAGACGCACGGCTTCCGCGCGCGTATGAAGACGAAGGGCGGCCGCAAGGTACTGGCGGCTCGCCGCAAGAAGGGGCGTCATCGGCTCACCCCCGAATAATGCGGGTAGCCCGTTGCCCACAGCCGGTTCAAGTGCGCATGGGAATCTGTTTCCGCGCGAAGCGCGGCTGGTGCGGCGGGGGGAGTTTGATTCTGTCTACCGCGCCGGAAAGCGCCGTTCGAGTTCCCACTTCACAGTTTTTTTTCGCGCCAACGCACTGCCGCAGAGCCGATTCGGCTTCAGCATCAAGAAGGCTCTGGGTGGCGCGGTAGTGCGCAATCGGATCCGGAGGCGCTTGCGCGAAATCGTGCGCTGCCACCGGCTGGAGATACCGGCAGGATGGGACATCGTCATACACCCGAAGAGTTCGGTGGCGCACGCGGAATTTGCGGCGCTGACGGCGGATTTGTTGCGCGTGCTGAAGGGCGTGTAATGGATCCCCGTTGCAACGTGCGAACGAACGGTGCAAGCCTTGCGCGGAAACATGCAGGAGTGAGGACCGCGCTGTTTGCGTTGCGATTCTACAAAGCGTATTTGTCGATTTTGTTCGCGGGAAGTTGCCGCTATGAGCCGACCTGTTCGCGCTATGCCTACGAGGCGATTGAACGATTTGGAGTGGCGCGCGGCGTTTGGCTGGGACTGAAACGCCTGCTGCGCTGCCATCCGCTCTCGCGCAAATTTGGATATGACCCGGTTCCGGAGAAATGGGAAGAAATGCCAACGAGTGCAACTGCAGGGAAAGCTCTGAAAACTGAGGCGCACTCATGAGCGCGCCGGGACAAAAAGACAGGTTCACGCCGGAGCTGCGGATTCTGGTGGCTTCGCTGCTTTCCTTTGCAGTGATTATTCTGTGGGCCAAATTTTTCGGCCCCAAGCCGCCCGTGCAGCCGCCGCAAGCCACTCGTCCGGCTGCGACTGCTCCCGCAACGTCAGGCCAGTTGGCTTCACCGGCAGCCAATCCGCCACAAGCCACCGCCGCACCGGCAACTGTGGCCCCAGCGCCGGTAGCGAACGTCGCGGCCAAGAGCGATTCACAGGAACGAACGCTCGTCGTCGAGAACAATCTCTACCGCGTGGAAATCTCGAACCACGGCGCGGTGGTGAAGAGCTGGCAGCTCAAGGGTTACATGGATGATGCGAAGCCGCAGCGTGTGCTCGACGTTGTCCATCCTGAGGCATCGCAGCAGACCGGCGGCTGGCCTTTTTCCGTGATCCTCGATGATGTGGAGTTGCAGAACGCAGCGAACAGTGGCCTCTATCGAGTTTCATCTGATGGCACTACAGTGCATGCTCCGGCTGACGTGGAACTTGCGTGGAGCGATGGCCACCTCGAAGTCACCAAGCATTTCAAGTTTGATCACACTTATGTTGTCCGCGTAGAGACCTCCGCCAAATTCAACGGCAATCCGATTAAAGCGGGGCTTGGCTGGCTGGGCGGGTTCGGTGATTTAACGGTGACGAATCCTGTTCCCGTGGAAACTGTCACGACTTACTACAGCGAGAGCGGCAAAGTCTCGACCTACCCTTACAAGAAGCTGGACGATCTGGAGAAGTGGGGTCCGGGCCTCTGGCAGGGTGGAAAAGATTACGTTGGCATTCAGGACCGCTACTTCACGGCGGCATTTCTTCCCCCGAGCGGCGCCGCAGGGGGCCCGCTGGAAACGCGCCACTGGAAATCGTGGCGGACGGTGCGTGTGAATGGTCAAGACGCGGCGGAGCCAGTGCCCCAAGTGGCCGCGGCGACCTCCAAACAGCCGCTGGATTTGCGCGTCTACGTCGGTCCGAAAGATTACGACGACTTGAAGAAGATGAACCCGCCGCTGCACGGGCTGATCAATTTCGGTTGGCTGGAATTCATCGCCGAGCCCCTCTTTCACGGGCTGAAGTGGATTCACAAATACGTCCCCAACTGGGGATGGGCCATCGTTGTGCTCACGGTAGTCATCAACATGCTGCTTTTCCCGCTGCGCATTTCGAGCTACAAGACGACCATGAAAATGCAGCGCGTGGCGCCGGAGATCAAAGCGATCCAGGACAAATACAAGAAATACTCGATGCGTGATCCGCGCAAGGCGGAGATGAACAAGGAAGTGATGGCCATCTACAGCCGCGAAGGCATTAACCCGGTGGGCGGCTGTTTCCAGATGTTCCTGCAAATGCCTGTTTGGATCGGATTGAACACCGCGCTGCGCTACGCTATCGAAATGCGGCACGCAACTTGGCTGTGGGTATTGGATCTTTCCGCGAAAGACCCCTATTACATTCTTCCGGTGCTGATGGGTGTGTCCATGTATCTCGTTTCGAAGATGACGCCGATGACCTCGACGGACCCGCAGCAGCAGATGATGATGAAAATCATGCCAGTCACTATGGCAGGCATCTTCATGATTTCGCCCATCTCCAGCGGCCTGGCAGTGTATATTCTCACCAGCAGCGTGGTCGGAATCGGGCAGCAGTGGTACTTGAACAAGACGCATCCGGTGTCGGCCCCTGTAAAGCCCGCGCGTGGGAAGAAATCCTAGAAAGAAATTTCAGCGAGGCTGCTGCGGCCTGCAATACCTAAACACTGATGGCGCAAGAACTCATTCGCGATGGGAAGTTGGACCGGCAGGCGGCGGCCGAAGCCCTGCGCCATTTTCTGGAGAATATGGTGCGCGCCTCCGGGCTGGAGTTGAAGGTGAATGTGCGCACATTGCCGGCGGAAAGCGCAGGCTCCAGTAACGGTGCGGAAGTGCTTGCCGATCTTGACGGCAGGGACAAAGGGATTCTCCTGGAACGCGGCGCGGAAGTTTTGCAAGCGTTCGAACACCTGGCCTTCCGTGCGCTGCGGCTGGAACCTGCCTTCCATGAAAAAGTCCAAATCGATTCCGGGGGCTACCGCGCGCTGCGTTTTGAAGAATTGCGCATGACCGCGCGCGTTGCCGCCGAACGCGTGCAGACTTCTCGGCAGCCGTTCCGGCTGAATCCCATGTCTTCGCGCGAGCGCCGTATCGTGCACCTGGCGCTAAAGGATATGAATGGAATCCGCACGGAAAGCGTGGGCGTGGGCGAAGAACGCCAGGTCGTCATTCATCCCGCGGACACAAAGCCCGCCAAATAACCGGTAGGGGCACGATACATCGTGCCCATCTCCTGCACTCTCTCAGCCACCCTATCTTCTGACCCATCCTTGCGAGAGCACACTTCCGTCAAGGCTAAACCGTACTCGATACGTAAAGGACGCCGGGCGGTCGCGGCGCACTGGCGCAAAACGGATGTCGGAAATTTCCACGACCGCCACTTCGCCTTCCTTGTGGAAGCGCGTCACGGGAAACCGCGAGAACCACAAAACCTTTTGCACTTCGGGGAGGCGCTTGGCAGCTTCGATAAACGAATTCGGTGGAGCATCGGGGTAATAGTGGTGCTCGAGGGTGATTAATTCCGCGTCGCTTGCCGGCCTGTCGCTGAGGTCCATGCGCAGTTCGTAAACTCCGCGGGCCGTGCGAACAAGTCCGTCCCAGCGCCAAAGCGAAGGCGGAAGCGGCAATGCGCCGATCGATTCGACCTGCAACGGGTACAGCTCCGCAAACTTTTGAATGCGCGCGAGCGCGATGTGGTGCGCGTAGATGGCGCACGCGACGTAAATTAGCGCCGCGGCGAAGCCGGCGCGGTTCCAGGTGTCGTGCTTTATCTTCGCGCCCCAACCGAGGAGTGCGGGCAAGACGAAGATCACAGCAAAAATAATCATGGCGCTCAGAACGACGCCGTCGGAAATCGGCGCGCCGGCAATTTCACCAATTCTGGCGATGAGGAATGGAGCGGGCATGAACACCAGCCCCATCCCAATGGCACGGCGCTTTTCTTTTTCAGGGTGGGAATAGACCCAGGCGAGCAATTGCGGCACAAGGAGAATCGCGGTCAGCGTGAAATCAACAATGAAAATCAGGTCCCAGGCGGGGCGCGACCATTGCAGCGGCGACCAGATCATCGTGCCAAAGCTGGTGACAAGGTCGAGCAAAATGTGGCTCAGGATGCCCGCCGCGTAGATCGCGCTCAACGCCCCGAAAGAGGGCGCTTCCCATTTTCGCCACTTCGCAAACCCGCGCGTGATTCCCGCGAGAAGCAGCGCCCATAGAGGAAGCATCAACAAAGAATGCGTGATGCTGCGGTGCCAGGTAACGATGAGCAGTTTATCTCTGGAAAAGAAATCCCGGAGAACATCGGAGTCCGGAAAGATGCCGCCGAGCATCAGCGACCAGGTGATGATTCGTCCGCGGTTCATCGGATGCGAAGCGAACATGTCCTCGCCGCGGAAGACGGCTTTTCCGATCAGCGCCCCGGCGACGCCATGTGTGATTGTGTCCATCGCTTGAGTTTATCCGATACCCTCCGGACGCGGCACTCTAGCGGACGCTTATGAGCGGATTTGTTTTGGTGATGACTTTGCCGATGCGGCGGGCCTTGACGCGATGACTTTCGAGAACAGCGACGGCTGCGTCAGCAGATTCCGGCGAGAAAGCGATCAACAGACCACCGGAGGTTTGCGGATCGAAGAGGAGGTCGCGATATTCCTGCGGAACGCTCTCCGCAAAACCAACACAATCGCCAATGAAATCGCGGTTATTCTTCAATCCGCCCGGGAGAAATCCTTCGCGCGCGGCTTCGAGCGCCCCGGGAAGATAACCGACTGCCGAATGATCGATCTCAAGGGATACAGCATCGATTCCCCCTTCAGAATTCCCAAGCGCCATCTCGCGCGCATGGCCGAGCAATCCGAATCCTGTAACGTCCGTCACAGCATGAATTGGGGCTGCAGCTCCGGCCTTTTCCTGCACCTCTTGTAACGCTTCGGAAGCCGCGCGGTTCAATTCTGCCATCGAAGCAATTGCAGCCTGCATCGAGGCTGGTGCGGCGCGGTCTTTCTTCAGCGCCGTCGAGAGCACGCCAGTGCCAATGGCTTTGGTCAACAGCAGAACATCGCCCGCGCGCGCGCCGACATTTCGCCAAACTCGATGCGGATGAATGATGCCGGTCACCGCATAACCGAATTGAATGTCGTCGTTACGAATGGAGTGGCCCCCGATGACGCTGCATTTTGCTTCCGCCATCTTCGAAAGGCCGCCCCGAATAATTTGTTCGAGAATTTCCGGAGTACCCTTGTCGGGAAAACCCACGATCGAAAGAGCGGAAACCGGTTTGCCGCCCATCGCATAAACATCACTGAGGGAATTTGCCGCTGCAATCTGCCCGAACGTAAATGGGTCATCGACGATCGGCGTAAAGAAATCCACTGTCTGGACCATCGCCATTTCCGGGCTGAGTAGATACACCCCTGCGTCGTCGTTGGTATCGAAACCAACGAGCACGTTCGGATCAGTTGGCCGCGGCAAACGGCGCAAAACGGAATCCAGCAACCCTGGACTCAGCTTCGCCGCTCAACCCGCTGCCTTGACCATAGCCGTCAGTCTCACGGTTGGGGTCAAGCCGCACCTCGCTGTAACGCATTTTGATTATAACGATGTGCGGCGGTTCTTGCTTGCGGCT
>WNFP01000192.1_pt1 | contig 49371 bp, 46 predicted proteins | sample 5400201 | NCBI WGS metagenome assembly WNFP01 (sample SAMN13153355, study PRJNA577476) | soil metagenome | isolation source: 115 cm saprolite under Madrone tree | place: USA:California | collected 2016-06-14 | reverse complement strand
CACGTGATGTTCGAGCTGCCGCTCTTCTTCGCTTCTCAGCACGCCCGGTCGGGCTCCGCGCAAATGTTCAGCGAGTTCGTGGCGACGTTTGGGCTGCTCGCCGTCATTTGGGGGTGCGTCCGGGCCCGGCCCTCCGTGGTCCCGTTCGCGGTGGGTGCCTACATCACGGCCGCCTACTGGTTCACCGCCTCCACGTCGTTCGCCAACCCCGCCGTGACATTGGCGCGCACCGCATCGGATACGTTTGCAGGCATCCGTCCCGCCGATGCGCCCGGGTTCATCATGGCTCAGCTCACGGGAGCCGCCGCGGCCACCGGGCTCTTCCGGTGGCTCATCCCGACCCTCCCCGAATCCGCGCCGGACGTCGTGGTGCGTTCGCGGTGAGCCTCCTCGCTCCGGGAGGCCGCGGGTGGCTGCTCGCCATCTGTGTCTCGCGGGTGGGCGCCTACATGGTCTATATCGCCTACGCGGCTACGCTCCCGGTGCTCCAGCATGAGTGGTCCCTTTCGGGCACGGCGGCGGGGAGTATCGCGTCGGCCTTTCAGGTCGCCTATGCGGTCTCCCTCATGGGATGCTCTGCGCTCGCCGATCGCGTCGGGGCACGCCGCGTCTTCCTCGTGGGCACCGTGGCCTCGGCGGTCGTCTCGATCGCCTTCGCCACGTTCGCGCGCGACTACTGGTCAGGATTGGGGCTGTACACGCTGCTCGCGGTGGCCCTGGGCGGCACGTACACGACCGGTATCCTGCTCCTCGCGGAGAACATCCCGGTGGAGCGTCGTGGACGGGCCATGGGAACCTACCTCGCCGGCCATTCGCTCGGATTGGCGGTGGCGCTGATACTGGCGGGCATCGCGATCCCGCGGGGCGGCTACGTGCTCGCGTTCTGGTGGCTGGCCTGCGGACCCGTCGTGGGGGGCGTGTTTGCCTGGCTGGCCGTACGATCGACGGTCAACGCGGTGACACCGCGAGTCGGCGGGCAGCGGTTCGGTGGCGAAGTCCTGAAGAATCGGCCGGCCATGCTCGTCATCGCCGGCTACACCTTCCATTCGTGGGAGCTCCTGGGCATGTGGGCCTGGACGCCCGCGTTCCTGGCCGCGTGCTTCGTCGCGGCGGGATCCGATCTGACCCGTGGGGCCGGCCTGGGCGCATACATGACGTCGCTGCTTCACGTGACGGGCATGATCGCCGCGCTGATGGCCGGGGTCTTGGCCGACCGTTTTGGCCGTACGCCCGTGATCCTGGCCATGGCCACCATCAGCGCCGCGTGCTCGCTCGTCTTCGGCTGGTTGATCGGAACGTCGCTGGCCTTCGTGGTCGGGTTGGGTCTCCTCTACGGATTCGCCGCCCTCGGCGACTCTCCGATCTATTCCACCGCCATCACCGAGGTGGTGGCACCCGCCTATCGTGGATCGGCGCTCGCGCTACGCTCCCTCCTCGGATACGGAGCGGGGGCGGCGGCGCCCCTCCTGTTCGGGGCGATCCTCGACTGGTACGGGATCAAGAATGCCGGCGCGTGGGGATGGGCGTTCGTGAGCCTCGGTATCGCGGGGGTGGGAGCCGTCGCGTCCGCCGCGCTCCTGTACAGGACCCCGGAAGCGGTGGCGCTTCATGGGCGTCGCGCCTTGCCCCGCCCCGCCGTCTCCCCGGCCGCGCGATGACGGCCGCGGCTCTTCGGACGCGCTTGGCAACCCCGGCCGATGCGGCGGCCATCGCGGCGATCTACAACGAAGGTATTGCCGACCGCATCGCAACGTTCGAGACGGAGCCACGCACGCCGGAACAGCTCGCCACACAGCTCATCGACAAGGGGGACCGCTTCCCCACGGTGGTAGTAGAGCGGGATGGGCGGGTGGTGGCATGGGGGAGCGCGGGAGCCTACCGCAATCGCCCCGCCTATTCGGGAGTGGCCGAGCATTCGGTGTACGTGGCGCGGGCGGCCCGCCGGACGGGAGCGGGGCGGGAGGCGTTGGAGGCGCTCTGCCGCGCCTACGCCGAACGGGGCTTCTGGAAGATCGTGTCGCGCATCTTCCCGGAGAACACCGCGAGCCTCGCTCTTCACGAGCGGTGCGGCTTTCGGGTGGTCGGTGTGTACCATCGCCACGGCAAGCTGGAGGGGGAGTGGCGGGACTGCGTGATCGTGGAGCGGCTCCTCGATTCATCGCCGCCCGGAGGCTGACATGAACAGACCCCGCGTCGAGGATCCATCGCGAGCCACGGGCGATGAGGCACAGCGTCTCACGGTGTTCCGTCAGGTACGCGACAAGATTCAAGAGCGCTTGGCCGCCTGGCTCAAGAGCGAGTAGATCGGCCGAGCGAGCCCTGCTCACGCTGACGCCGGCCCGCCTGGTCACCTGCGTATGTGCGGCGCAAGTGTGCGCTCAGATCGGAGCGTACACATGGCCGGCCCTCCTGCCCGGGTTCATCGACGCGTGGCACCTCAGCAATAGCGAGGCGGGCTGGATCACCGGAGTCTTCTACGCGGCCTACACGCTGGCCGTGCCCGTCCTCGTCACCCTGACGGATCGCGTCGACGCGCGCACCGTCTATCTGTCCGGCGTCGCCCTCACGATGGCGAGCCATCTCGGCTTCGCCGTCTTCGCGGATGGCTTCTGGAGCGCCATGGTGGCTCGCGCCTTGGCGGGCGTGGGATGGGCGGGCACGTACATGACCGGCTTGAAGCTCTTGGCCGACCGGGTGGATCCCGTGTTGATGTCGCGCGCGGTCGCCGGCCATGCCGCGAGCATTGGTATCGCGGGGGCGGTCTCCTTCGCCTTCGCGGGCGCACTCAATCGATGGTGGGGCTGGCGGGGGGCATTCGCGGGAGCCGGCCTGGCCGCGCTGGTCGCCTGGCTGATCGTTTTCCTGTGGGCCCCGGCGCGAGAGAAACGCGCACATGTGGCCTCGCCCGCCGCCTTGTTCGACTTCCGCCCGGTGCTCCGGAACCGTTCCGCCATGGCGTACGCCTTGGCCTACTGCGCACACACGTGGGAGATGAACTCGCTGCGCGGCTGGGCCGTCGCGTTCCTGACCTATGTGGCCACCACGACGGGAGAGACGGGACACTGGCTCGCCCCCACCATCGTGGCCATGACCATGGGACTCGTAGGCACGGGGGCGAGCGTGGCGGGGAACGAGGCATCGATCCGGCTGGGCCGCCAACGGCTGGTGCGCCTGGCCATGGCGTCCTGCGCCGTCTGTGCCACCGGCATCGGTTTCCTCGCCACTCGATCGTACCCACTCGCCGCCGCCCTCGTCCTCGTCTACGGGCTGCTGATCTGGCTCGACTCGTCGTCTCTCACCGCCGGAGCGGCCGGCAGTGCCGATCCGCACCGTCGCGGCGCCACGCTGGCGCTTCATTCAATGGCAGGCTACGCGGGCGGGTTCGTCGGGCCCATCATGGTCGGGTGGATCCTGGATCTCGCCGGCGGCATGTCGCCCTTCGGCTGGAGCCTTGCCTTCCTTCACATCGCGGGCATCGTACTCATGGGCCGACTCGCATTCGTATACCTTGCCCCTCGCGATCTCGTCGGCGACAAGGCCGGCCGATAGCTGCCGATCATCGGGGAGCAGATGGCCGGCACTTCGTGAGCTGCCGCTCGAGGAAGCGGCGCTCGGGCGCCGAGCACGGGCGGGTCAGGGCCTCCCGGAAATAGCGCGCGGCGCGCTCCGCGTCGCCTGCTTCGAGCCAGAGACGGCCGAGCGCCGCGGGCAAGAGATAGTAACGGGCGAGGGCCGGTTCTGACTCGATGCGCTCGATGGCCGCGATGCCCGTGGCCGGACCTTCCCACATCGCGAGGGCGATGGCCCGATTCAGCTCGACCACGGGCGACGGCTTGATGGCGAGCAAATCATCGTAGAGCTGCACGATAGAGCTCCAGTCGGTCTCGGCATCGTCCGCAGCCACCGCATGGGCCGCCGCGATGGCCGCCTCCACGTGATAGGCGGTCATCTGGATGCCCGAGGCCGCGCGCTCGAGATGGCGGAGTCCCCGGCCGATCAGCTCCTGATCCCAGGCGCCGCGGTCCTGCTCGGCGAGGAGAAGAATGTCTCCCGCTTCGTCCACCCGCGCGGGCAAGCGGCTGGCCTGCAGCAGCATGAGGGCGAGCAGGGCGTGCACCACGGGCAGATCCGTGGCGGGATTGCCGCCGAGAATCTCCGCGAGCCGTATCGCCTCGCCGCAGAGCTCGGCCCGGGTCAGGTTTGGGCCGCCGTGCGCGCTGTAGCCTTCGTTGAAGAGGAGGTAGAGGACGTCGAGCACGCTGTCGAGCCGGACGCCGAGCTCGCTCTCTGACGGGATCTCGATGGCGATCGCCTGCTCACGGATCTGGCGCTTCGCCCGCACCAGGCGCTGGGCGATGGCGTTGGGCTCCGCGAGGAATGCGGCGGCAATCTCTTCGACGCTGAAGCCACCGACTGTCTTGAGTGTGAGCGCGACGCGGGCGGGCGGGGGGAGCGACGGATGGCAGCACATGAACATCATGGCCAGCTCGTCGTCTCCCAGGGCGGGCACGGGCGGCGACTCCTCGAGCGCGCCGTCGAAGCCGTCGAGCTTGCCGCGCAAGGAGGTCTCGCGCCGCAGCAGATCGAGGGCACGATTCCTCGCCACCTGGAAGAGCCATCCACGCGGCTCCGCGGGAACTCCACTGAAGGGCCACGTGGAGAGCGCGCGGACGAGCGCGTCCTGCACGGCCTCCTCGGCGAGATCGAGCCGGGCCGCTCCGAGCCAGCGCGCCAGCCGCGACACCATGTGTCCCGCGCTATGGCGGAAGAGGTGCTCGACGAGCGCGCCGACTTCGGGCGGTTCCACCCTGCTCTCAGCCTCGCGTGCCCGTGTCCTCGACCTCACGCACCTCGAGGCTACCGGGGCTGTCGAGATGCGGATGGCTCTCGAGAAGCTTGAGCATCTCGTCGTAGCTCCCGGCCTCGATGAGCCAGAAGCCGCCGACTATCTCCTTGGTCTCGGCATAGGGGCCGTCGGTGATGGCCATCTTCCCACCGTGGCCGCGGAGCACGCGCCCTTCGCCGACGCGCAGCTTCTCGCCGTGCACGACCCGGCCGGCTTTGCGGATCTCCTCGGCCCAGTTCATGTACTTCTGGATGACCTTCTGCATTTCTTGTGGGCTGAGCGTGCTTGGCATGCCCGAGCCCCGAACGACGACCAGATATTTCTTCATGGTAGGCCTCCTTTTTGTTCGTCTGAAGACAAGACGAACGGGAGCGCGGGAAATCGACAGACTGGCCGTCGACAATCACGCCCCCCTCACCCTACCCTCTCCCCCTCCGGGGGCGAGGGATCATTGGTGGCTAGGCGAGGTGGGGCCAGACGACCATGCCGGTGCCCGAGCGCCAGGCGAGAGCGGGCATGTAGGCGAGCACCTCGGCCGGGCCCTTCGTGAAGGCGAGGGCGAGAACCCACGCGATCAGCTCGGCGGTGCCCCCGGAGCCCGCCTCCTCCATGCGCTCGAGCGTGCACTCGCGCAGGAGTGCCTGGTGGTCACCCTTCTTCAGAAGGTCGAGGAACCAGAGGTCGAACTCCTCGTCCACCCAGAAATAGCGCGGGCCGCCCGGCTCGTGCGAGAGCCCGCCTGTGGCGAGGATGGCGATGCGCTCGGGGCCGGGATAGGCCTTGAGCATTTCGCGGAGCGCAGTGCCCACCTGATAGGCGCGCTCGGGGGTGGGGATGGGCGGCACCGTGCAGTTCATGGTCACGGGCACGAGAGGGATCGAGCCCGAGGGATTCAGGTAGTGCATGGGCACCGACACGCCGTCGTCGAACTGCATCTGGCGCAGATAAGAGAAGGCGAGCCGGCGTCGGGCACCTTCGTTGACGATGTAACGTGCGAGCGCCGGGTGGCCTGGGATCCGGTATTCCTTCAAGCCCAGCCACTCGTCGTACCACTCGGCGGGGCCGACGTGCTCGTCCGCGATGCCCACCGTGTACTCCGGGGTGTTGTTGATCGGCCAGTTCAGCAGGTGATCGTTACTGAATACCACCACGAGGTCGGGGCGGGCCCGGGCGAGGCGCTCGCGCATCTCGCCCATGGCTCGCAGGGCCTGCTCCTGGTAGTCCTTGGGCGCGCGGTCGAACCATCCCGTCAATCCCGGCGAGTGCGTCATGGCCATGGCAGCGACGATCTCCGCCATGACTCAGCCCCTCCGCTTCTCGAGCTCTTCCTGAAGGCGCAGCGACTTGGCCGCCTCGTCAGGGTAGGCGCGCTTGTAGGCCTCGAGGGCGGGATGATTGTTCGTGTTGGCGGCGGCGCCGTAGAAGAGCCGCAGGATCTGCGGCACGTAGTACTGGTGCACACCGATATCGTGCAGCCGGCGCACATCCTTGTCGCGCAGCGCCTCGTACTCCTCGCGGCTCAGGCCGAACTCGCGGGCGATTCCTTCCAGGTCCGTGAGCCAGCGCGCGCGCAACTTCGCGTCCCGCCGCACATGGAACATCATCTCGTTCGTCGGCAGCGTCTTGTCGCAGCGGTCCACGTTACCCATCGTGACTCCCCTTCAAAACCTTCGGATTGACCTTGAGGAACATGATCACGCAGCGCTCGGGGGCCGAGGTTCCGGACATCGTGGAGCACCGCATTGGGGAACTTGACGATGGAGCCCGCCCGCACCACCACCTCGTGGCCGTCGATATTCATATTGGCCGTGCCCTCGAGCACGTAGATCGCCTCTTCCTCTTTGGGATGCTGGTGCATCACCGTGGACTGCCCCGGCTCGTAGCAGGCGATCTCCGACCAGAGCTGGTCGGACTTGAACAGCATCTTGCGCACCCGCTTGTCGGGGGCGAAATCCTTGAGCGCGTGGAGATCGAAGAGCTGCGCCACGCCCTGCACCGTCACGACAGCCGTGTCGTCCATGCTTTCTCTCCTCCTAGGTCTTCACCGACCCCGCCGTGAGCCCCGCAACGTAATAGTCCACGAAGAAGGAATAGATGATGGCCACCGGCACCGATCCCAGGAGGGCGGCGGCCATGAGCTGGCCCCAGTAGAAGACGTCGCCGCGGATCAGCTCGGTGATGGCCCCCACCGGCACCGTCCGCACCTCGCTCTTGGTGAGGAAGATCAGGGCGTAGAGGAATTCGTTCTGGGCGAGCGTGAACGCGAAGATGCCCGCCGAGAGCAGGCCGGGGGTGCACAGGGGCAGGACGATCCGCGTCATGGCCTGGAGGCGGCTCGCCCCGTCGATGCGCGCCGCCTCCTCGAGCTCGCGCGGGACACTCTTGAAGTAGCCCATGAGCAGCCATGCGGAGAACGGGATCAGGAGCGTGGGGTACGTGAGCATCACCGCCGTGAGGGTGTTCCCCAGGCCGAGCCGGTTGATGATGTCCGCCATCGGGATGAAGAGCAGCGGCTGCGGCACCAGGTACGTCGCGGCCACCCCGATGGCGACCACGGCGGCTCCGGGAAACTTCATGCGGGCCATCGGGTAGGCCATCATCGTCCCGAGCACGAGCGACACGGCCGTCGTGATGATGGCCACCAGCATGATGTTGTAGGTCCAGGTAAGGAAGTTCGTCTCCGTGAGCAGGTCCACGTAGTGCTTGAGGGTGGGCTGGTGCACGATCAGCGGCATGATCTTCTGGCTGTACAGCTCGCGGTTCGGCTTGATGGACGTGATGAGCATCCAGTAGAAGGGGAACAGCATCAGGACCAGACACACGGCCAGCGGCAGATAGAGCCGGAACAGGCGTGTCCCAAACTGGCGCCCGCCGACCATCACTCGCGCCTCAGGTAGAACGTGAGCCCGATGATCAGCAGGATGAGCGCGGGCAACATGGTGAGGGCGGCCGCCGCGCCCATGCCGAGCTGACCGGCCGACATGCCGAGATCGAACGCGTAGGTAACGAAGACTTGCGTGGCGTTCGCCGGCCCGCCGTGGGTGAGCGCGTAGACGATCTGGAAGTCCGCGAAGGTGAAGATGATCGAGAACATGGTCACGATGATGAGGATGGGCTTGATGATCGGCATGGTCACGTGCCAGAAGCGCTGGTTCACGGTGGCGCCGTCGATGGCCGCGGCCTCGTAAAGATCGGGCGAGATGGTCTGGAGTCCGGCGAGGAGGGTGATGCCGTAGAAGGGAATGCCGCGCCACGTGTTCACGATGATGATGGCCACCATGGCCAGGGTGGCGTTGCCCAGCCACGAGAAGCCCTTGCTGATGGCGCCGGTGTGCACGAGGGTCCAGTTGATCACGCTGAAGGTGGGGTCGAAGATCCACATCCACGCGATGGTGCTCAGAATGGTCGGCACGATGAAGGGCAGGAGCAGGAAGGCGCGCGCGAGGTTGCGCCCCCGGAAGGTCTGGTTCATCACCAAGGCCATGGCCAGTCCGCCCAAGAGCTTGAGGACGGTGGTCACGATCGTGTAGAGAAACGTGTTGCGGGACACCTGCCAGAACACACCGTCGTGGAAGAGGGTCACGAAGTTCGCCAGCCCGACGAAGAGGCCGGCCTTGGCGACCTGCCGCTCCTGCAGGCTCAGGTAGATGCCGTAGAAGAACGGATAGGCGACGAACGCGATCAGGAAGAGCACCCCGGGCGCCAGCATGATCCAGCTGAACGCACCTTCACGCTCGAGGATGCGACGCGGCGATGCTCGCCGGCCGACCACCGGGGCCGCGCGGGCGATCGTGGCCGGCCCTACGGCCATGGCTACTTCGCTTTGTAAATCTGCTTCAGCTGGCCGACCGCGGTGGCGATGACATCCTTGGTCGAGTCACCACGGCACGCCTTGGCGAACATGTCGACGACGACGTACTTGGCCACGCTCTCCGACATCGCGTGGCTGGCCGGCCCCGGCCAGCCGGGCAGCCGCGACGTCTTGAGCGACTCCTTGTACGGGATGTAGCGCGGCTCGGGATTCCACATGGGGTGGTTGTCGTAGGCGTGGAGGAACGGCGCGTAGTACGCGTCGCCGGCCACGAGCCACGCGGAGAGCTGCTTGTCGTCGTAGAGCCAGCGGACGAACGCCTTGGCCGCGGCCTGATCCTGGGCGTGCGTCAGGATGGCGTGCGACTGCGGGTTCAACATATGGTAGCGCCCCCTGGGACCGTTCGGGTTCAGGGCGTGGTCGGTCACCTTGGCGATCTCGGGAAAGTCCCGCTTGCCGACCACGAGAATCGACGAGGCGTTGTTCGTGCAGGAGATCTGCTCGCCGAAGAAGGCCTTGTTGTTGTTGACGTCGGTCCAGCCCAGCACGTCCTCGAACATCGTCTCCTTGTAGAAGCGCCGGCAGAAATCTACCGCGGCCGCCGTCTCGCTGGAGTCGAGGAGGACCGTCTTGCCGTCCTTGTCCACCTCGCGTCCGCCGTAGGACCACAAGAGCGGGTAGAGCCAGCCGTGGTTGTCTCCAAAGCCGTGACCGAGCTCGAAGCCGAACGGATGCCCGGCCTTCTTGAGCAGGCGGCCGGCCGCGAGCAGGTCCTCCCAGTTGTCGGGGAACTTGGTGACGCCGGCCTCCTTGAACCAATCGGTGCGGTACACCTCGAGCTGTCCGATGTTCCCCCAGGGCAGCGCCTTCCACTTGTTGTTGATCACCACCGCGTCGGTGACCGTCTCGTACCAGCCGCCGAGCTTCTTGCCGGTGTCGGTGGCGATGTCGGTGACGTCGACGAGGCTCGGGTCGAAGAGCCAGGGCCAGTTGAGACCGGTGGCGGTAATCTCGGGGCCCGACTTGGTCTCGACGATCGTGGTCAACCGGGTGAGCATGCTGCCCACACTCACCGGCTCGTAGTTGATCTTGATACCCGTCTGCTTTTCGTAGGCCGGGGCGAGCTGCTTGACGAAGAAATCGTCGAACTGCTTGATGAACGAGCTCTCGTGGACCACCGACATCGACTTCGGGGCCGCGCCGGCCGGCCGCGGCGCCAAGACGGCGCCCGTCGCGCCAACGATGCTGACGGTGAGGAACTCCCGACGTGTGCTCATATTGGGATGCCTCCGCATCGAGGGTTTAACGCCGGTATGGAATGGCGGGATAGTAGGTGAGCCGGCAGAGACCTGTCAAGCGAGGCACGGCTAGACAACGACGCCGGACACACCCTCGTGCAGCGTCGGCTTGAGAGGGCCGAACTGGCCCTCGGTTGGCTCCGCTCAGCAGAACCAGGCTTCGGTGAGCCGCGGCGGTCGCCGCCGGTCGGGCGCGAGCGCGGGTACCGGTGCCTCCGAACGACCCGCCGTCACCCAGGCCAGTGCCTTCAGGCGGTAGAAGGTCGCGGCGGGATCCGCACGGCCCGCCGTCTCGACGAGCCGGCTCGCCTCTCGTTGCAGCATGTCCATGCGCGGGTCGGGATGCGTCCAGCGATGGATGAAGGCGGCCTGATCGAGCGCGCCCAGGTACGGCGTGATCGCCGCGCGCGTGAGAAGGGACGAGCCGGGCGGCACCAGAAGCCGCAGCGTGAACTGCACCGGGTCCACGTGATCGATCAGACCTTCCTCCTCCACGAACTCGAACATCTCGAGATAGTCCTCGATGGTCGTCCACGGCGTGAAGGCGACCCACGTGGGACGGAAGGCTATCCGGGCCTCCCGCACGATCCGGAGCGCGCGCGCCACATCGGCGCGCGTATGGCCCTTCTCGAGATTGCCGAGCACGGTCTCGCTCAGCGACTCCACGGCCGAGACCATGAAAGCGCAGCCGAGCTGTCGAAGCTCGGGAAAGACTTCCGCGCGCTCCAGGATGTGCTCGACCTTCGCCGTGAAGTCGAACGTCAGCGACGGAAGCTCGGCGTGCATGGCACGCACGATGGCCAGCGAGTGCCCGGGGCCGTTCAGGAAATCCGGATCGCCGAAGGTGATATGGGTCGCCCCCTCACGCGCGAGCCGCCGGATATCGTCGAGGACGATGTCCCGCGGGACGACGAAGAAGCGGCCGCCGTAGACGGGCGGGATCGGGCAATGCAGGCACAGGTGCAGGCAGCCGCGGCTCGCTTCCACGTAGCCGACCAGCTCCGTGCTCCCGCCCTTGTCCAGATGCGCGTACTTCTTGAGGCCGGGCAGGGCCCCGCGGCTGGGCACGGCAAAGGGCAGTCGCTGCAACACCGGGGCGGCCGCCTGCCCGCGCTGCTGTACTCCCTCGAGGGGGTCCGAGCGCCCCCCTTCCAGCGAGTCCACCAAAGCCACCAGCGCCGACTCGTACTCGCCGCCGATCACCGAATCGCCGCAGTGCTCGAGCAGGTAATCGGCGTTCAGCGAGGCGTAGAGGCCGTAGAAGCAGATGTGGCAGCTTGGGTTCACGCGGCGGATCTGCTCCGCCACGCGGACCCCCAACCGAAGCGCGGTGTGCATGGGCACGGAGATGGCCACGAAGCGGCCGCGCGCGAACGTTCCCGATTCGAACGGCTCGACGGAGATGTCGACCGCCTCCGCGGCGTGGCCGGCGCGCTCGAGGAAGGCGAGCGGCGAGGCGAGGGCCAACGGCTGGTGGCCGAGCTCATAGCAGGAGACGAGCAGGATGCCCGTCACCGCGTCAGCCTTTGGGGGCGGCGGCGATGATGAAGAGCCGGCGGAACGGAAAGAGCGTGCGCCCGTCGGCGCGTCGCGGATAGGCACGCGCCACCAGCGCGGCGTAGGCGGCCTCGAAACCGCTGCGCTCCGGCTCGGCGAGCGCGTCGAGCAGCGGCTTGAGCCACGTGCCCTTGGTCCATTCCTTGACCGGATTCTCGCCCTCGAGCACCTGGAGATACTCGGTCTCCCAGATGTCGAGCCCCGCGGCCCGCGGGGCGAGCAGATCGTAGTAGATCGCCGGATCGCCCGTGGGCGAAGGGCGAAGCAGCGGCTCGAGCTTGGCGCGCCACGGGCCGCTCCGGGCCGCTTCGGCCATGGACGTGTGGGACGGCGCGGAGAAGTTCCGCGGCATCTGGACGGCGAGCACTCCGCCGGGCGCCAGCGAGGAGAAAAGCGCGGGGAACATCTTGTCGTGGCCTTCGAGCCAATGGAGGGCCGCGTTCGAGTAGATGATGTCGGCCGGCCGCTCCGGCCCCCACGTCCCGAGGTCTGCCAGCTGCCACGCGATCTCCGGAGCCGCGGCCGCCGCCTTCTCCAGCATCTCCTTCGACGCGTCCACGCCCGTGATCCGCGCCCCCGGCCACCGCAACTTGAGAAGCCGCGTCACGTTGCCCGCGCCGGCACCCAGATCCACCACCTCGACCGGCTCGGCCACGTCGATCCGATTCAGCAGATCAATCGCGGGACGCAGTCTATGGTCCGCGAACTTGAGATATTGCCCAGGGTCCCAAGCCATGGGGTCCAAGCATACCGCGGTCTTCGGATCGTCTAGGGTTGGAATCCGACGGGCCGACTTTCACCCACCTCCGGAGCCATGAGCTCCCGGATCGCGTCAAACACGATCCTGAACTGACTCTCGTACTTCTTCTCCAACTCCTCAAGTTTGCGGGCAAGCTCTGCGCGGCAACCCCCTGTTCGGTGAATGTATACGGGAGATAGGAAACCTGGTGATGCCTTAGAGCTGCTTTCGCCCGTCGCGAAAACGCCCGATTGGATGTCCCCCTACTCTTGAGGTCACAAATTGTGACCTCAAATGAGCGGCCTAGATCTCATGCGCAACGCGACCCCTGGTACACATCACTCGAAGAGAGGGTTCTCGCTACCTGCCGCCTTGACCCATGCGGCCATCATGCGGGGTTTGGAAGCCACTGTCCTGACGATGTGAAGATGCCTCCCGGTTTTGGCAGCGAGTGACGATTTTGGGGCCGGAGCTCGCTCGCGCCGACCGATAAACGCTTGATTCACTTGGTTTCAAATCTGGTCCACCATTTGCTTGGGAAGATCCTGTGGCAGAGATGCTAGGCGAGCCCCTGCGCGTCCTCGTGGTCGAAGACGATTCCGCCATCGCGCAGATGATGGCCAGCATCCTGACCGACGAAGGGCACAAGGTCGACATCGCCGACAATGGCCGGCTGGCCCTCGAGAAGATCGAGACTCAGGAGTATGACCTCATTCTCAGCGATCTCCGCATGCCTGAGCTCGACGGAGTCGGCCTTTACCGGGAGCTGAAGCGGCGGCACTCTCATCTGCTGCGGCGCATGATCGTCATCACCGGCACCAGCGCGCATCCCGAATACGAGAGCTTCCTCACCGAGACTCGCGTACCTTTTCTGGAGAAACCCTTCGGCCTGGCCGCGTTGCACGAGCTCGTGCGCAAGGTCCTGTCGGCGGTCTGATCGGACCGTCAGGCAGAAAGCGGCTTCGCGCGCACGCGCCACTCGAAGCACGGGTCGCCCTGGTCGAGGCGGCCGCGCAACTCGAGCAGCAGGTGGCGGTTGTGTACGGAGAGCGCACCCTGCCAGAGCGCGTTCCATGAATCGAAGATGGCCGCGTTCGGCGACGCGACGCCATGCATGAGCCGCCACGTGTGCTGGCGCACCACAACTTCATCGCCTTCGCGCGCCCACTCGATGCGATCGTCCTGCGCCTGACCCATGCGGACGAGATATTCGGCGAAGTCCTCGGGCCGCTGCCCTTGATACCGAGCAGCCCCGCCGTCTCGAAGTAGTACTGCATGCCGATGAGGGTGCCCGTGACGCCACCCAGGTGCCGCGCCTCCGCCTCGCCGAACGTCTCCGTGAGCACGGGCAAGATGGTCCGCACGTAGTCCATGGCGTAGTTGCGCACGATTTTCCGGAACCGCTCGGCCGGCCAGTCCGCGCCTTCCAGGCGGGGTGCGCGTTCGGGATCGAAGTCGGGCCCGTCTTCGCCGGGAGCGAAGCGCAGGCGCTCATCGGGGGCGAGGTCACGATCGTATTCGAGGTAGTAGCCCTCGAGCCCGGGCTGGCCGTCGGTGGTCTGCTTGGTGCAGACGAAGCCCAGGCGCGCATTGCCGAGCGAGACGCCGTTGTGCGCGTGCCAGCCGCGGAGCATGGCGCGCGAGACCTCGCCGGGCACGCCGCAGATGGCGGCGCCCTCGTAGATCCAGCGCGGCGGCACATAGCGCACCCACGCCTTTGACGTCCGACTCGTACACGTACTCCACGCGCACGCCGCCCAGATGATTCGAGAGGTAGTGATACTGTGCGCACGCTACGGCATGCGGCAGCTTCGAGAGCCCGAGCTTGGCGAGGCCGGGCAGAAACTTGTCCAGATGCTGGCGCCGGAAGGTACGGAAGACGAGCTCGGCCGCCTCGGCGCCGCTCCGCCGGCTCACCGTGGTCAGGATCAGGCCGGTGAGATAGGCGTGATAGATGATCTCGACAGCCCGGTATCCTCGCGAGATCACCTCGTGCATGGCGACATCTTACGCCGGGAGTCCTGCGGCATGTCGTCCCGCGAATTCAAGCTTTCTGGCCATCGGCGGTCGCGCTATGCTGTCCCGCTTCCATCTCGATCGGGAGGTCGGCATGATAACGTTGCGCCTCGCCTGCCTGGGCATTTTGATCCTGGCCATGCTCGTCCTCCCGACCGCCCTGGGGGCGCAGCCGCAGGGGAAGGTGGTGCGGATCGGTCTGCTGGACTTCGGGGCCTCCAATCCCTCGAGCGATGCCCGGTGGAAGGCGCTGCGCGAGCGGCTACGGGAGCTCGGGTACGTGGAGGGACAAAACGTCGTCTTCGAGTCCCGGTGGGGAAACGCGCAGGTGGATCGACTGCCGGGCTTGGCCACCGAACTGGTCAACCTCAAGGTTGACATCGTGGTCACCGCCACCGGCGAGGCCGCCCTCGCCGCCAAGCGGGCCACCAGCTCCATTCCCATCGTCATTGCGACGACCCCCGACCCCGTTCGGTTGGGACTCGTGGCGAGCCTGGCCCGCCCGGGCGGAAACGTCACCGGGGTGATCTCGCTGAGCAGCGACCTGACCGGGAAGCGCCTCGAGCTTCTCAAGCAGCTGCTCCCACGGGCCGCTCGAGTCGCCGTCCTGAATGATCCAGACAACCGATCCTCCGAGTTCATCATGCGCGACGCGGAGAGCGTGGCGAAGTCCCTTGGGGTAGTGGTGCAGGGCGTCGACGCGAGAGGCCAGGCGGAATTCGATGCCGCCTTCTCGGCCATGAAGCGCGCGCGCGCCGACGCCGTCATCCTCGCCGTGAACACGCCCTTCATCGCCCACCGTCGGCGTCTCGCGGAGCTCGCCGTCTCGCACCGGCTGCCGATGATGGCCGCGGCACGGGAGTACGCCGAGGCGGGGGCTCTTCTCAGCTATGGCACCGACTACCCCGATCGATTCCGTCGTGCCGCCACATACGTAGACAAGATCCTCAAAGGCGCCAAGCCCGGCGATTTGCCTATCGAGCAGCCCACCACGTTCGAGCTGGTGATCAATCTCAAGACCGCCAGGGCCCTCGGACTGACTATTCCGCAATCGGTACTCGGCCGAGCGGATCAAGTGATTCAGTAATCGGGTGAGCCGCGGCCGAGCGCTGGCGCGAGTTGGCCGGGGCGTATACACTCCCACTGTGACCCCGCCCCAGGACCTGATCGGTGCCTCGCCTCGGCGCAAGGAAGATCGGCGTCTCATCACTGGTACCGGACGTTACGTGGATGATCTCAAGCGCCCGGGCATGCTCCACATGGCCGTGGTGCGCAGCCGCCATGCCCACGCCGGCATCATCAAGATAGCCGCGGAAGCGGCCAAGGGCCTGCCCGGCGTGGCCGCGGTGTTGACGGCTCCCGATCTGCCCGAGATCAAGCGCTCCATGCCCGCCGCCTATGGCGGCAGCTTCAAGGGCCGCGCCTTCCAGGTGCCCGTGCTCGCCCATGAGCGGGTGCGCTATGTGGGCGAGGGCGTGGCCATCGTGCTCGCCGAGAGCGCCTACGCCGCCGCGGATGGGGCGCAGGCCGTCGAGATCGAGTACGAGCCCCTGCCCGTCGCCTCCGATACCGAAGCCGCGGTCACCGCGCAACCGCCCGTTCACGAATGGCCGGACAACACCACGCTCCCCGTGGGTGCGCACTACGGCGACGTGGAGAAGGCGTGGGGCCAGTGCGACGTGGTGGTGAGCGAGCGCATCCGGCACCCGCGCATCGCCGGCGCCGCCCTGGAGACACGCGGCGCCCTCGCCTATCACGACGCGGAGACGGGCACGCTCACCATCTGGTCCTCCACGCAGAATCCGTATTCCCTCCGCGACTCGCTGGCCACCGTGCTCGAGATGCCCGCGGAGCAGATTCGCGTGATGGTGCCCGACGTAGGCGGCGGCTTCGGCCCCAAGGGCTCCATCTATCCCGAGGAGATGCTGGTGGCGGCGGCCGCGCTCAAGACGGGCTCGCCGGTGAAGTGGATCTCGGGACGAGGCGAGGACTTGATGACGAGCGGCCACGACCGCGATCAGGTGCACGAGGCGAGAGTGGGCTTCAAAAGCGACGGGACTATCCTGGCGGTGGACGATTCGTTTCTTGCCGACGTGGGCGCCTACCCGATCGAAGGCGAAGGTCTCACCCTCAACACCGTGAACCATTTCTGCGCGCCCTATCGCGTCGCCAACTTCCGCAGCGCGGGCAAGAGCGTGGTGACCAACAAGACGCTCAACGGCGCCTATCGCGGCGCGGGGCGGCCCGAGGCCAACTTCGTCATGGAGCGGCTCATGGACATCGGCGCCCGCCGGCTCCGGCTGGACCCGGCGGAGGTGCGCCGTCGCAACCTGGTGCAGCCGAGGGAGATGCCCTACAAGCCCGGCCTCATCTACAAGGACGGCACGCCCATCGCCTACGACCCTGCGGACTTCCCCGCGTCGTTCGACCGCGCGCTGGCCATCCTCGGCTACGACGAATGGCGCGGACGTCAGAAGGATCAGAAGCACGGCCGGCGCCGCATCGGCATCGGCGTGTCCTGTTATGCGCAGGGCTCCGGCCTCGGCCCGTATGAAGGCGCCACGGTCCGAGTGGATCCGAGCGGCAAGGTCTACGTCTTCATCGGCGTGACGGCGCAGGGCCAGGGCCACGCGACCACGCTGGCGCAGATCGCCGCGGCCGAGCTGGGGGCCAACTTCGACGACGTGATCGTGCAGGCGGGCGACACGACGCAGTTCCCCTTCGGCATGGGCACGGGAGGCAGCCGCGTCATGGCCAACTCCGGGCCCGCGGTGGCCCAGACGGCGCGCGAGGTGAAGCAGAAGGCGCAGGCGGTGGCCGCCGAGCTGCTCGAAGCCGCGCCGGAGGACATTCGCATCGAGCGCGGTGCGGCTTTCGTGGTAGGCGTGCCGAGCAAGAGTGTCACCCTCGCGCGACTCTCGTTGGCCGCCGTCAAGTCTAAGGCGCTCAAGCCGCTCGGCGAGCCGGGGCTCAACGCCTGCACCTATTTCTATCCCGCCACGGTCACGTGGGCCTTCGGCACCCAGGCCGCGGTGGTGGACGTGGACATCGAATCCTGCCATGCGCGCCTGCTCGCCTATGCCGTGGCGCACGACCCGGGACGCGCCATCAACCCGGCCATCGTCGAGGGGCAGCTTCAGGGCGGCGCGGTGCAAGGGCTCGCGGCCGGCCTCATGGAAGAGCTGGTCTACGACGAGGCGGGGCAGCTCCTGACGGGCACCTTCATGGACTACGCCATCCCCAAGTGCGACGACGTGCCGTCCATGCCCGTGGCGCTCACCGAGCACCGGTCGGTCATCAATCCGCTCGGCGTCAAGGGCCGTGGGGAGAGCGGCGCCATCCCGGGGGCGGCGGCCATCGTCAACGCCCTCGAAGACGCGCTGGCCGAGTTCAACGTGGTACTGCGCGAGGGCCCCGCCACGCCCGCCCGCATCTGGCAGGCCCTCCAGGACGCCCGCCAAATCCCCTCGCCCCCGAAGGGGGAGCGGGCAGCCCCAATCCCCTCGCCCCCAGAGGGGGAGCGGGCAGCCCCAATCCCCTCGCCCCCAGAGGGGGAGCGGGCAGCCTCAATCCCCTCGCCCCCGAAGGGGGAGAGGGCAGGGTGAGGGGGCGGACGAACCGTCCCGTGAAAGACAAAAAGCCTTCGCCATCCACCATCGTCCTCCTCGTCCGCCACGGCCTCACCCCCACCACCGGCGTGAAGCTGCCCGGCCGCGCTCGCGGTCTTCACCTTTCCGACGAAGGCCGACGCCAGGCCGAGACCGCGGCCGCCCGCATCGCCAAGCTCGAAAAAGTGGTGGCCATCTACTCCTCGCCTCTCGAGCGCGCGCGCGAGACCGCCGGCATCATCGCCAAGGCGCGAAACATGGCGGTGCGCATCGAGCGCGGTCTGCTCGAAGTGGACATCGGCAGGTGGACGGGCCTCGCCCTCAAGGACGCCGCCGCGAAACCCGAATGGAAGGCCGTGCAGCAGCATCCGAGCGGCTTCCGCTTTCCGGGCGGCGAGTCCTTCACCGAGATGCAGGCACGCGTCACCGGGGCCATCGCGCGCATGGTGGCCCGTCACACCGGCAAGATCATCGTGGCCGTCTCGCACGCCGATCCGATCAAGGCCGCGGTGGCGCACGCCATCGGCACGCCCCTCGATCTCTTCCAGCGCATCGGTATCGGCACCGCGTCGATCAGCGTGCTCGCCTATAGCCTGTCGAGCAGCGCCGCCCTGACCGTCAATTCCATGGACGGCGACCTCGCCCGCGTGGGGATCAAGTGAGCCAGTCGTTCGACTTCGAGCAACCGGACTTCTTCACCACCGGCGCCATCGGCAAGCCGGGCGAGCGCGTCTTCTACCTGCAGGCGCGCGAGAAGGGCTCGCTCATCACCCTCAAGTGCGAAAAGGGACAGGTGAAGTCGCTCGGCGACTATCTCGCCGGGCTCATCACCAAGCTCGGGGCCCCCAAGGGCACGGTGCCCACCGACATGGACCTGCTCGTCTTTGCCGAACCCGCGTGGATCGTGTCCACCCTGGGCGTGGGCTACGACGACGACCACGACCGTATCATCGTGGAAGCGCACGAGCTGTTCGAGGAAGAGGAGGAGGGCCAGCGCGCGGGCGAGGAGCCCGCCTCCGCGCGCGTGCGCATCACGCGCGAGCAGGCGCAGGCCTTCGTCACCCGCGCCACGGAGCTGATTAAGGCGGGACGGCCCAACTGCCCCGTATGCAGCGAGCCCATGGACGCGGGCGGGCACGTCTGCCGCCGCAGCAATGGCCATATCGTCCACTGAAGCGCTGGAGCTGCTGAGAGGCGGCGCCGTCACCGTCAAAGGGCGCATGCCGTGGGCGAGCAACGTGACGCTGCTCGCCGAAGTGGCGCGTGACGGCACCTGCGTGCGGGCCATCTACAAGCCCGGCCGCGGCGAGCGCCCCCTGTGGGACTTCCCGCCCTGCCTCTACAAGCGCGAGGAAGCCGCCTATCTCTTCTCCGAGGCCCTCGCGTGGGGCCTCGTGCCGCCCACCATCGTGCGCGAGGGCCCCCTCGGCGAGGGCTCGTTCCAGCTCTTCGTGGAGGCCGAGTTCGAGCAGCACTGGTTCACCATGCGCGAGGATCCTCGCCACCGCGAGCGCCTGCAAAAGATCTGCGTCTTCGACTTCGTGGCCAACAACGCCGATCGGAAGAGCGGCCACTGCCTCCTCGGGCCGGACAACCTGATCTACGCCATCGACAACGGTCTCTGCTTCCACACGGACCTGAAGCTGCGCACGGTGATCTGGGACTACGCGGGCGAGGCGATTCCCAAAGGCGTGGTGGAGGACCTGAAGACCTTCGTGAAGGAAGGCCTACACCCTCCCCTCGCCGAGATTCTCGCCCCCGATGAGCAGCAGGCGCTCCTCGTTCGGGCCCAGGCCCTCGCCGACTACGCCCGCTTCCCCGAAGATCAAAGCGGCCACCGCTACCCTTGGCCGCTGGTGTAGTCCGCCCCGTTCTCCGGCCTGGGACCACTCGCTAGGTACGGGCGTAGAAGTGTAGCGCAGCCCGCACCTGTGGAGTTCTCCTTGCCGATGGCGCCTATCCTCGCTACGCTCCGGATTCGGATCGTCTCACTCCAAGGAGGAGCCAATGACGCGGTACCTGTTCCGCAACGTGAAGCTGCTGGATCCCGGGCAGGACGAGCTGCTGGGCGGCCACGAAGTCCTCGTCGAGGGCGAGGTGATCCGCGAGGTGTCGGACCGGGCCATCCAGGCCGGCGGGGCCACGGTCATCGACGGCGGAGGCCGGACCCTCATGCCGGGGCTGATCGATTGCCACGTGCACGTGTGCCTGAGCGAGCTCAATATCCGGAACCTCGAGCACGTGCCGTTGACGCTCATGACGGCGCGGGCGGCGGAGCTGATGCGCGGCATGATCGATCGCGGATTCACCACGGTGCGCGATACCGGCGGCGCCGACTGGGGGATCAAGACCGCGGTGGAACGCGGCCTCCTCGCGGGGCCGCGGCTCTTCATCTCGGGGCGCGCCATCGGGCCCACGGGCGGTCACAGCGACTCGCGGCGGCGCACCGATGGCGGAGCGCCCTGCGGCTGCTGCAATGCCATGGTATTCACCATGTCGCTCGCCGATGGCCCCGACGAGGTGCGTCGAAGCGCGCGCGAGCAGATGCGCCAGGGCGCCGATCAGGTGAAGATCATGATGTCGGGCGGCGTCGCCTCACCCTACGATCCGCTCGACAGCCTGCAGTACAGTCCCGCCGAGGTCGCCGCGGTGGTCGAGGAAGCGCAGGCCTTCGGCCGCTACGTCTGCGCCCATGCCTACACGCCCGAAGCCATCACGCGGGCCATGCAGGGCGGAGTGCGCACCATCGAGCACGGCAATCTCATCGACGAGCCGGCCGCCCGGCTCATGGCCGAGAAGGGTGCCTTCCTCGTCGCCAACCTCGTGACCTACCACGCCATGAAGGAGCGGGCGGCTCAGTTCGGCATGTCGGCCGACATGCTGGCCAAGAACGACGTGGTGCTCGAGGCAGGCTACCGTTCGCTCGAGATCTGCGAGCGGGCGGGCGTGCCCGTGGCCTACGGCAGCGATCTTCTCGGCCCGCTGCAGGAGGAGCAAAGCCGCGAGTTCCTCATCCGGGGCGAGGTGATGAAGCCCATCGAGGTCATCCGGTCCGCCACCACGGTGGCCGCCCGCGTGCTTCGCCGCGAGGGGACGCTGGGCGTGATCGCGCCCGGGGCATTGGCCGATCTCCTCGTGGTGGACGGCAATCCCCTCCTTGACCTGGGTCTCTTCCAGAAGCAGGGGGCGCACCTCACCGTCATCATGAAGGGCGGAGCGTTTCACAAGAACCTTCTGTCCTGAGGGAAAAGCTTCGCGTCGACGGGCGCGCCTGAGAGGATGGGCCCGTGCGGCTCTTCGATCAGAAGTTCGGCGCCGACTTCCTGAGCGGGGTGCCGACCCGGCCAGGCGTCTATCATCTGTACGACGGGGCCGGAGCGCTGCTCTACGTGGGCAAGGCCGCCAATCTGCGGCGCCGCCTCGGCCAGTATCGGACGGGGGGCCGGAGGAAGCGGGAGCGCAAGCGCCGGGCCCTGGTGAAGGCCACCACGCGCATCACGTGGGAAGTCTGCGAATCCGCCCTCACCGCCGCCCTCACCGAGATCCGCCTCATCCAGACGCTGCGGCCGCCGCGGAACGTGACGAGCGCGTTCCCGTTTCTCTATCCCTTCGTAGGCATCCACCTCGAGGGCCGGGAGACGTACTTCTGCCTGACCACCTCGCCCGCCGCCTTCGCCGCCTTTGATCTGCACGGCGCCTTTCGCTCGCGCGAGGTGACGGGGGAGGCCTTCTTCTCGCTCATGCGACTCCTCCACTTCGTGGGGCATCCGGTGCCGCGGCACCGATGCCGGCGCTTCGGGGCGGCGCCCCACTCCCATGTGGTGGGATTCCGCCGGTTGCCGAGCGAGGCGGCCCATGGCTGGCACCGCCTGCTGCGCGGCGAATCCCGCGCCGCCCTCGAGGCGCTTTCCCTCGAGCTGATCGAGCACGATGGGGCGCGCGCCCGGGCCCCAGAGATTCGCGAGGATCTTCTCGCCATCGAGCGCTTCTTCGAGGACGAGGCGCGCGCGCTGGCCCGAGCCATCGCGGCCACGGGCCATGCAGCCTATCCGGTAGCCCAGCAGGAGCGCGATCTGCTCTTCGCCACATACCGGGGCGCGAGCACGTCAAGCTCTTAGCCAGTCCCGCGACGCTTCTGCCGTCGTCGGCTGGCATTCTGGTCGCCTTCTCCCCGCCTCGGGAATAGTGCAGAATAGCGGCCAGCCGAGACTCACACCCGGAGGAGAGCTCATGAACAGATCACTTCTCGCTTCGGCCCTTTCTCTCGTGTGCCTGCTCTCATGCCCCGGCCACTCCGCCGCCTATTCCAGCCTCTTCATCTTCGGCGACAGCCTTTCGGATTCAGGCAACAACGGGGCCGTCCTCGCGCCCAACGTGACCCCCGTCCCCATACCGGGGAACGGGTTCATCCCCACCTTCCCCTATGCTTCCGGCCACTACACCAACGGGCCGGTGTGGGCGCAAGACTTCGCGTCATCGATTGGTCTCAGCGCAAACCCCTCGCTCCTCGGCGGAACAGACTACGCCTTTGGCGGAGCTCGAACCGGGCCCCTCACTCCCAATCCGTTCCCGGGTGGCCTGCTCAACCCATTTCCTCCGAGCCTCGAGACTCAGGTGGCGTTCTTTCTGCTCCAGCACGCCAATGCGGCACCGAGCAACGCGCTCTACGTGGTGGCGGGCGGAGGCAACAATGCGCGGGACGCGTTCGTGGCGGCGGCGGCCTGTGGCGGCAACTCGCTTTGCCTCGGCGGCATCATCCAGTCCGCCGCCCTTGCTTTCGCGGGCGACATCGCGACCATCCTCGGCGAGCTCGAGCTGGCGGGCGCGATGAACATCGTGGTGTGGGATGTCCCGAATATCGGCAATGCGCCTGCCGTGGAGTCCTTCGGGCCCCAGGCCTCCGCCCTCGCCACGTTGATCGCCGCGTCGATGAACGCCGCCGAGATCGCGACCATCGGGGGCCGTCCCGGCGTGAAGCTGTTCGACCTTTTCGGCGTGATGAACAAGGCCGTGGCCGATCCCGACGCCTTCGGTCTCACCAATGTGACGGACGCCTGCGCGCAGTTCACCACCTGCGATCCCTCGACGTTCCTCTTCTGGGATGGTATCCATCCCACCTCGGCGGGCGCCCTCATCATCAGCAACGCGATGCTCGCCGTGGTGCCCGAACCGTCCGCCCTTCTCCTTCTCGGCGCCGGCCTCGCGGGCGCAGCGCTCATCGCGCGGCGACGACGCTCGCCGCGCTGAGGCCACGGGCCGGCGCGTGATTCAGCGCGCCACCGTCTCAACCCCGGATGAGGAGGATGATCCCGGAGACGAGGAGGACGGCGAAGACGACCTGCCTGAAGCGGGAGTGATCGACGCGATTGAAGAGCAGCATGCCGAGCGCGGTGCCCGCGGCGGCGGGCAGGGCAAAGGACGCGGACAGACGCCACACCTCGCGGGTCACGATGCCGGCCCACCAGTACCCGGCCAGAATCACGACTTGGTTCACGAAGAAAAACATCTGGAGATTGGCCTTGATGGTCTGCCGGCTCCAGCCCTGCGTGGTCGAATAGAGAACAACCGGTGGTCCGGGCATCCCGACGGCTCCTCCCGTCATGCCCGCGACAAGCCCGGCGCCGATAGCCCAGCACCGGCCCGGGAGTCGTTCGGGATAGACGCCGGCCCACTCGAGAAGGACGACCATGACGAGCACCGCGCCGATCGTTCGATTGAGGATGGCCGCCGAGAACGTCACGATGATCCAGACGCCGAGCGGCGTGCCCAGTACCGTGCCGACGAGGAGATAGGTCACGCCCCGCGGAGTCAGGTGTTGGCGCACCGGCACGAAGATGGCGAGGGCGAACACGATCGTGTAGATCGTGAGTACCGCGATGGCCGTAGCAGGGGGCATGAAGTACGGCAAAAATGCCATGGCCACGAGGGCATTGCCGAACCCGGCGAGCCCCAGCACCAGGCTGGCGGCCGCCATGACGAGGGCGCACGCGGCCCAGTCGAGCGTCACTGAACGGGGACGCGCTCCTTCAGCACCCACGCGTAGTCGAGCGCGATCTCGCGCAGGTAGTCGTAGCGGCCGGAGGCGCCGCCGTGGCCCGCGTCCATGTTGATCTTGAACAGGAGGGACTCGGCGCCGTCGTTCAGCGCGCGCTGCTTCGCCACCCACTTGGCCGGCTCCCAGTACATCACCTGGCTGTCGTTGAGCGACGTCTTCACGAGGATGGCCGGGTAAGCGCGGGCGGCCAGATTGGTATACGGGCAGTAGGTCTTCATGTACTCGTAGTGCTCACGGATCTTGGGGTTGCCCCACTCCTCGAACTCGCCCACGGTCAGGGGCAGCGATTCGTCGAGCATGGTGTTGATCACGTCCACGAAGGGCACGCGCAGAATGGCGGCGTGGCAGAGATCGGGGCGCATGTTGAGGACGGCCCCGATCAGGAGACCGCCCGCACTGCCGCCCTCGATGACCAGTCGATCGGTGGCGGTGTAGCCATCCTTCACCAGATGATCGGCCACCGCGATGAAGTCGACGAACGTATTGCGCTTGTTCATCATGCGGCCGGCGTCGTGCCAGCGCTTGCCCAGCTCGCCGCCGCCACGGATGTGGCCGATGGCCAGGGTGTAGCCGCGATCGAGGAGACTCAGGCGATTGGACGAGAAGGTCACCGGATACGGCATGCCATAGGCGCCGTAGCCCGTCAGGTACATGGGCGCGGTGCCGTCACGAGGCGTTTCCTTGCGACACACGAGAGAGATGGGCACCTGGACGCCGTCCGGGGCCGTGGCCCAGATGCGCTCGGAGCGGTAGCGCGCGGGGTCGTAGCCGCCCAGCACCTCGGTCTGCTTGAGCAGGGTGCGCGCGCGCGTGAGCACATGGTAGTCGAAGACCGAGGCCGGCGTGATGAGCGACTGGTAGCGGAAGCGGTACATCCGCGTGTCGAACTCCGCGTTCGCGTCGGCACTCACTTCATAGGCCGGCTCGGGAAACTCGATGTGATGCGTGGTGCCGTCGGCCAGCCACGTGATGTGCAGGCGGGTCAAGGCGCTCTCCCGCTCGTGCACGATGAAGTGGCTGGCGAAGACCTCGACGTCCTCCAGCATGACGCTTTCGCGGTGGGCCACCAGCTCGGTGAAGCGCTCGGGCCGCGGATCGTTCACGGGCGCCGAGACCAGTCGGAAGTTGCGCCGGCCGTCGCCGTTGCTCCGGATGTAGAAGCGGTCGCCGCCGTGATCCACGGCGTACTCGTGATCCTTCTCGCGGGGCATCAGCATCTGCCACACCGCGGCCGGCTCGTGGGCGGGCAGATAGCGCCACTCGCTGCTCGTGAAGGAGCCGGCACCCAGAAAGAGGAAGGCGCGGCTGCGCGAGCGCTCCACGCCGATACGGAAGAGCTGGTCCGTCTCCTCGTAGACGAGGTCGCTGCCCGCGAGGCCCGGCCGATGGCGCCAGAACCGGTAGGGGCGCTTGGCCTCGTCCTCGGTGACGTAGAAGATGGTCGCGTTGTCGGCGGCCCAGGCCACGGAGGCCACCTTCTCGATGGTGCCGGGCAGGAGCGCCCCCGTGCGCAGGTCCTTCACGTAGAGGGTGTACTCGCGGAAGCCCGTGATGTCGGTGGAATAGGCGAGGAGATGACTGTCGTCGCTGACCGCGTAGGCGCCGAGGGAGAAGAACGGGTGCCCGGCGGCCAGCAGGTTCAGATCCAGCATCACCTCTTCGGGCGCGTCCAGGCCGCCCGCCTTGCGGCAGTAAATCGGGTACTGCTTGCCCTTTTCGGTGCGCGAGTAGTAGAAGTACCCGCCGCGGCGGAAGGGCACCGAGGAGTCGTCCTCCTTGATGCGGGCGAGCATCTCCTGGTAGAGCGCCTCCTGGAAAGCCTCCGTGGGCTTCATCAGCTCGCCCGTATAGGCATTCTCTTCGCGGAGATAGGCGAGGACGGCGTGGTTGTCCTTCTCGCGCAGCCAGTAGTAGTCGTCCTGGCGGGTCTCGCCGTGGAGCACGGTGATCTTGGGAACTTTCTTCGCAACGGGTGGTATCGGCATGAACTCGTACTGTACGGGGGCGCGGCGGGTTGTCAAGGCGGCCGAATGTGGTATATCGGCATGCATGACCCCGCCCAATCCCTTCCTGAACACGCCCTACGGCGCCTATCTGGCGCGCGAGGTGCCCGCGCCTGACCCCGAGCTCACCCGCGTGGGCCCCGGAACTCCATGCGGGGAATACCTGCGGCGGTTCTGGCAACCCGTGGCCTTTGCCCGGGACCTTCGCGCGGTGCCCCTGCGCATCAAGATCATGGGTGAGGACCTCGTGGTCTTCCGTGACAAGGCCGGACGGGTGGGGCTCTTGCAGCTGCATTGCGCGCATCGGGGCACCTCGCTCGAATACGGGCTGATCAGCGAGCGCGGCATCCGCTGCTGCTATCACGGATGGATGTACGACGTGGACGGGCGCATCCTCGAGACGCCGGGCGAGCCGGCGTCGAGCACTCTCAAGGACCGGCTCTGCCAGGGCGCGTATCCCACGCACGAGTTCGGCGGGCTCGTCTTCGCCTACATGGGGCCGCCCGCCCAGACGCCGGCCTTCCCACACTACGACACCTTCGATCTGCCGGGCCACACGCTCATGCCCGCGGGCAAGTTCGCCCTGCCGTGCAACTGGCTCCAGATCAAGGACAACAGCATGGACCCGGTGCACACGTCGTTTCTCCACGGGATCTCGAGCGGGTATCAGTTCACCGAAGCGTTCGGCGCGCTCGCGGAGCTGGACTGGGAGGAGACGCCGTACGGAATGATGTACATCGCCACGCGGCGGCTGGGCGATCTGGCCTGGGTGCGCGTGGCAGATTTCATGGCCCCCAACATCCACCAGTTCACGCGTGAATTCGAGGACGCCACGAAGGAAAAGGCGGCGAGCCGGCCGGTGGTGATCCGCTGGGCGGTGCCCATCGACGACACGCACACGTGGAATATGGAGCTGGCGCAGGTGGACCCGGCGTGGGGACTCACCCCGGAGCAGATCGGCAGCCCCGGTTTCGGCCAGTCAGACGACCGGGCGTACGAGGAGCGCCAGCGGCACCCCGCCGACTACGACGCGCAGGCGAGCCAGCGCGACATCGCCGTGCACGCCCTCGAGCATCTCGCCTCGACGGATCGCGGCGTGATCATGTTCCGCAAGATCGTGCGCGAGGGCATTCGCGCGGTGGCTGCCGGGCGCGACCCGGAATTCCTTCTCCGCGCTCCCGCGCCGCCCATCGCCACCGCCTGCCAGGACACCGTGCTGCGCATCCCGGCGGAGGCGGACCCGGAGGCCGACAAGCGGCTGCTCCGCGAGACGGGGCGCAAGGTGGCGCTCGGCCGCTCCGCCTGACCCCCTCACCTCAGGCCCCCTCACCTCAGACCCCCTCACCCTGCCCTCTCCCCCTCGGCGGGGGAGAGGGATTGAGGTCAGGCCGCGGCGGCGACGTTCTGGTTCCCGCAGAAGAAGTTTCCGGGATCGTATTTTGCCTTGATCGCGACCAGCCGTTCGTAGTTGGCGCCGTATGCGGCCCGTACCCGGTCGGGCTCGTCGTCCCCGAGGTCGTTCACGTACACCCCCCGCTCGAGGTGACCACACGCCGAGAAGCCATCGCCACCTCCTTCGCCCGGCATAGCCGAGGAATGCCCTTGTCTCATTTCCCCCGCATGTCAGCAATGACATTCATCGCTAGGATCCTGCCACGCGTGCTACGAGCCCGACGGGCCGTTCGCCCCTGCGGGATCGCCGGTCGGCCTCGGCACGGTCAACGCGTCCGCTTGGGAATCTCCACGCTGTTTCGACATCCCACTTCGCGAGAGCGGTCGAATTCACGGAGCCGGTTGCAGGAGCTCGAGCCATGCTGGGGCTCGTCGAGCCTCGCGGTCGCCGCGCCCCCGGCCGAACCGCGCCCGGGTACGAGCGTCCCGCCGGCTCCGGTCAGGCGTGGTCGAGCCAGACGGCGAGTAAGTAACATGAATGCTCGTGGGCGTCGGGCGCGCCGAGCTCGTGAGTGGGACGCTCCAGTGTATTTTGACGCGAGGCTCCCCCATGGAGCGCGTGGTCGAGCGGCCTTGGGGGTAGAACATGCCTCTTCTGGGAGGAGTGCCTCGTGCAGCCACTCGGGTCCCTGCTCGTCGCGGGAGCGCTCTTGCTCACGGCGGGCTGTCACGGTCACGTTCGAGAAGTCTCCTCACCATTCCCCGGCGAAGCAACCGTCACAATCTATGTCGTGGGGCATGGCTGGCACACCGGGATCGTGATCCGGCGCGACGACATCCCAGCCGAGGCGTGGCCCGAACACCGTCGCATCCTCGAGGCACGGTTCCTCGAGGCCGGATGGGGCGACCGCGCCTTCTACGAGTCGCCGGAGGCCGGCGTGAGGCTGGCCCTCAAGGCGGCCTTCAGCTCGGAGGGTAGCGTGCTTCACGTGGCGGGCTTCGACCCCCCGCCGGCCACGTACTTCTCGCGCGCCGAGATCATCGCGATCGAGCTTTCCGGCCGTGGCGTGGGGGCCCTGGCGCGCTTCGTCTCCGCCACTTACGCACTCGACGGAGCAGGCCAGCCGATCGAGGTTGGCCCCGGGCTCTATCCCCTGAGCCGTTTCTACGCCGCCACCGGCCGCTATTCGCTGCTCCATACCTGCAATACCTGGGTGGCGGAGGCCCTGCGGGCCGCTGGCTGTCCGATCACCCCCTCCTTGGCCATTACCGCGGGCAACTTGCTCGTTCAGGCCGAGCAGTGCGGACGGGCGATGCGCTCCTCCGCGAGCGGGATACACAAACACGCCTCGGGAGGCGGCCCTGGGTGACAATCGAGTGGGTGTCTGACCCGTTGATACGTCCCTGGCGATCTGGCAGGATCGCCGTGATGGCCGTGCCCTCATCCGCGCGATGGCAAGGCCGGCCCATGACCGAGACCAGGGTTTGTGTCGCCGGGTGGCAAGGATCAGGCGGCGCTTCCGCGCGCGGTCGACGACTGCCCAGGCCAAGCGTTGACTCGGCGATGGTGACCCGCCACACTGGATATGGCACCTCCCCGATCGACGAACCCTGAGATGAGGAGCCCCATGCGACTGACAACTGCCGCCGGCGTCTCCGCACTCCTGCTCACGGTCGCCGTGGCGGCGACGCCCCACCGCGCCAACAGTGAGCCCCCGGGCGACCGCGTGACCGTCGGCCACGGCCTGTCGATGCACGGCGACCTGAAGTACGGCCCCGGCTTCAAGCACTTCGGCTACGTCAACCCGGAAGCGCCCAAGGGCGGCAACGTCAAGCTGGCCGCCATCGGCACCTTCGACACCCTCAACCCCTTCATCCTCAAGGGTGTGCCGGCGGTCGGCCTCGGCGAGATCTTCGACACGCTCACGGTGAGCTCCTTCGACGAGCCGTTCTCCCAGTACGGCCTGGTCGCCGAGAGCATCGAGGTGCCGGCCGACCGTTCCTGGGTGGCCTACACGCTCAGGCCGGAAGCCCGCTTCCACGACGGCAGTCCCATGACGGTCGAGGACGTCATCTGGACCTTCGAGACGCTCAAGGTAAAGGGGCAACCCTTCTACCGCAGCTACTACGCCCAGGTCGTCAAGGCCGAGAAGATCGGCGACCGCAAGGTGAAGTTCAGCTTCGGGCCGGGCGAGAACCGCGAGCTGCCGCTGATCGTCGGCCAGCTGCCGGTCCTTTCGAAGGCTTGGTGGAGCAAGCGCGACTTCGAGAAGACCATCCTGGAGCCGCCGCTGGGCAGCGCCGCCTACCGCGTGGACATCGTGGAGCCCGGCCGCTCGATCACGTACCGCCGGGTGAAGGACTACTGGGGAGCGCGGCTGCCCGTGAACGTCGGCCGCGATAACTTCGATACCCTCCGCTTCGACTACTACCGCGACACCACAGTCGCGCTCGAGGCCTTCAAGGGTGGCGAGTACGACTTCCGCCAGGAGAACGGCGCCAAGAACTGGGCCACCGCGTACACAACCCCCGCCGTCACCCAGGGCCTCATCAAGAAGGAGGCGATCAAGAACGAGGTTCCCACCGGCATGCAGGGGTTCGTCTACAACATCCGGCGGGCGGTCTTCCACGACCGGCGGGTGCGGCGGGCGATCGCCCACGCCTTCGATTTCGAATGGGCGAACAAGAACCTCTTCTACGGCGCCTACACGCGAACCAAGAGCTACTTCTCCAATTCCGAGCTGGCGTCACGCGGGCTGCCGGGCCCGGACGAATTGAAGATCCTGGGGCCGTTTCGCGGGAAGGTCCTCGAGGAGGTCTTCACCCGGGAATACCAGCCGCCGGTCACCGACGGTTCCGGCAACATCCGCGAAGGCGCCCACGAAGCCCTCAACCTCCTGAAGGAGGCGGGCTGGGTCATCAAGGGTCAGAAGCTCGTCCACGCGAAGACCGGTGAGCCCTTCGCCTTCGAGATCCTCCTCAGCGATGCGCAGTGGGAGCGAATCGCGCTGCCCTTCATCAAGAACCTGGAGCGGCTCGGCGTCACGGCCCGCGTCCGGACGGTCGACGCCGCCCAGTACCAGAAGCGCGTCGAGGACTTCGACTTCGACATGACCGTGCAAGTCTTCGGACAGTCGCTCTCCCCCGGCAACGAGCAGAGCGACTTCTGGAGTTCGGGCGCGGCGGCGACAAAGGGCAGCCGTAACGTGGCCGGCATCCGCGACCCGGTGGTCGACAAGCTCATCGACCTGGTCATCCAGGCGCCCGACCGGCCCGGCCTGGTGGCTCGCGCCCGAGCGCTCGACCGCGTCCTCCTGTGGGGCCAGTACGTCATCCCGCACTGGCACATCCAGGCCTTCCGCGTCGTCTACTGGGACAAGCTCCGCCGTCCGGCGGTCGTACCGAAGTACGCGCTCGGCTTCGACACCTGGTGGCTCGACGCCAAGCAGGAGGCAGCGCTCGCCCGCCGCAAGGGCGAGATGACGAAGTAGCCGGTGACCCACCCTCATGCTCGCTTACATCGCGCGCCGTCTCCTCCTGATGGTCCCGACGCTCTTCGGCATCATGGTGGTCAACTTCATCGTGGTGCAGGCGGCGCCGGGCGGGCCGGTGGAGCTGATGATCGCCCGCATCAAGGGACAAGCCGGGGAGGCCACCGCCCGCGTGGGCGGCTCGGCCACCGGGGAGACGGCGGCCCCGCAGATGCCGGGTGCGGTGCCGGGCGGCGAGGGGAGCAGCAAGTACCGCGGCGCCCGTGGGCTCGATCCCGAGCTGATTCGCCAGCTCGAGCGCCAGTTCGGCTTTGACCGGCCAGCTCACGAACGCTTCCTTCGAATGCTGCGCAGCTACGTCACCTTCGACTTCGGCACCAGCTTCTTCCGCGACCAGCGCGTGATCGACCTCATCGTCCAGAAGCTGCCGGTCTCGGTCTCGCTGGGGCTCTGGACAACCCTCCTGATCTACCTGATCTCGATCCCGCTCGGCGTGGCCAAGGCGATCCGTGACGGCTCCACCTTCGACGTCTGGACGAGCGCGGTGGTGATCGTCAGCTACGCGATCCCCGGCTTCCTCTTCGCCATCCTGCTCGTCGTCCTCTTCGCCGGCGGCAGCGTCTTCGCCTGGTTCCCGCTGCGCGGCCTCGTCTCCGACCACTGGGCCCTGCTCTCCTGGCCGGCGCGCATCCTCGACTACCTCTGGCACATCGCGCTGCCGGTGACGGCGCTCGTGGTGGGCGGCTTCGCCAGCCTCACCATGCTGACCAAGAACTCCTTCCTGGATGAGATCAACAAGCAGTACGTCGTGACCGCTCGCTCGAAGGGGCTCACGCGGCGCCGCGTGCTCTACGGTCACGTCTTCCGCAACGCGATGCTGATCGTGATCGCCGGCTTCCCCTCCGCCTTCATCGGCATCTTCTTCACCGGGGCCCTTCTGATCGAGGTCATCTTCTCCCTGGACGGGCTCGGGCTGCTCGGCTTCGAGGCGGCGATCAACCGCGACTACCCGATCATGTTCGGGACGCTCTACATCTACACGCTGGTCGGCCTGCTCCTGAACCTGGTCAGCGACCTGACCTACGTCGCCGTGGACCCCCGCATCGACTTCGCGACCCGGGAGGTCTAGGCCATTCCGTCCCTCAGCCCGCTCACGCGCCGCCGGCTCCGCAACTTCCGCAAGAACCGGCGCGGCTTCTGGTCGCTCTGGATTTTCCTGGTCCTGTTCCTGCTGAGCCTCGGCGCCGAACTGATCGCCAACGACCGGCCGCTGCTCGTCCGCTACGACGGCGGCTTCTACGTCCCGTCCCTCGTCGGGCACCCCGAGACGACCTTTGGCGGCACGTTCCTCACCGAGACGGACTACCGCGACCCGGCCGTGATCAAGCTCATCGAGGCGAAGGGATGGATCGTGTGGCCGCCCATCCCCTTCCGCTACGACACCATCAACTACGCCCTGCCCGTCCCGGCCCCCGCCCCGCCGTCCCGGGTCAACTGGCTCGGCACCGACGACCAGGGGCGGGACCTGGCGGCGCGGGTCATCTACGGCTTTCGGACCTCCGTGCTCTTCGGGCTCGCGCTCACCCTCGCCAGCTCGGTCATCGGCATCGCCGCCGGCGCTGTGCAGGGGTACTTCGGCGGCTGGCCGGACCTGCTCTTCCAGCGCTTCATCGAGGTCTGGTCGGGGCTGCCCGTCCTCTATCTGCTGATCATCCTGGCCAGCATCGTGGAGCCGAACTTCTGGTGGCTGCTGGGTCTGATGCTGCTCTTCAGCTGGATGGCCCTGGTGGGGGTGGTGCGGGCCGAGTTCCTGCGCGCCCGCAATTTCGACTACGTGCGGGCCGCGCGCGCGCTCGGTGTCGGTAGCGCGGTGATCATGGTCAAGCACGTGCTTCCCAACGCGATGGTGGCTGCGCTGACCTTCCTGCCGTTCGTCATGAACGGCTCCATCACCACCCTCACCTCGCTCGACTTCCTCGGCTTCGGGCTGCCGCCCGGCTCCCCGTCGCTCGGCGAGATCCTCGCCCAGGGCAAGGCCAATCTCCACGCGCCCTGGCTCGGCATCACCGGCTTCGTCGTGCTCGCCGTCATGCTGAGCCTCCTCATCTTCATCGGCGAGGCCGTGCGCGATGCCTTCGACCCCCGGAAGACGACCGCGTGAGTACCGAAGCCCCCTCCTCGCGCGGCGGTGAGACGCTGCTCAGCGTGCGCGATCTTTCCGTCTCCTTCGACGCGCCGGGCGGCGAGGTGCGGGCCGTGCGTCACGTCTCCTTCGACATCGACCGTGGCGAGACGGTCGCTCTGGTCGGGGAGAGCGGCTCCGGCAAGTCGGTGACAGCGCTGTCGATCGTGCAGTTGCTCTCCTACCCACCGGCCCGCCACCCGAGCGGGAGCATCCATTTCCGGAGCGACGAGCTGCTGAGGGCGCGAGAGCGACTCCTGCGCGCCATACGCGGCAACCGTATCGCCATGATCTTCCAGGAGCCGATGACGTCGCTGAACCCGCTACACACGATCGAGAAGCAGATCAATGAGGTGCTTCTCGTGCACAAGCGGCTCGGCCGTCGCGCGGCGCGGGCGCGGACGCTGGAACTGCTGCGCCTGGTCGGTCTGCCGGAGGCGGCCAGCCGGCTCGACGCCTATCCGCACCAGCTGTCGGGCGGCCAGCGCCAGCGCGTGATGATCGCGATGGCGCTTGCCAACGAGCCCGACCTCCTCATCGCGGACGAGCCGACCACCGCCCTCGACGTCACCATCCAGGCCCAGATCCTGCGCCTGCTGCGCGACCTGCGCGACCGGTTCGGGATGGCGCTCCTCCTCATCACCCACGACCTCGGCATCGTCCGGAAGATGGCCGACCGCGTGTGCGTCATGACCCAGGGCGAGATCGTGGAGGCAGGGAGCACCGAGGAGATCTTCGCCCGCCCCCAGCACGCCTACACACGCCGGTTGCTCGAAGCCGAGCCCCGCGGCGAGCCCCATCGAGCCGTCGAGGGCGTCCCCTCCATCGTCGACGGCCGGGACCTGCGGGTCTGGTTCCCCCTCAAGGGCGGGGTGTTGCGGCGCACCGTCGGCCACATCAAGGCGGTGGACGGCGTGAGCCTCACCGTGCGCGAAGGGCACACGGTGGGCGTGGTCGGGGAAAGCGGGTCAGGCAAGACGACGCTGGGCCTGGCGCTCCTCCGGCTGGTGCGGAGCAAGGGCTCGATCCAGTTCGCCGGGCGCGACATCCAGGGGCTCTCCTCGCGCGCCCTGCGCCCGCTCCGCCGAGAAATGCAGATCGTCTTCCAGGACCCCTACGGCTCGCTGTCGCCGCGGCTCTCCGTTGGCCAGATCGTGGAGGAAGGGCTCCGCGTCCACGGGATCGGCGCCACCGCCGAAGAGCGCCGGCGCCTCATCGAGCATGCCCTGATCGAGGTGGGGCTCGATCCCGAGACGCGTGACCGCTACCCGCATGAGTTCTCGGGCGGGCAGCGCCAGCGCATCGCCATCGCCCGCGCCATGGTGCTCAAACCTCGGCTGGTCGTGCTCGACGAGCCGACTTCCGCGCTCGACATGTCGGTGCAGGCGCAGATCGTCGACCTCCTGCGCGAGCTGCAGCGCCGCCACAACCTTGCCTACCTCTTCATCAGCCACGATCTCAGAGTGGTGCGCGCGCTCAGCGAGGAGGTTCTCGTCATGCGCGAGGGGCGGATCGTCGAGCGGGGACCCGCGGCGCAGATCTTCGCCGAGCCGCGCGAGCCCTACACGCGCGCGCTCATGGCCGCCGCCTTCGACCTAGAGGCCGTGGACGCTGACGTCGTGAAGGGCTAAGGGAGCGCTCATGCGCTCCCGGGCCGCCGAGTCCTCGGGAGGGGCTGGAGCAGAAGCTACGGGTGGGGGCTCGAGCGTGCCCGGTTTCAGACCTGACCCCGCCCACGGTGGGGCTTTGCGGGTCCCGGCCCTGCGAACCGCGGGTATTCTAGCTGCCGCCCCCTCCACCGTAAAGCACGTTCCGGGGCGCATGTATCCGATAGGGTCGGGAACGGGGTTACCGCCTGCGCGGCCCCTGTCAACGATCCGTCTTGAGGGGGATGTGGTGTTTGAGCAGCGTCCCCGGCTGGTCCGCCCGTACAGCCGCTGCAGGAGCGGGCGGCGGTGCGGGGCCAACCGGCGATCCATCTGGCGCGGGCTGATCGCCAGCAGCTGGCGTTCCACGGCCCGGCGCAGCCGCAGTCGTCGACGCGCCCACGGCAGCTACAGCGGCAGCAGGGCCTTGAGGCGCAGGGACCAGGGATAGCCCGCGGCCTCCCAGATGGCCCGCAGGGCCTCGATGACGGCGGGGCTATAGGTCAGGGGACGGCGCTGGGGCGGCCGCGCGGCCCCGGGCGCCGGCCCATTGAGCAGCCGGATGGCGTGCTTGCGGTGATGCCCGGTCACCTGACAGAACTCATCCAAGATCCGCTGCTTCTCGGGGCGCCGGGCGCCCCGGTACCGGGGATAGATCGCCTGCACATACTCCTGTTTGGCGCGCGCACTCACGATGGCTCTCTCCATAGACTGGCGAAAGTAACATCGCCCATGGCGCGACGATCCCCGCTCGGTAACATTTTAGATGGCGCGATACGCCGGCTTGTCAAGAGAGGGGGCCGGGCATACGCTCTAGGCGCCGAACTGACGCTGTCCCGTTGGTCACCCTCTACACGAGGAGCGCGCAGACAATGACGCCGAGGACGCTCTGCAGGATCATGCTGTCCGCCGTGCTGTGCCTCACCCTGACCGCGTGCGGCGAGAAGCCCGACAAGGCCAAGGCCGAGAAGACCAATGCCGAGGCCACGGCGAAGGCCGCGGCGGACAGAGCGCGTGAGGACGAGGCGGCTAAGGTCGGTGTCGACGCGGTGGTCTATGGGCTCCCCCTCGTCATCGCGGAGCTGACGAAGCGGGTACAGACGAACGTGGCCGCGCCCGAGCCGAACGCGCATGCTCCCGTGAACCAGTTCGGCAGCATGGTGAAGTACCCGACGGCGGCCGACAAAGACATCGTCCGGATGAACGTGGACACCCTCTACTCCTTCGCGTTCCTCGATCTGACGGCGGAGCCGATCATTCTTTCCGTTCCCGATACGCGAGGGCGCTACTACCTGAGCCACTCATCGACGCGTGGACCAACGTGTTCGCCTCGCCGGGCAAGCGAACCACGGGCACGAAGGCGGGCAATTTCGCCATCACCGGCCCTGGCTGGACGGGCACCCTCCCCGCGGGGATGACGGAATACAAGTCACCCACCAATCTCGTCATGATCGGCGGCCGCACGCAGGCCAACGGGCCCGCCGACTATCCGGCGGTTAACGCGATCCAGAAGCAGTACAAGGTCACGCCCCTCAGTGCCTGGGGCAAGCCCTACACGCCTCCCGCCGGAGTAGTGAACCCGGGCGTGGACATGTCGCCGCCCGTGGAGCAGGTGGCCAAGATGAGTGCGGCCACGTACTTCAAGACCCTCGCCGCGCTCTTGAAAGCGAGCCCGCCGCCGCCCGCGGACGCTCCGATGCTGGCCCAGCTCGCCAAGATCGGCATCGTGCCCGGTCAGGACTTCGACATGAGCAAGCTCGATCCCGTGGTGGCCAAGGGTCTGGAGAAGTCCGTCGAGACGGCCATGGCCAAGCTGCAGGCCGACGCGAAGGAAACCGGCAAGCCCGTCAACGGCTGGAACATCTTGCCCATGAATCTGGCGGCCTTCGGAACCGACTACGGTCTGCGGGCCGTCATCGCTTTGATCGGCTTCGGCGCGAACATTGCCGCGGACGCGGTCTATCCTTCCGCCTTCGTCGACGCCGACGGCAAGCCCCTCGACGGCGCCAATCGCTACGTGCTGCACTTCGACAAGGGGCAGGCTCCCCCCGCCAATGCCTTCTGGTCGCTCACCATGTACAACGCGCAGTCGTTCTTCGTGGAGAACCCGATCAACCGCTACAACATCGCCGCGTGGATGCCCCTCAAGTACAACAAGGACGGCTCGCTCGACGTCTACATCCAGCGCGAGTCACCGGGCAAGGCCAAGGAGTCGAACTGGCTCCCCGCGCCCGAGGGCGAGTTCAGCGTGACCATGCGCATCTACTGGCCGAAGCCGGAAGCGCTCGACGGCACCTGGAAGCCGACGGCGATTGCCCGCGTGCCCTAGCACCGTATCCCCCGCGCATGCCTGAGCTGCCGGACGTTACCGTCTACCTCGACGCGCTCGACGTGCGCATCCGCGGCGCCACCCTCGAGCGCGTGAGGCTGGCCAGCCCGTTCGTGCTGCGCTCTTTCGATCCACCGATCTCGACCGCCCACGGGCGCGGGGTGATCGGCCTTCGTCGCGTGGGGAAGCGCATCGTCATCGCTCTGGAGGGCGATCTCTTCCTCGCGATCCACCTGATGATCGCGGGGCGGCTGCACTGGAAGGCCGGGGGCGCGAAGGTGCCGGGCAAGGTCGGCCTGGCCGCCTTCGACTTTTCGACGGGTACGCTGACGCTGACCGAGGCGGGGACCAAGAAGCGCGCGGCAATTCATCTGCTCGAGGGCGAGCCGGCGCTCGGCGATCTGGATGCGGGTGGGCTCGAGCCCCTCGCCTGCACCGCGGAAGAGCTCAGCGCCGCCCTCACCCGCGAGAATCACACGCTCAAGCGCGCCCTGACCGACCCGCACATTCTCTCCGGCATCGGCAACGCCTACTCGGACGAGATCCTGCACCGGGCGAGGCTCTCGCCGGTGCGGCAGACACGGGCCCTGAGCGACGGCGAGCATGCGCGCCTCTTCGAGGCCATACGCGCCACGCTCTACGACTGGATCGTGCGACTCCGGCAGAGCGCGGGCGGCGACTTTCCCGAGGGTGTCACGGCCTTCCGGCCGGAAATGGCCGTGCACGGCCGCTACGGCCGCCCCTGCCCCGACTGCGGCGCGCCCGTGCAGCGCATCCGTCACGCCGACAACGAGACCAACTACTGCGCGAAGTGCCAGACGGGCGGCAGGCTGCTCGCGGACCGCGCGCTGTCGCGCCTCCTGCGCGCCGACTGGCCGCGCACGCTCGAAGAAATGGAGGAGCGCCGCGGCCTCGCCCCTCAGAGTAATATGGGCGGGCCCACACGGAGGGGGCATACATGATCACTGCTGTCGAGTTCATCCAGGGCGGGCTCAAGCAGCTCCACGGCAATCTCGAGAAGCAGCTCGACAACATCACCCCCGATCAGCTTCACGCCGTACCCGCGGGCAACTCCAAGGCGAACACCATCGCGTGGGGACTCTGGCACTACGTGCGCACCGAGGACAACGTGGTCCAGTACATCCTGCAGAACAAGAAGACGCCCATCTGGGTCGAGGGCGGCTACGCGGCGAAGACGGGCCTGCCCGAGATGGTCCAGGGCACGGGCATGTCGACGGCCGACGCCCAGGCCCTCCGCATGAAGGATTTGGGCGCCTTCAAGGAATACATGGGCAAGGTGTGGGCCTCCACCGACGCCCTCATCGCCAAGAACGACCAAGCGCTGCTCGACCGCATGGTGACCGTGAGACCGCTAGGCGAGATGCACGCCATGCGCGCGCTCGGCATGGTCTGCCTTACCCACGGCATGACCCACTTCGGCGAGATCGAGCTGGCGCGCACGCTGGTGGGCGCGGGCCCCGTCACCGCGGCCTAGCTGGACCCACCCTCACCCTACCCTCTCCCTCAGTGAGGGAGAGGGGTTCGTCCGATGATCCCCTCGCCCCCAGAGGGGGAGAGGGCCAGGTGAGGGGGCGTTTCAGCCCGCGGAATTCCTGCACGCGAATCGCCGGCCTCCCACCCTCACCCTGCCCTCTCCCTCAGTGAGGGAGAGGGATTCTTAGAGTCCCTCGCCCCCAGAGGGGGAGAGGGTAGGGTGAGGGGACGTCTAACCGGCCAGGAATTCCTGCACGAGGGATACTGCGCGCTCCGGGCGCTCCTCCTGGGGAAAATGGCCGGCGTCGTGGAAGCAGGCGGTGCGCTTGTGGGAGAACATGGTCTGAAGGCGGTCGAGGTCCTGGGCGCGGAAGGCCTGGTCCTGCATGCCCCAGAGAATGAGCGTGGGAATGTCGCGGATCTTCTCCCGCCGCCGCCAGAGCCCGTCGTACCAGAGGCCGGCGTCGAGCAGGGCGCGCGCGTACGCGTGCGTGGCCACGCGGTCCGCGCGCGACGCGAACGGCCGCAGATACTGCTCCTGGATGCGGCGCGGGAAGCGCGACTGGTCGGCGATGGCCCGCTTCATGATCACTCGCACGGAGAAGTTCAGTCGGAGATAGAGAAAGCGCCCGAACGCTCCTCCGAAAAGCTTGCCGAAGCGCTCGAAGTGCGGATCCCCCTGCAGCGACCACAGCCACGTGTTCATGAGCACGAGGCTCCGTACGTTGTCGGGGCGGTCGATGGCATAGGACAGTCCGAAGGGTCCCCCGAAGTCGTGGAGGACGAGCGTCACGTCGCGAAGCTCGAGGTGCTCGATCAGGGCGCGGAGATTCTTCGCCTGCGCCGCCGGCTCATACGAGAAATCCCGCGGCTTGTCCGAGAGACCGAAGCCCAGACTATCGACGGCGATACAGCGGAAGGAGGCCTTGAGCGCCTTGATGAGGTGCCGCCAGGCGAAAGACCAGTCGGGCGTGCCGTGCACGAAGACGAGGGGCCGCCCCTGCCCTTCGTCCACATAGTGCATGCGCCCGGCGGGCAGATCGAGCCAGTGCGATGCGAACGGATACTCGATCCTGTCGAGCCACCCCGGGTCTGCTGGGTCAGCAGCCAAGCTCGTCCGCGAGATGGACGAAGTCACGCGCGATGAAATCCCAGTCCTCCTCGGCGCGGAGGTCCTTGTCCTGGCCCGGGCCCTTCTCGCTCGGGCGCGTCACGAAGCACGTGCGGAAGCCGACTCGCCGCGCGGCCGCGAGGTCGTTATTGTGCGCGGCTACCAGCGCGACCTCGGCCGGCTCGAGGCCGAGGAAGTCCGCGGTGCCCAGATAGCATTCCGGCTGCGGCTTGTAGTGCCGCGTCACTTCGGCGCCGAGAATGGTGTCCCAGGGCAGCCCCGCCCGCCGGGCCATGTTGACCATGAGCGCGACGTTGCCGTTCGACAGGGTGGCCAGGATGTACTTCTTCTTCATGCGCTGGAGCCCGGGCACCGCGTCGGGCCACGGGTCGAGTCGGTGCCAGGCGCGATTGAGATGGTCCAGGTCCGCCTCGCTGAGCCCCTTGATGCCGAAATCGGCCACGAGCTTCTCCAGGCTCTCGCGATGCAGCACGTCGAGCTTCACGAACGGACGACGACCGCTACGCACCTCGTCCATGGCCGGCTGATACATGCCCCGCCACTTGTCGGCGAACAGCTGCCAGTCCACTCCCGTGATGCCCCGCGAGCGCCCGAACGCTTCACCCTCGCGAGAAATACTGGAGCGCCAGTCCACCACCGTGCCGAACACGTCGAAGGTCAGCGCCTTGATGGCCATCTCAGTCTACCTCCGGAAGGGTCTGCTGCCACGGCCGCGCCTTTTCGAATGCCGCGGCGGCCTGGAGCACGGTGAGATCGGCGAAGCGACGGCCCACCACCTGGAGGCCGACGGGCAGGCCGGCCTTGGTGAAGCCCGCGGGCAGCGAGCAGGCCGGCTGGCCGGTGAAGTTGAAGGGATAGGAGAACGACGCCCAGGGCAGCCAGTCCCACGCGTGCTGCGGCCAGTGCTCGGGATTGAGGCGACCGAGGGGGAAGGCAGCCACCGACACCGACGGCGTCAGCAGGATGTCGTACTTCTCGAAGAGCGGTCGCACCGAATCCCAGTGCGTCATCTTCCTGCCGCGCGTGTCGATGTACTCGGCCACGCTCACGCGCAGGCCGTCCTCGATGCACGCTACGAAGGCCGGATCCATCTTGTCGCGCCACTTGGGCAGACAGGAGCTCCAGCCGCCCGCGTAGTGGGCGCCCCACATCACCCGGATCATCTCGTGGGTGTCGGCGAACTTGGTCTGCACCTCTTCGACCTTCGCCCCCAGCTCCTTGAAAGCGCCCACCGCCTTCTTCACCACCGCGGCGATCTCCGGGTCCACGGGAAGATTGTCGAGATTGGGGCTCCACGCGACGCGGAGACCCTTCACGGCGCGGTTGAGCTTGCCCACGTAGTCGTCGGGCACGGCGTCGAGCGAGGTGCGGTCCCAATCGTCGGCGCCTGCCATGACGCTCATCATCAGCGCGGAATCGCCCACCGTCCGCGTCATGGGGCCGTTGTGCGTGGTGTAGTCGTTGTTCGACACGGGCCACTGCGGCACCCGGCCATAGGAGGGCTTGTGGCCGAACACCCCGCAGAAGGCCGACGGTATGCGGATGGAGCCCGCCCCGTCCGACCCCTGATGAAGCGGACCGAGTCCCGCCGCCGCCGCCGCTCCCGCCCCCGCGCTCGAGCCGCCCGTGTTCATGGCGAGGTTCCATGGATTGTGCGTGTCGCCGGTGAGGGGGCAACCGCTGAGCGCCTTCCAGCCGAACTCGGGCGTGGTGGTCTTGCCCGTGAGGATTCCGCCCGCTTCCTTGAGACGGCGCACGAAGGGCGCGTCGTGGTCGGGAACGCGATCCGCGAAGAGGTGCGATCCCGACATGGTGCGCACGCCCTTCGTGAACGAGAGGTCCTTGATGGAAAGCGGGATGCCGTGAAGGGGCCCCAGCTTCTTCTTTTTCATCACCGCCTGCTCGGCGGCCCGCGCGCCCTTCATCGCCTCATCGGCGGTGATGGTGCAGAAGGCGTTGAGCTTGGGATTGAGCTTCTCGATGCGCTCGAGCACGGCTCTCATGAGCTCGACCGGCGAGAGCTTCTTCGAGCGGATGAGCGGGATGAGCTTGGTCGCCGGCGTGTAGCAGAGATCGGTGGGGGTCATGCCGTCCTCCGGGCAGTGGGTGACTGCGTCGAGCGCATGGTAGCACGGTGGCTGATTCTGATTCCCCCTCACCCTGCCCTCTCCCCCAGTGGGGGAGAGGGATCCCGAGTCCCTCGCCCCCGGAGGGGGAGAGGGTAGGGTGAGGGATCTGGAGTCCCTCGCCCCCGGAGGGGGAGAGGGTAGGGTGAGGGGGCGTGTCTACCCGGACCCGGCCGTAGACTTGCTCCGAGCCGAAATGGGAACAACAACAGGCCCTTGCCCACGGCGCTGGATGCGGTAGCGCACAGCGGTGAGACGCGAGGGGCAACAGAGTGGATCGGCATCCACGTAGCGGAGGAACACGACTTCGATGGCGATTGGTGACGCGAAACGGATCTCGCTCAAGGCGCCGTCGGTGCGCGAGTCCATGAAAGACGGCGACAGCGTGCCCGCGAAGCTTCCCTTCACGAACACGAAGGCCTGATAATCCCACGGCCGACACATCCCGTCGACCGATGCTTCCCCGAGCACCACGGTGGCGTTCCCTCTGGCCGTCGGCTTGGCGTAGAGAGACCAGCCGGCCGACGTGACCATGCGCTCCTCCGGTGTCGCCGCTTGACGCACCCCGCCCGCGCAGCGTGGATCAGTGGGCGGATCGCCTTTCGGCGCGGGCGCCGTCGGTACGGGAGCACCCGGCTGATTCCAGGCGGAGAGCGGCTGGTCGAGCCACGCTCCCGACTGGGCCGTCGCAATGTCGGCCACGAGCAACGCGACGACGAGGAGCAGAGAGCGCACATTGATCCATGAGGGTATGCTCTTCACGCCGAAGGATTATCCCATAGGGAGGAATCGGCATGAGCTCGGCTGAGAGCCCGCATCCGGGCGCGGACATGGAGCGATTCGTCCGCGAGCAGATGGCCTTCGTGGGCCTGCACGAGGACGACGTCCAGATCATCAGGCGCACCGCCCCGCTCGTGCTCAAGCACGAAGAGGCTCTGACCGCCGCGCTCTACGAGCACTTTCTCAAGTTCCCCGCCACCGCGAAGTTCTTTCTCGCCGAGGACGGCTCTCCGGATCGGGTGCGCATCGAGCGCCGCCGCCACAGCCTGGGCCGCTGGCTTCGGGAGACGGCGGAGGTGACGATGAGCCACGGCTTCGTGTACTACAGCCTCGCCGTCGCGCTCTCGCACAGCCACCGCGAGTACGGCCCGGGCGGCAAGATTCCCGCGCAGTTCATGGTGGGCGCGATGAGCCTGACCCAGAGCGCGCTGGCCGCCGCCCTCGAGGGCGAGATCGCCGACCCGCACGAGGCCCTTCAGGCCGTCACGGCGTGGAACAAGCTGCTCCTCGTCCAGCTCAGCGTGCTCCTCCTGGGCTATCTTCTCCCGCCGCGTGGGGACCGCGATTGACAGCCCGAAGACCTCGCGGCATAGTGTGCGCGTGACCCAGCCCACCACGGTCGGCGAGCTCCGCGCCAGCGGCTACAAGAACAAGTCGGTCAAGCAGGAGCTCCGCGACAATCTGGTCACTCGCCTCAAGGCGGGCGCTTCGCTCTTCCCCGGCATCGTCGGCTACGAAGACACCGTCCTTCCCCAGGTCGAGAACGCGCTCCTCTCGGGGCAGGACATCGTCTTCCTCGGTGAGCGCGGCCAGGCCAAGACCAAGATCGCCCGGCTCATGGTCAACCTCCTCGACGCGCAGGTGCCGGCGCTCGCGGGCTGCGAGACCAATGACGATCCGTTCGCGCCCATCTCTCAGGCGGGGCATCAGATCATCGGCGAGCAGGGGGAGCGCGCGCCCATCGTCTGGCTGGCGCGCGATCGCCGCTATGGCGAGAAGCTCGCCACGCCCGACATCACCATCGCCGACCTCATCGGCGAGGTAGATCCCATCAAGGTCGCGGAGGGTCGCTACCTCTCCGACGAGCTGACCATCCACTACGGCCTCCTGCCGCGGACCAATCGGGGCATCTTCGCCATCAACGAGCTCCCGGACCTCGCCGAGCGCATCCAGGTCGGTCTTCTCAACATCATGGAAGAGCGCGACGTGCAGATCCGCGGCTACAAGGTGCGCCTCAATCTCGACGTCTTCGTGGTCGCCTCCGCCAATCCCGAGGACTACACGAACCGCGGGCGCATCATCACGCCCCTCAAGGACCGCTTCGGCTCGCAGATCCGCACGCACTACCCCAAGCGCCTCCAGCACGAGATCGACATCATGGAGACAGAGCGCACGAGCTTCACCGACCCCGTGGCCACGCACGCCCCCGAGTACATGAAGCAGATCGTGGCCGAGCTCACCCACCTCGCGCGGCGGTCGTCGGAGATCAGCCAGCGCTCCGGCGTGTCCGTGCGCGTGAGCATCTGCAACTACGAGAACCTGCTCTCGAGCGCGCTCAAGCGGGCCATCCGTCTCGGCGAATCCGCCGCCTGTCCGCGCGTGAGCGACCTCGACGCCATGGTCGCCTCGACCTCGGGCAAGATCGAGCTCGAGTCGGTGGGGGAAACAAGCGAAGAGAAGATCCTCGGCAAGCTCGCCCAGCGGGCCGTGCTCAATGTCTTCAACCGGGCCTTCACGAGCAGCGATCTCGAGGACGTCGTGGGCGTCTTCCAGGGCGGGCTCAAGGTGGACGTCTCGGACGTGATGCCATCGGACGCCTATGTGCGACAGATCGGCGAGGCGCGCCCGCTCCATGCCGCGTGCAGGAAGCTCGGCGCCAAAGATCCCGCCGCGGTCGCCTCGGCGGTGGAGTTCGTGCTCGAAGGGCTTCATCTCTCCCGCAAGCTCAACAAGGACGTGAAATCCGGCCAGACGAGCTACCGCAGCTAGTCGTCTCCTGCACCTCCCCAGCAGAAGGAGGCTCACCATGAAATCCAGCGCTCGTGCGTCGCTCGCTATCGGTTTGGCTCTCGCCTTCAGCGCGTCGGTGGCCTCGGCGCAAACGCCGGCCGCCCCGCCCCCCGCTGCGCCGCCGGCCGCGCCCGACAAGCCTTCCGCGGGCGCGCCGGGTGTGGTGATGGCCGACGTGGTGGTCATCAACGCCACCGTGGAGGCGGTCGACAAGGACAAGCGCACGGTGACCCTCAAGGGGTCGGGCGGCCGCAGCGTGACGCTCAAGGTTGGTCCCAATGCCAAGAACTTCGATCAGATCAAGGTGGGCGACAAGGTCAAGGGTAAATTCCTCGACTCGGTCGCCCTCTTCGTCCGCAAGGCCGGTACGCCACCGGACGCGGCCGAGACGCAGGCGGTCAGCGTCGCTCCGCGGGGGCAAAAGCCCAAGGCCATGACCGTGGACACCGTGGAGATCAGCGCCAAGGTCGAGAAGATCGACTACAAGAAGCGGCTGATCACCCTCAAGGGTCCCGAGGGCAATACGCGGACCGTCAAGGTCGATCCTCGGGTGAAGCGGCTCAGCGAGATCAAGGTCGGTGACGACATCGTCCTCCGCCATACGGAAGCGATGGCCATCGAGGTCGTAGCGCCAAAGTCCTAGCCCGCCGTCTCTCCCTCTTACCTCCCCCCTCTCCCCCTCGGGGGAGAGGGCAGGGTGAGGGGGAGAAGGACGATGCGCGTCGAGCCCCCGACGGGCAGGCGTCAGGTATCATAAACGCCCACTCATGGCTCGCCTCCTCCGGCTTCAGCGCGGCCTCCGACGAGATTCGCGCCCTCCTGTAGTCGCCCCTCACCCTGCCCTCTTCCCTCGCCCCCGGAGGGAAGAGGGCAGGGTGAGGCGTACGAATCCCTCGCCCCCGGAGGGAAGAGGGCAGGGTGAGGCGTACGAATCCCTCGCCCCCGGAGGGGGAGAGGGCAGGGTGAGGGGGGCTACCGCACCTTCGGAGCCAGCGCGGCGGCGATAGCGTCCACGTCGTAGACGCAGCCACCCCACGTCCCGCCGCCCGCCTGCTGGAGAAGGGCCCACAGCCGCGTGTCGTCGGGCAGGTTCGCGTCCGGCGCGAGATCGGGCCGCGGGGGCCGGCCCGCGAGCACGCGCGTGCCTTCCTCGGGGCCGAAGTTCTTCTCCCCGTGGCCGACGAGATCCACGCTGCCCTCGAGGCGATTCCTGTCCACCACGACGCGCACCAGATCGCCCTCGACGAGCCGGCCGATGGGCCCTCCCGCGAGCGCCTCGGGGCCGACGTGACCGACGCAGGCGCCCGTCGAGACGCCGGAGAAGCGCGCGTCGGTGAGCACCGCCACTTCCTTGCCCCAGCTCAAGTGCTTGAGGGCGGCGGTGATCTGGTAGATCTCCTCCATGCCCGCGCCGAGGGGCCCGCGGCAGATCAGCACGAGCACGTCGCCCGCCCGGACGCGCTCCGGCCCCTGGCTCTTGATGGCCGCGATGGCGTCGCGCTCGCGCGTGAAGATGCGCGCGGGGCCGGTCTTTCGATAGACGCCGTCGGCGTCCACCACGGACGGATCGATGGCCGTGCTCTTGATCACCGAGCCCTCCGGGGCCAGATTGCCCCGGGGAAAGGTGACCGTGCTCGTGAGCCCCGCCTTGTGCGCGCGCGCCGGGCTCATGAGGCCCTCGCGACGCAGGTGCAGCATCACCTCGGGGACTCCACCGGCCAGGAAGACCCGCACGGTTGGATGATTGCGCGGGCCATTGGGCAGCGCGTCGACCAGGCGCGGCACGCGACGGTTGATCTGGATCCAGTCCTCCACGGTGGGGCGCCTGAGCCCGGCCGCGTGGGCGGCCGCGGGCAGATGGAGGAGAAGATTGGTCGAGCCGCCGAACGCCGCGTGGACCACCATGGCGTTGCGCACGGCCGCGTCCGTCACGATGTCGCGCGTGGCGAGACCGCGGGCCTGCAGGGTCACCATGGCGCGGGCGGAGCGCCGGGCCATGTCGAGCCACACGGGCTGGCCCGAGGGGGCGAGCGCCGAGTGCGGCAGGGAGAGGCCGAGCGCTTCGCCCACGACCTGCGAGGTGGCGGCCGTGCCGAGGAACTGGCAGCCGCCGCCCGGCGAGCCGCAGGCCCGGCAGCCGAGATCGCTCGCTTCCTCGAGGGAGAGCTCGCCGTGGGCAAAGCGGGCGCCGATGCTCTGGACCTTGCCCGCGTCCTCGCCGTCCGTGGGCGGCAGCGTCACGCCGCCGGGCACGAGCACGCAGGGCAGATCCCGCATGGCCGCGAGCGCGAGCATCATGGCGGGCAGGCCCTTGTCGCAGGTGGCGATGCCCATGACGCCCTTGCGCGTGGGCAGCGAGCGGATGAGCCGCCGGAACACGATGGCCGCGTCGTTGCGATAGGCGAGGCTGTCCATCATGCCCACCGTGCCCTGCGTCCTGCCGTCGCAGGGATCGGAGCAAAAGGCGGCGAAGGGCAGGCACTCGAGTCGCGCCAGCTCGCGCGCCGCCTCCTGCATGAGGAGCCCGACCTCCCAGTGCCCGGTGTGATAGCCAAGGGCGACGGGACGGCCGTCGGGGGCGCGCACGCCTCCCTGAGTGGAGAGCATCAGGTATTGCGGGCGCCCCAGCTCGCGCGGGTCCCAACCCATGCCCGCGTTCTGCGTCAGCCCGAAGATGTCGCCGCTCGGGCTGTCGCGGAGCATTTCGGCCGTCAGGGGCAGGCTGCCCCGAGGTCCCGGCGCCGCGCTCGTGACTTCGAGGACGTCTCCTCCCGAATCGACGATCTCCGTGAAGCCGAGGATCGGCGCCTTCATGTCGTGAGGCGGATGCTAGCCCGGCCCATTCGGCCCGTCAAGCAAACGGCCTACGGAGAGCCCGCGTCCGGCGGAGGGAGGAGCGCGAGGAGGCGGGCCAGCCCGAGCGGCATACGCGTCACTCGGCCGCCCCGCACACCCAGCGCATCATCGATGGCGGAGGCCAGCACCGCGGGAACGGGGAGCGCGCCCGACTCGCCCACGCCCTTGATGCCGAGAGGGTTGAGCGGCGAGAGCGTCTCCAGGTGGTCGATGTCCATGCTCGGCACGTCGGTGGCCGTCGGCAGGAGGTAGTCCATGTAGCTGCCCGCGAGCAGCTGGCCGTCCTGGTCGTAGACGATTTCCTCGAGAAGCGCGCTCCCGATGCCCAGCGCCACGCCGCCCTGGATCTGCCCCTCCACCACCATCGGGTTGATGAGCCGGCCGCTGTCATGGCTGATCCAGTAGCCGGTGACGGTGACGCGCGCCGAGAGCGGATCGATCTCGACCCGCGCCACGTGCGCACCCGACGAGTAGGTCATGTCGGCGGGCTGGAAGAAGCGCGTGCTCTCGAGGCCGGGCTCGACGCCCAGCGCGGCGGTGGCGCCGGCGGCCGCGCGTGCCAGCTCGGCAAAGGTCACGCGGCGCTCGAGGCGGCGGCGATCGGCGAAAACCGCGCCCGTCTGCTGGAGCTCGGCCTCCGCCACGCCGAGGACCCGGGCGGCGAGCACGAGGGCTTTCGCCCGCAACTCTCGCGCGGCCAGCGCCACCGCCGACCCGCCCACCACGGCGGCCCGGCTCGCGAACGAGCCGATACCGTGCTCGATGCCGCCGGTGTCACCCGCGATCACGCTGACATCCTCAGGGGTGAGGCCAAGCTCGTCGGCCGCGACCTGGGCGAAGGTGGTCTCGAGGCTCTGGCCCTGGGTGGTCGCGCCGGTGAACACCGCGATGCGTCCCCGCGCGTCCACCTGCACGCGCGCGGCCTCGAAAGGGCCGACGCCCGTCAGCTCGACATAGCAGGCGAGCCCCACTCCCACGAGGCGGCCCTGGGCGCGGGCGGCCGCCGCCTCCGCGCGAAGCGTGTCGTAGCCCGCGCTCTCGAGGGCCCGGCGGAGCACGGAGGGGAAATCGCCGCTGTCGAGGATCACGTTTCCGCTCGCGCGGTAGTTCGGCAGCCCGACGTCCCACGGCATGTCCCCGGGCCGCACGAGATTTGCCAGCCGCACCTCCGCGCGCTCGCGCCCCGTCTCGCGGGCCACGAGATCGAGGACCCGCTCGATCACGAACACGGCCTGCGGCTGCCCGGCGCCGCGGTACGGCGTCACCGGCACGCGGTGGGTGTAGCGGCTCTCGAAGCTCGAGAGCACGGCCGGGATCCGGTAGGGCCCGGTGAGCATGGACGCGGTGAGCAGCGGAACCACCAGCCCCCGCGGCGTGTAGGCACCCGTATCGTGAACGAACCGGTCGCGGAGCGCCAGGATCCGCCCCGTGGCGTCGAAGCCCACCGTAACGTCGTGCTCCTGCTCCCGCTCCTGGGTCGCGGCCAGCATGTGCTCGAGCCGGTCCTCGAGCCAGCGGACGGGCCGCCCGAGGCGCCGCGCGAGGAACGGGATGAGCACGTCCTCCGGATAGACGATGAGCTTGGCGCCGAAGCCGCCGCCCACGTCGGGCGCGACCACGCGCACCTGATGCGGCGGCAGGTCGAGGAGATCGCCGATGAACTGGCGGATCTGGTGCGGCACCTGGGACGAGGCCCACACCGTGAGCTGGCCGAGGGCCGCGTTCCAGTCCGCGACCAGCCCGCGCGTCTCCATGGGCTGGCCGCCGCCCCGCCCGATGCCGAGCTTGATCTGGACCACGCGCGGGGCGGCCCGCAGCGCGGCCTCGACGTCACCCCGCGCGAGGGTCACGCGCCCGGCCAGGTTGTCCGGCACGTCGTCGTGCACGGCCGGCGCTCCCGGCGCGAGTGTCTGCGCCGAGGGCAGCGGCTCGTACTCCACGTCTACCAGCTCGCGCGCGTCTTCCGCCGTGTACCGGCTGTCCGCGACCACCACCGCCAC
>WNFP01000157.1_pt1 | contig 49497 bp, 63 predicted proteins | sample 5400201 | NCBI WGS metagenome assembly WNFP01 (sample SAMN13153355, study PRJNA577476) | soil metagenome | isolation source: 115 cm saprolite under Madrone tree | place: USA:California | collected 2016-06-14 | reverse complement strand
CGGCGATTGCGTAGCAAGTTTTGCCTTGTTCCCAAAGCTCGCGAACGAATGCCCACGGCACATCGGAGCGTTTGCGGAAGAGGGGCGCGCTCATGATGCGCAACGATAGCGCCAAAGCGCGTACTACGTCAACGTGATGCGTTTGCGCATAATGCTACGCGGGCCTCCACTGGCGGCCAGGCAAGTGTGTGATGTGATCGCATTATGGCGAGCGTGAGTTGAGCCAGTCAAGCGAACTAAATTCGGCAATTTTACTATGTAAGTCGTTGTCAGAACCTGTTAGGATTTGACAGTTTTGGTTGAAGTGTGGAACATTGGCTCACTGGACAAAAATTCCAGCAAACCAACAGTAAGCGAACCAAAATGAACCAACAGATCAAGGCGATAGTCTACGACGAGGTGAGCGATTCACTCATTACGCTCACGTGGAACGAAGTTCTGGGTAGCGAGGAGGGCAAATAGGAATGCGCTACTCACCAAACAAGCTTGTGATGCATGAGGACGGGAGCATGAGCGTTCGGATAGGTGGACACTGGAGCACGCGAATCATAGAGCTGTCTCCGGCTGACTATTTGGCACTTCCAAGGGCCGATCGGCAACGAGTGGTGTTAGCCGAGTTTGAGACTGGACGCTCACACATAACCGGGTACCAGCCGATCGTGACTAGGTTTGCGTTTGGCTACAACGACTAACAACCAACAGCAGAACCAACAAAATGAAACCAATCGAAATTGTAACTAACCGACTCATCGAGTTAATCGAGACTAGCCAAGTGTTGCCCTGGCAGAAGCCGTGGCGAGTGGCATCCCAAGCGGCGCGTAATATCAAGGGCCGCGAATACACTGGCATCAATGCAATGATGCTGGCCTATAGCGGATATGAGGACAAGCGGTTCCTCACCTACAACCAAGCCAAGGAGCTTGGCGCAGAGATCAAGACGGATGCGGAACGATGGCCAATTCTCTTTGTGAAGCGTGAGCCCTACGAGAAGAAACTGGCCGATGGAACCAAGGAAGAGCGCATGGGTTACTTGATGCGCTACTACACGGTAATTAATGCGAGTGATTGCGACGGACTGCCGAGTGCTGAACCGATCAATCCAGAGATCCTGTCCGCTGAGCGAATCGTCAAAGGTTACAGCGACAGAGGCCCGCAAGTGAAACATGGGTTCCAGCATGCTCACTATATGCCAGCAGTGGATAAAATCGAGATGCCCAAGCGTGGCAGCTTTGTGAGTTCGGCGGCTTACTACAACGTCCTATTCCATGAGCTGGTCCATTCGACGGGAAGCCAGAGCCGGTTAAATCGGACCTTCGGCAAGAGCCATGGTGACGATTTTTATCGGAAGGAAGAACTGGTGGCGGAGATCGGAGCGTGTGGTCTGGACCACATGTGTGGGACCTATGAGCAGGTCGAACGCAACAGCGTGGCCTATCTGCAGAACTGGCTAGGCAGGCTGAAGGAGGACCCGACCGTGCTAGTGACGGCGGCGAGCCAAGCTGACAAGGCGATCAACTTTATCCTGGGCAGATAAGGACAGTTGCCACACTGGCCGTCTACGGATGGCCAGTAGGCAGCAGTGAAGCTGCAACCAACAGAAAAGAAACTGAAAAAAACTATGACGAGAAGCGAAATCGGAAACCTCTATGATCCCTGCGAGTTGGGTACGCTGCGGGACCGTGTGAACGAGCTGAATCATAAGATCCTAGGCACGGACAATTCCGGCTGGATCGGGAAGGCGACCAAGCGCCAATTGCATGCGGAGATCGCCTGGATATTGCAAGCGACCAAACCAATCTTCGCCGAGCCGAGTGCTCCGATAACGAGCAAGCGAGGCAAGCGAGCCAAGGTGGAAACGCCTGAATTAGTAGCGGCTTAAGGCCGTCCAAAATCCAAGAGTCGCATGGTTATCAGAAACTGTGCGACTCTTGCAAAAACCAACAGTAAAGAAAGAACCAAACAGATGAACGTATTCGGAATGGTCGATGTGACGCTCCTAGTCCACGACTATGTGATCGTGAAGGGCGCTGCTCACTACGGTCGATTGCATAAGCTTGAGCGCTCCAGAGGCTACTGGCTGGCCTGGGGTGAAGGCGAGGTCGTGACGGTCGGGCGAATCGAGGAAGCGGTAGCGGCATTTGAACGGGTGACAGGCGAACTGGACAGCTACCAAGTGCAGTTAGCAGAAAGGCGCGGATGAGAGGAATAATCCACTTGCTCGGCGCTGGCACCATAGCGTTCGGAACGGTGCACGTGGCCAAGGTGCATAATCACACGGAGCATCACTCCCGAGGGCTAACGATGCGGATGGCCAAGGCGCATAACGCGACCTTGACCAAGCAACCACGAGGTCACGGACGGAAGTTTTAGCTATGCTGGCGATCGGGCTAGACGGTCGCCAGACTGCTGGAACTAACCAGCGAACCAACAACGAAAGAACCAATGATAGGATTATTAGTAGGCGCAATTATCGGCTTCCTAGCCGGACTGGCAGTAGGCCAGAAACAGGGTCGCGAGGAAGGCTACCCACAAGCGTATCAGGCAGGCAGAAACTCGCGTAAACCGCAGATTCGCGCTTATCTGGCCAAGCTGGACGAGAAAGGGCGTCAAGTAGCCATACTACATCTAGGTGATGGCGAAGGGCTCGATTGAAATGAAAACGAAATTCTTGCGAGGCTTTTTCATCGATCCGTTCAAGGCGCAGGTCCACGCGATTGAAATCGTGAACGAAATCCACGTATGGCATCAAGTGCTGATGTGCGATTGCTTTACCGTGTGCCGGTTAGGTGCGCCCTACGCTGGTTGCAAGCTGGACCTGGACATCTGGGTAGATGATAACGGGCTGTTGCGAGAGCCCGTCTGGCCGCGATTCAAGATCCGCAATGGCCTGTTGTGCGGCTATGGGCTGGTCCTGGCCACCAACTCTAGCGGCGAAAGCGTGAGTGTCCCGGAGGTGATTGACGTTCCGAGCTTTGCCAAGCTGATGGCGATCAGTTTTGAGCCTTACCAGATCCGGCTCGATCCCGGTGATTACATTGAACAGATTACTCGGAGCCTGGAGTTAGAGCTGCCCGGACTGGTTCGGTATTGCCGGGGGCAATAAAACCTATTAGGTTTAGAAAGACGAGAATGATTGAGCAGATTCACAAACAGGCAGCTTATCGGCCATTTCGGCCATTTCTGATTGAAACCAGCGGTGGGACCCTGATTAGGGTGACCCGTCCAGATTGGATTTATTTTCCGCCTGATACGGGACATCTGATCGTATTTGAAGGGGGAGCGGCTTCCTTCATCGCGTTTCGTGATGTTCGAAGTGTGTTGGTTGAGCAGCCACCAGTTTCCGTCAATGGCCAGCAAAACGGAGGCGAATGAGGTTCTCCGAGATTGACCCGACATTAACCCTATGTTAATAGGATTTCGACACGTCATTGTTGGTTCAGTGACGCTGTTGGTTGGCCCGGAGTGGGGAAACTTGCTCCGGGTCTTTTTTTTATGCGCCGAAGGAAGAAAGACACCCGCGACTGGCCGGTGATGCCAAAGCAATGCGCGTCTTGCGTATTGCGGACCGATGAGCGTGGGCGCTATGTCGACGAGCGCTTGGCATCCAGCGTGATCGAGCGTTGCATCACACGCGCGAGCCAGATTTGCCATCATCCAAGCCTCTCAGGCAAGCCGCAGACGCATCTGTGCCGTGGGGCGCGCGACTACCAGCTCACAATTTTTTATCGGCTCGGGTTTCTGAAAGAACCAACCGACCAAGCCTGGAAAGAAGCTAGCGACCGGGCTGCAAATTCAGATCGGGCTTCTCGCCCTTGATCAGCTGCTGCTTGGCCAACGCATCCGCGCGGTTCTCGATTTTCTGGATCGCTTTCTTGCGCTCATCGGGATCGAGCTTGGTCAAATTATCCATCTGATCGTAGATCGACTGTTTGACGGTCTGGCCCCGGAAAGCGCTGTAATCATAGAACTGGGCGTCAGTCATTGGATCGCCCAAGAGCTTGGTTTGCTTGGATGGTTTACCGATTGGCACATCCTGTTCAGTGAGCCAATTCCAGACCCTGTCGTCAGTGCCGGTCGACCAGAAGCGGTGCGTGAGCGGGCTGGTGCGGACTGGTTCGCCTAAGATATTGAGCCTGGGCTGAGCGCCAAACGCGCCAGAGGTAAAAGGCACGTCGCGCAGAAGCGTCTGCATGGCTGCCTGTGGCCCGTCCGCGTCCGAGTTAGGTTGGTACATCTTGTTATCAACAAACTGGCGGTAGAACTGAGTCGCGAAATTGGAGCCGACAACGGGGATAAAATTCTTCATCGAAGCAATCTCGTTTTGCATCGCGTTGACGGCTCCGGTGGCATCGGCTCGGCCATGGAAGGCGTCGAGGAGCTGAGTCACGCCCTTCAAATAGCTTCGGTCGACGATTGAAGCCGCGCCGTTGGAAGCGGTGTAGAGGAGCGACTTGAAAGCGTTGGTTTGTTTCTCGTAGCGCTGCGCATCTTCATACGCGCCGATCATACCGAATGGAACCGCCAGCGGGGTCGACTCGAAAGGAATGTAGGTGTTACCGAATCGGATCGAGTTTGGAATCCAGCCGTTGGCGCGCATCTGTTTAATCAGCCTTGGATCGGAGGGCCCAGCGCCGGAAATCTGCCAACCCATTTGTTTAGCTAAGAGATAGAATGAAGCGGTGAGCGCGGTACCCATGAAGCCTTTGATGAGCAGATCGTTGCGCAACATGTTCAGCTGCGCATCGCTCATTTTCTCGCCGCCGCTGGTCAGATATTTCTCAGCGGTTTCGAGCGAGCGCCCGCGCAAGAGCCCGACCGGGCTGTAGTCTAAACTGTTATTGAGCAGGTTACTGACAACGGTCGTAAATGGAGCGACGATCCGCGCTGCCGGGTGTTCGCGAGCGAGCTGATTCAAGAGCCGTCCTACGCTACCCAAGAGCCCTTGCGGATTCTGGGTGTAGATCGTGTGTCTGCCGTAGTAGTCGCCGATGTCGCGAATTCCCTGGTCAAGGGTTGAATCGATAATTTCCTGGGTACGCAACCGCGCCTGCTGGCCGGTGAGTCCTTCAGCGGCGGCTTGTTGTTTTGCCGCCTGGACGCGCGCTTCATCACCCCACATCGCTTCGTGAGCGGATTTAAGCGCTTCGCCTTGGCTCAAAGATCCGTCTTTGCGGATCGCATCGTAAGCCGAGAGATATTTGATCGGCGCGGACCAGCCTTCGTACATGAGAGAGTGGGCAGCGGTGATCGAGCGCCCGATGTATTTGTACCAATCGATCGGCATTCCCAAAACTTGGAGGCCGTACTTCTTCAAAATCCGCTGGCTGGGATCAGTCTCAAGGCTATTGACCGGCGAAATGTAGCGTTTACCGCCGTTGAGCAGATCGTTGGGATCGACGTTACTGGCTGGGTCGTAGCCGGTGCGCATGATGGAAGCGAAAGTGTCAGCGCCGCGGGCGAATCCTTTACCGATGGCGTAAAGGACTTCGGGGAAAGCTTCAAATTGCCTGGTCGCAAGCAGCCTGGTGGCGACATTGCCCATGCCATTAAAGAAATCGCTCGTGAGCGCTACCACGTGCGTGGGAATCCCGCTTAAGAGATTGCCCATGTACATGTTCATCGCCATTTCCCCGGCTTGCTTGCCTGGGCCCATCGAATCAAATCGCCAGCGAGCCAGCGCCCGTTGCATCTCTTGGATATTGGCAAGGATTGCGGCAGATCCTCGGCCTTGACGTTTGATCTCTTCGAGCTGGTCACCGAGCGCTCTGATTCGCGCAGAAACTTCCGGATCAAAACTCTTCGCACCGAAAACGGGAGCCAGCGCTTCGGTCACCTGGCGATCGTCGAAAGCGCCCATGTTCACCAGGTCAACGAGCCGTTTCATCGTGATGGGTCGACCGCTCTTGAGCGGATTTCCATTGTTGGCTCTGGAGATAATGTCGTCGAAAACCTTCCGCGTCTTTTGGTTGACCGCCGTTGCGATATGGGTTTCGATCACCCGCTGCAAAGCTAAGGATTGCTGGCTAGTCAGATGCGAGCCTTCGCTCAAAGTCTGCGCAAGAGTGAGCGCGGTCGAACCAACATTAGCCCGGTGCTGACGCACCAAGTCATCGATCTTCACCCCGGCTTCGCGCAAGACTCCTTTGAGCCGTCCTTCGCCCAGCGGCGTATCGAGATTGCGATCGAGGTTTTGCAAAAACAAACTCAAAGAGTTTTCATCCATGCCATGACGCATCTCATCGATGGCCCGCTCATAAACTTCACGGTAGGTGTCCCAAGAATAGATGACCTGGCGCGCCCGATCAGTTTCCGAAATTTTCTGCAGAGTCAAGCGATCGATCTTGGGTAGCTGCTGGCGGATCTGCGCCTTGACGGAATTCTCGAATCTCTGAATGAAATCAGGAGGCACATTGGCACCTTCACCAGCCAGCTTCATGGCGCGCGCAACTTCATCGGTCAGAGCCTCAGCAATCCGGTATGGCATCGCCCGGTCGTGCGCTTCCTGGGCTTTCTCGATTACCGGCTTGGCATCTTCGATGGCTCGCTCGCCAACTAGCCGGAGCTGGTCACGAGTCTTATCGACTGCATCGCGGAAACCGGGATCGCGCCGGACCTTCTTTTCGTTTTCGTCGGCGATCTGTTTCTGGTACTTCGAAAGAACTCCGTCATGGCCGTACCAGGCATTGTTGCGCGCCGCGCCTTCCTGGCCCCACTCGGTTCCTTTATCGAAGAACCATTTGTTGAGCCGGGAGTTGAGCGCGTCGAGTTGCGCCTGGTAGACTGGAAACCCAGCGTTAGCGGCACGCATATCGCGCAGATCATTGACCACTTGGGCGTAAGTGTAGGCGCTGGTGTCACTCCCGTACTTGTCACTCATCAACGCGCGTGCGACCTGGCCGACATCGTTATTGTTCTCCCGGTAAATCGCTTCGGCCTGCGGTTCCCAAACTCGCTTACCGGTTTTCTCGTAGACCGCTTGAGTCGGGGAAGCTGCTGCAGCTCGCACCGCGACCGGATCAAGAGGGTTTTTGATCGTCTTGCGAGCCGCTTCGCGGAGGGCCTGGCCTGGGCTCATCGCGTCGATGGTGGCTTGAGCGACTTTCAAGACTTGTTTAGGGACCTCTTCAGTGCCGGGTCCGAGTTCGCTCTCAACATCGCGTTTGTAGGTTAATCCGAATTGGAGTTCATCCAACCGGGCCCGTTCTTCGGGCGAGAGGTTTCCGCCTTGCGCTCGGTTCTTGGCGATGAGCTGGGCTTCCTCGGTTTGCCGTTGGGCTTCGAGTTGAGCTGCAGCTTCCTTTTCCTGGACTGCTTGTTCCGGCGTCGGCCTAGTCAAGTCGACATCAATTCCCATTCCAGCCAGCTGGCGCTCCAGCGCTGCGACGTCGACTCCCTGCAGCCTGGCTGGATCATCGAGGAGCTTGGCGAAATGATCAGCGAATTCTCCGCCCAGCCGCATTGGGATAACATCGACCGGCTGCACTTTGCCGGTGTCATTATGAGTGAGCACGTTGCCGGGATGGGCGTCGAAAACGCCGATCTGGCGTTGCGGATCGTAATAGGTCCGATCATCAAGTGGTTCAAACCCGCGCTCAGACATGTAGCGGGCGATCTCTTCGTAGGTCGCGAGCCTGTGGTTATCGAATCGGGGCTGGCTAACCACATAGCTCCAGATGTCGTTGACCGGCTCATGCTTAAAGCCTTCCAACTGGTAGCCGGTGTTGAAGAGCTGGTTACTTAACCCAAGCCTTGTGGCGTATTGCTCTGCAGTGGCGGCGTTTTGGTCGTAGCGGCCCGCGCGGACATTCTCTGGATGGAACGCCGGGGCGGTCTCGGCGTTGAGCCCGCTACCGACTTTTGCGGCGCTGAGTCCGTAGGGGCCGTACCAGCCTCCGGGCTGGTTGGTTTTAATGAGGTATCGATTCCGCCCAGGCTCGATTGGGTCATAGAGGACATGCTCGGCATTGTCCCCAACTGGTCGGCTCCGCGACGTGCGCGCGCCGAGCGTGCCGTCATCGTAGATTCGGCCAGTGCTCCGGGCGTGAGCACCGAGTCGATCGGACGAGTCGAGGATCTGCTGAACGCTTGTCCCATTTCCATGTTCTGGCTCAACTGGGCGTCCGCTTTCTGAAACTCTTCGGGCGACATCGAAGAACTCTCGGGTGGAGCGTTCAACCGCCCGCTGGGATTCATCTCTGGGGTCAACATAACTCCTGGATATTCTACGCGCTTGGAGCGCGGTAACGCTAGAAGGAATTCTTTCGGGGTCAGCTGCCTTCCAGCTTTTGCGAATCAGATCGAAAGCTTCGGTGTCATTGAATTTGAGGCCCATGTGCGTGAGCAGTCCGTCGCGAACCATTCCAACCATTTTCTGGATGACGTTCGGGGCCCGGTCCAGTTCGGCCACACTGAAGCGTTCTGCGTACCGAGCCAAGAGTTCATCACCCATCTGCGCCTTGGCCCAGTTATCCATTGCCCAGGAACCATCGGGTCGTTCTGTGCCAAAGGCGTACTCGCGGGCCAAACTTTCCATGGTGTGACCGAACATCGAAGCGATCTGCTGGCCCATTCCGCCTTGCTCCATCCCGTTGTAGATGCGCACGAATTCATCGCGCAAAAACTCCGGGTCAGTGAATAGGCGCCGAATTCCATTGTGACCGGCAATCTCGTGTACGGCGCTCTTGAACGCCTCGCGCACGCCGTTCGCCGGGTCTTGCGCAGCTTTGCCGGCATTGATGTAAACCTGGCCGGTAGCCGGGTTGGCTACGGCCCACTTGGTCTGATCACTGTTAGGGTCCTCGGCCAGCATATCGGCAATCGCTGGGTCAGCCGCGTGATCGTGAAACGAATCGACCGGAATGATCGTCGCCTTGTCGCGCAAGCTCTCCGGTAAGACCGTGCGCACCAGCGCATCATTGAGTTCGGCTCGGGAGGTGATGTTGTTAGGGTTAACAATGATGTCGCCGGTATCGGTATCGTAAATAACTTTGAAATTGTTCCGGTTCTGTCCGTTGGCTGCCAAGAGTTCGTCATAGCGACGGGGTAACGTGCGCTGGTCAGCCAGTAAAGCGCGGCCTCTAGGTCCCAGCTCTTCCTCAACCTGATCGAGGTGGTCACTGATCTGTGCGCGCGTAGGAGGCGCTTCCTCGGCTGCGGTAGCTGGAACTACCGGCTCGACTGCTCGACGCGCTAGCGGCGATTCTGGCGAGCCTGGCGGGGCTTCTGGTGCGCCTGGCTCAAAAGCGGCAAACGCCGTTTGTTGGGCTTCGGCTCGTTGCTTGGCTGCCTCTTCTTGCGTCGGAATCGCGGCACCAGGGGTGACCGGTTCACCGGTTGCAGTGCGTTCTCCTGGAATGGTACCTTCGGGCTGCGCGCCGGGAGCGCCTTGATAGACTTGGCCCCTGGCTTTACCCATCGCTTTAAGCGCGAAACTCGGGCCTTCGGCGATACCGGAAAATAGAACGCCGGTCACTGCGTTGGTCACCAGGTCCTGGCCTAAGCCTTCGCTCCATTTGCGCTTCGGATCGATACCGCTGGCTTGAACAACCACGTTGTCGGCGATCCGCTGGGCTTCGCTGCCCACCTCAAAGGTCGCTGCCCGCTTGGCGGTATTTTGCAGAAACTCGCCGACTGTGCGCGAGCCTTCGCCCTTGAGCCAAGGCATCATGTTCATCGCGCGGAAGGTGGCCATGTTGATGGGCCCTTCGAGTGCTCCCATCTGCGCCGCCTTTTGCTGTTGTTCTTCGGGTAGTCCGGCAGTTTTGGCTTGTTCGCGCATACCGGCTGCGCTCTGAGCCGTGAAGCCTCCTAGCTCAGCCGCTGCGCCCATTGTTTCGCCGAGCATTCCGGTAGCGACATAGGGCAACATTCCGCCTAAACCGGAAGCGATTTTCGATTGCCAGGTGTCGGCGTAAAGCGGGCTGGGCGGGGTCCAAGGTTTGTCGGGAGCGACTGTCTCACCTAACAAACTGGTGCGCGGTTGCTGGTTGGGATCGACCTCGGCCCGGAGTGTCCCAGCAATGTTCTCTTGAAAGGTATTTGGTGCGTTTGGCTCAACCTTGCGCTGCATGGCGCGGTCGATCGCGCTCATGTCGCCCCGAAGCGCGCTCATCCTGGCTTCGTCGTTGTACTTGTGATGCTGGAAATCTTTGTCATTGATCGCGGCGTACTCGCTCTGGGCCGCCGACTTCAATTCTTGGAGCCGTTCAGGCGTGCTGCTCATGTATTTGTAGGAAGGGTCCAGCACGTCGGCGCTATTTAAGAGCGGTTCAGTAGCCCAACTGGAGAGCGTTTTGCCTGCCGCGTAGATACCGGCGTAAGGCGCTGCCGCCCAAGCGCCTGATTGCTTTTGCTTCTCTAAGAGCGCTCCGGCAGCATCAGAAAGAGCTGGGATGTCGGCGTTGGCAGGAGCCGTGGCGCGCGTCTGCTTGAGCAGCTCGCCCGCGTAAGGCGCGAGCACACTCTCAGGAGCGGTCGGTTGAGCACCTAGCTCCGGTGGTAATTCGGTTGGAGTTGGTAACTCAGCCGGTTGTGAGGGGGCGGCCATAGCGATCGACAAATTGGTAACCAAGGATCGTCTTGCCTTTGGTCCCGAACAGATGGCTGGCCGCGTAGGTTAAATCGATTCGGTTATGCGTGCTCGCACCTGGACCAACGTCCACAATCGGCATCTGAATCATCTTCCCATCCGGGCTGACGATCTGGACCTGGACATCGCCGTTGCGCGCGGCCTGAGCGAATTGGGGATCAGTCTTGTAAGAGCCGTCAGATTGGAGCCGAACCACATTAGCACCGAAGGTCCGTTGCATGTCGGTTACGCTGATACTTGCTCCAACCAAACGCTTGTCTCGGGTGTTATGGCCCATCGCACCTTGACCATTGTCCTTTTGATCAATCGAGCCGTCGTAATTGAGGCCAAAAGTGGTGGCCGGACCAAACTTGAAATTGCTCCAATCCGCCTGGCGAGCATCACCGGGAATGGTGTAAGGCTGCGGCGCTCCCTGAACTTGAGTCTCGCTAGCCAAATGCACCGGGACCGGAGTCGCCTCGCCTTCAGCTGGTGGAGGAGTCGCGCTCGCGTAAGCGTTCGGCAGATTGGTTTCCTCTCCGGCTTCGGAGAGCGGCACCCCTCGGCGCGCACGAACTGGCTTCTGTGCTTTGCCGGTCGGTTGAGTCTGCGGCGGTGGTACCGGCGTTTCGCCCGGCTTAGGCTCCGGCTGAGGACCTTTGGCCCGATCAATTTGGTCCTGAACAGCCTTTGGTATCGGCTCGTTCGTCGCTTGCATTCGGGCCAGCCATTGCTGAGCTACCCACTGGTTTTGCTCTGCAGGAGTTTGGTTAGGCGGAGCTTGGATTTTGTTTTGCTGGATCTGCTCGGCGACCCAGCCCCACGCCTTAGTGCCTTGCATCGCCTGTTGCACGTCCATGTTGACCGATGGCGGTGCTGTCGGAGTCTGTGCTTGCGCCTGTTCGGCTTCCGACATCGGCACCGTGTAAGTGGTCGTCGTCTCAGGAGTGGTCTTAGTCTCAGCCTGTTTGGTCGTGACAGTCTTAGTCGGAGGTGCCTTCGCCTGATACTTGTTTTGCAGGTAAGCCAGGTTGGCTTGGGAATCGGGATTGAGTGCGCCTTGCGGGGTGAGCATGTTCGCATCGGGCGAGACGTTCTCCGCTCCAACCTCACGCCCCGTCGTACCATTGAGCCGGGTAATCTCGTTATCGATCCAGGTCCGTTCAGTCGGGCTCGCATAAGGGCGCACCGTCTGATATTGCTGGGTGATCTTTTGCCGGTTCATCGCATCGATGGCCGCCGCGCCGCCGCCTTGCTGCACCGTCTCGCGCGCCTTAAAACCTGGCGGAAGATACTGAGCGTTAGCCGGATCTTGCAGGGTTTTGAGCTGGTTAGTCAGGATGTTGATGTTGTCGTCCTGGCTGCGCGTGGTGTTGTGCTGAGCGATGTAAGGAGTGATCAGTTTCTGGGTCGTCGGGTTAGTGCTCGCTTCCGGGTGGCGCGCGTTAATGTCGGCAATCTTTTGGTCGTAATCGGTGGCCTTTGGATCAACGTTTTTGATCTCATCACGCCACGCGCCAAAGTCATCGAGCGCCTTCTGCTCGTTATCCATCGCCCACTGGGAAGTCTGCGCGGTGTGGCCCAGGATCTTGTTATTAAGATCGCCCCGCTGAACCTCTTGAGCTTTGAGCGCCAAATTGAGATCGGCCTGCCCGGAGATGTTCTGGGCTTCAGCGTCGTAATACTTGCCGCGCGCTAAGGTCTCCGCGTTGGTTGCGATCGCCTTCTGGTGTTCGAGCTGCTGGTTGTAAGCGTTATCAATCAGGCTCGTACCGGCCTGAGTAACCTTGGTTATCTCTGGAAGAATCGAGCCGGTCACTCCCCCGGTAGCCTCAAACATCCGGTACCAATCCTCGGGCTTAATGATGTAAGGCGCGCCCAGATCGGAGTGCGGGACCGCTACACTCGGGAACCCACCGGTTTGCGCTTCATACATTCCTTCAGCCATAGTCTTTTATCCGAAGGTAACAGGCGTGTAGCTTCCACTTCCCCCGCTTCCGACATTTGCGCCAATGCTCGAAATACCGCTTACGCCAGATCCGCCGCCAAACATCGAGAAGAGCGAACTCAATCCGCTTTGGCCGGTGCTGGGATTCTGTTTACCAAGAGCACCGACCAGGCTTGAAATGTCGCCGCCAATACCGCCCATGACCGATTGCTGCGGCTGGCCGTACTGAGCCGCCAAGGCATTTGCGAAAGCCGTGTAAGCCGCCTGGTTAGCTTGGAAGGTCGCCGACTTACTCCACTCCGCGCCGCCGATCAAATCACTAAGCGGCAAAAGACTGGTCGGGCTGACCGGCTGCGGCATCAGATAATTGCGCGCGGTACCGATCAGTGATGTCATCTGACTCTGACCGGTCTGCTGGAGTTGCAAACTGGTTAGCCCTAGGTCGCGCGCGGTTAAGCTCGCCGCCGCGCCACTTCCGGCGAAGCCTCCCGCCATAGCTTGCTGTGCGGTCGTGCGCTGGATCTGGTTTTGAACATCGGCAGGAATAATACCTTGCAGAAGCGATTGGGTATTGCCCGTCGCTGTGGTCATCATCTGCTGATAACCTGGTAGGGCCTGCCCCAGCAGCTTTTGCAGCTGCTGCATGTTGAACTGGTTAAGGTTCGGAGCGTTGGCGTAACCGTAGTCCAGCGATTGAGTCGCCATCCCTGGCAGGTCAAGATTCCAGTAGTTCTGGTTGGTGAACGGCGTCAGGAACCGATCCGCCGCACCTTGCAGCTGGTGGGGATACGCACTGCTGCCACCGCCCTTCTGGGACTGGTTGAAGATGTCCATCCCCACGTTGACTAGCGTTCCGATTATCGCTGCGTATGCCATTGGGTCGGCCTCTCCATATCGTTGATGAACTGCAAAAATTTCGCGGTCTTTCTGAGCTTCGGCGGATTGGTCGTCGCGTCGTAAGCGATCCGGGTTTGATCCATCGACTGCCACCAGCCGTACTCGAAGCTTGCATGGGCCCCGAGCAGGTAGTCCCAGAGCCACCGGCAGTAATCGAGGTCTGCCAGATTCTTGTAGGTTATGACATAATCAAACAGTTCCTGATAACGACCGCGCAAATAAACCAATTTTTCGGCGGTAGAGTCCGCTAGCTCGAACCCAGCTCGGATCATGGAGCGTTTAACTTCGGTGATCGGCCGCTCGATCCAGAGCACTTTGGTCATCGGCCTGGCTGCGAGCAGTGCCGGTAAAACGAAAATGTTCGCTGAGTCGGAGTTGCCGAAGATCGGCCAGCCGGTTTCGGCTCTGACCTTATCCGCATTGGCCCAGAATTCGGTACTCGACGCAGCGAATTCGGTTGCTTCATGCGCGCAAAAACAAGCGCCTGAACGAGTCAGAAATTTCGAGAGCCAAAGCGTCCGGCTGCGGGGGTAAGAGCAGATGAGGAAATCTTTGGTCAGTGCAGATTCCATATATCACCTCCGCCCCAGCAGGAGCTTTGCACCTGGGGAGTTGCCTTGTAGTCGCCGTCGTAATCCTTGGTGTCGGTATCGAGAATCGCCAGCGCCCGTTTCCAATGGCTATCGGCTAACTGATCGCTTCCAGCGTCCTCGTACTTGAGGGCTTGCAATCCATTTTTGAGCGCGCCGATGTTGGTGATGATCAAGTCGGCATCAGGGTCATTGGTGGGAATGAAGTAGCGCTTGGCGACCACAACCATTTGCGCTTGCTCGCCATCTAAGATGCACCAATTGAGTTTGTATCGGCGATAGTCAGGAGCTAGTTCATCCGGCCCGTAGACTGCAATCGGTCGTTGCGCCAGCGGATCGCTCGGGTCAAGCGCGGGATCGACGGCAAAGAGCTTAATCCGTGAGGCGCTCGGATCTTTGTTGACCGAAAGTATTTGGGAATAGGCCAGGAGCGAATCGGAGTAGGGCTGGTCCTGACCGAGGATCGGAATCGGAATCATGTCGACGTTCCGGTAAAACCCGTTATCGAGTGTCTGGATCGGGTTACTATTAACGTCGAGCGCGCTGACGTAGACGTAGCCCTCAAGCGTGGCCTGCGGGACATCCGCATAGACTCGCAGGATGCAGGGCCGATCGGGCGTGATGTCGTCAAAGGTCGAAAATCCGCTGCCCAGATCGCTGATCACATTGGGCGCGGCACCGGTAAAATGAACCGGGCCGCCAGGCAGGAAGTCATACCACCGGCTTCGGATGTCGACCAGCTGCCGAAGGTCGCAGGGACAAAAACCAGGATGAATGGGCGCTTGCGGGAACTCAATGAAAGCGGCTAGCACGGTCTTAATGTCGCGTGGCATCGTGATCGTGTTAGACACAATCGGGAAGATGTAACGGCCAATGGTCTTCTCTGGGTTAAGCGCTGGCAGGAGTCGCTCAATTACCATGTTAATCCGCTGACTGACGCGCGGATCGGTGGCGCAAGTTCCGTAGTCAACGTACTCGGCTAACTGCTTTTGCGCGTCTGAAACAAGAAGTCTCATGGTTTATTGGTAACCAATGAATTGGATATAAGCCAAAGCGTAATAAGGCGGGAGGGTCGTAAAGGGAGCTTGGCCGCCGACTGGCGCACCGGCACCCGTAAAGACCTCAGCGAGCGCGGTTGGAGGACCGGCCCCGCCAGAAAGGCCCTTGCCACCGGTGCCGCCACCCACATCACTTTCGCCAATGTGCGCGCTCAGATGCGGCAGTTCGGTGGGCTGAATGACGTGGAAAGGTGCTCCGCCAGCTACGACACCGGCGTTGTACGGGTCGACATCAGCTACCCATTGGCCCACATAACGGCTGGCACAAACAATAAATCGATCGATCAGATTGTAAGTGCCATTTAGCCCGTTGCAGAGCGCCCAGCCATCATGCCAAGTGCCAAGGATGCCTCGTCCGGTTCCATCGAAGTTCCCGCTAGGATTGCCACCCCAGAGCTTGACGTCACCCGCAGCACCCGTATAGACCGGACGCCAGTTACCATTGTAGAACATCTTGATTCCCAACGGTCTCCCGGCAACGTCAATCACAAACCACACCTTGTTAGTCAGCGAACTCGTTGGCTGAGTGCTGCCGACAAAAATGCCGCCGCCGCTGTTATCCGGGACCGTACCGCGCAGAGCCAGATTCACGATCATCTGCATGAGCGCGTTAAAATCCGGTGGGTAACAAGCCGGAGCTGGCTGGGTCACTGCGGTAAAAGTTACGTCGGCCATAGTTTAGGGTGGATCGGTATCAAGGGCCTGAAGTTGCAGATGTAACCTGAAGGCTGGATCGGGCGTCGGCGCGAGTCGGGCACGGACACCCCGAACCAGAACGCTGAGCAAAGAACTAGGTAGCAGCAGCCCGATCCTGTGAAATGCGCCAGGCCCAAGATGGATCGGCCCGTCCGCGCCAGAGTAGCCTAGCCTGATCGGACCGAGCCAGGTAGTTCGATCGTTTAAGAGAAGATCGAAATCCAATCCAACCTGGTGAGCATCTGAGCCGATCGCAGCATAGGTCACATTAGTCAGGAATTTCCCAGTAGCCTCAAGCGTAGGACTGAACTGCTCATTTGGTAGAGGCAGAAAATCTTGAGTTACTGTTATTATGTTAGCTGGCATTGCTAGCAGATTTTCTGGCCCGCTACGGACCCGTTGGGATTTTCGATCAGCTCGTTACAGTGAATGACAAAGGCGTGCAGCACCGCTGGCCCAGTCCAAGCAATCTGGAACTGAAACTCAAACCCATTGCGAATGAGTTTGTTGACATGCGGATCACAGACCGTTGGCGGAGTTGGAAGGGGTTGCTGGTACCAATAACCGCCTTGGTTTGAGCCAGGAACAGCGCAGATACCCGGAACCGAACAAGTTGGAATATTGCAAAGCGCTCCGCCTGGATCGCCCGGAAGTTGGCCTTGGGAATTGATCTTGAACTTGTGCCACGGAATCCACTGCGGGTAACCGTCCGAGCGGAAGTTTACTTCAACCTCGGTTTCGGCGAGAACGTTGGTGAAGTAGAGATCGCCACGGCGCAGTTGTTTAAGGTTCTTAGGCTTCTCGCAATCCATCGCGCGACTCTCGATCACGGTCTTAATCGGCTGCGCGTTAGCGTCATAGTTATCGTCGACGATCTCCCAGATTTCGTTTAAGCCAGTCGTGGTGTTGCGCGCGAAAACCAAACAGCGCTCGACGTAAGTAAAGTCGTTGGCCAAGAGCTGAAGGACGTTGAGTCCCAACCATTCGCCATCCCAAGCTGGTGGCTGCTTCTGGCGCATCCCGCTCACGATATTAAAGTCCAGCGCCACGATTGACCGGAAATAGACGCCCTCGAAAGTCCCTTCGGGTTGAGTGGTCTGATAGGTTTGCGGACTAGCGAGCCCGAGCACGCGGTTTTTAAACAGAACAGCGCTCCCGTAGTCCATTAATTGAATCGTATCGTTTTGAATCACCCGATCCATTTCCAATGAGATCGGTGCATATCCAGATCCGTAACTGACCTGGCCGCCGTAGAGGGTATAGAACTGTTCGTTGCGCGCCACCCGGTAAGAACGCCAGCCGTCTTTGCTTCTGAAATAGCAATCACCATTAGCGTTGATGATCGCGCGGTGACCAGTACCGCCAATATTAGTCAGACTAACCGAGAGCATCCTTGGCGTCGTTATCCATTGCCCGCGCGGAATTCCGGCTTGTACGCTCCAGACGGCTTTCCGGCAGAAAACGAGCAAGTCACCTTGGCCGGTCGAGGTATCGCCCACCTCCAGGAAATCCAGCCCCATGATGTCGCCGGATTGCAGCGGCACGCCAAAACCACCTTTGGCTTCAGCCAAATATTGGTTCTCAGTGAAACTGATTACGGCAGTTGGACCACCAAAAATATCTCCCGCCGCTAGTAGCCGCGCTTTACTGATCCATAAACGACCTTGGCCATAAGTCATTGCCGTAGCGACCGGTACTTCGTTAGCCGTAGCGCGCCGGATGGTGGTCGGTCCCTGCATAATGATCGGAGTGGCAAACCCATCTTGAACCACCATGTAAACATCGGCCTGACAGAAATAGGCCAGTGGCCGGATCGGGCTATTCTGATTGTCAATGGTTCGATCAGTGAAAGTGACTTGGTTACCAACCAGATCGAGCTGGTAGAGCCGTCCGCTCGACATGCCGATCACGTGCTGTTGACCGTCGCCAATGTCGTAAAAGCCAGCGCCCTGAAAGTTAGCGGCCTGCCAAGCAACAGAGGCGGCACCTGAGTCGAGAATGAGTTTGCGGAAAGCTGGCCGGTTCTTGGCATAACCGCCGCGCATCGTCGCGTTGGCCGCATAAGCGCATTGCTGCTTGTCAATAAGGGTAGGGGCCCGCCCGCTCGACATTCCCTGTTCGAGGGTGAGCACCCCATCCTTAACTAGCTGTGGCGAGTCAACGATCACAAAGCGTTGAAGCCCGATAAAACTTTTACCTATCTCCGAAACCGTCTCCGCTTCGGTTGAGCTATTCCCCCCTCGTCAATCCCATAACCCGGATCAACTCCCGCTTTGATTGACTCAATCTTAGCCACTAAAGCGGCTTTAACCTGTTCAATCTTAGCTGCAATGTCCGGCCCTCGATTGGCCAACTCTTCTTTAAGCCGATCAATCTTGGCTCTAACTTCCGCCTTAATTTCTGCGATCCGTCGGGCGCAATCGCCACCGGTAAGCCGATCAATTAACTCTTGTTTGAGTTCTTCCAACCGAACTTTGAGAGCATCGATCTTTTCTTTAATGCCCGGAATTTGGTCACCGATCTCTTGCTTGATTTGCTCCAACTTGACCACGACCGCTTCTTTCAGTCCAGCCACCCGATCGGGCAATCCCTGGCCCGGTGCGGCACCACCTTCTTCAAGCCCATAATCCGGATCAACCGGCCGATTTTTAATCTCGTCAATTTTAGCGGCAACTTCCGCTTTGATCGCTTCTAGCTTCTCCCTAATGCCGGGAATTCGATCCGCGACCGCATCCCTGATTTCATCAATCTTTGCTCGAATCTGGTCCTCGTATTCCTTGAGTGTTTCCAGAATCTCTTCCCTGCTCGGTCTGCTCGGCAAATGCCCTGGACGGCCTTCCTCGATTCCCCACCCCGGAGTCATATCCTCGTCTTCGACTGGCAGACTATGATCGGGTGAACCTGAACCATCTCCCGGCAGGGTAAGATACGTCCAGTAGGTTAACTCAACTTTGACTAGTTTTTTTCCGCGCATTTTGGGTTTTTGCTTTTTTCTTTGGCTAACTTTACTAACAAAAGGTTTTTTTAGGCGTAACCCACGCTCGTCCCATGCATGTTGATTGGAGAAACGGCTAACATCCAATTATCTCGGGTGAGCTCAGCAATAAAACAATTGGCTCGGTAAACAGTGCCTTGCAGCGTCTTATTCGAATGACCGGCTAACCAGTTTTTGCGTACTCTCAAGTAAGCTTCGATCCAAGCTTTTTCGTTCCCGCCGTCGATTGGTTTTTTCTCGGGAAACGAATTCATCAAAAACGGCTGCATCGAACCGGAATGCAGAAAGGAATCCGCAATAACCAAATAGGAAAGCGGAAGAGTAAACCCGTATTTGCTAGCCCAGGCAAACGCCGGAGCCATATAGAGTTCCTCGAAGCATTCGTTTTGTGCTTCAGCCATCGCTGTCTCTTTTCCGGCCTCCTTCAGCAGATCGATAAATTTGCTATCACCCGCTCGGCTCGGTGGACTCCCGAGCGTCGGCAGATAACCAGCGAACGAGACGGCGAGCTTTCCGCCTTTGTCGATGTAACGTTGCAAAACTTTTTTCAGATTGCCGCCGCCCTCAGTAAATCCAATGGACAGGGTGACCTGCTTATGAGGCGGTTTGAACCGGTTGTCGTCCGCGTAGATGTAGACCGCGCTTGGGTTCCATTCGGGTTTATCGGTTTCCGCTACCGAAAGAATCCGGCGGATGTAATTGACTAGACCCGGATCAAAGGGAACGAAACTAGCGTCAAGAGCCATTGGGTTTTTCCTTGGTTAACTTCTCGAGCAAGTCCCGTATCTCCTTCTGCCGCTGGATGCTCGCGTTCAGTTGCTCATGCAAATCGTGAATCTCGCGAAGGGCTTGGCTGACTTCGTGATCAGTTGCTTTGGCGCTCTGTTTAGTTTGTAAGAAGTTGCCGCCGCCGCTGATCACGATCATAGCCATGATCCCCATCTTGACCCAGTTGTCGCCGCTTGCGGCCAAGTTGCCGAGCAGGCTCACCATGCCGTTTTTTGGATCGGGTGTAGGCCCGCTCATAGGGAATGCGCCATGTTAACTAATTCGACTACGTGCCGTGCGCCCATTTTTTGAAACAAAGCCGACCTGTGATGTTTGATTGTGCTTTGGGTGACCCGCAGCTCTTCCGCAATTTCCTTGGTCATTTTTCCGGCAATCACTAGCTCGAACACCTCGCGCTCGCGCGCGGTCAAAGTCGCGAGTCTTTCCCTAATCTCCTTCTTGGTCGCCCGCATAGTCTCGCGCCATCATAACGGTAGGGTGGGACCGGGTTCATGGGAAACCTAATCACTTATTAGTGAATTATAGACGGACACTGCATCATAGTCGTCTTGTAAAGATTTATAGCCTTTCTCAGTGAAGGTCTTTAGCCTTATCAAAACCTGCCAACATTAACAAACTAACTATTACAATAAGCTTTCTCATATAAGTCTCATCGTTTTTTTTGAACTTCTTTTTTTCTTTGGTCATATTACTCATAAGGAAATTGGCACTCCCAGTACGCTCGCGTAACCATCGACGATACTGAAGGAGTCACCTCCGACGGGTGCCGTGGCTACACCGCGAACAATATCGCCCGGCAGCAGAATTCCTTGATAGATTGCAGTTGCCGTGTGCCAAATAAAGCCGGTCGGCACCCTGGTTAAAACCAAACTCGGATCGATCGTACCCTTTTGCTTATCTAACTGAACAGCCAACTGCCGTTCGGTCGTCTGCGGAACATTGTCTTTAGCCCAGAGCATAACCGAGACAATTACCGGCTGAGCGACCTCAATCCCATTGGGCACGGCGTTGAATAGAGCCGCGTTACCGTAGACACCACCAGCGTCAGGAATCGTATTGATCAACTGATAGGTTCCATCGGGCAGGATTGTTGACACGGCAAAATATCCATAGCCCATGCCAATTCCGGGTGCTGTCGGAACGCTGCCACCGCCGCCGAAGCCGCCACCGTCATAGATCAACTTCAGAATCGAGTTGATCTTGACCAGACTCGACTGCCTCGTGTCGCCGTGGGTAGGAGCTAAGTTAGTATAGGGACCGCCGTCTGGGTCTGCGCCATGCATATCGTAGAGAATCCCGTTAATCTTTTGCAAGCTGCGGGATTCATTGTCGCCATGCGTTGGACTGAAATTGTCGAGAACTGGCATTGGATCAGCTTTGTTTGTCGGGTGGCTGACTACGGAAATTAGTCTCACACGCTGCTTTGCCTTCTGCGAGCGTATCGAACTCGCCGACCGCCGTGTAATCTGGGACAGAACTCCTACGCTCCAGAGCCCACGTAACGTACTTCCCACCATTTTGATGGGTGATTAAGTAACTGTAGTTAGTACTAGCGTGAGCGGTAAAGGTTTCATCGACGAGCCAAGTTAGTGGGGAAGCACTCATAAGTTAGTTTTTGATAATAAAGTTACCTGCCAAAAACGGCTGCATATTGTTGTGCCGAGTGTCGCCACCGCTGGTCTGGTTAACAGCGGTCGCATTTCCGGTAGTCACATTACCCGCTGGCGAAGGTCCACTTCCATACAGACTCGCGCCCGCACCGAAACCTCCCCCGTGAGCATGCGGATTCTGAATATGGGTGTGCACAGCCAACTCTGGAATAGTTAACAAATGGGTTTCTTCTCCGCCTATAGAACCAAGCACACGATTCGTGAGCCCTGTTCCCTGACCAGCGCCAATCGGAGCGCGCCCGCGCAGATCGGGTACGTTGAAAGTAGTTGAGCCATTGCCAGCGCCAAAGAATATGCCAATGACAGCGAAGAGCCGGGCGCTAACTATCCGATCATGCTCGGCGCCATCGCACCAGTACCATTCGGCAGATGGAAGAGCTGAGCCAGCAAATGGGATATATGCACCAGTTGGCACCACCGCAACCACTGGCGGTACATAGATAAATGTGTCGCTTCCTAACCGTGCCTGGTTATTGGCATCGGCGCTAACCACAGTGGGGCCAGGCGGACCTTGGATGCCTTGCACGCCTTGAATGCCTTGGGGGCCTTGTAAGCCTTGGGGGCCTTGCGGGCCAGTGGCTCCAACTTCGCTGCCAGCGGGAATCAGTGTACCTGGTGGAGCGTTGCCAGCGTAGCCAAGATTATCAATCGTCGCCTGAGCACCTACCATCGACACAACCCGGTAGTAGCCGCCGATCTGGGTCGTACCGGCAATGTAGAGAATCAGCCCTTGAGCGATTCCGATTGGCTGAACTAGGCTAACAACTACATTAGCGCCAACTGCCGGTTGGTTGAAATTCGCGGCAGTTTGAGTAGCAACGCTAGTGCCCGCTGGACCGGGCGGACCTAATGGCCCTTGCGGTCCTCCAACGCCTTGGGCACCCTGAGCGCCTGGCGGACCCTGACTGCCGGTTGGGCCGCTTGGCCCTTGCGGGCCGGTTGGTCCTTGCGGTCCTTGTGGCCCAGTCCCACCTCCGCCGCCTCCTCCTCCTCCGCCTTGGTACATCAAAGCATTAATCTTCCAGAGGCTGGCTCGCTCGGTATCGCCTCTGCTCGGCGCAAGAGAATCGAATAGTCCGCCGCTCATTTCCTTGGCCTGGCCGTCGCTTTGCGGAACTTCTGGGCCATCGCGTCAACGAATCTATTGCCCATCTGGTCCTGTGGCGCGCCAGGCGGCGTCTGGTCCTCGCTCATGTTAGGTTGCATGGCCGCCGCTGCGTTACCGGCTTCAGCCTGCGTAACAGTTGGTCCGCCCCCTTCCTCTTGTTCCTCTTCGCCCTCGCCAACCTGGTAACCGTCAACGTCAACTAGCTCTAGCTGATCGTCGCCGACGACCCGGAAAGTGGCCATCGCCTGAAAGGTATTGTCGCTATCGAGGTTCTCCGGTGGGGAGAAGCCTTGCGGCATATCGAAAGTCACATTGTCGTCTGCCATTTTCTTTTTATCCCCGAGCAAGGCAACCGGTCCCGGCCAGGTTTCGAATTGCCTTGCTCAGTTCGCCTCCAAAAAACGGTTTAGGAGTAGCAGCCTTGCAGAGCCAGATCGACGCCGCAGCGGGCATGAAGAATTGAAAAACCTAGCTCGGGGTGAATCGGCTCCGCCGCGTCTTTCATGACGGCACGGAAATAGCCAATTGTCCGATCAGGGTTGCAATCCCGGTGCCACTCGTTGACCCACATAAATCGGCCCAGATAATCGAGGTTCGGGTTAAAGGTCATCCCGGCGACATTGGGCACCTGGTTAAACACGTCGATGTACATGACGTTGGGAATGAACACGTAGCTCAGCTCGTAAGGAGCCTGCTTGTACAGATCGCTCTGGACCCACATGAAGCCTTTGCTGGTCTGGATCTGCCGGAACGGTTCGACTCGGACGTAATTAGTCCCATCGAACGCATACCGAGGCGGGTAAGGATTCTGCAGATGTTTGAATCCGCCGTAACTCCGAGCCTCGCCCAAGGCTTGAATGAGGGTGTTGTCGTTGCCGTAACCTTGGAACGCGAACCGAATATCCTGCCGGATGTCCGGGTTACTTCGAACGATGTCGCGCGAGGTCTCGGCGCTGGTTACTAGCAGATAAACGTCTCCACCATCCACTCGGCCAATGGCACTCTCGTCGGTTCCCTCTCGATGCAGGTACATGTAGATGTCTTCGAGCACCCCTTGAGTGAGTCGGCCATTTGGCAAAACGGTCGTATCAAATGCATTACCGCCATTGTCGACTACGCTGGTAGTGGAAACGGTGAGTTTGTGCCCGCAGATCGCGATGTACTTGTTGGTGTAGTGGTTACCGATCTCCCATTCAGTCACCTTGGCGAGCACTTCAACCATGCGCTCGATCTGGCGCTCGAATTGATAGCTGACCTGGATGTCTTGAATGCAGAAGTCGGGAGTTTCAAACGCCTTGTGGGTGAGGAAGAATGTCCTCAGCGTTTGACCGAAAGTGATCTTTTCAACTGGCGGCAAACAGGAATTGATTGCCGAGGTATCATCTGAAGGCTGGACCGGGGTCCAGGTATCTTCAGAGCTGGCTGGAAGCGCACGCTCCCAGGTTAGGTTACTGATGACGTAGCCCATCCCAGTAGGGAATTCCTTCTTTGGGACAAGGCCGATGACGGGGTTTCTGCGAACGACGCGCTTATTGATTTCGCCGTTAATACGTCCGCTTTCCTGGACCAGGATGTTGTTAACCGCCGCACACGTAGTGCTGACTGGCGTTGGCATCTAAAGAGTCTCCGAATTACGAGAGTTGAGAAATAACAATTCGACTCGGTCCTAAAACTCATCGTTTTGGGACTAGTCGCCGTGTGATTCCTCAAGGCGAGTGAGCGCGAGGGATTGTTATACTCTCGAATCGGGTGGCCGTAGACGAACTTCGGCCAGTGCGTCTTGCGCGTCTAACCTGGACCCTTACTAGGAAATGACAGAGTTTGTCAAGCCCCGGCTTCTTTTCGGAACCGGTCAACCAGGTCTTTTACGAAGTCGCCACTACCGCTTTTGGTGATAGTCGGGCTGGCCGAATCGCCGCCTCGATCGGTGATCGAAGGGTTGACTCCGCGCATCCGCTCGATCTGCTGAGTCAGCTCCTGAATCCGTTTAAAGGCTGCTGGCAGAATCACTCGCTGATAAACCACCGCTGCCGGAGCCAGGATCGCTACTTCAGCCAAAACTTTCTTGTCCACCTCGCCATTAAAGATTTTCCTGGCCGACTGTTTCAAGACCGGAATCGAATCGTTCCATTGCTGGTTGCCTTCGATCGGCTGATAGGGCTCGATCTTTGGCGCGAGCACAGTGAGAGCATCCTCAAAGATTGCGGTCGACTCGCGCACGAATTGCGCTTTACGCCCTTCCTCTTCGAGCTGCAGTTTGCGCAGGTGCTCTTGGTAGCTGGCCTTTCCATTAGTCAGCATCGAATTTCTTTGCTCTTCAACCTGATCCCAACGTTCCAACAGATCGACTACTTGCTGTTGGCGCATTGGGCTAAGCGGGTGAGCCTGCAGCATCTCCTCGCGCGTACCCAGATCCCCGTTGATCAGTCGGTTGACATCGCTCGCGGTCAGCGAGGTTCCCTCGGCGATCTTGGCTAACCGGCCTTTAATTGATTCCTGCTGGTCGAGGACCTTTTCTTTGAACATCGGCGAGCGCTCAATCGCGGTCTGCTCTAAGGTTTTGTGCGCGTTTGCCAGTTCGCTTTTAAGTTTGCCAACCTCGTCTTGATCGACCGTGAGCGCTTCCTTCTGCGCGTTAATCTCGCCTTGGAGTTCTTTGATCCGTTTTTCGCGCTGGCCAATCGCCTGATGCGCTTTCTCCTGGTAACTGCGCCAGCTGCGCTTGCCCCGCTCAGTCAAATTGGTAGGCGGCTCTGGCAGGCCGAAATCATCGCCGGTCTTTTCCTCTGGCTTGGTTTCTGTTGGCTTAGGCTCTGGCTCGGCTGTCGTCGTTTTCTGGGCGGGCTCTTGAACTGGCGGCTCTTCAGGAATCGACTTTTGAAAAGCCGTCACGATGTCGGCCATGAAGGATTCCGGCTTACTCGTCTCGATTTTTGGCTCGGGAGTTGTCACAGCCGGTGGCGTCGTAACCGGCTGCGTTTGAGTCCCTTGCGGTTCGCCTGTACCAGCCGCGGGCGGTTCAGCTGTCACTGTTGTTTGCGTGGTGTCGCCCCCGCGATTACTGAATTCTCCAAGGTTATCGAGGCTCATACTACTTCATCGGTTTTGTGGTCTTCAAAAGTGCTATCTACTTCCGGCCCAACTATCTTCGGTTTAGCTAAGAGTTCGAAATCATCCAGCGCATTGTGATAGCCGTGGTATTTCGATAGCTCGCGCGCGCTGGTTAGTTCCGGCATGTTTGGTGGAACATCGGTTGGCCGAGCCCGATCGCGCAAGATCCGCAGCGCGTACATTCCGGCATCGCTGCGCAGGAATTCGCCCACCGCCGCGCGCAGGTCCGCGTAGCCCTCTAAGGTCCTGAACTCTTCCAGGGTAATCATGCGAATGGCACTTCCTCAGCTCCAAGCTCCGGTTCACCCATTCCGCTGCCTGGCGGTGGTTGGATCGGGCTCGTCATCAAGTTCGCTTGGCCGACCTGTTGGCCGAGCTTTTGGCGTTCAGTCTGGATCTTGGCGTTGGCCTTTTGCTGGTTAGTCGTAATGGTCGACATCGCTTTGATGTTCTGATTCTTGATCTTGGCTGCGGCCATCGCCCGGTCGATCGCGATTTCGTTCTGCGCCTGAGCCAACTTAATTTGGTCTTTGGTTTGCGCGGTACCCTGTGCACTCTGAGTCGCGCCGATGTGTTCCTGGCCTTGCTCCACAATCGCGTCAATCTGCTGCATATTGTTTTTGACTCCACCAAGCCGCTTCTGAAGCGCTTCCAGCTCGTTCTCGTGCATCCGATCCTGACCCATCAAATCGATATGCGCTTGAGTGTGCGGCATACAGATTTGCACGTACTGCTGGAGCTTCATCAAAGCTGAGATCGCGCTTTCAATCGGGCTGGATTGGTAGAGGGAATCACCCATCTGAATCATCTGCTCCATCGAGAGCAGGTGCACGTCAGCGTGGATCGGGTGTTTCTGGCCCTCGGCAATCATCACGTGTTGACCAGCGTGCATAACACCGTCCTCTAGGTTAGCTTCCCACTGATCATGCGTGGGGAAGTTCTGCTCTGGCATGTACCGGTCAACGTTCTCCGGGCCAGTTATGGAGATTACCTGATCGCGGACCCAGTTGTAGCGACCGGCTTCCGGGAGCATCCCTACGTAGGGCATCATCGATTGAGCCTGGATCTGGCGCATCTGGGGACTGCCGTACCCTGCAGTCCGAGTAGCGCGGACATACTTGGTGTGGCGCAGGGCCAGAGTCGTGACTCCGCGATCCGCGCACTTTTTTTGGAATTTCTGAGCCGCCTTATCGGGAGTGTTGGGATCGCTCATCCGATCGTACATCTGCTGGTAAAGCATGTCGAGGTCCAGGAAGTGCAAGACCATCTGCCCTTCAGTGAGTTGCGTTGTGGCCACGATGTCTTGCTGCACCTGAGTGGCGGTGGGACGTGTGATGTGACCGCCGTAACCAACGCCGCCCTGGCGACGAAGGGTGCCAAGGTTCTGGTTAAGGTGCGCGGTAAATTCGCGGTCGACCTGCATCGCATCCGAGAGAAAACCGACGACTCGATTTTGGACCAGCTCAACGTCCGGTGGCAGAATGTTTATGGGCCCCAGTTGCAAGAGCTGCAGCTCGTCCCGAGCCTTGCTGGTCGATGGTTTCAGGTTGATCGCGGTTCCGACCATTGCCATATCGAAGAGATGGTTTTTGAGCCGGTTAGTGACTTCCACATGCTGGTACTGCAAGCGACCAAGGCCCCGGATGGAATGGTAATCGCCGTTACCGATGTCGTTTCGAAACAGTGTTAGGATCTGTTCGAAACTGTCAAACCGGTCAATCCGCTTGAACAGAAATTCCGGGATGAGAGTATTCTCGCTCACGATGTAGTGACTGATCCGGCCCGAATACTCCTTAACAAAATAATGATAGACCATGATCGATTCGGCGGCCATGAACGACATATAGATGTCGTTGTTCTTGAACGCTGCCTGCCACGCTTCCCAATTGCGCCCGTCCCAGGTCAACCGACCGTTAAAGATGTCACGACTGGCATACTGTACTGCGAGTCGGGTCTCCTCAATATCCCAGCCTATTTCCTCGGCATCCTCCGCGTTCTCGGGCCGCACTTTGTCCCAGAGTTCGCTGGCTGTCATCTCGGTGCGAATGGCGCAGTAGGGCCATTTCGAGATCGTCGCTGGGGAATGTTCTGGTACCAGCAAGTCCCGGTGACGCAAAGCTTGAAAACGCCAGTCGTACATATCGGGCAGCATGACTGGCCCTATGCCGAACTTGAGCATTTCCTGTTGAGCCTTCTGCATCTGGAAGGAGAAGTCGGGCCACTCCTTGATTGCGCCGGTAAACTCTTCAGTGATGATCTTACTGAAAAGTTCGACGTCGCCTTCCATGGTGCGAATTTCCGCAAAGTAGGGCACTCCGGCGATCAGGGCGTAATACGGCGTCTTGACGTTCTGCAGGTTCGCGTACCCCTCCATGAAATTGAGATTGCTTCGCCAACCCTGGCCCAGAGCCTTCAACTTATTGGGATCATACGGAACGTTTCCATCGATCATCCCTTGAACTTTGGCCCGCTCACGAGCCCGCAACCGGTCGTTATCCAGGAGCCGAATGCAGACCTGGCGGGCGCTGTAAGCGTCACCGACTCTGGAAGTCGGGACGTAGAGCTGAGCCCGAACTCCATTCCCATTATTGCCCGCTGGCTCAATCGTCTCTAAAAGGAAATTCTCGGAGCTAGCCATGGACTACCACTTCTTTCTTGAGTTCGATTAGTTCCTGCTTTTTCCAACAAAAATCAGGAAAGAGCGGGATCATTTCATCGGGTGTATTTTCGGCCAGGACTTCAATCGGAAAATGAACTTGCGCTTGATTGGAACACTTACAGACCGCGCACTGCTTGAGCAAGGGATCGAGACTGGTGCGAGCGCCGCCGACTGCCCGGTAGACCAGGTTAACGATTCCTTGGCAACTGTGACAGCCGCTTGCCAGGGAGACGTTGTAATAGCAGCGACTGCAAATGCTAGCCCGACTCTCGGCTACATCTTGGGCAACGTGTGGGCGGCCTTGTGAGGCCCAATCGATCATGACGCCCATCCCACGTTGGACATCCTCCCAATGAATCCGGGTGAGGACTCCGATCGCTTTCCGGCTGGGATCGATTTCTTTGCAGAAGCCAGGTGGCAACGTTCGGCAAAGTTGATCCTCGACTTCCTCTTTCCATAATGGCCCGAGCGGCAAGTTATTCACTTTGCGATGCTTACCGACTTGAGTGAAGAGGTCCCAGTAGTCGCCGCCGCGAATCGTGATCCGCGTTTCGGCCTGGAGATAGCGGTAGCCGTCCGGTGGCACCGTGCTCTGGTCATTCAGTCGTTGCATAGAGGAAAGAATCCTGGTCAACCATCGCGTTGTCGTACTCCGCTTGCGCGTCCTTCATCCATTTGCGGTCTTCTCCGCGCATGATGTGACCGGCAATCGCGCCGTGCCGACGCGCTAGTTCCACACAGAAGGCAACCGCATCGCCGTAGTCCGGGCTCTTCGTGTAATGGCCTTTCAGCTCGTCCTTGGTTTCGACCCGGATCTTTTTATTGGCGATCTCCCATTTGCGCACACACAGCTCTTTAACGGCTTGCTCGGGCATGTTGCGCAGAGCGTCGTTGACGGCAAACTCGCGCACCGCAAACATCAGCTCCGACACAACCCGGTCATACTCTTCATTGCAGGGTTTTGGGTTCGCTGCCGAGACTGGCCGGTCGCTGACTCGCCCCGCTTCTTCAATTCCGACTACCGGGCCCCATTCGCGCCGAAAGATCGAGAGGAGTCCGCCGCCTTCACCGCTGGAGCCAAGCGCAAAATGGTCGGGCGAAATGTTGAGCACTTTGCAGCGCTCAACGCATTGCTGCATAATCTGGTAATGCAGCTCTAGTGGATCGCGTACCGAAATTTTGAGTTCAGCCGGGGTACCGAATTCAATTTGCCAGCTAAATTGGCCTTCTTCCGATAAAGGAATCCGGCCAAAGCGGAACGGTAAAAATATTTTCCGATCTCCCCCCTCGTAGGATGGATCGAGCGCTGCCCCGCTTTTGAAACTGGTGTACCAGGTCGCTGGTTCCATCACGTGATTATTGCGGACAATAACCTCGTCCAGAACCGTTCGGGTAAAGCCGACTGGCGGCCAGAAACCGATTGACTGGCTCCAAAAGCGGGGGTCGTCAGGAGTTTTGTAATAATCCAGCGCCGCGTCGATCTGGTTCTTGTTGATGAGGAAGGGGTATTTCTCCGCTCCATCTTGCTCGACGATCGCCGGACTCTTGCGCCCATCAAAGAATACGCAGAGGCCCCGACCATGACTCGGGCCACCACGAGTCTGCCATTCCTCGTCCTTATCGGGATCAACCGAAAGCCAGCCATTGATCGGCTCGCTGAAGCGGCCATGAGGATCTTCGCGGCTTTCCGCGTTGCCCAAGAGCAGACATTTGAATTCAGGATTTTTGGCCAGGTTGTCGCAGGCTCTAAAAATTGCTTCCCGCGTACCTTGCGCCTCATCGACGACGAGTAACACCCGTTCATTGTGGTAACCGATTAAGTTATGGAGTGCTTCTTCAATTGGGCCGTCCTCGATCGCTAGCCCGTAAATTCCGTTCTTCATGTCGCCTTCGCGCCACCGGATCATGTACTGGGAATAGATCGGTTCACCGACGTAACCGAAATCGGGATCGATCTTCGAATGGTAATCCTGGACGTAGTACCAGAGCCGTCTGGCTAGCGCGCTGCGCGTGGTGCTGGCCATGATGACACTGGTCTGGTGCGGTTTCTCTAACCAGTAAACCAGCGCGAATAGGCTGGCGTTTGAACTCTTGGCGCTGGCCGCTGGCCCGGTCCAGGTGAGCCAATCGTAGGAACAGAAACTCCTCAGAGCCCGGTCCATCCAGGAATGCCAAACGAGGTCCTCTGGCTGGTTCCAAAGAAGCTCTATGATGCGCTTGCGGTGATAGTAGCGACCTGGCCGCAACCCTTTGCGTGCGCAGTAGAAGTGCTTGTACGCCTCACTCCAATGCGCTGGAAACTTGAGCCCGCTGAAACATTCATGCTCGGCCATGGCTGCGAGCCAGACGCTTTGGTTCCCGCGATTGTCGGCCCCGTCCGAATTCGACTAAGAGGTACTGACCATCGCGCAAAAATTCCATCAGCTTGATCCGGTCTTTTTCGCTTTTGATGACATCCTTGATCAGTTGCAAGACGCTCTCAACCGTGTGAGCAGCCGGTAACACAGAAACATTCTGCGTTTCTGGTAGGGGAGTGATTGGCCCCGGCTTAAGTTCCTCGGTGTTAAAGACTCGACGGATGATTTGTCCGGCATCCGGTTCCATCACTGTACCGTTGCGCTGGTCGCGCATCAGCTTGACTAGCGCTCCGAACTTATCGGTGTGAAAAATGTTGGCTGCGGGATCAATCTCCTTTTGGTACTCCGCCATCGTGGTAATCGGCCCATGCTGCCAGGCGTGCTGCAAGAGCTTAGTCGCGTGCATCTGGGGAAGAACCTCCGGCGCTGACCAAACGTCCCAGGCCGAATGTTTGGCTTGCAGGAGCTTCGGCGCGAGTGTCGCCGCTTGAGCCGGATAGATCGCGTTACCCGTCATGTGCGCTGGGCAATAGTTTTTAATCTCCGCCTGGAGTGCGCCCATGAAAGGTTTATTGCAGCTTCGATATTCCTCTACCCAAGCATCGATCCAATAGGGTTTAAGCGGGATCGCATCTGGTTCAATCCAGAAAACCGGTTCGCCGATTTTCCGCAAAGTCATCCACCAGATAACCTGCTGGAAACTCGCGTTGGGACCTTCCGGCCAGGTTGAAATCTTGTGGCGATCAGTGATCCGGTAAACCTTTTTCCAAGCCTTGACCGACTCCGGTAACTCCTGCCCTTCCGGCACCAAAACCACCAGCTCGTGATTTTCCACTCCGCCTAGCTCCGCTACCCAATCGAACCAGAGCCAGGCCAACTGCGCTTGATTAAGCGGGCCCGGCTCGATATGACCTGGCATGCCCTTGTCTTTGTTGATGTACGAGGGCACATCACTGAAGGCGATAGCGACTTTCACTTTCCCTTTTGTCTTTTCTGCCGTTGTCGATCGATTCTCGGATCAGCTCCTTTGATGGTGCCTTTGTTGGCGCTGGCGTAGAAGACGTTTTCGCCCTTCTTCTGGCCGTACTCCTTCTGCATTGCGCTCTTGATCTTCTTACCCTTTTTGGTAAGCGGCATTCTAGTACATCCCGGTTAGGAGCGGGAGTTCAACGTCTCCGTCGAGCGCCTTGTCCAAACTCAACGTGCGAGTGGTGGGTTTAGCGACCGCGCCAGGTTTGAGTGGCGGCGGCGGATAATTAGCTCCGCCAGGAGTTGATACCACTAAACTCACGTTGGGAGTGATGGCGCTCACTGTTCCGTTAAAGTAAATCAGAGCAATGAGGTCATGAAAAATGACCGGCGCTCCGACAGTTAATTTTTGAGCAAGTCTAACTTTCATTTATTTTTTACCGATTGACGGATAGCGGCGATGGACCGCTGCCCGGACTTTTTTCTTCTCTGATGGACTCCCATGTTGACTCACTCTTGAAAGAGCGTTCCGCGCATGGGCTTTATCCTGGACGGGATAACCATCCTTGGATGGAAGAGCGAAGGCACTCTTTGGCAGTTTCGCTCGCTGCTTTGAGGTTAATTTGGCCATTGGAGGCCCTCCTTACTTTTTGCGCCGAGCCTTCTCCTTGCGGGCTTCACGCATCCGCTCAGCTGGGCTGTCCTTTTTCTCTTCCCGTTTGCGGCCCTCTTTGTATTTTTTTTCGGCCATTCTTACTTTCGTATTTCGATACGCCGAATCGATCGCTGAGGGCTGGACCCACCGAAAGCGACCCGTACCGGCGCTGGCGTTGTGATTTGTGTGAAGAGCGCGTTACCCGCTCCGAAAGGCGGCAAGACCGGATCGGGAGTAATCCGGTTAAGCTCTTCACAAGATGGGCCGTAAGGCGCTTCCGGTCCCGGAAAATGACTCATTTATTCAGTTGCCTCCGGCCTCTGGAAATGTGCCCTTTGAATTCGGAGGTCGACATCGGCTCGACATCCGTCTTGGTGTTTGCTCCCCGCATCGCTTTTTCGTCGTGCGGGGCCCCAGTGACATCGTGGGTGAGGCTCATCCCTGCGCCTCCGCCACGGCTGGATTTGGCTCTGTGAGCTTTCATTTGGTAAAGCCCCGAATAGTTTTTGCCAGGCTCGGGGCCAGACCTGGTTTTTTGTATGAGAGCGTTTCCCGCGCTGGAGCGGACTCCGCTAGCGCGGCAGCTTAATAGGATTTGTCAGTAATTGTCAAACTAGCCATTGGGGAATTTCACAAAAACAATCAGCGCGGTGTCGCTGAAACGGTTCCATTCCTTGTCGGCAAACCGGTCGTCATCGCAAGAAAGGAAGGTGGGTTTGTCCCGGTTGAAACGGTATTTGAGTGCCGCGTCAATGAGTCCTTTGACCGTGGGAGAGGTGTCGACCAGGCCCAGGTTATCGAAAAGTACCCACCGGTCTCTTTGCATGGTGCGCATGACGTGCCGGTCGGGATCGAGCACCAGTTCCTCGAACGTGTACGTTGCCGGCCGTTTTCTGGAGTCTGTAAAAATCTGCTGGCAAAGTGCGTACAGAGTCCGGCTTTTGGCGCTGCCTTCCGGTCCAGCGATAACCAGGTGGATCTTGTTTTTCTTCTGGGCCTGGTCCCAAAGGGCATCGATGGTTTTGAGTTCCTCTGGCACCAGGCGCTGGTCGTAGCCGTTAAACCGGCTCAGGAATTTCTTCTCGTCTTCGGACTCATCTCCGGTCTTAAAGAGCGGCAAACCTTGATGCACTCTGGTTCCCATCTCCTCAGAGCATTCGACGTGCAAGGTTACCAGATTTACCCAGTTCGAATGAAATGGGTCCCACTGGTAGGGAGCGCGCAATGGCTTCCCGCACCAGCGGCATTCGCGTTGTTCGTCTGGGGGCCGTTTCCCGCGCGGGAACGGGTTAAAGCCAGCTTTCTCAATCAAGTCGCCTACAAGTTCTGCGTCGGCCATAAGTTGGTCTGTTTGAGTTTGAGCGCCGCCTCGCTGGCTTCGGCGACCTTGTTATGCTTGGTCCAATTGATCTTTTGGTGGTGACCGTTTGAACCGTTAAATCGCTGCGGTTTCTGGCTGGGGAAATAACCGGCTAATTGCCAGGCGCGGATCTGTGCTTGCCAATCTTTCACCGGAATTCTGCCGTTCTTAAATCCGTTGGCATGCCAGTGATTCCACATGTAAGAGCCGTCCTCTTCGATGAGCCCTCGGCTTAGGCAGTAACCAACGACTTCCAACTCGCAAGTCGGCTTGGACTTGGACACTTTTATCCACCTCCGTTTCTCTAGGAGCGTAGCGTGTCTTCAGGCGGAGATGGGGCAGGCTGGTTGGGGCCTATGTGTAGACGTAGGAACCCCATCCCCGCCAGAAAACACATGGGTTTACACGGCGGACACGTTCTACACTTTCCAACCAACCTTCTTACCTTTGTTCTTGTCAGATTCTGACAACCGGTCAAGTCTTCTTTCGAAACAAGTGATGCGGATTCTGACTGATCAATTCGTAGCGCCCGCTCTCGATGACTTCTCGCGCAACTCGGGCCACGTCCGGCCACTCGTTGGTGCCCGAATCATCAAAGAGAATGTAGCCGCGCGGCGCTAAGTGCCGGTCAGCATTCTCGAAATCGCGCCTGGCAAACGGGTAGGTATGGTTTCCGTCGATGTAGCAAAAACCGATGGGGCCGCCGAGCGTGGAGACCTGTCCAAAAACGTCGGTCAACTCCCGCTGCGCGCTCCAATGGAGAAAGAAGTTATCGGAATCCAGTTCGAAACTGTGCGGTGGATCGGGTTGACAAAAGGTGAGCACGTTGCGCTGAAAGCTCGTGCGCACATAGGATTTGAAATCACTGTGGCGCAAAACGGTTGAATCGAAAAAAGGCTGATCATCGGCTAACCACAACAAGCTCTCAAAGGCCCAGGTATCACAGGTGTAGAACGGGTGGGGAAGAGCGAGCTTGGTTTTGATGTAACTCAACACACAGGCCGAGAGTCCGCAGAAAGAACCGATCTCAACGATTGCGGTTTCCTTCGGTAAATCGCCCAGCGCGTGAGTGAAAGCCTCGATGTTGCCGGGTACGAGCCAGCCCGGCACTGAAACTTTGAGCCATGCTATGTAACCGGCTCGCGTCGATTCTTGAATCGCTGGCAGTTGATTATTCAAGTTGTTTTTAGAATGAGGACGGCGGCGTACTTGCCGTTAGTGGTTTGGCGGCGCTCATAGGATTTGCCTAGGGGCTTTCGGATAATGACCGTATCGCGAAGCAGTTCAGAGCAGCGAGCCGAACAAGTGGTATAGGGCATGTGAATGGTGAAAGAAATTTCCTGGCAGGTGAGGCCGGACCGGGAGGATCTGATGGCCTCAAGAACACGCTTGCGATCGCGGGCTTTGGCAGTCGAGCGATTGGCCTCTTCGCTTTCAGGATTGCCTCCGTGTTTCCGGCGGCAAATGTCCTCCAAGTGCTGAGCTAAGGACTTTGGCGGAGTCTTCTCGGTGGCTGCGAATTCAAGTTGATCATTCACGGATCTCGGCTTCGTCGCTCGATCCATCGTCATCATTAACCGTTCCTGCGCTGACCGCTCCACAGCGCCAATCGTAGAAATACTCGTAGACCATGCCGCGAATCAGCTGAAAGTTTCCTTTGCGACAATGCATGATGTAAGCGCCGTCGCTATCCTCGATCGAAGCTAACACGACCGCGCCGTTGCCGTACTCCTCTAACTCTTGGGCCATGCGCTTCATCCGCTCTTTGAGCCGAGTGGTCTCTTCTTCGCTCAAGATTTTGCCGATCATAATAATGGCATTCCTATGGCATTGTTATTCTACAGGAAGGGTGACTCTGCCAACTCCCGCGCGCGAGCCAGATGCGGGTTGAGCTGGATAAAAGATTTTGACATGGGTCCCTTCTTCAACACGACGGCTAACTTTGACTTGCGTAACTTCGATCTCGACTTCCGTCGCTCGATCTTCGCGGATAAGTTTTGAATAGCGGAGCTGATCAATAAGGAACTTGGCAGCTCCTTTGAGGTTGTCGAACTCATCGAGGAGCTGGATTGCGTAGCGAGTAATGCGGACAATAGGGCGCGCTCGGCCTTGCGCTTTTCCCCAATGATCGCGTACTTGTTGGCCCACATCTTCCCGTAGGTCGAGTTGAGGCTGGGTATAAGGTAACCGCCGAGCCATAGTTCTAGCTCCATTTTTAATTGCTCTGCTGAATTTAAACAAAAGGCAACTCCGCGTGTTCCTCTTCCTCTCGCCTGGCCGGTTCACCATTGCCTTGTGGTAAGCTCGGGATGTAGACCAGCTTATCCCGGTTGCGTTTTTTCTCGATCGCATCGCCCAGCGCTTTATTGAACTCGGTTTGTGCCACTGCGCCTTTGAGTCCCTTGTGAATTTTAAAGAGGTTTTCCAGTTCGCCGACCGGCGCATCGCAGGCGGCGATGAATTCCTCTGGCGTGACTCCAGCCTCATGCAGAATTCCAAAGGCTTTGGAGAGATTAACCACCTTCCGCCGTTCGTCGCCGGGTTCGATCCGCCACTCTGGGAAAAGCTCTGGGACTTCTTTGACTCGTTTTTCTAACCACGCTTCCAAGCGCTCGATTACCTTTTTAGCTATTGAGAGGCGCGGGCCCATCTCGCGCAGCACCTGGTCAGTGACTTCGGCAACCGCATTGACTTTGAGTACCGCCAAGCTCTTGAGTTCGTCCCGCCAGAGCGGGCACAACACTTTGCCCGAGCAGTATTGGCACCAGGCCCCACGGTTAGGTTTCTTTTCACCCGGCGCTTTGATCCGGCCCACTACCTCAATCGCCCAAGCGGTCGCGTCGAGAATCGCGTCTTTATTGAAAACTGCGGCTGGATCTTGTTTCCCAGGTTTAACGATTTTGACCGTGATCTCCTCGATGCCTTCAATCTCCTGATGAACCAGCGGGACGTAGGAGCGCAGCTGCGAGTTGGTGGCGCTAATCGCATCCGGTGGATGCCACCCGCTTTTAAAGTCAGGGATGAACGCGCGCGGGCCAACCACTGCCACCTTATCCGGTTGCCCCGAATAGATCGGCCTCAGTCCCATCCGCATCCAGAAGCGGTGCTCAGTCATGAGCAGGTGCGGCTTCTCTTCGCCTTGCAACCAGGTGCGCAGCGCCAGCTGGTAGCGGTCCTCGCCATCTTCCCAATCCTCGAATTCTTCTTTGCTGAGCGCAGTCGGGGACAGCCGTCCGGCCCAGACCGAATGCAATTTAGTGCCTTTGTCGGCAAAAACCGTCGCTGGTTCTTCCCCGGCCTTATGCATCAGCTCGAAAGAAATGTCGCAGTTGGAGTAGATCCAGAACGCGCTGCCGCGCGGATAACGAACGTGCGCTGGGATTTCAATTTCAGGCATCGACTTGTTTCTCCTTGAGTTGTTCCAAGACTCCTTCCCAATCCGAGAGCGCCATCCTGAGCCACTTCTCCGCAACGGTTTCTAACATCGTGACCGAGAGCCCGATGCATCCGATCTTGCGCAGCCAGCCTAAGAACTGCGCCTCATTTACCCCAGCGTTTGTGAGGCGATCTTTGATTTGAGCCACAAGGATGTTTTCGACTTTGGGCCGGTCGTCTTTTTTTGACGGCTCTGCTGCTGGCTGTTGCTTTTCTTGCGGAGACGCCTCGGCGGGTGTTGGTACTGGCGGTTCTTCTTTTTTCGCCGCATCCTTGGGTTGTTCAGTTTGAGTCGGCTTTGCTTTATCGGGTTCATCTGGGGCTTTGGTTTTTTGCGCCTTGGATTTTGGAATTTGCGCCTTGACCGCAGCGGTCCCGCGTGGACCAAAGACTTCTTCAACTGTCACCATCTTATCAGTGATCGCAGTAATGAGCGCATAGAGTTCAATCAGATCCTCAGCGGTGATTGCTTCTTTGCCGGTATAGCCCCGGAAAGCCCAGACCTCCTGCTCATTTACTCCTAGCTCTTTAAAGGCACTGAACATGTTGGTTTTTCGCTCCTCGAAGCTCTTACCTTTGCCGCCTGCGACAAACTGCGTCTCTTTCCAGATCGGACGAAATAGCGCGTAGGGCAGACACCCGTAAACCGCGCGCCGGAAAGCAACGGCGGTGCCTGCATCCTTGGCCAGGCGCATCTGATCCTTCCAGCGCTCTGGCGTATCGTTATGCGGTGGCTGGACTGGCCACTCGATCTCGATCGCAAAGCGGTAATTGGTTTCCATGTCGTGGCAGACCCCCTGACAGGTGGCGTTGTCCCGGTCGGCATCGACCACGCGCGCCAGAGCATTGATATTGCCCCAGTAGGTAGCAATGATCCGAGCGAAGTGCACGCTCGGGCCCACGATCACCTTTCCGGCGCGCGGCACTCCGTAAGAGCAGGTCGCGGCGATGTCGCCGTTCTTAATCGCGAGCGTTTTGATATTCCGGAGCGAGTTATCGATGTCGCGCGGGTAGCGCTTGGCCGTAGTGATCGCTACATCGATCTCGGCCCGGTTGAGAGATTCGATCACGGTGGGAGGCATCACCTCTAGGCGCGCGCTGCGCACGGTCTCTTTGCCTTCGGTCTCGCCATCGACGGCGCCCGCGAACGGATTGGCTTCGGTGCTCATTTGTCAGGAGTTGTTAGGAATTGATAAGTGGGGGGTTTTAAAAAAGGCTTTATCGCCAGCGCAATGGGCTCTGACCAACCTGCCGAGTCAGCTTTCGTCGAAGGAAATAGACGCCGTAGAGGAGACATCCGATCCATCCGAGGATGAAGCCGAGGGCGAGTATGACGATTTGGACGAGGAAACAGAACATGGGATTATTCGCTTTTTCTTGGTTTGAAGCCAACGCTTAAGTTCACCTTTGAAAAACACAACCCGATTGTAGCTGGGTCGCATTGCTTTGAGTTCGCGTCTGCGCACGGCGGCGCGCAACGGTTTGATTGATTTGTAGCGGCAATACTCAGCCGCTTCCTTGTAGGTGAGAAGGTCATCGTCAGCCATGGCGAGGGACGGGAGGGATTCCCTTGATAGAGAAAATCAGAAGCTGACAGGATTTGTCAAGAGAAGCTGGAGCGAATTTTCTCATACTTATCCAGTATTACAGAGGCTTTAACTGTTACGGAATGGTAACCTTTTATCCACTTTACGCGCCCCTGGCCAGCAACCTTTTAATTGACAAGACCTAACAAAATGTAGCATAGCTACCCATACCAATACGTCCGAATTACCCACCTAATGCGTATCTAGCTCGTACCAACTATGCTTGACGATCCACATACAACCTGTTCGTTTTCCTTGCCGACTTCCATGAAAGAGGAAATCGATGTGCGCGCCGCAAAGCTGCGACTCACGCGCACCGATTATTTGCGGCTGCTAGTGATGGCCGATCTCGATAAAGGGGACGCGCCCTTGGTGGTCGAACGCCACCCGAGCGGAGAAGCCAAGAGGGCCAAGAGTCCTTACAAGTGGACCCGGCCCCCAGGAGCGGTTATGCAGGAGAGCGTGCATAATGCGATAGAGGCAAAGCGCACGCGGCCCGCAAAGAAGGCGAAGCTAGCCAAGTAGAGCGAACAAGCGCCACGGAGGGCCTCTCATGCAGCTGGGAGCACGACCTCTGGTGTCAGCTCCCAGTAGGTAAGGGCAATACGCTTCGGGATCGCCCGCTTGTAGTAGCGATCAAAGGTCGCCTGGCTGGTATGCCCCATCTCTAGCATCGTCTTCTGTTTGTCTTCGAAGGCCGCGTAATGGTAGGAGCCAAAGGAATGCCGGTAGATGTTATCGCTACAATCGACCCCGGTTTTGATGGACAGGGCCTGCAGATCATTGCGCCGGGCGTACTGCATCGTGCAGATCGGACCGGACTCCTGCCGGTACTTGGTGAGCCACGCAACCAGGACTGGTTGCATGTGAACGTAGCGACTAGGCACGTCTCGGTTTTTAGCGCTATGCACTTCCACGGTTCCATGCTCCCAATGGATGTCTTCCCACTGCGCGTTTTGCAGCTCTTCTCGGCGTATCCCACCAAACATACCAAGAGCCAAAAACGGCACCAGCCGAGGATAAAATTCGACCGCTTTAGCCAAGACCTTTTTGGCCTCATTGAGCTTTTTAGCCTCATCGATTTGGAGGATCGTCACTGCTCCCCGGTCGACTTTTTTGTGCACAATGCTCTCAGCCGGATTGACCTTGATCCAGCCATTACGCTCGCTCTTGGCGAAGTTGAAAAGCGTGCGCAAATCCCGCCGCCAGTTGTTCCAGGTGCCGTCGCTTATCTGGCGACGACCCAAGAATTCCTCAATCTGCTCGTGGGTGATCTCATTGAGCTTGGCCCCATCGAAGCCTTTGGCAAAACCTTTCAGCATTGGTCCCATCGATTTGAAATAGCTCTCCCTACACTTCTGAGCGCGTTTGTAGCGGAGAAACTCTTCGACTGCGTGCTGTACCGTAATGCTTCGCTTAACCGTGTGTTCCTGACGGCGTTTGAGCCCCTCCTCAATGCATTCTTGGAGCGTCATGCCAGCTTCGCGGATCTTTTCGATGTAGGCCAAGTAGACCCAGCGATCGCGAGGAGGAAGTTCAATGACGCTAGAGCGATTCACTCTGATCTCGCGTTCCATTTCGCTTTCCCAGTTCTTGGCTGCTGCCAGCGCATTGCGAACCGAACCGTAACGATGCTCGCCAAACTCTTGGCGCATCTTTTTGCCGTTTACCACTCCGGCTGTGACCTGGAAAGTAATTTTGCCGGTTGTTTCGCTCCGGTACTTTATCCATCCTGAGGGCAGCGCGCTATCCTCGATTACAGTCCTGATTTTGCTCACTGCACCTCCTTAGCGGCTGGCTTTGCCCACCGAGCCACTATCTCGAAGGCTTCCATGCCAAGCCCGTGTTCGAAGTCTTGAGCCCTTGCCACTCGGTATCGGCTGATGAGATCACCAACGTAGCGGGCCAACCCCCGCCTTGAAACCCTGGCCTTATCGCCTAAGACTTCCCAAACATCGTCGCGGTTGCTCTGGTAAAACTCGACAAAGACGGCGTTCTCGCTGGTGTAATTCCGGCGTGCCCAACTGCTCTCCAAATAGCTATTGAGCTTGCCGTTCGATTGTATGACTCCGAGGAGCCGTTGATATGGATTCATTTGCCGAAACCTAATAACTCAACCCCCTCGGTATGTCAACAGGATTGCGACAACGGTGTTTCTACCCACTTCCGCCACCAAAATGGTCGCGATTAAGACTATCTCAGTGGTGGATTAGGGTGGGATAGGATTAGGATAGGATTAGGGTAGTCTCCTCGTAAGTGATGGATTTAGAGGGTCTTACGAGAGTTTAGGGAGTGCCGATGGAGGGGATCGAACCCACACCTGAATCGCTTCAGACTGGATTTTGAGTCTAGTTAGCCTTCTCTCGTAAAATCCGGTTTTATTTTGGATTCCGCCTCACTTTCGGCCAAGAATGAAATTGAGAGCGCCGCCGGAGGTCATCCTCGAAGGCGTGGCAAGCGCCACAGTAGCGCTCGCGCACGTCGTTGGGGTTGTAGCTCACGCGCGTCCGCAGCGCGGGCAAGTGTAGGTGTCAAGAGGCACGCTGTGATTATCAGGGTCAGTTATCATCTTGCGTCGTTTGGTTCTAGAGCTTCTGGAAACTGTATGGGAGGTAGGTTATCATCATTAGCCAATCGTCCCGCCAACCCAAGAGAAACCCAAAAAAACATGCCTAATTTCTACGTCCGCACAGCCGCCACCGGAACCGGTGACGGAAGCGATTGGAATAACGCCTTCACTGAATTCGCCAACATCAATTGGGTAAGTGTCAGATCTGGAGACAACATCTGGGTAGCTGGCGGCAACTATCAAGCTTTGCCAATCAACAAAGGGGGAGTAGCCGGTCAGCCGATCCAGATATTGCGAGCGATCTCTTCCGATGCAGTTCCCGTAGCTGCTCCCGGCTGGAGCCCATCTTTTGCCACAACCCAGATCGTTATCAACGCTGTCGGTGGAGTAGGAATTACTATCGGCGCTCTTTCTAGCCCCGTCCGGTACGTCACCCTCGACGGGCGAAGCGCTCCGATTGGGCTGGCCTCTGCTTTCCTAGTTAAATGGGGCAACACCGGAGGAAGTGGAGGAGGCGAAGCCGGTGTTTGGAGCGGCAACAACCCTACCGATCACATCGTGCTCAAGAACATTTCCTGCATCTCCATCTGGCCGGGAATCAGTGCCCAGGTCGGCGACATGCGCGGGTTCGACATCACCGGCACCCCACTGAAGTCCGATTACTCGATTTCCTCCTGCGAGGTCGGTGGTCCGCATGACACCTCTATCTTCTTTGCCGTTAATGCCGGTGTCTTCAATAACATGCTCATCGAAGGTTGCCTGCTGCACGATTCCGGCACCGGTAATCCAGGTGTCATGCATCCCAACGTGATAAGTTTCGGCGAATGCACCAACGTCACTGTCCGTAATAACCGCTGCTACAATTTCACCGTCGAAGGCATCTTCCTTAACTTCAACACCACTCACGCCTGGATCTACGGTAACTGCCTCTTCGGCGCAGCCGACTGGCCTAGCTCCAATGCTCGAGCCTTCGAGGTCGATCAAGCCGCCAACGCCACCGATGTCCATATCTGGAATAACTCCATCTATCATCTCCCCTTGGGTGCCAGACTCGATAACAGCACCGGCACCATCTCAGGCTGCGAGTTCCAGAACAATATCCTGGTAGGGGCCAGTGCCAGCTTCCAAGGCGGGTGGGCCCACGACCATAACGCCTACGACACCTCCAATCCCACAGGTGAACCTGGCGCTCTCTACAATATCGTCCCGCCCTTCAAAGCCCCCAATAGCGGCGATTTCCATTTCTTCGGCGCCAACGCCCGCGGGATTAACGTCGGGCGCGCTCTCATTAATCCCGCTACCTCTCCTCCCAACGGCGCTACCCACTCCGTCCAACTCGACCCCGATGGTAATACCCGCGGCGGCGATGGCTTGTGGGATATGGGTGCCTACGAATTCCTGACTATCCCCGTCAGCGGTGGTGGCGGCGGTAGCGGTGGTTCAGGCAGTGGACAAGCCGGTGCCGTCACCCCTCCCAGCAAGGCTTCTACTCCAATCGCCAAAAGCTACGTCACCGCCTATCCTCCCCCCTCTCACTCCAAAACCCATTCCGTTAAATCTTTCATCGATGGCTGGCCCGCTCCCACTACTCCCTCCCCGCGCGGGCGTTGCAAATCCTACGTCGATGGCTACCCTCCTTCCGCCCAACCCGCTAATTCCTAGCTTACTATGAAACTCCCCAGCGGAAAAAGCGCTGGTCCTGGCCACCGAAGTCGCTCATTTGAGGGACAAAGTGACCGGTAGCCAATGGGTTTTTTTGTATGGCCTCTTCATTTGTTTGGCGATCGGCATTTGGAGCACGCAACCATCGATGAGGTAGATCAGCACATGGCAGGGCCTCACTTCAATTTCTCCGCTATTCATCATTTGGCATAAGGCAGTCACCAGGTTCTGCTCCAGATCCGGCCAAATCAGGATCGTGCCTTCCTGGTCTGCACACAGGCTGCGCTCGCCCCTGGCATCGGGTAGTAGCCTGGCTATCTCAGCCATAGAAGCGCCAGGACGACGACGAAAGAACTCGGTTAGTTCATCTTTCCACTGTTCTATTGTCTTCACTTGAACAGCTCCAGGTAGGAATGCATCAGCGAGCGCTCTTCTCCAAGAGAGAGCATCTTCTCCGGTGCGCGGCCATGCGGGCAGGGCAGGTTCTGGGTCGTGCCGTAGATTCGGCACAAGAATGGCCGGTCATCGTAGATCGCGCAACCGCCGTGCGCGATCTCGTAAGGGCAGGAGAGGCATCCGGCGCCGTAAGCCCAATCAGCCAGGCGTGGTGCGGCTTTAAGTTCCTCCTGGCTCGCTGCGCCGTTCTGCAGCACGTGAATGATGTCGGCGGCGGTGGGGAGAAACTCGGGGTTAAGCCGACGCTCTTCGCGTGTGGCCGGGACCGGCCCGCAGCAATCGGTGCAACCCTCGATGCATTTGAAGGTTGGAATCTTCGCGTACAGCTCTCGCAGACGGCGGCGTTCCTGTTTGGGCTTCATTTTGGGACTAAGTTCATGGCGCGCACCAGTGCTCGCTCCAGAGCGGCTTCGGCTGCCGGACCCTGTTCGTGGGCTAGCTCACGTAAAATGGGTAAACCGGTCTCAATCGATTCGAGGACCTCGGCCCTGGTCGCGGCTCGGCCTTCCGCATACCAATAAAGCGCAGTCGGATCACCTACTGCGCACAATATTTTTCCCTCGCGATCGCGCACCAAATCGTAGCCGTTAGCCATCCACAAAACCATGCAACCCGGATTACGACTGATCATGATGCCGCCTGGGTTATCGATCACTACATCGACCTTCTTGGGATTGCGTTTCTGATTTGGATTCAACAGAAATGGGCAGACCCGGACGCTATAGTTAGCGCAATCCCGGTGCATGGGCGGCTCGGTGCTGATCCGGTTAATGGTGCACATCGGCCCAATCACAAAGCCGATGTAGTGGCCCAGTTTTTCGCCACAGATCCAACACAGTTTTTCTTTGATGCACCGGAGGCGCTTCTCATCATCGGCAATGCGGAAATCGGGTTTGCCATCGATATAGGCAACAAAGAAGGGAACTGGGTAGCCCCGGTCAGGATCGCGCGGCAAATTGGCGATCCGCTTCGGCATCGAAACCGACTCTAAGACTTCGTGTGAGTGCGTCATTTCATTCGGCCTTCAGTAAAGGGTCCGGCATCGCGCACTCATTCCAGGTGCCGGGCGCGCAATAGGCGTTGGCGTTCGCGCAGATGGCTCGTGCCTCTTCTGGGCTGTAACGGCCAGCGCACGCGAGGCTCGTTGTATAACCCCGTTTACCTCTGGCCCACCACGCTGCGTGTTCCTCGCTCCACACGACCCAAGCTTCAGTCTCTTCATCGCTCATCGTTTGTTCCAGGGTTTGAACGCTCGCATGCGGGCCGGAACAAAATTGTTCCAATCACCGTCGAAGCAAACGGCCCGATCATCGATCGTCAAAAAGGCGGCTGGCTTCTCGTGAGCAAACTCGATCGATGGCAAATCCGCTTTACCACCGGCAGCACGGTAGGCAGCGAATTCGCGCAAGAACCATTTGTTCATTTCAAACTTCGCGTCGGGACTCTTGCTCCGGCTCGAATAGATGACCAGCCGGAAGAGCTTGCCCGCCTCTTGAGCCCAATCAAAGAAACCGGGCGTGACCGAATCAGAGATCGTTTCCGGGTTAGTCCAGGGGCTGGTGTAAGCGTGGATCACGCCGTCAAAGTCCAGACACAAGATTGGTTTGTTGGTCATTCCAGTTGCTTTTGCGGCGACGGCGTTAACGAAATCCTACAATGTATCGACGCATGGACTCCGGTGCGTTTAATTGCCCCATAATAAGCATTTGTAGCCCAAGCTTGATGCCTGGGTGATCCCTAGTTTCATCGTGTTTATTCAGATCATTTCCCATCGATGCAAAAGCGTTCTGTAGCTGGCCCGCATCTACATATTCCAGTGCTCGCTGCTTACACCACTCCAAATGTTCAGCTCTAGTCATCCGCGTCCAGCCCTTGGGCAGGCGCTTCGCGCGCCGTTTGTTCGTGATTCAGATCGTAGATTGAACCGACGTATTCTAAGCCTTGGTAGCCGCAGCACACGCAACCGGACTCGAATGCGATCATGAGGCTGCCGTCCTTGGTCACGGCGTAGATCATGCCGATGCCCATATCCCAGCGCTTCACTACGTCACCGTAACGCGGCAGTGGCCGCGAACGAAAAGTTAGTTCGTCAGTCATCGGCTTTGAATTGCGATTTCGTTAGCGATGCGCGTGCTCTCGGTTTCGATCACGTCATCGATCATGCGACTAATTAAATTATCGAGTGCCTGAGCGGAAGTCATCCCGTAAGCGCCGTAGTTGGCTAGAGTCGCGTGCCAGCCGTTCTTGGGAGGTTCAGCTCGCTTGATCGTTATCTCAGCCGCGCTCATACCAGTCCGAGTTCGGCCCGCTGCTCAGCGCTCAAGGGCGCCAGAGCTGCGCGAATGTCTTCGCGCGTCTCGGCTTTGAGTAAGGCTTGGGCAACTTGTTCAAGCAGTTCTTCTTCGCTCATATCAGGTTATCATAAAGGCCCGCCAGGAGCAGGGTGACAGATCCAATAAGGAGGTAATCAATTTTTGACATCAGATATTCCGGTAGCGAGCGTTTCTCTTTATGGGCTCGCGCTTCCAGTTCGTCGGCGTGCGGCCAATCAACCTCGACTTCGAATCGAAACGGCTTGCCTGAGGCCCGAACCAGCTCGAACTCTTCGATCCAGAGTTTGTGACCGGCTTCGATCCGTTCTTTGCTCAAAGGGACCGGAATATCTAGATCCCGGTCGATTATCTGAAATAGATGTTCAGCTAAAGGTATCTTTTTTTTGCGCGCCTTCTTCTCAGCTAACTCGGCGACACAGCGCGGCAAGGTGAAACTAGTTGGGTTGCCTTCTCCAGGGATTGATAGAATCCGGTACCGAAGTACCACGTGTTTGTTTTTGTTTTTTTTCATGGGTAATCAAGTGGGGGAAATTTCCCATGGCAGCAGCAACAGCAAGTAATCGCTCCGCCTCCTCTAGGTTCAGTTGGGTCTGAGCCATATGAGCGCGGGCCCGGAGCATCAAACGCCAACCTCCAATCGAGAGCGCAACGTTACAGAGAATGAGAAGGGCGTTAATAAAAATGAGGATGACCTGAGTCATATTTGTTTGGGCCGGACGCCACGTGCGAACCGGGTGATCAACTCGATGGTCATCGCTTCACTGACTTCCGGGCTCTCGCTATTAAAAATCATGTTGGTGCTGGCTTCAGTGACCTCCTTGTCACTGATTATACAGGCGTAATGCCAGCCCTCGGGGAGTACCGCCTCGATCGCCCTGGCTATTTTAAGTAGGCGTTGCAGGCGCTCCGGGTCATCGTAATCGCCTTTCGCATTCATTGAGTCAGGCAGGTAATCGTTCATTTGATGATGGACGGTTTCTCCGGCTCGCCACATCGTATCAAAAGCTTCCTTGGGCAATTGGCGAATAACAACAAAATCCAACGTTTTGCCACTCTCGATTAGCGCGTTGAGCCGGTGCTGGCCGTCGATTAATTTTTCGCCATTGAACCGGATCGGGTCACCGTTAAAAACCCAGCGCCCGGCCTTCATGTCCCGCACTAAAGTTTTGAGGTGATGCTGGGTCACGTGCCGGTTCTTGCCCATTTTATTCAAGTAACTTTTTGCTAGTTCTGGATTGATTGATTCAACTCGGACATCTACTTTGTTGTGAGCTTTGGTGCTCATTGTTCTTTTGATCCTTCCATGTGTCCAAGCGCTGGCCGAAACTGCTGAAAATATTTCGACCAGCGCTTTTTTTTTACTGCTAGCTAGCCCTCTTTCGCCCTGGAAACTTTCTGTTGAGCGGCTAACCAGCGCCGGAAAAGGAATCGAGCCGCAGCGGATAGACTGATCCCGTAAGTCTTACACTTCGCGCGCAGTTCTTCTTTCATCTCTGGTCCAACCCAGACGGTCACCAGGCCCTCGACGTTGGTTTTGTTATGTTCGCTTTGTTCCTTCATGGTAAAATAATCTTCGATTCGTTTCGGGGCGGAATCATCGCCAAGCCGTCCTGGAAAAACTCTAGAAGCGCTTCATTATCGTTGACCTCTTTGGGGTCCGCGTTGGCCGCATGGGTGTAGTTGCCGCCCCGGTTAAGAATGATGTGGCACCAATCGGCTTTGGTTAAAAACATCATGGTCTCACCCAAGGCCGCTTCGACGCGCGGGCGTTCCATCTCCCATTTCTCGCTTAAACACTTGGCGCTGAAGGCGACCATTTCCTTGTAGGCTTCCGGGGCCTCGACCGCCTTGTACATGAGATAGAGACTGATCGCGCAGCTCTTTAAATCTTTGAGCTGGTCTTCAGTCCAGGCTTCCGGGGGAGAAGGCACTTCTTCAAAATCTTCATCCATTGCTAGCTGGCCTCCGTTTCATAGTGCCGGGCAATCTGAGCGCCCTGGTTACGCGCTAGCGATTCAAACTCGTTGACCAGCGCAAACATAATCCGCGCTGCCACCGCTTCGGCCTCGATAGTCAGGGGAAGCAGAATGAGTCCAGTCGAGCGGATCTTACGGGTCTCTTCCACTCCGCGTAGCCCAAAGAGATAGAGAACAACGCCCTTCTCTAACCGGCTCCGGCCAGCAATCACAATCGAGCCACCGTGCTCTTTCAAAGTCTCCAGGTGCAAGAGCCTCTGATCCCATTGACCCACCTTGCGCAGCCACACGGGCACCTCGCTGCCGTTAACCTCAAACTCTCCAATCGGTTCCGGCAGATAAGGAAACGCGCATCTTTTTGCCCAGAATGCGGCTTCTTGTTCAGTCATCGGTCGAGTGTCCTTTCTCGTTCTCAAATTCCATCCCGGCTACAAATGCGTCGTAGGCGACTTCTCTCCAGGCTTCCATCTCTTCCCGGAAACTGCTGGTCTCTTGCCGCTTGAGTTGTTCAGCCCACCAAAATTCAAACTCGTTTTTAAGCGCACTCTCTTCATCAGCCTGATGAGTCGCATAGCCAGCCCGAGTAATCTGAATCCATTCCCGCATCGCCTGTACGATGTCGAGCCGCTCGCTACTGGCTACGTAATGCATTTCCCCACCAGGACCGTAGGTAAAACACAACACCACAAAACCCCAGCCCTTCGGGATGCGTGAGTTCACATGCCGCCCGATCTCCTGCATCCGTGATTTAACTCGTTCTCCTTCTTCGCTCATAGGGGGTCCCTACAAAACCTAGTAATAGCCATCAGTTTCTGTCAAACCTATTAATACCAGAAATATTGGACTTCAGTCTTATATCCATTTTCCCGAAGACATGTTCCACGAGGAACAATTCCTATCAAATCCTAACAGCTTTTGTCACATCGATTTAATCAATACTCACCCACTACTTCATCGATAATATCGTTTTTGCTCGACTCTATCCTTGACTCCTTTTAGTAGAATAGTCCCCTCACTGACGTGGCCAGCGAAAGCGCTGCCGCGAATTTCATCGACCAAAGAAAAAAAAACGCCTACGGCATACCGGGCCGGAGCGCTAGCGCGACGGTAGCGAAGCGGTACCGGCAGAAGGTGTCCAGAGGATCGTAGATCCTTTGGCCGTGCGGAGCACCCAGCGGAGCGAGCAAGCTCGTCCCATCCCAAAACCGTAAGCCCCCGGTGAGGAACTCCTATGCCTAGATCCCTCGTTTCCAAACCAAATTATCGACTTCCGATAATCGGATAATCAGTCACCTCCAAAAAAAAGGATTCTCGTCTCACCACAGAAAATAAGAATCTATCCAACCTGGGGTATCGGGTGAGGCGGCGTCGCGCGTTTCCTGCCCACCCGTCGACGGGGGGACGGTCGCACACGAACTATCGGTTTCCTTGTGCATCATCCTGATGCCGAGCTGCTTACGAGCTAATCGTGCCGAGCTAATGGCAAGGCCAAAGCTGGCCGAATGATGGCGGATCTATTGTAGTCCCTAGGGAGTGTGACCAGTCTCAGAATCCAGTGAGTCATCCTCGTGCGTGTAGTCAGGCGAGCGCGAGCTGCGCGTCCGGCCCGATTTACGCGAACCGTTCGCGCGCGTTGATTGGACTGCATTCCAGCCAAAGGTCCGTGCGCACACGTCATGGAGAGAGCGAATTTCTGCCATGTGATTAATGAGTTGCTTATCTGGTAGCGCTTTGAGGTGACGGAAAGCTCGTTTCACGAGGATTTCGAATTGGTCTTTAGTGAAGCCGTCCAAGTCGCGTTGAGCGCGAGGAAGAAGCGTACCGTTTGCGCGTTTGGTGCGTTTGACGAGCCTTGGCCAGCCTTCGCGTTTAGCTCTGTCGAAAACTGTAGTTGGTGGAATTTTGAACAGATCGGCGATTGCGTAGCAAGTTTTGCCTTGTTCCCAAAGCTCGCGAACGAATGCCCACGGCACATCGGAGCGTTTGCGGAAGAGGGGCGCGCTCATGATGCGCAACGATAGCGCCAAAGCGCGTACTACGTCAACGTGATG
>WNFP01000248.1_pt1 | contig 49914 bp, 48 predicted proteins | sample 5400201 | NCBI WGS metagenome assembly WNFP01 (sample SAMN13153355, study PRJNA577476) | soil metagenome | isolation source: 115 cm saprolite under Madrone tree | place: USA:California | collected 2016-06-14 | reverse complement strand
CAGGTTACTCGCAAGGTTGTTCTGGGAACAAATTGCAAGATTCCTGTCTGCCGGCGTTCTAACATCAGAACACCGGATCATGCATCCCAAGGACGCCCAATGCCCCTTGTTGAGCTGATTGTCGTGCTGTTTGCCGTTCTGGCGATTGCTACCCCATTCATCACCCTTGTTTTGCTCGGGAGATACAAAAAACTGCGCGAGAATATGGACCAACTCGCACGAGAGAATTCCCGGCAACACGCGTCGTTGCAGCGTGAGGTTGCCGACCTCAAGCGTCAACTCAGCATTGCAATCACTCCTGGTGCAGTCGCAAGTAAGTCTGTCGAGCGTCCCCCCGCCCCGGTCGTGAAGGAAACGCCGACGACTACGCCACGCGTTGACGCGCCGGCGCCAGTCAAACTGCCCACACCGACGGCGTTTCCCACTTCGGAGAAGAGGGTTGAGCCGCCGCCGGTGCAAAAGCCGCAAGAGCCCGCTCCATTCGCTCCACCTCCCGCGCCGATCACTGGCGCGACTCCGCCTGCCGAGAAGGTTCCGGCGCCACCTCCGCCGGTAGAGCCGAAACCCGTCCTGCCTGCAGTGGCGAAGTCGCCGGCGGAAGTAAAACCTGCTGCGCCGGTCGTTCCACCACAAGCCGCGCCGCCACCAGTTCCATTGTCCCAGACGCCTGCGCCGCGCGTTCCCGCTCCTCCAGCACACGCGCCGACGGAAATTCCTGCGGCTGCGCGGATCTCTTCGGCGCCGCCGATCTCCGCTTACCGCGTGCCCGCGCCAAAGCCAACATTTCAGCAGCGCATGAAGACGGTTTCCGCGATCGAAGAAGCCCTGGGCACGAACTGGCTTCCGAAGATCGGCATCATCATGACAGTGATCGGCGTGGCGCTGCTGGGGATTCTGAAACTTCGCGCGATGGGCCCCGCTGGAAAAGATCTCATCTCCTTTCTTGTAGCCATCGCGTTCCTAGCAGGCGGCGTTTACATTGAAAAACGCGAACGGTACCGCCTACTGGGGCGCGCCGGCATCGGCGGGGGCTGGGCGCTGCTCTTTTTCAGCACCTACGCAATTCATCACGTGGCGGCGATGCGCGTTCTCGATTCACTAACGATCGATTGCATTCTGATGTTGGTGGTCGCCATCGCCATGGCCGCACACACTTTGCAATATCGCTCCCAGTTCGTCACCGGGCTGGCTTTTCTGCTGGGCTACACCACCGTGGCTTTGAGTCAAGAGGCCGTCTATAGCCTAATCGCCGGAGTAATTCTTGGCATCGGTCTTGTGTCCATTGTCCTGAAAATGAGCTGGTTCGAGCTCGAAGCCTTCGGCATTCTATCCAGCTACCTGAATCACTTGTATTGGCTGTACGGAATCCTCGGCATTCACGGGGCTCAAGGACGCCACTTCGAGGAGTACCACGCCAGCCTGGCTTTGCTTTTCTTCTACTGGGCGATCTTTCGTTTTTCCTATATTGCTCGCAAGATCAAGACAGAGTCTGAGGAACGCGTCTCCACGGTCGCCGCGGTTTTGAATGTGGGCTTGCTCCTCGGCTGCATGAAATTCCAGTCCGTCCAGCCGGAGCTTGCCTACATTGCACTTCTCGCGGTCGGCGCCGCTGAGTTCCTCTGTGCCCAAATCCCCACCGTCAAGCGAAGGAGAGAAGCCTTCGTCGTCCTCACGGTGACGGGAACAGCACTGATGCTGGCGGCCGCGCCATCGCATTACACATACAAGGCGAATGATGTGGCAATCCTCTGGCTCGTGGGCGCGGAAGTTTTTCTCATTGCCGGAGTGATCGTGAAGGAAGTCGTTTTTCGCCGGCTTGGCCTTTTTACGGGACTGCTCGTTGGATTGCATCTTGCCGGCACTGACTTTCTTCAGCTTATGACGTTCCGCGCCTCAAGCGAAAACATCGCCTTAGCTTCGGGAGTGCTCTTCGCGGTGTGCGCCATCGTTTTGTATTTCAATGCCATGGGCGTTGGCTCACGTTGGAAGGGTTTCTTTGGCGACTCGCCTGATCGTTTTCTGCTCACGATTCATTCTTATCTCGGCGCGTTCGCCGCTGCATCCGCTGCCTGGGCTCTTTTCTCGAATGATTGGACCGCGCTCGCATTTGCCGCGATTATGCTCATCGTAGCAGCTCTCGGACGGGCCCTCGAATCGCCGCACCTGCAGGCACAGTACGCACTACTGGGGGCGCTCACTGTCTACCGCAGCATTGTCGTCAATTTGCATCTTGAGTCCGCAGAGCACGTTCATGTGCGCTTGCGGTTGTTGACGCTTCCCATTCTCACTGCGGCGTTTTATCTCACCGCAAAATTGGCTGCCCTGCGTGACGATCCCGAGCAACGTACCATTCGCGCCCTCTTCGCCGCCGCAGGGAGCGGTTTCCTAGGTCTGCTCATTTGGTACGAAGCGCCGGAGCTTTGGCAGCCCCTCGCGTTCATTGCTTTCGCGATAGTTTTGTCGGAGGCCGGACGCGCGTTGCGTTACCATGCGCTTGCCTGGCACTCGCATCTTCTCACTGCTCTTTCAATCTTCACCGCGCTCACCGCGGATCAGGGCGGCGTTCACAACTGGCATACCATTCCTCTGCGCGCTTTCAGCGCATTGCCGGTGGTCATCGGTGGTTACTGGCTTGCCAAGCGCCTCGGTACGACGGACGAGCGACATCTCGTGCTGGCGCGCATAGCCTACACCTGGGCCGCCACCGGGATGATGGTCTGGGTCCTTCAGGAAGCGCTTCGCGCGCCCTGGATAGCCGTCGGCTGGATCGTTTTCGCGGTGGCGCTTGCGCTCTCCACGCGCTGGATTCGTTATCAACAGCTGGCGTGGCAGGCAAATGTCGTCGGTCTCTGCGCTTTAGTTCGCGCGTACTTTTACAACTACGATCTCGAACAAAAATTCTGGGGGCCAATTTCACTCCGCATCTTCACTATTTCTATCGTTGCCGCGGGTTTGTACTTCCTTTCGCGCAAAGCCGCGCCGGAGGAGCGCTACACTCGCGTGATCGCCTTCCTTCATTCTTTCGCGGCGACCGGACTGCTGGCGCTTCTCGCCTGGTACGAAGCTCCGAATGGCTGGCTGGCACCGTTGTGGGCAGCATTCGCGTTGGTCCTCGCGATCGTTGATCAGCGCTTTGAACTCGAAGAATTACCCTGGCAATCGCACATCCTCGCCGGACTGACGCTGCTGCGCAGCGTCAGCGTCAATCTCTACGTCACCGCCACTTGGCACGGGATCAGCGTGCGGCTCTTGTCGCTGGCGATCGTGGCGGTGATTTTTTACGCGCTTTCACGCCTGATCCGCATGTCCGAAAAATGGCGCCAGCGCGACATACACCACATCTATTCCTGGGCCGCATCCGCAATCGGCGGTCTCCTACTGTGGTATGAACTGCAAACGCGGCCCGCCGGCATCGCCGTGGCCTGGGGCGCTTTCGGACTGGTGCTTTTCGAGTACGGCCTGTTGCGCAAGATCACGCAATTCCGTTATCAGGCGTACGTCGCCCTGGTGGCTGCCTTCACCCGGATCTTCTACTCGAATCTCACTGCCAGCGACCCGGGTGAATTCTGGGGACCGCGGATGTATACAATTCTCCCGCTCGCGTTGATTTTCTTCTTTGTTTACGCGCAATTGCCGGAGGAAGAAGAGACTACGGGACGCGACCGCCGCTTGCACTTCGACGTTCTTCTGGCGTATCTGGGAACGGCTACCATCGTGGCGCTCTTCTATTTTCAATTTCCGATCGAATGGGTGATTGCATCCTGGGCTGCCGTTGTTTTTGCACTACTTGGAGCTGCGCTGCTTTTGGATCGGCCGCTCTTTCTGCATCAAGGCTCGCTGCTGACGGTTCTAGTTCTGGCTCGCGGTATGACGCACAATCTCTTTGGCGCAAGCTATTTTGGCGGAGGCGATTGGAAAGGCGATTACCTGGTGCTCAGCTCGGCGGCCGGCATATTGCTGGCGAGCCTGTTCTTTGCTTTCCGTCTGCGCGGTCGTTACAGCGTTCCACAGAATTTGAGCCCCTTGGTCAGACCGCTTGCGGTGATTGCCAGCCGCCCGGAGCAAGTGGAATTCTTCATCCCCATCATCCTGATCACATTCATGCTTGCATTGAAAATGAAGTCGGGCATGGTAACGGTTTCGTGGGGGATTGAAGGGGTGTTGATCTTTCTGCTGGCGCTTGCAGCGAAGGAGCGCAGCTTCCGCCTTACCGGTCTTGGCGTGCTTCTGCTTTGTGTCGCAAAAGTCATGGCGCTCGATGTGTGGGGTCTTCAAGCGCGAGACCGGTACATTACCTTGATCATTGTGGGAGTGGCGTTGGTATTTGTTTCGTTTCTCTACACCAGATACCGCGAGACGATCCGCCAATACTTATGAAGCGCCCCGTCCTCCTCGTTGTTTTTTTTCTCATTCTGGGCTTTGCGCTGGCCGGACTCTACTGGAGCCAGCGCCGTCCCAAGTCCACTCCAGTTTCGGCCAACGCCATCCTGAATATGGCTGCCGACGCTCAACGCGATTTGTCCCGCATCCCCATGCACTTCACGCGCCTATCGGATGAGCAGGAAATCGCCATCGGCAGGGAACTTGCCGCTCAGTATGCAACACAAGCGCGCAAGCTCACTCCCGAAGAGGAAGCTCTCGAAAAGTACGTTACGCGCGTGGGAAACACTGTGGCCCTCCACGCGCATCGCCACCTGCCCTACACGTTCGTTGTTCTCCCTGATCACAACATGATCAACGCTTTCTCGCTTCCCGGCGGACCGGTCTACGTCAGCGAAGGTATGCTCGATCTGACGATGAGCGAAGACGAACTCGCTAACGTGCTCGCGCACGAGGTCGAGCATATCGATCACTATCACTGCGTCGAACGTGTGCAGCTGGAAGCGAAACTGAAAAATCTCAATCTGGATGTTCTGGGCGCGCTGCTGCAGATTCCGCTCGATGTGTGGCAAGCCGGCTACCACAAGGACGAAGAATTCGAAGCCGATCGCGAAGGGATGTCCCTTGCGGTTCGGTCCGGCTACTCACCGTACGGCGCCGTGGATACCTTCGAGCGTTTCACCAAATTGCACGACGAGTATGTCATTCACGCGCAGAGCCCTGATCAGGAACTCACCGAGCTGGCCATACAAAGTTTGAACGGCTATTTTCGCTCGCATCCGCTCCCCTCAGAGCGTCTGGCGCAAGCAAAGGGCATTATTGCCGAACAACACTGGGAAGATCGCAAGACGCAGAAGCCGTTTCGAGTGGAATACGAGGTTCACAACGGGGAATACGTGAAATAGCGGTATTGCCTTCAGGATTTAGCGTCGTGCCTCACGGATGTGTTTCCTATAAGGCGGAGTTTGCCCCAGATTTCGTTCGGTTCTGCGTTATAGTGTTGGAGATTTGGGGCACGCTGTGAAAACCATAAAGTTTTCCGAAATCTTGAAGTGGGTCGGCTACGCGACAGCCATCCTCTCGCTCATCTTTGGCGTTCGTGAGCTTGTCAAGCTGGTTTCGAACCGCGTCGAGTCGCATCGAAAAGTGGAGGCTCTCCTCATTTCGGAGGACGTGGAGTTGAAAGGCCGCGATTATGCGTCCGCCTGGCGTAGCCTCGATCAGGCTGTCCAATTGGAACCCAATTCGACGAAAGTGCATCTTGCTCAGGAAAACCTCGCGATGGCCTGGCTCGAGGACATCCACGTGCCCAAAAATGGAACATTCTCCGACATCCCGGAAAAGCTGGAGCCTGTCCTGACCCGGGGCGTCGCTTCCACAAAGGATTCCCAGAGGTCCGCTGATTTGCTCGCGCACATCGGGTGGTCCTATTTTCTACGCTCGCGCGCTGGAGTGTTCGGCCTGGATCCCGCCGGCGCTTACTCCAAAGCCGCGGCTCAAGATAAGAACAATCCTTATGCTGAAGCCATGTGGGGACATTGGATACTCTGGAATCACGGCAAACTCAACGATGCCTCGCAGCACTTCTCGTCCGCGCTGGTTTCCGGACGCCAGCACGATTTCGTTCGCCTTCTGCAATTTGCGGCCCTGTTCAATTGCGCGAGCGATGAGTGCGACGAGGAAATCGTTCGCGTGGCAAACGATGTCCGCAAGGAGCATGGCACGGTTCCTCCAGACGAGGCTGATAGAATCTTTTCCGAATATTACCGCAAGGTCTTTACGTCGAGTCCCGCGTCCGCCCGTTTTCTGAAAGTTATCCCGCCTCGAGAACACGTGACGACTTTCCGGTGGTTGTTTGACGGCCTCGATTTCGACGAATCGAAAAGCCTTCTCAGAACCTGCTACCTTGCGGTACTTCAGGAAGCCGCTGGCCAGCGTGATGATGCGCTGGCGAATTATCGTGAGGTTCGCGCAAGAATTCCCAAACAAAGCGGTCCGCTCTCCGATACCGCAGACGCCGGCATCAAGCGCCTTTCGTCTGCGCGCTAGCCCGAAAAGCATTTCACACGGAAACGGGGCACAAGGACTTCCATCTTCTTGACGGGACCGATTGCAGAGTAGGCACGGAGCAGGTCTTACGGTGAGAAAGGTCTTCCGGCTAAAACAGCCCCGGGATCTTCATGCCGGCCATTCCGGGAATGCCGCCGGCGAGGTTCTTCATCTGGTTGGCGAGTTCTTCATCGACGCGCCGCGAAGCTTCATTCACTGCCGCGCGAACCAAGTCCTGCAGCATCTCCTGGTCCTTGCTGGCGAAAACGTCCGGCTCGATGCGGATGTCCACGATCTGCTTCTGGCCGTTCATCTTCACCACAACCATGCCGCCGCCAGCCGAAGCTTCCACCGTCACGGAATTGACCTGCCGCTGCAGGTCTTCCTGCAGTTGCCGGAATCGCGAGAGCATCTGTTGGAGAGCGCTGACTTCCATCAGGATTCCTCTTGGCTTCGTTTCACTTCGGAAATCTTTCCTCCGAAGCGCTGCAGCATCGACCGCACCATCGGATCGCGCTCGAATTGCGCACGCAGCTCTTGCGTGCCGGACGCACCGCGCGCCGCCGAAGCGGCTGCCGCAACTGCTTCCAGTTTAGCACAGACACGCAATGCCCGGCCGAGCACCTTGCTTGAAATGATACGGATCTTTTCCAGGGACTCGCGCCCTTCGAGCAACTCCGCGAACGGCCGCTTCTCCGGCGGAAAATAAATTCGCAGCTCCGCGCCGTCGAGTTCCCACCGGGTGCTCTGTTCCACCAGCTCGCCCAGGAATTTCTGTTGCGTCTGAATCTCCGCCTTGATTTCCGCAACTTGCTCCTGTGAAATTCCAATCGCCTCTGCCGCAGCGCCGCTGGTTTTGGCAGCGGCGATGTTTTCTTCCTTCTCAACACTTTCTTCGGCCTTCCGCGAAGCCGTTCGAGGCACAAATGCCGGTGCTGCAGAGGGAGAAGCAGCCGCCGTCGCTGCCAGTGCAGAAGGGAATTGCATTTTCGCTTCCACTTTGGGCGGTTGAGGCGTCGGCGTCGCCAAGCTTGGCGCTGCGCTCTTTGCAGCGGGAGAAAAGGCTGTCGCAGCCGATGCCCCGCGCGCCGTTCCTACACTTGCAGAGCCGCTCGGCGCACCGCCCCTTAACTCCGTGAGCAACTCCTCTAGCGGAGCGAGCCGCGACGCGTTAATCAGCCGCAGCAATCCCATCTCAAGGTGCACGCGCGGATCAGGCTTTCGCCGCAGGTCATCATCCGTCTGCAGCAGAATTTGAAAAAATCGTGTCAAGTCTTCTTCGCTAAACAGCGCCGCCGCTTTTGCCAGCGCCGGGCGCTGATCCGGGGTCGCCGCAATCAAATCCGAATCCGCTCCGCATGTTCGCACGATCAGTAGATTGCGCATGTGCCGGATCGCCTCTCGGCAGAAATGCTGCAGATTGCGGCCTTCCTTCTGAAACGTGTGCACCAGGCCCAGCGCGCGATCGGCCGATGTTGTAGCGATGGCCTGAATCAACTCTTCCAGCGAATCTTCCGGCACTACGCCGAGCAAATCCCGAACCTCTTTGTCGGGGATCGTATCGCCGCAGTACGCCCGCGCCTGTTCCAGCAGCGAGAGCGCATCGCGCAAGCTGCCTTCCGCCATGCGTGCAATCACGGCCGTCGCGCCCTTCTCGATTTTCAAATTTTCTTTTTGAGCGATTTCTTCTAGGCGTCCGGCAATTTCCGCGAAGGTCAGCGCGCGAAAATGAAAATGCTGCGACCTCGACCGGATGGTGTCAACGAGGTCCTCCGGCTGCGTTGTCGCCATAACGAAGATCACGCGGTCCGGCGGCTCTTCGAGGGTCTTCAGCAACGCATTCGATGCTTCACCAGTAAGCATGTGCGCTTCGTCGAGAATTACAACCTTACTTCGTGAAGCTGCTGGCGCATAGCGCACCATCTCGCGTAGCTCGCGAATCTGGTCGATGCCGCGGTTCGAAGCCGCGTCAATTTCAATCACGTCGAGCGAAGTCCCCGCGGCAATCTCCTTGCAGGAGTCGCACTCTCCGCAGGGCGTAGCCGTCGGGCCTTTCACGCAGTTCAACGCTTTTGCAAGGATTCTCGCGGCCGTCGTTTTTCCAACGCCTCGCGCTCCGGAAAAAATGTAGGCGTGAGCCACACGGTCATTCTTTATCGCGTTCTTCAGAGTCTCGGTGACGTGTTGTTGGCCTACGAGATCGTCAAACGTTTGTGGGCGCCACTTGCGGGCTATGACCTGGTAGCTCATTGTAAAGTTTTCGGTAGTCAGTCCTCAGCGTCAGCAAAGAAAAAAGTTTCCGCTCAATCTTGCGTTCCTCTCACTGAAACTGACAACTGAATACTGGTTCAGTGAGAGGAACTTCGGGTGATCTGCGGCACCCGAGGTGATCCCGGTACCGTTGCTCCCTTCCGGGCCTGGCGGGTTTCGCGGGACCTCGTTGCACAGAGCCCGAAGTTCCACGCTCTGGCACTCGCGTTGATTTCCCGCGAGTGCGGAGAAAAGTCTAGCACAGCGCCCACAGGCCAGCTAGAACGCGGCCAGATCAGGATTTCGGCTTTGCTGCGGCTGCAGGAGCGTCCGGAGGCTGCACTTCGGACAGATTCACCCAATTGACTTTGAACGGGCCCATCCCGTGAACCTGCACGATGGTTTCACCCTTGTTCGAGGCGAAGTGGTGCATCTCTTTCGGCATCATTATGAAATTCCCCACATTCATGGTTTGCAGTTTGGATTCGTCGAACGCGTCCCCCATTCCAACCAGGAATGCTCCTTTTAGCACCGTCAAGTTCTCATCGGTCGGGTGCCAATGCCCTGGAACTCTCGCTCCATCCGCGCATCGGAAGCGAATCACGAACGGCTGTCCCTCAGCTTCCGGATTTCCCTCCACAGCCGCCATGTCGCATCCCTTGATGATAGGGGTCCACTTCAAATCTCCGAAATGCACGATCTTGTGCGCTTCGGCGCTTTCTTTCTTTTCCTGGCTGTGAACTCCCATGACAACTGCCGTCAACCCGATCAGGGTCGCGCACACAATTCCCAGTCGATTCATTTTCATACGCATCGCCTCCGTCGAAATGGGTCAAACACCTGCGCAAAAGATACTCTTGTGGTGGCTGGCGGGCAATACGCGAGCTTTTTTTGTGCTCCGAATGCAAATCATCCTCGTTGAGGAGTCTTGACACAAAGGAAACATCCTCAAAAAGCCGCATTCCCATATTGAGGAATCGAGTACTCTGTTCCCGGATGGAGTTCCTCCGCATCCACCCCGCGTCCCGGCCTCGCCGGGATACCGGTCCGCCGCGCCAGCGGAAGCACTGAGGCATCGCCTCAGTGTCGCCTCACGTTAAGGGGCGCTAGCCCGCACTTCGAGTGCGCGCAGGAGGAATCCATGAAAATCATTTTGTCATTTCTTTTGGCGGCCGCCCTCATCCGCGCCGCCGCGCCTTCGTGATACGCGGAGCCCCGTCAAGTCATCCAGGGCACGCAGGTTCACCTTACGCTCTTGAGCGGAATCAGCAGCGCCGTATCCAGGGATGGCGACCCATTCGTCGCAATTGTCGCGGAACCGGTGTACCTCGGAAGCCAGTTGCTGTTGCCCGCGGGCACACGCGTGAACGGCATCATCGGTACGGTGGAAAAGGCCCGCCACTTTTCCCTCTTTCGCGGCCAGGCGTATATGAACCTCACGTTTCGTTCCATCGAAGTGGATAGCCGCCTCATCCCCGTGCGGATGAGCATCGTTACCATCGAGCAGCCGCACGGGCAGGCTGATGGAAAGCGCCGCAAGGACGTGAAAATCGAGGAAGGCCAGGTCGTTCAGGAAAAGCATGACGTCAAGGGCGACATTGTCGGCGGGGCCATCGGCACAGGCGGCGGGACTCTCATAGGCGTGGCCTTCAGCAACGTCGCGCGCGGCTTCGGCTTCGGGCTGGCCGGAAGCGCTGCCTACATTGTCGCGCGCAAAGGCAAAGATCTCGATCTTCCCGCGCAAACCGGAATGCTGGTTCGCTTGGACAACACCATCACTGTGCCCGTCACAAGCGCCGCCGGCGCCTCAGTCACCAGCGGCAGTCGCTGAAAGTCACCTAAAATAAGTTGCGCCGCGCAAGGACATTGCAGATGTCCTTGCGCGGCGACTGTTTCTCCGTGAACTCTATGTCGAATCCTTTTGCCTTACTTCTTCGGGAAATTCGGATCCGCCTTCACCTCATTGATCTGCTTGGTATGCCGCTCGCTGTGCGCCGCGATGAGCAGGACAAATTCATATCCATCCAGCTTTCCCATTGGGCTGTCCGTCACGTGATCCCGCAGCCCCGTCGCTGTTTTCAGAAAATCTTCCGTTGTCGTCCGGCTCTCCACAAAATGCTTGATCGAGCCATCCGGCGATCCGAAGCGGTTAGTAGGCACCAGCGGTTCCGGCGCTTGCGCTTTGTTCGTGCGATCCGGAACCATGGCCAGCACCCCATCGTCGGTTTTCTTCACGTCGCGTCCCGGTTCTCCGGCCGGCGCCATCATTACCTTTTCCTTTATCAATCCGCGGATGAAGTCCTCCGCCGCGGCGATGTGCTCCATCACCTGGGCCACGGACCAGCGGTCCGGTGCGGGCTTGAAGTTCCACTGTGCTTCTGAGAGCCCTCTGGTGGCTTCGAGAACATTCTTCCTCGTGGTTTCCAGATATTGCAGCGCTTTGTCCTTCTCCGCCTGCGTCACTTCTTGCGCCGATACCGCCGATGCTCCCGCGATCAAAACCAGCGCCACCAATAATCCTGACAGGGACTTGGTTCTCATTTCTCTTTTCTCCTTGTCTTTCTCTAGGTAGGGAAAGGGATTCCTCACGATAGCAGACTCTACCTTACTTGTCCTGCGGCTAGAGGAGCTTCAAAGTCTCGCCTGCGAGTTAACAGGTCCCACGCTGCCGCCGTGGCGACTGCTACGAGCAATAGCACGACCGGGTCAATCGGGTGCCGGTACCGCAGATTGGGATGCGTCACGTAGTACACCCAGGGAAAAATCAATGGATAGGCGGCTATGGGAAAGACGTAAGGGCTGCGTCGCCGGAGCAATACCGCAATACCCAGCAGCGCTCCCGTTGCCGCGAGCGTATTGCACAGCAGCAACGCGCGGATCAGTGTGGAATCAGGCGTCTTCCATGCTTGCAATGGCTCCGCGATACCCGCCCAGAAGGCGACAAATTTTTCCCCGATCAGTTCCAATGCGATCCCCGGATGCGAGCGGATAAATTCAAGCGCCTTGCGTTCTTCTTCTTCCATGAAGGCCGTTTCTCCCAGTCGAAAGTACCTGAGAATCTCGCGCTCTTTCGTAATCTTCGGTGGCCACACGAACTGGCGGGTCGCGTAGTTGTTGTTATTCCCGATATACAGTTCCAGGGGGAAATTCGAGCGCAGCGGGACGAGCTTGTGAAACTCCACATAATTTCTGATTGTCCACGGCACGCAACAGAGAATCGCGGCCCCAGCGGACAGCGCCGGCTTCTGCAGGGAAAACTTTGCCGCGCGCATTCCTCGATAAGCCGCCCAACCCAGCAAGAAGGGTAGCAGTGATCCGAGCGCCGGGTTGGTCATCAGCGCAAATCCCCACAGCAATCCGTAGCCGCACCAATCGGTCGCGCGTTGCGTCGAATCCGCCAGCTCCAGCGTCGCCCACAAAAGCAAGGCCCCCAGCAGCGCCGCCAGACACGTGTCCCACACCCATTCGAACGGCATCATCACGGCATTGGGGAACAGCGCCCACAGCCAGGCCGCTCCGCTCGCCACTCCTGATCCGTCGATTTTCCTGCCCGCGAAGAAAATCGGGATGCACGCCGCCGATGAAAAAAGCGCGTTAAAAAAAACGACCGCAAAAAAAGAATTTGCGGTAAAAACTCCGAAAACGCGAAACACTCCCGCAATTAGTAACGGATAGGCCGGCGTCAGCCACGCCGTTGGCCCCGTTTCCGTGCGAAACGGCGAGCTGAATCCTTTTCCTGTTGCCAGAGCGTAAGCAATGTTCCCTGTTTCATTTTCAAATGGCACGGTCCCCAGCACCTCCGGCGGCATTTTGTGCACCTGATTCGCGGCAAACGCCAGCCGCACTCCCAGCGCCACCAGCACAATTAGCAGGAGAGAGGTCGCTGCCTTCTTAAACGCATTTTTTACTTCTTCCATGGGTTCCATGCGAATTCTAGAGAGCCACACAGCAATATAGCTTCAGGAGGTCGCAAATCGCCAGTTCGCTCTGCGCAGACTCCGGTTTCGACTTGTGTTGCGCGCTTGCCTTTTCAGGAGGAACGAGCGCCGCGATCCGTGTGGGTTCGGGTTACGCGACGCTCCCAGCCGCGAAAGCAGGGCACTTCGCGTCGTAAGGAGTGGTGTATGCAATCTGTTCTGACGATTCCAAGGTTTGGCTCGCCACTGATTGCGGCCGCTCCTAGACCGTGGCCCTGCCGGATTGTTCTTTTCTGGTGTCCAGCCCGTCGCCGTGATGCATGCGCTGGAAATGACATTCTCCAGCTAGACGTTCCCCGGCCATGCGTGGCGCAGCAGCACCGTCTGTGCCCGTCGCGTCAGGCCTGAACGCAGCACGCTCCTAGTAATCTTTCCCGTCCGATTCGAATTGATAATTACACGGAAACTGCTGCCTTTATTCTCTTTGGCGTTCAAGCATCCGCCGTTATGCCGACAGAATTTCTAATCGCGGGCTGCGTCCGATTCGACTTGTCATTCGAATTGCCGCTCTTGCTCCACAAAGCTTCCGTTTCTTCCCATTGCGGCACCGCACAGCCGGAAGAGGCCCAGCCTGTTTACAACTGCGGCATCGCACCTGCCGTTCAGCGCTCTGGAGCGAGCCTGCTCAGAAGTGGCTTTGCAGCAGATAATAGATCGCGACTGCCTTGATCGGCGCATAGATATATCGGAACACGACGATTCCCAAGAGAAGACCTACGACCGCATAACTGGTTCCCCGCAACCAGTCCAGGTACCGCCGCGCTGTGCCTTCACCCATAAACAGCATGATGGCTGTGCTGCCATCGAGTGGAGGAACTGGCAATAGATTGAACGTGCCGAGAAGCAGGTTGAGGGAGAAGAATGCGCTGAGCACACTGGTCGCAAAATCGGGGTTCCCGGTGAGCTGACTCTCGTGCAGCCAGCCGTAGTGCCACCCCAGCCGCAGTGCAAGCGCAGCGATCAGCATGAGCGTGTAATTCGTTGCCGGGCCAGCCAGGGCCATCCACGCTGCTCGCCGCGGATGGTTGCGTGCCCAGTCGGGATTGTATGGCGCGCTGGCCCATCCGAAAAGAGAGCCTGTCGCGATCAGGGAAAGAATCGGCACTACCACCATTCCCATGGGTTCACGCTGGATGTGCGGAACGGGATTCAGCGAAACCTGTCCGCCGGCAAACGCGGTGTCATCGCCGCCGATCTTGGCGGCCAGCGCATGCGCCGCCTCGTGACAAGTGGTGGAGAAAAGGAAGGCCACATACCAGATAAATCCCAGGGCAATGAGTTCCGGTTGGATATCGGACATGAAGTAATTCTTAGTTTCCTCCGCGCCTGTAGCGTAGTGGGCCCCGCCCCGCTTTGCAAGTCACGCACTCGATATATTGAACAGAGAGGTTTTCCCCTAGGACGGGCTCCGAAGCGGCGGGATTTCGAGTAGTTTTGGAAACAGCAATGGTATGCTCGCGGCGTTGGCCGGGGAGGGTACTCATGAGCCAAGGCGTTCCCTACAGCGCAGGTCAACAAGACCTTTTCTACCCTGCCAAGTTTCTGGATTTGTTTCCGAGGCAGCCGCCAAGAAGCGATGCGGAGCTCTGTGCCTGGATGGCGTGGCTGGCATATCGCGACCAGTACCCGGATTTTGCCTTTGACAGGAACAGCATCGAGCAAAAGCTCGGCGCCTGGGGTTTCGAGGTCGCGGGATATTTCGAGAGTCAGGGGCACGACAGAAACGGCGGCACGCATTGCTTTGTGGCGTTGCATGATGACGTGGTGAAAGAAAACAAATTGGCAGTCGTGGCTTTCCGGGGCACGGACAAGGACGACCCCACTAATCTGCTCGATGATGTGGAAGCGGAACTTGTGGATTGGGAGAGCGGAGGCAAAGTTTTCGACGGGTTCAAAGACGCGCTGGCTGAAGTTCAGGAGAGACTTTTTCCCGTGGTTCGGGCGCTCGATTGCCGACTGCTTTTTACCGGACATAGCCTGGGAGCGGCGCTGGCCACGCTCCTCGCGAGTGTAAACAGGCCCGGCGCCTTGTACACGATTGGGGCGCCGCGTGTGGGAAACCATGATTTTGTGGCGTCGCTCAGCGGCGTGAAGAATTTTCGTTACGTGGATTGCTGTGACGCGGTCACGGAGCTTCCATCGGCCCTCTTTGGCTACGAGCATATCGGCGATCCTTTATACATAGACCGCAATCGCGACGTAATCGAGAATCCAAGCGATGATTTTATTTCCGGGGACCGGCTGCGGGCGCGTGTAGTCTACTTTCTGCGTTATGCGTGGAAGTGGGACAATGTCCGTTCGCGCGACCTCGCCGACCACGCGCCGATTAATTACGTCGCCGCGATTGCGGCGGCGGATGCCTAGTGCGGATTACCCCTCAAGAAAACTCTACGGCCGTACTTGCGTGGGAATGGCTTTGGGTCCGGATGGCGTGAATTGGAAGTGAATGAGCCACTCGCTGGGAACGCTGTGACCGTCTGCTTCAGGTGAACCAAATTGCCAGCGGCGCGCGGCTTGCAGAGCCAGATCAGCGAAGTATTTGCTGGGTCCGGGAGATTCGAACTCGGCGTTGGCGACGTTGCCGGTGGGATCGACGTGAACGCGCACGCTGACGCGGACAACTCCGTGAATGGTGGCGAGGGCCTTCTCGGAGGTGTTGGGCAAGATCTGGTCGAGGACTTCGCCGCGCGAGGGCGAGGACGACGTAGCTAGGGGCGCATTAGCGGATGGAAATGTGTCGGTACGCACGGAAGCGGTCGTTGGCGTGGCCCCCCTCGGACTCGACTCCGGCGCCGCAGGTTTTTTCTCGGCGGCACTTTTCAGCGAACTCTGCTTGGCAGATGGTGCGGACGGCTTTGAAGCCGGAGCAATCTCGCGGCGCGTCGGCTGGTCCACCGCTTTTGGCTGTTCCGCAGCGGTGGCGGCCGAGGTTGAAGCGGATGACGAAGAGTCCGGACGGTGGCCGAGGATTTTTGGCAGCGCAAGAAGGGCAACGATGACAAAGAGTCCAGCGGCAACAGGGACCACATAATTGGGGAGCACGAGAGTCTGTTTTGGAGGATTCGCGGCTTGCGGCTTCGGCGGCGGCGGTGGGTCGTAGACGGGGACTTGCAGCTTTGCCGCCGGGACCGCGGGAACGGCCGAGAGCGGAATGGCCAGGGGAGAAACGGATTGCGCCGCGGCAGCGGCGACGGCGAGAGGATTGAGGCGCGCGGCGATTTCGGCAATCGTCCAACGCCGCCGGGGGTCGCGACGAAGAGCGTGCCGCGCGATATCGAGAAAAGGTTGCGGAATCACATCGGGCACGGCCGGATCGCCTTGGCTTCCCGAGGGCAACGCGGGATCCTGCTGCGTGAGGGTTTCAACCAGCGTCATGCCGAGAGACCAGACGTCCGCGGCGGCCGCAAGCGGAGACGAAGTCGTTTCCGGAGCGTCGTGAGCATCAAACTTGCGCGATACTTTGCGCGATTCACCAACGGGGAAGAGCGCATCGCTGGAAAGCTTGAGCTGATCGGCGGTGGCAAGAAGGTTGGAAGGCTTAATGCGCGAATGTACGAGGCCGTGGCTATGCAGATAAACAAGTGCATCGAGGACGGGTTCGAGCATGTCGCGAACTTCGGAAGGCGTAAGCGCACGCTGGGGAAGAATCTGCGAGAGGTCCTCCTCGGCATATTCCATCACCACGAAGAGGCGATCCCGGTTCTCCAGACGGCAGCGGCCGATGTCGAGGATGCGCAATAGATTGGGGTGAACGAGCTGCATGGTCCGCCGCCACAGGGAGAGTTGGAAATCGGCGGTAGGGCCGGCAGGGATAAACTTAATGGCAGCCTTCTGGGATTTCGAATCGCCGAGATGAGTGAAGAAGACAGCGGAGTCGTCCGTTCCGCCCAGATACTGTCGCAGCCGGAATCGATTGTCGATGACCTGACCTTCGCACAGTTTCCAGATATCGCTCATGTTCCACCTCACACTGGAAAATTTCGGTGAGCCGGCCGATAGGGACACCCTAATGGCGTGGCGTGCGACCGCGGAAATAGCATCGCGGCGTCTGGGCTGGGCTGGAACGTCTCGAGCTGCGATTCGCAGGCGCCAGGGGCCGGGCGCTCGTCGTCCTCATTCTGGCATGAAATAGGTTGGAAGGGGAGGATGGTTCTTATCGGTTATGGAGATGCTGCCTAGAGACCCGGAGACGCCACTTCGAACGGGGGCTTTGTGCGGAGGCGGCTCGAATTAGGGACTCGCATGCGGAGAGGCAGGCGCGGCGGAAGTCGCGGGAGATTTTCTTGTGGCTGTCCGCGGAATGCAGTAGCGTTGCCGTGCCGTGCAAAAGAGCGACTAGCGCGAGGGCCACGGGAGTGTGCTGATCTGGCTTGCCGCCAAGTTGAGTTGCCAGGCTTCGTTTGAGGAATTCAAACGACGGCATGTGCTCGCGACGGGCGAAGGCGATGGCCCAGTCTTCGGAGATGAGGCGGTAATCGTTGGGATGCGCGGCAAAGAAGTCCAGAACGCGGCGGCAGACTTGCACGGGAGTGCGCGAAGGCTTGATGGCGGAGAAAAGATTCAGACGGGCGCGGCGTCGCAGCAACGAAAGAAGATCGTCCTTGTTGGAAAAGCGTTCGTAGAGAGTCGGAGTAGTGGTGCCCGAAGCGGTGGCGACAGCGCGCATAGTGAGGGCCTGCTCGCCACGGGCGCTCCACATGTGATACGCGGCATTAAGTATACGGTCTTCGAGACGAGCATCAGCCTTGCGCGGCATGTTGCGATCCTTCCACTCCCGGTCGCCTCGGATTATATCCTTTACATCGTTAAAGATACAATGTATAAAGAATAGGCCCCAAACGTCGCGTTTGGGATCCCCAAATTACGGAAAAGCAGGAGTGGGAAACAGCAAGACATGTTTCGATTTCAATATAGTGTGACCACCAAGGCGAGCAAAAAACTCGCTTGGGAAGTTTTCTCAAATTGGCGGCGATGGAATGAATTCGCAAGTATTTATGGCGAAATGAACTGGCGCGAAGGCCGGCCGTGGGAAGCCGGGAGCCGGCTGGAGATTGAAATCCTGGAGCCGGTGAAGACCGTGGTGAGCCACGTGATCACGAATTGCCAGCCTGCGCATAAGGTGGGATGGATCGACCACTCGCTGGGGGTGGTCCTGGCGCAGTGGGTCGGCTTTGAGGAGCACCCGCGAAAAGGCACGCGCGTGCACACCTGGGGAGACATCGTCCACTCGGGTGTGAAGATCGCCGGGCAAACCGCGGAACAGGTCATCACCAGCTTCACGAAAACGTGGTATGAGAATTTTCGATCGGTATGCGATGGGCTTGCGGAAGCAAGCGGCGATTAATAGGTAAGGCGAGTTCGAATTTCCTTTCGCTCCTTACGAAGAACCTTGCAAGTTGAAACCCTCCGATAGTCTCAATCGGGCACGAGTATGCCTCGTTGGCCCGGTTGGGGATGCGCCCAGAATATTCCTAAAAAGACAAAGATTGAGGGCAAAGGAGATAGCGCCCGCGCGCCTCTTGCTAGTCGCGTGCGTATGTCAGAACGAAACTTCTACTGGCTCTGAGTCGGCATGCTGCGCTGAAAAGAGGGGTACCCGAGAGGTCGTTCTTCAGTGATTCAGCGATTCAGCGGAAGCTGGTCATGGCAAAGCCTTCCCTCACCCAATTGACGATTTTCTGCGCCTCGCCAAAGGCTCAAGTAACCGCTTCGGACCGCTCACGAAGGGATTGCCGCGTTCGTAGAAACGGAGCAGTTCGTCGGCAGCGCGAGTGATGCCGATGCGGACGGTTTTCCCGATGGGCGCGGTAGCATGGCTGGTTTTTCCCAGCCACAGCGAGCCGGGGGCACAGAGGTTGAGGCCGTCATGGCCGCGATTGATTTGAAACGCAGCAGCGAGGCGGCCGGGTCCGCGCGTGAGATCGAGAAACCGGATGGTCTTGCGGTGACGCTGCATGAGTTCAACGCCCTCAATCGGCTCGAGGGCTCGGATGAGAATTGCTGCGGCGACTCCCGCGGGCTCGCTCACGACATTCAGCATGAAGTGCGCGCCATAGTTGAAAAAAATATAGGCATGGCCTGGGGCGAGATACATCGAGCGGATGCGCGGAGTGGGGCCGCGAAAGTGATGTCCGGCAGGATCGCCCGGAGGATAGGCTTCCGTTTCCACGATGCGGCCACTGAGGCGGCCGGCTGGAAGATCGTGAACGACGACTTTTCCGATAAGGAAGCGCGCGAGCCGGACGGTGTCAGGCGGAAGCTCGGCGCGTCGAAGACGATGAATTGTGAATTTTTCCGGTGCGTGGTTGGGAGAAATACAAGACGACCGCATGGTGTGTCGGCTCAGCGGGGCAACAGCTTCTGCACGTCCTCGGAAGAAAGCAGGTCCTGATACTCCGTGTGTTTGCCCAGGAAGTCGGAGATGTACGGACAGAGCGGGATCACACGGAGATGATGTTCACGGGCGAAATCGAGCGCAAAGCGCGCAAGCTTTGCCGCTAAGCCCTTTCCCTCGATCGGCTGCGGTACTTCGGTGTGATCAAAAATGATCCGGTCAGGATACCGGCGATAGGTGAGGATGGAGCGGAGGCCGTCTATGTCCAGTTCGAAACGATGCGCTTGCTCGTTGTGCGTGACGCTGGCGCTATTCAGGTTCACGTTCACGGATCACCCGTCGAAGGAGTTTATCAGGGAATTTGCAAAATCAGGGAATGACCGAGTCGGGAGGCTCGGTGTTGAAGAGCCGGGCCAGTTCAGCGTGGTCAATGACTACGGCGGGATCGCGCTGGATGGCGTCGAAGTATTTCTTCTGGAAGGCGTCGCCGGATTCCGTGGGAACGAACATTTTCCGGGCCAGCGAAATGGCACTGCTGGTGTAATCCGGGGTGACAGGTTCCTTGGCAGCTAGAGTTTCATCAATGCGCACGACAAATTCGGAAATATTGTGCAGCCAGGCGAACTGCGCGTGGTCGATAACCAGGCGGAAAAGCTCGCCGGTGTTGACGTAGCCATGGTCGCGTTCGTACTCACGGCGTTCCATGTTGAGAAGAGTCTTGTGGAGTTGGAGAAGCGCCAGTCGCAGGGAGAGGAGCTTCTCGCGGGCCGGGGAATCATTGTTCGCGGGATATAGATTGGAGCTCGGAGAATCCATGATCGAATGACACCTCTATTCTCTGATACTCGGCGCGCAATTTCAAAAGAAAGAGGGAAGGAGTGGACATGAACACAGAGTTCGCATGGCACACCGTAAAGAGCGGGGGAGTAGAAAGAAGAAACGAGAAGCGGAACGCCCAAGACCATTGACCGAAGACCTGAGACTCAAACTTAAAGCTTAAACTTAGAACGTTCAATTGTGATAGCGCTTCTCGCCGACCGGGAGTGCGATGCGCAGCCGGTTGCCCGGAGGCGGAAGCGGGCAAGTCGAGTAGGGAGTGTACGCACAAGGCGGATTTTCCAGCCGATTGAAATCGAGCACAAGCTCGCCGGGTTTATCGAGGCCGTTGGTAGGGAAGCCGGTGTAGAGAAAGCGGCAGGCGCCATAGGTGGTCGTTTTGCTGGTGGTGTCGCGAAGGATGAAGAAAAGCTTCGCAACGGCGGGATCTTCGAGAACCGGTTCGAGCCGAAATGTTTTACCCGCTAAAGTGAACTCCGCTGTGCCTGGAACGGGTTGATCGTAATTGGTGCCTACAAGAGTCGCAAGCGTGATGGTTTTTTGCGGGGAGTAAGGAATCCATTTAGCTGTGACACGATAGGCAGGGTCAGCCGGGTACCACCTCAGTTCGTGAAAACCTGTAATGGCGGGAGAACGAGAATCCTTGATGCGCAGGGCGAAGCGCGCTTCGCGGCGGATGACGTACATATTCAGCGTGCCGACGGTGAGACGGGGAGAAACCTTATCGTTGTTCGCTTCGGCTCGCAGGGTTTGCGATATCGCGGGAGAGCCGGCTACAAGAAAGTCAGGAGGAAATCCTCCTTCGGGAGGGTTCAGAGTAATCGCTGCGCCTTCGAGGCGCAGAGCGGCGAGATGCGCCGGCCCGGCCGCAAGGTGAATTTTGCTGCCGGCGGCCGAGCCGACGGAATTGTCGCCAGGCTGGAGCCATTCAAGGCCGACCAGAGAAAGCCAGCCGTCCGGCTTCAGCAGGTCGGTGGTGTGCTGTGTGCGCCAGGCCGAGTTTTCTTTTTGCCACGAACTCTCTTGCGAGACGGCGAGCGCTGGCAGCAGTGCGCACAGAAGGGCGATGAAAGCCAGCCAGGCTGAACGGTTTCTCAAGCGCATGAGGAAGTATAACGTGGAAGGGAACTCGATGAAAATTGAAGAGAAAACGCGAGGGCAAGGATGATGACCGGTAGAGGTTACCGCAGGCTATAGATAAACCGATTTTCTGATGCATTCGTGCAATTCTTTCACTCGCCGAAAAAATAACCAGGGGATCCTTTTCTACGTCAGATAAGGGAAGACAAATCAAACTCTCATTCGCGGGAATCGAGGTTCTTGCAACACTCCCCGAGGTGAGCATAAAAGGAAGAAGGACCCCTATGAAGAAATTAAAACTAGCTGCAACTCTGCTGACATTCTCTTTGGTACTCGTAACTGGCGCCATTGCCGGCACTTCGAGCAAGGGCACGCTGAATGTCGGCGAGACCGTGATCGTGGGTGGCAAGCAGCTGCCCGCCGGCAAGTATCAAGTCGCGTGGACTGGCGGCGGATCGGACGTTGAACTCAGCATCTCCGACGGCAGGGAGACGGTTGCCAAAGTTCCGGCGCAAATTCTTCCGCAAGAGAAAGCGGAACCCCAGAGTGGTTATTCAACCAGCGCCGATCAGTCCGGTAACAAGGCCCTGACGGAAATTTTCTTCGCTGGCAAGAAGTATGTGTTGTCGATCGGTGAAGCATCCGCTGCAACAACTGCGCCTTCGGATAAGACACGAGGGAGCAACTGACCCCGGCTTAGTCATCCCGGAAATTGTGGTTACATTGAGGAGGGACCACTCGGCGGTCCCTCCTTTTTTGTCGGTGGGCCATGCGGCCATGAAAGGCAAGCCGTAGACACCTTGCTGGATGAGAGATTTCGAACCTTCAACAACAACGCGCAGCGATCTAGGAGAACCGGCTGCGACGAGTGTATGATTTGAGGCGGTTGAACCATCGGAGGGTTAGCCTCTTCTTGCAATTGACAAAGTTTATTTCCCTGGCCGATTCCAATTTCCAACAACAGTCCTCGTTCTTAGAAGCGGAGGAAGCTTCATGATCGTCGGTGTTCCGCGCGAGAGTTTTCCCGGAGAGCGTCGCGTCGCGCTGGTGCCCGCCGCCATTCCGAATCTCACCAAAGCAGGCCTGGGAGTAATTGTGGAGGCGGGCGCCGGAGCCGGAGCAGGTTATCCGGACGCTGACTACGCCGCGAAGGGTGCGAAGATCGCCGCCGGTCGGGCCGAAGTGTTTCGCGCCGCCGAAATTGTCGTGCAAGTTCTCTGCTATGGATCAAACGACAAGACCGGCGAAGCCGACCTTCCGCTTTTCCACGATGGGCAGGTTCTCATCGGGTTTTTGAGGCCGCTCGGCTCCATCAAAACCATTCAAGAGATCGCCGCCAAAGGAGTCATTTCGTTTTCCGTGGAATTGATGCCGCGTACGACGCGCGCCCAGAGCATGGACGTACTTTCCTCGATGGCCACGATTTGCGGGTACAAGGCGGTCGTCCTTGCGGCGGATACTTCGCCGCGCATTTTCCCGATGCTCACCACGGCCGCCGGTACGATCACTCCGGGCCGCGTTTTTGTGATTGGCGCGGGTGTGGCGGGTTTGCAGGCAATTGCGACAGCGCGGCGGCTGGGTGCGGTTGCTTCGGCTTACGATCTCCGGCCCGCGGCGAAAGAGCAAGTGCAGAGCCTCGGTGGACGATTTGTCGAGCTTCCCATCGAAGCGAAAGATGCGGAGGACGCGCGCGGCTATGCGCGGGCCCAAGATGAAACTTTCTACAAGCGTCAGCGTGAACTGCTCGGAAAAGTTGTTGCTGAAAGCGACGTGGTGATCAGTGCGGCGGTCATCCCAGGTAAGAAGCCTCCGATCCTGGTGACCAAAGAAATGGTCGCAGGCATGGCGCCTGGTTCTGTGATCGTCGATCTGGCTGGAGAGCGCGGCGGAAATTGCGAGCTTACTCGCCCCGGCGAGATCGTCGTCGAGCACGGCGTCACCATCATCGGCTGGTTTAATCTGGCCAGCACCGTGCCCTATCACGCCAGCCAGATGTACGCTCGCAATGTGACCGCCTTCCTCCTGAATCTCATAAAAGACGGGAAACTCCAGATAAACACGGACGATGAAATCGTCCGCGAGACGATGCTCACGCGCGGAGGCGAAGTCGTCAACGCGCGCGTGCGAGAGTTTTTTTCGCTCCCGGCCCTGCCGGCGGAATCGAAGGAGGCTGCGAACTCATGAAGTTGGATCTGCTTACCAGCCTTTACGTTTTCATGCTGGCCGCTTTTATCGGGTTTGAAGTTATCCGCCGCGTTTCTCCTCTTCTTCACACACCCTTGATGTCCTTGACCAACGCGCTCGATGCCATTGCCGTCGTCGGCGCCATCATTCTTGCCGGTGAATACCACGCGCATGGCGCCATGCTCGCAAAGGTTCTCGGAACCATCGCCATTGTCGCCGCAACCAGCAACATTGTCGGTGGATTTCTCATCACTGACAGAATGCTCAAAATGTTCAAAGCCAGCGGGCCGAAAAAGACATGACCAACCTGCCCGGGTTGGAAACCATCATCGAAATCACCTATTTGGTTGCCACAGCGCTTTTCATTCTCGCGCTCAAGTGGCTGAGCTCTCCAACGACTGCGCGCCGCGGTGTTTTTGCCGGCGAACTCGGCATGCTGCTGGCGATCGCCGGAACCCTGCTCCACCACGGCATCGTGGAATACAAATGGATCGTCATCGCGCTCGTCGTCGGGACGATCATCGGTATCCCCCTCGGCGAAGTTGCCATGACCGCAGTGCCGCAGCGAACAGCACTCAGCCATGCGTTTGGAGCGCTGTGCGTGACTCTGGTCGGCACCGCGGAGTTTTATTTGCGCACGCCGGATGTCCCGCGCTTCATGATGGGAGTCCTTTCGCTCGAGGTCATTCTCGGCTCTCTGACGTTCACCGGCAGCTTGATGGCCGCCGGCAAATTGCAGGAAGTCCTGCCCCAGCGTCCCATCACTTATAAAGGGCAGAACATCGTCAATCTCGGACTCCTCGGTGTGGCCATCGTTGTCGCCGGCATGCTCGTCTCCCACCCGGAAAAAACCTATCTTTTTCCCCTCATCGTCGGTATTCCTCTTCTCTTCGGCGTGATGATGATCATTCCTATCGGCGGCGCCGATATGCCCACAGTAATCTCCCTTCTGAATTCCTACGCCGGTCTCTCCGCCGCGGCCATGGGCTTTGTTCTCGACAGCAAACTCCTCATCATCGCCGGCGCGTTGGACGGCGCCTCCGGCCTCATTCTTTCCGTGAACATGTCGAAAGCCATGAACCGTTCGTTTACCAACGTGCTGTTTGGAGCTTTTGGACAGGAGCAAATCGCCGCCGCCGGCAAGCAGGAAGCCCGGCCGGTGCGAAGCGCCACACCGGAGGAGGCGGCCGCGATTCTTGCCGCAGCGAACAAAGTGGTCATCGTCCCCGGCTACGGCATGGCCGTTGCCCAAGCGCAGCACAAAGTCCGCGAGCTCTACGATGCCCTCACCAAGCGTGGAGTGGACGTAAAATTCGGCATCCATCCCGTCGCCGGCCGCATGCCCGGCCACATGAATGTTCTCCTCGCGGAAGCGGACATTCCTTACGACAAGCTCCTCGATATGGACGAAATCAACGGAGATTTTCCGCAGACCGACGTGGCGCTCGTGATTGGTGCCAATGACGTCACCAATCCCGCCGCACGCACCGACGCTTCGAGCCCCATTTTCGGCATGCCCGTGCTCGACGTGGACAAAGCGCGAACTGTGATGGTGATCAAGCGCAGCATGGCCGCGGGGTTCGCGGGAATCGATAATCCTCTCTATTATCTTGACCGCACACTCATGCTTTTCGGCGACGCAAAATCCTTCGTAGGTTCCATTGTCCGCGAACTTGGCGGCGGACACGAATAACTCGCTGCCGCACCGGAGCATTCCATATTCATTTGTAAATCTGAATCAACTAGGTACCGGGCGAGTCGGAGTATGTCCGCGTCACTCGTAGCGCAGAGCTACGATGGGATCAACACGCATGGCGCGGCGGGCGGGAATGGCGCACGCTGCCAGCGCGACGACTAGTAAGAGGATGGTCACGCTTAAAAAAGTAAGCCAGTCGCCGGGAGTGACGCCATAAAGCAAGCTGCTCAAGAGGCGCGTGAGCCCGAGGCCGGCGATCACTCCGATGGCCACGCCAATCAGAGTGGCGCGGATTCCCTGTCGAAGCACCAGCCGCATGATGTCACGACGCTGCGCGCCCAGCGCCACGCGGATGCCGATTTCTCGAGTCCGCTGCAGCACCATGTGCGCGATCAGCCCGTACAAACCTACGACGGCCAGAATCAGCGCCAGCGCCGCAAAACAGCCAATCAGATAAGAAGGATATCGCCTGAGAAACACGGAAGGCGATTGGTTGGCCACCTCTTCGAGCGATTGCGGCTGAATCAGCGGAAGCTGAGGATCGATCTCACGCAAAGCAGAGCGTGCGGCTCCGACGAACGCAACCGGTTCGCCCGCCGTGCGCACCATGTAACCGAGAAATGTGGAAGGACCCTGGTCATTCGCCGTATAGATGATAGCGGGGGGCGGCGCAGCGATATCAATGGATGCAGTATCCGCTGCCACGCCCACAATTTGAAGAAAGGGATTCTTCGCGCTGTAGGTGAAACGGATGCGTTTGCCGATGGGATTCTCCCCCGGCAAGTAAGCTTTAACGAAGGCGCGGCTCACGACAACGATGCGGGGAGTGTCCTTGGTATCGCTAGCAGTAAAAAGGCGGCCATCGACCAGCGGGATCTTCAATGAAGAAAAATAACCCGTGCTGACGTCGATGATTTGGCATTCATCTTCCTGGCCGAGCGCTGTGGCCCGGCCTTCCACAACGAACCGGATACTCCCGCTGCCGCCGCTGGCAGGGATTGCGGAGGATTGGCCGACGTCCACTACTCCGGGCAAGCTGCGGAGTCGCGCCGTGAATTCGTGATCGAAGTGGACAGCCGCCGCGCTGTAGTAGGGCGGCGTCTTCTCGCTCGGATAAGCAGAGTCCGGCAAGTTCACGGAGAAGGTCAGCACCTTATGGACGTTGAAGCCCGGGTCTCGCCCCAGCAGCACATGGAGGCTCTTGAGCAGCAGTCCCGCGCCCACAAGCAGCACTAGAGAAATGGAAATCTCAGCGATGACCAACGCATTCCGCAGGCGAGCGTGTGCGGCGCTCGTGCCGCCGCGCGATTCATCTTTCAAGACGTCATTCAACGAAGCTCGCGACGCTTCCAGTCCGGGCGCCAGCCCGAAAAGAATTCCGGTCAGCATCGTGACTCCGCAAAGAAACACGAGGACGGGCACGTTGGTCCCCGCGTCTCGTAAAAAAGGCATCGCTTGCAACTGTGACTCAGGAATTGCGGCCACCAGCAGGTTGACGCCCCACTGTGCGCCAAGCAGCCCAACGCCGGCGCCGATACCCGAAAGCAACAGGCTCTCCGTCAGCAATTGCGAAAGCAGAGTGCCTCGGCTTGCTCCCAGAGCGGAACGCACGGCAAATTCCTTGCGCCGCCCGATTGAGCGCGTCATCACCAGATTAGCCACGTTGGCGCAGGTGATCAGAAGCACAAATCCCACCGCTCCAAGGAGAATCAGCAGAATGGGCCGGATTTTCCCGACGATTTGTTGGCTCAGAGGTTCCATTACGAAAAAGATCGAGCCGTTTTCTTTCGGGTATTCACGCGTGAGCCGTGCGCTGATGCCCTCCATTTCTGCTCGAGCTTGCGTAGCTGAAAAGCCTGGAGCAAGCCTTCCGACTACCCTTAGCCAGTGCAGGCTGCGGCGCGTGATGAGATCTCCGGTTTGATGAATGGGTACCCAAAGCGGCGCGGAGTTAGCGGGCGCAAACTCAAAGTCGCGAGGAAGCACGCCCACGATGCTCGCTGGCTTGCCGTCCAGACGGATCACGCGCCCGACGATGTTCGGGTCGCCTCCAAACTCCGTGCGCCAGAATGCGTTGGAAAGTATCGCCACATGCGGCCCATCGGACTGCATTTCGCCATCCAGGAAATCTCGGCCCAACCCCGGCTTAACGCCGAGCGTGGCGAAGAAATTGGGGGTAACTTGCGCGGCGAAAGTGTTCTTCGGCTCCCCGTTTCCGGCCAGCGTGAAAGCATCGCCGCTGTAAGCCGCGAGGGATTGAACGCTCTTCGCCGAACTTTTCCAATCGAGATAATCAGGGTAGGAAGCCTGTGCCCCGTCCGTGCTGTTGTCGCTTTGAGTCCGCGACTCGCCAAGGTGGAACAGTGCGCCGGGATCGCGATAAGGCAGCGGACGCAGCAGCGCCGCGTATACCACGGAAAAAATCGCGGTGTTGGCGCCGATGCCCAGGGCCAGAGTGAGGACGACAACCAGCGCGAAGCCGGGGTTGTTCCCGAGCGTTCGAATGCCATAGCGCAGATTCTGCAAGAGTGTACCCATCGTCAGACCTCCACTTGCGTCTAGACTACCGGGCAAGTCGGCAACCATCCCTGGATTACGTAGCGTGCTGAACGAAAAGGACTTACTTGACGTTGTCAGACAAGGGTATCAAGGCCGCCGCCCGCTATTGGGACGGGCAGTACGGATTCGGACAAAAGAAAGCCGGCAAACTTGCTGGCAGCTACTTCGCATCGTGAAAAATGATGCCCAGTGTGAAGCGCGTACCGCGGTGTACGCGGCTGACGCCGTGGCGTAGATTGACCCGATAGTAGCCGCGCGCACCTTTTACCGGTCGGTACCTCGTCGTAAAAATGATGGCTTGTCCCTGATCGGCAACCACTACCTCCGGCTTGGACTGTGCGCGCGGTTGTTGCTCCACGAGGACGAATTCTCCGCCGTCCCAATCGCGGCCCTGCTGCCCCAGCACAAATACCATTTGCAGAGGAAAGCTGACCTCGCCGTAGAGATCCTGATGAAGACAGTTGTAACCGCCTGCCTCATAGTGAAGCATCAGCGGCGTCGGCTTCGGCTGTCCCGCTTGGTGGCAGATTTTCAGAAACGCCGCATGCTCCCTGGGATATCGAGCCGCCGTTTCACCCAGGGCTTCCGCCCAATGATTGGCAACTGCAGCGAGCTGTGGGTACGCGCTGTTTCTCAGCTCTGCCACCAATTCCGGGAGCGGGTTGGCAAAATACTTGTAATCGCCAACGCCGAAACGATACCGCTCCATGATGACGTGACTGCGAAACCGGCTAGCGTCGTTATATAACCCAACAAGCGAGCCGCATTCTTCACTCGAGAGAATGGGTGCTGTAATCGCATAGCCTCGTTCCGAAAGCGACTGCCCCGCGCTGCTCCAGTCCAGCGCCTCGATCCTTTCGGCGATGGACCGGGTTGCTGCACTCTTTCTCGCTGCTTGAGCCATGCGGCCTCCTGGGGTGCCTCGGTCTTCGGCGGAACGCGAGATTTTAGAACATGCCGCGTGCGCGAATCTATCCGATCCCAGCCATCAAATTTCTTGTTGATTGCTATCCAGAATTCAAGGACGTCCGCCGATCCACCCGTGCCTCAACTCCTGCTTAATTCCTCTATCCATTCGGTGCTATAGTGAGGCGCAGGCCGGTTGAACCACCCCGGTTTCATTTGTGGCCGGAACCCGGCAGCAAGATCTGTTCGCCGAAGACTCTCGCACGATTGAGGAGTGCCACATGAAGACCAACGATAAACTTTCGAACGGGTCGCGGAGGACGTTTCTCCAGTTGTCGGCTGCCGCCACCGCGGCTATGGCCTTTCGCATCGCCACCGAAGCCTCCCTCGCCGCGGAAGACCGCAACGTGTTTCATCCTGGCGCTGTCGTGATTGACGCCAACGAAAATCCCCTCGGCCCGTGCGACGCCGCGCGCAAAGCCATCGTGGATATGGCTCCGCAGGGCGGCCGCTATTCCTACTGGCTCAAGGAAGAATTCGTCAAGACTTTCACTGAGATGGAAGGCATCAAGCCCGAATATCTCCACGTTTTCCCCGGTTCCAGCGAACCTCTGCATTTCTCCGTACTCGCCTTCACGTCGCCAACGAAGAGCTACGTCACTGCCGATCCCGGCTACGAGGCCGGGATGAAAGCGGCAGCTATCTCTGGAGCGCGCATCGTCAAGACTCCACTCACGAAATCCTATTCGCACGATATAAAGGCCATGCTCGCAGCGGCCCCGGACGCCGGCCTCTTCTATGTCTGTACGCCAAACAATCCCACTGGGACGCTGACTTCGCACTCCGACATCGAGCAGCTCCTGGCCGCCAAGCCAAAAGGTTCCGTCGTCCTCGTTGACGAAGCCTACATCCATTTTTCCGACGGCGTGAGCGCCCTCGACCTGGTCAAAGCCAATCAGGACGTCATGGTGTTGCGCACTTTCTCGAAAATTTACGGTATGGCCGGCATTCGCTGCGGCATGGCTATCGGCCGCCCCGACTTGCTCGCGAAACTTGAAAACTTCAGTGGCTGGAGCGCCATGCCCATCACCGCCATGGCCGCCGCCACCGCCAGCTTGAAGCACGAGCATCTCGTTCCCGAGCGCAAACAGGTGAACGCCACGATCCGCCAAAAAACTTTTGATTGGCTCTCAAGCCAGGGTTATTCCTTCGTCCCCTCACAATCCAACTGTTTCATGCTGGACACCAAACGCCCCGCCAAAGAAGTCATCGACGCCATGGCTAAGCGCAATGTCTACATCGGTCGAATCTGGCCCGTCTGGCCGACCTACACGCGCATCACCATCGGCACCCAGCCCGAAATGGAAGCGTTCCAGGCCGCCTTCCAATCCGTAATGAAGAACTCCACCACGACTGGCTACGCTCCTTCGCCGTCGCTCAAAACGCGCCGTTCCTATCCCGACGGCCAGTCCTGGCCGAGCGCATAGTCCGCCGGCCCAAATTGTTTTTCCACATGTTTAGTCGACAGCCGCCCCCAGCGGAATCGGCTCAAAATATTTTGGTGTAATCACCTTTGTCTTTGGGGAAGCGGCTTTGATTTCCTCTATAAGGATTGCAGTGCATCAATCGAAGCCTGCTGCGATGCCTCAAACGGGGCGGTAAAATTGTCCCAGTGCGTGGGCAGTACGAGTGCCGGAAAATGGAGGTCCCGCATGAGCCGTCCGGAGTAGTCGTAATTTTCCTTCCGGGAGCCTGCCGCACCCACGAGGACAACGTCTGGTTCCAATCCCTCAATTTCGCGCTCGATGTAGTTCATCCCGCCAAACGCGAGTATCTGATGGCCATGGAATCGGATCAGGTAGGCGAGCGTGCCTCCCTCCGGGTGCATTTGTCGCAGCGTTAGTGGAGCTTTCATTCCTTCAGGAGCTTTTTCCGAGCTGAAATATCGCTTGCGGTCGAGCGGGCTGTGAAGGCTCGGGATCACTCGGAGAGAAAAAGCGCCGAACTCGTAATCCTCCCCGCCGCGCACGGTAATCAGATGCTCTTCGGGAACCTTGTAGGCGTGCAATACATTCTCAGTGCTCTCCGTCCCGATCACCGCCGCATGAGTCTTGAGTGCGATCTGCGGAACATCCAGCACGTGGTCGTAATGCGTGTGGGTGACGAGGACAAAGTCTGCTCGTTGGACATGCGCGTCAATGGCCGCCGCATCCGGCGTCGCAACGTCATCCCAACCATAACCGGACGCGTGTCTCCAGGAGTTCGCGTATAAGGTGTTCTGCCCGGCGGCTGTGGTCCGAAGATTCGCGAAACATACGGATCAATCAGGATGACTGTAGTCCCGTCGCTGATTTCCCACCCCGCCGTCCCAAGCCATAGCAGAACGACTTGCCCGCCCTTTTCGCTGCTCGTCGGCTTCTGCCCCGCAAACGCTGACACCACCGTCGCAGCCAAAGCAATAAACGGAAACAAGAATTTCCTCATAGGAAGCTCCCTGCATAGCCGGATCCACGCGAAGTCTAGTTATGTAGGGTGCCTGGGTAAACGCTGTACCTTGTGCGATAACTAGCTTGCCGGCCGAGGCATCCTCTCAGGCGTGCACTTCGGGCGCGTGTCCATTCGAGGGCACGACTGGCACAGCGCCATGAAATTGCTCTGTCTCCGTCGAACCCGCTAGCGCTGTAGTGGAAGAATTACCGCTCGAGACAACCTGCGCGATTTCGTCAAAGTATCCAGTTCCGACGAAGCGCTGGTGCGTCACCGCGCGATACCCAAGTTCCTGCGCCGCAAATTCCTCCTGCTGAAGTTTTGAGTACGCCGTCATGCCCGCCTGCGAGTAGCCGCGCGCCAGATGGAACATGGACATATTCAGCGCGTGGAATCCGGCCAGCGTCACGAACTGGAACTTGTATCCCATCTTGCCCAGTTCCTGTTGGAAGTTAGCAATGGTCACGTCGTCCAGCTTCTTTTTCCAGTTGAACGAAGGCGAACAGTTGTACGCCAGCAATTTCCCCGGGAATTTCGCATGAATGGCGTCGGCGAACTTCTTCGCCTCCGCGAGATCCGGGGTGGACGTTTCGCACCAAAGCATGTCAGCGTACGGCGCGTAAGCCAGACCACGCGCAATTGCCGCATCAATTCCGCCCCGGAACTGGTAAAAGCCTTCCGGCGTCCGCTCGCCATAAATAAATTCGCGGTCGCGTGGATCCGCGTCGGAAAGCAACAGACCGGCCGAATTGGCGTCGGTCCGCGCGATAAGAATCGTAGGCACCCCGCAGACATCAGCCGCAAGTCGTGCCGCAACGAGCTTCTCGATAAACTCGCGAGTGGGCACGACCACTTTACCGCCCAGATGCCCGCATTTTTTCGCCGAAGACAGTTGATCCTCGAAGTGCACGCCCGCCGCACCCGCTTCGATCAACGCCTTCATCAGTTCGTAAGCGTTCAGCGACCCTCCAAAGCCCGCCTCCGCATCAGCGACAATCGGCGCAAACCAATTCGTGCCAGACTTCTTGCCTTCCGCCGATTCAATCTGGTCCGCGCGAAGCAACGCGCGATTGATCCGCTTCACCATGTTCGGCGCGGAATCGCAAGGATACAGACTCTGGTCGGGATAAACATCGCCCGCGGTATTGCCGTCGGCAGCCACCTGCCAGCCGCTCCCATAAATCGCTTTCAATCCCGCCTGCACCATTTCAATCGCTTGATTGCCGGTGATGGCGCCAAGCGCGGGAACGTAGGCATCCGTGTGCATCAAATTCCACAGCCGTTCCGCCCCCAGCCGCGCCAGCGTGTACTCAATCTGAATCGAGCCGCGCAGCCGCACCACATCCGAATAAGAATATGGACGCGTAATGCCGGACCAGCGGGGATCGTTGGCCCAGTAGTTGAGCGCCTTATGCTGTTTGCCGTTTCCGTTTCCATTGGCCCCGTTCGTTCCATTTGCTGACATTTGCGGCTCCTTATCTTTCTAATCTCCTCAGTTGGCCGAATCCCGTTCAAAGGTGCGTGTCACGCCGGATTAAATTCCTCGCGCCGAATCATTTCTTCGCTGATCTCACGGGCTTCCCGAAGTGTCGTCGCGGCCAGAGCGTCATCGTTCTTGGCGTTCTCCCGCAACAACCGGCCTAACTCTTCCTCAAAAAGTTCATGAATCAGTTCCGGAGTATGTCGGATCGGCAAGCCTGTCTCACCGAGAACTTCCACTCTGTCCGAATGCTTCATGCGCTGCGCGATCATCAACCGGTAGATGCGATCGGTCGCGAGATCTTCCATATACCCGTCGAGCAGACTCGCACCTTTCCCGCTCAGAACACCGTTCCGGTAGCGAATCACGGTGCGAATCGCGGCGCGCGTTCCTTCCAGCGTGCGTTTGCCCACGCCCGTGGGAATCGGGCGCAGATCGGGATGTGCGATCCCGTTCGTCGGGCGAGCTTGTAGTTGATTCGGAGCAGGGAATTGGCTCACCGCAATTTCGTTTTGATCGGGATGTCCCGTCCAAGCCCCGTCCATCAACGAATTGGCCTCATTCTTCTTATCCTCGGCCAGCGCTTTCAACGCCCGCGCATTCAACTCTGCATCTTCCCGGCTGGGAAAAAGAGCAGTCATCCCGCCGATCGCCAGCATCCCGTGTTTGTGGCAAATGTCCGGCAGCAGATTCCGCAGATTTTGGAAGAACGCCACGTTGTGCGGAATGGTATTGCGGTCAGGCAGCACCCACTCTGGATTTTGCAGATTGAAATGGATCAAGCTGGCCATATAGTCCCAGCGGCCAAGATTCAAGCCCAAGATGTGGTCGCGAAGGTCCCATGCGAATTCTTCCATCTGAAAAGCCAGCGGATGCGATTCCACCAGCGCCATGCACTTGATGGTGTTCGTCGGCAGGCCCTTGAGGCGTGCAATCATCTGGAAAAGGTCGCGCCACCACAGCGCTTCGTCGGCTGATTCCGATTTCGGAATGTAAACGCACAGCGGGTGCTTCAACGCGCTGAAGTCCACCTGATAAGCCACCATCGCCACGTCAAACAAGGAAGCCGGTATCAATTCACCCGGCAGAACTCCCGCCTGGTGCAAATGCAAGCCCCGTGGCCGCGTGAAAATGACTGTCGTGCTCGGATTGATGCCCACCGTCTTGTTGCGCTTGCGATCGAAATACGTCAAACGCCCTGCAAGCGCTTCGAGAATGTTCTTGATACCGCGCGTATTGTGTTCCCATGCGTTGGCCGTGGAGTCTTCCAGATCGAGCATCACGCCCGGTGCGCCCGAATTAAGCATTTTCACCACAAGATCCGGGTCGTCCGCAGGCCCGGTCATCTGGTTCCGCTGATCCGCACACCATGCCGGCAGCTCGATGCGCCAGGAATTCGTCGTCGCCACCGAGGGTGGCAGGTAATCAGGAACCTTGCCCGTATGCGCTTCGGCCAGCGCAAAATCGCGGCGCGCCACTAAAGCCCGTTGCCGCAACGTCAGAGCCGCGTGGAGTGGCGCAAGGAATTCGAGAAACCCATCAGGAAGGTCTCGCGCAGAATCGAAATCCGGCGGCGCTGAATTGACCGGCACGATGCGATTCGAAAAGGGCAGGGGAGCGAGGGCCGGATTCGGCTTGATGCTTGCGGTAGCCATGGTGGAGATCAGTCCTTTCCCCTGCAGATTCGAACGAAACCTGGCCGCCTAATAGGAAAGGCAATTCGGAGGCCAACCGGTCCAGAATTCGAATTTCTAAGACCCTTGCTCTCAAGAAGATACAAGGGCCTTCCTGGCGATTGAAAAAGAATGTGGGGCAACGCGCACATCCGGGAGAGAAATTTGCACACCAACGGCGAGTTCTTTCCGTCCAAAATCCATCTGTTCAGTATACTGAACATGCGTTCGGCCTCCGTTCATTCTTCTACCCGACCAGCAACGCCCACGGCAATAATGTGTTCAGTATCCTGAACATGTATTCTATAATTGGGCGATAACTCTTCCTTATCGGAGCCGCCCCATGTCATCTGCGGAAACAAACCCTGCCACCGCCGTCGAGCGCGCCCTCAATATCCTCGAGGCTGCCGCCCAGCGCCGAGACGGCCTCACCAACGCCGAAATCAGCCGCAAACTCGGAATCCCAAAGAGTTCCGCAAGCTACATTCTGCGAACCCTCGAAAAACGCAGCTATCTGCGGCGCGAACAAGAATCAGGGCGCTACCGCCTCGGCCTGAAAATCCTCAGCCTCGGCGGAGACGCGCAAGCCAATCTCGATATCGCCGATGTCGCCCTTCCATTCATGCGCACTCTCGGTGAAAAGATTCGAATGACCGTGCACCTGGCAGTCCTGGATCAGGGCGAAGCTGTCTACATCGAAAAAGTGGAAGCCCCCGGGTTTTTCAAGGTGAATACTTGGGTGGGACGCCGCATGTTTTTACATTCCACCAGCGTTGGAAAGTGTTTGCTGGCCTGGCTGCCGAAACACGAAATCGAGACCGTGGTACGGCAGCAGGGACTGAAAAAAAGAACGCCGAAAACAATTACATCGATTGCGAAACTGCTGGCCGACCTGGACCGCGTGAAGCACTCGGGCCATGCCGTGGACGATGAAGAAAACAGTTTGGGAGCAAGGTGCCTGGGCGCGCCCATTTTTGACGCCACGGGAAATGTAACGGCGGCGCTTGGCGCCAGCGGAACACTGACGCAAACGGACGAACCCGAGATGCCGCGCATTATCGAGGCGTTAAGGGAAACAGCGCGGCGCATCTCGCGGCAGCTGCAAAGAGGGGGTACAGGGGGGGCCATATAAAACGCGGCCCCCGGTTTCCATCAAGAATCAAGAGCCCGCGACAACCAGGTTATTCTTTACCGAGAACACATTGGGAACCCCGTTGGTCCGCAAGCCCGCAAGGTTCTTATCGGTTTCGTTGTCCACTATCCCTTCGAGGGTTACATTGCCGTTCTTCACGATGATGTGGACGGAGGGCACGGCCTGAACCGAGTAACGCGAGAGCCCTGCATCCCCATAAATGGCGCGGTACACTGCGCGGCGGAGTTGGTCATCCATCGGCGAGAGCGGAAGGACCTCGATGTTGTTTACGACCGAGGCGACTCCCTCGATGCTCTTCACGGCGGCCGCGGCGTCGGACTTCAAAACAGGCCGAGTTACCTGGCCGGAGAGCGTGACTTTGTCTCCCACCACCTGATACGCAAGATTGTCGAAAACGGAATACCACGGCAGCATCACCAATTGGTGTCGCACTTCCTTGTACAGTTTTTCCCGGTATCTTGCCTCACTCCGCTGCTTCTTCTCTTGCTGTGGCTGAGCCGCTACTGAGGTTGGCAACGCCGCGATGGGCGTAGCGAGCAGTATTGCTACAAACAAGGCCCGGAGTTCCTTCCTCATGATTTCCTCCCGGACAAACGTCCGAATGATTCTGACCAGTTAGATTCAAGATGCAGGGCAACTGGCTGCCTGCTCTCGCGCGAAGGGGGAGGTGTTAGCATATCTCCAATAAGGGGGAAAGAAGAGTTGAATTAGTTCGAAGGGAGAGACTTTTTGAGAGCAGCGTTGGATCTACACTCATGGCCGCGCTGAGAGTGTCGCCGTGCTGGTGATCGCGCATCGCGGGGCCTCGGGCAACGCGCCGGAAAACACTTTGGCGGCGTTCCGGAAAGCCATTGCCCTCGGGGCGTCGTTCATTGAAACGGATTTGCAGCTTTCGCGCGACGCGCGGTTTGTGGCCATTCACGACGCCACGGTAAATCGCACCACCAACGGCCAGGGAGCGGTGCACGATATGACGCTTGCCGACCTGCGGAAGCTGGATGCGGGCTCGTGGTTTGGCAGCGAATTTGCCGGAGAACGCATTCCCACGCTTGAAGAAATTTTGGAATTCTCCAAAAAAAATGACGTGGTGTTTTACCTGGAGATCAAGCCGGGCGGTTCCTGGGGCGGGGAGCACGCGCTGATCGGCTCGCTGCGCGAATCGGGAGAGATCCCGCGGACGGTGGTGATTTCTTTTGACCCCTCGATCGTTCTGAGTCTGCGGAAAATCGAGCCCACGCTGATGACCGGGCTTCTCTACGACGGCCAGATCGAAAACCCGCTGGACAAAGCCGTGGCCGTCGGCGCGCGGCAACTCGTGGTGCGTGGAGATCTCGTGACCCCCGCACTCATATCCGAAGCCAAGAAGAAAGATTTGCAAGTGGTGTGCTGGACGGTGAATCATCCCGCGCACATGCGCCTGCTTGCCGCCGCCGGCGTAGACGGGATCATGAGTGATTATCCGGACCGGCTGGTCGCGGCGGTGCGAAAAGAAACCGAGAGTCTCTCCTGATCGCGGAAGGTGTTGAGGGCAGGTTTCCATTTTAGAAATGGGGAACGGCTGAGTCTGCGTCAGGCACCTGCCAGCAGAGACTGAAGAGCGGCGAGTTGGGTGACCGGGAGTTGCTCAGCCCGAGCGTCGGGGCGGAGATTCAGAGAAATGAGTGCTTCGCGGACGCGATCGGGTTTGGCAAGCGCGCGAAGATTATTGACCAGGGTTTTGCGCTTCTTCGAGAAACACAACTTTACAAAATCCAGGAAATGAGTTTCCGCCTCGGGGGAGGAATCGGCCTGCACACCTTTGGTCGTTGGGGCACCAGAGCGGAGCGGGAGCTTGACGCGTTCGCCGGGCAGACGGAGGGTGACGAGGGCGGAAGTGACTTCAGGCGGCGGAGTGAAGGCACTGCGAGGAATTTCGAAAACGAATTCGGGGCGCGTGTAGAACTGGGTGACGACGGATAGATAGCCGTAATCGCGCGTGCCGGGTTGCGCGGCGAGGCGCTGCGCGACTTCGGTCTGGATGACGACGTGGATTTCGTCGATGAGGTCCGCGAAAGTGAAGAGGTGATGAAGAATCGGCGAGGTGATGTAGTAGGGAAGATTGCCGTAGATGCGAATGCGACGCCCGGCGGCGATGGCGACAATGTCGGCTTCAAGAATGTCGCCGGGGACGACATTGAGGTTGGGGAATTGCTTTGAGTGGTGGCGGAGGCTGGGCAGGAATGCCGGGTCAATCTCGATGGCGTGGACGGGGGCGCCGGTGGCGAGGAGGTAGGGGGTCATTTCACCGTGTCCCGAACCAATTTCGATCCAACAATGCTGATCCCGATGAATCTGGACTCGCAAGGAACGCTCGTCGCCGGCGAGGGGCGCAATGGAGTGCGGGGAGACGCGAATGGCGCGTGCGATCTCTTCGCGCCAGTGGAGATCGGCGAGGAAGTGTTGGCCGAGTCGTTGGCGAGCCATGGGTGGAACAGTGTAGCAGGGGAGAAGGGGGGAAATAGACGACGAGGTTGGGGAGACAGAGCGAAGAGAGCCAGAATGGGAATGGTTGGTACACACCCCGGCAGTTTTCGTAAGAGTCAAAATGAGAGTTGAACAGTCGCCATGCGGATTGAACGGCATTGACGGATGATAAATTCGTCAAAAAAACAAGTCAAAGACGAGGCGGATCGGCTTGCTTGGCGAGAGGCGTGGCCGCCCGGTGGTGGGCGTGCGCGGCGAGCTGCGCCAGTATAAAAGGAGCGGTCTCCAGAGGGCTAAACAGGGGTGGACAGGACAAGGAAAGAGGGCGCAGCACTGCTGCGCCTACAAGGGGAGAGCGCGACGTTTTTCGGCGGGAGTTAATTTGCGGCGTGGGGGAATTCGGTTGCGGAAACCACAATGGGACGGTCTGGCGTGCAGGATCGTTAAATGGTTTTCGGCCCCGCGCCGGCCGCTGCGGCGCGCGAGGAGACGTTCTTGCCGGTTTGCTCGGCGGCGCTCCTGTCGATTTCGATGGAACCTTTGAAGTCCGCGCCGTCCTCGATCATGATCTGTGCGGTGGTCAAATTCCCGATGATCGAACCGTCCGTCTTAATCTCGATCCGTCCGGTGGCGCGCACGTTGCCCTTCACGGAGCCGTACACCACCACGTCGCGGGCGTTGATGTCAGCCGTTACCTTCGCCGCCGCTCCGACCGTCAGCTTGCGCTCATCAAGCTGGATGAGTCCTTCGACCGAGCCCTCGATCAGCAGATCCTCGGTGCCGGTGATGTCGCCTTTCACTTGCAAGCTCGACCCAAGCCGTCCGGTCTCGTAGTCCGCCGTGGCATCTGGCGGAATCGTCGCATCAGTGTTCTTTTTGCTCCACATGGGAACCTCCTGGCGACTGAAGACCCCGCGCGAACGCTGCGACAGAGTGCATTAAGCTCGACCGCCTGCCCAAGCCTGCAGAAATTCGCTACGAGGTTCAGCGCCGCCTAGAAGCCTACTCCTGCGAGGCAGAGGCAGGCAAGGCGGAGGAAAGGCACGGGTCTAAAGCCCCGCCACCACCGGAGCAAACAGCGGGAAAGATGCCGGGCTGAAGCCCGCCGCTACGACTGAAGCGAAGAGATTTCTCTCTGCGCAAGCCGAGCGCCTCGCAGGAGCGAGGCGGGAAGAAAAAACGTCGGCTTGCTCCGTTCGAAATGACGGTTGAGTGGCGGGTGCTGAGGAGAAATCAGAAGGGTGAAAGTGGAAGGCGGCGAGTGCAACTAGAAACCACAAACCAGAAACCAGAAACAAAGCAGAAGGCAGAAGGCAGAAGGCAGAAGGCAGAAGGCAGAAGGCAGAAGGCAGAAGGCAGAAGGCAGAAGAGAAGGTCGCTACCGATACCTGGGGCACCGACAGATCTATCTAGCATCTAGCAGCGCCGTGTTATGCTGCCGCATTATGAACGCGAAAGGAATTACACCGATACTGAACGTATCCGACATCGGCGCGAGCTTCGCCTGGTTTGAGAAGTGGGGCTGGAAAAAATGTTGGGACTGGGGAACGCCGCCGACCTTCGGGGCTGTCGGGTCAGGCGAATGCGAGATCTTTCTTTGCCAGGGGGGACAAGGGGGACGGGGCAAGGGGGCGAACACGTCGACGTTTGGGTCAGACGAAGACGAAATGGGTGACAAGGGCGTTTGGATGTCGGTGTGGGTGGAAGATGTTGACGCGGTCCACCGAGAGTGTGTGGCCGCGGGGCTCGATGTCACTTTTCCACCGACTAACATGCCGTGGAATGTTCGCGAGATGCACGTTCGTCACCCGGATGGGCATGTATTTCGTGTCAGCAAGGGGATTGAGGATGTGGAGTAGGAATTAGGTGGAACGGAAATGAAGATTGTCTCAGTGAACATCGGAATGCCGTGGGAAGTGAAGTGGCATGGACGGACAGTGACTACTGGGATCTTCAAGAATGTGGATGGGGACCGGCAAGCAGGCTTGACGGTGCATGGGGGCACGTACCAGGGCAGAGTCAAAAACCCCACACATGAAACCGCCGTCGGAGGCAGCCGCACGGTTAATTAGATAAAGGTCGGCGCGCCTGGACTCAAATCGCTTCGTAGTCGCCGGGAGTTAGTGACCATATCTGGTAGTTGCGGCCCAAGAGGCCCGCGGGATCGGCGCCGTAGCGGTAGTCGCGAACATGAACAACCCATGCGCCAGGGTGGGTACAGCTTGGGGCGACGGAGTCCACTTCAAACGCCATCCACGATTCGCCTTGAGGAACACGTACAGCGCCCCACTCGGTGAGTTGGACGACCTCTGGCTTTGCCTGGAAATGCGGGGTCATTGTTGAGGCCATTCTAGGAGCGAAATGCTGAGGCGATCAACGCAGCGTGCCTTAGTCGGCATCGGGGCATGGCGCGGAGAAAAAGAACGGGTCTGAAGACCCGCCGCTACAACACTTTACGCTAGCAGCCCTGGCCTTCGCGCGGCGCGCCGTCAGTAGTGGCCGGTGCGGTAGCGAATGGTGCGTTCGGGAAACCGGAGCACGCCAGACTGATCGGTTTGGCCGGTGCGGTAGCGAATGGTGCGTTCGGGAAACCGGAGCACGCCAGACTGATCGGTTTGTTTGGCGGAGAGGGAGCGGCGTTTTTCACGGCGTGCGGCGACGCGGCGGGCGTGATTTTTGTGTTTTTCGCCGTAGATCCACTGGAACAGGACGTAGAGTAGGAAATCACAGCCGAGAATGCAGAACGCAAGGAACACGGTGAGCGACATGGCGGCCTCACCCGGGTCGATGCGAACGGCTGGCCCGGATAAGGGAAGAATAGGAACTGGAATACTAAGAAGTTCTGAGCGGATTGTCAGGAATTCGTTAGGAAGGATGTTTGACAGATGACGCGCGCGAGTAACCCCGACAAGATCGGGGCAGGCCGGAGTCTCCTTCTAGGACGCTTCGAGATCCAAGTATCAGGTTATGCGGCCGTTTCATACTGCGCGTTAAACGACACTTTGCAAGAAAGAACGACGCAAGAACGGGAATAGGTTTCAATCGTTTGAGGGCCAATGCCAATTAGGAAGCGCTAACTTCGAGTCTTATCGTTGGCCTTTCCGCATACGAGGGCCTCTGACGGCTTCATCTTTGCCAGCGAGGGGATCGAGGACCCGTTCGCCTGCTTGACGGGCGCTGAGGGGTTCGATAGCGTAAAGTGATCGTGAGGCGCGCGGTGAACAAGCGGTGAGAATATTGTTTGTGGCATCGGAGGGGCTGCCGTTTTCGAAGACGGGCGGCCTGGCGGACGTGGTGGAGGCACTGCCAAAGGCGCTCGTAGCGCAGGGCCACGAAGTGGCGGTGGTGTTACCACGGTACCGCGGCACGAAGGTGACGGCGGAGGTGATGCCGAGCTTGACGATTCCGATGGGTGGGACGCGGCTGCGTTTTCCCGCGATTGGCGACGGCACAACGCTGAATGGCGTGCGCTACTACTTTGTGGACGATGCGGTCTACTTCGATCGCGAAGGACTGTATGGCGGAAGCACCGGCGATTATCCGGACAATCCGGAGCGGTACGCGGAGTTTTGCCGGGCGGCGATCGAAGTGGCGAAGCATGTGTGGCCGGCGGATGTGATTCATTGCCACGACTGGCAGACGGGACTGGTGCCGGTGCTGCTGCGGACTTCGTACAGCGATGACCCGCTCGTGAAAGATCTTTCGGTGGTTTTCTCGATTCACAACATGGGATATCACGGGCAGTTCGCGAAGGATGTGCTGGAGCGCGTAGGAATTCCTCAGATTGTGTTTCATCCGGGCGGGATGGAGTTTTTCGGGTACGTTAATTTTTTGAAGGGCGGCCTGGTGTATTCGGATTATTTGACGACGGTCAGCCGGAAATACGCGGAAGAGATTCAGACGCCGGAATATGGACATGGACTGGATGGCGTCGTGAGAGGGCGAGCAAACCGGTTGGTCGGAATTTTGAACGGCGTGGATTACACGGCGTGGAATCCGGAGAAAGATAAGTTTATCGCCGTGAAGTATTCGGCGAAAGACCTGAGCGGCAAGCAGGTTTGCAAGAAGGACCTGCTGGAAGTGTTTGGATTGCCGCTGGAGCATATGGGCCGTCCGTTGATTGGAATCGTGTCGCGCTTCGCGGACCAGAAGGGATTCGATTTGATCGCGGAGAGAGCGCACGAATTGATGCGCGAGGATCTGGTGCTGGTGGTAGTGGGGACGGGCGAACGCAAGTACGAAGACTTGTTCCGGGCGCTCGAGAAAGCGTATCCGGGGCGCGTGGGCGTCAAAATCGCCTATGACAATGCGCTGGCGCACAAAGTCGAGGCGGGGGCGGACATTTTTCTGATGCCTTCGCGGTATGAACCGTCGGGGTTGAATCAGATGTACAGCTTGAAGTATGGTACGGTGCCGATAGTGAGAGCGACCGGCGGGCTGGACGACAGCATCGAGCCGTTTGACCTGGAACACGGGACAGGGACCGGGTTCAAGTTCAAGGAATATACGGGCGAGGCGCTGTTGTTCGCGGTACGGCAGGCGCTGCATCATTACATGGACGAACGAATCTGGAAGCGCATCCAGTTGAATGGGATGGCCAAGGATTTTTCCTGGAAGACGCCCGCCGGGCAGTATGCGAAGCTGTACGAGGCCGCGCGGGCCGCTCGTGGATTGTCCCCACTCGCGCAAAGTGCAGAAAAAGCGGCGCAGGCTTCTGGGCAAGCGGGACGAAACCAAAAGCCTGTTGGAACATCTAATTAAATTGATCTGAGGAGAAAAAAGCGGATGCCCGCCGGGTGCGGGTAAGCCGCTGAGGACAAAGAACATGGCGGACAATACAATTCAGTCAGCAACCGATGGAAATTTCGAAGCGGAAGTGCTTACGGCGAGCAATTCGCAGCCGGTGATGGTGGATTTCTGGGCGGAATGGTGCCGTCCATGCCACATGCTCGCGCCGACGGTTGCGGAAATCGCTCACGACTACGCGGGGAAGCTGAAAGTGATGAAGCTCAACGTGGATGAAGCGATGAACTCGGCGGGACGGTATCGCGTGCAGGGAATTCCGACACTGCTGCTGTTTAAGAATGGGCAGGTCGTCGAACAGATTGTGGGAGCCGTGCCGAAGGAGCAGATTACCAAGGCGCTGGAACGACACATCGCGTAACTTTGGAAGGGAAATGCGGGGCGTCTCGACTGCTTTGAGGCGCCCTGTTTTTTTGTGCCGTCGTTTGGGCTACCGCTGCGGACAAAAGTCCTGACATAATCTTCGCGCCGGGTTCGATTGAAAATTTGCGGCGGAGGAAGAGTGGGGCAACCGCGGGGCTCGCAGGCGGAAGGGCGGGATCCATTCTCTTCAGAGGACGTACCGCCTAAAGTCGATTCGCGGGTCTTCTTCTGGTGCCTGATTTTGGCCCTCGGGCTACTGCATGTGTGGACGCACCGCAACGACGTAACGCCGGACAGTATTTCCTACATCGAAATTGGCTGGGCCACGGCGCGCGGCGGCTTGCATCAGGTTGTCAACGCGTACTGGAGCCCGCTGTATCCTTTTCTGTTGAGTCTGGTCTTCCGGCTTTTCCATCCGACCGCGCAGTGGGAATTTACGGCGGCGCATCTGCTGAATTTTGCGGTTTATGTTGCGAGCTTAGCGTCGTTTGAAGTTTTTCTCAAAGAATTGACTCTCGGACGGCGAGGTGGCGGCGAATCATCGGGGGTTATTTATCCGGTTTCTTCGCGAGCCGTGTTGGTATGGGGATATCTCTTCTTTCTGTGGTCCAGTTTCTTTTGGCTGGGCCCCGAGTGGGTAACGCCGGATCTTTGCCTCAGTGTGGTGGTTTTTCTTGCGACCGCGCTGCTACTACGCATCCAACGAGGCCGCGGAAACTTGTCCGTGTTCGCCTTTCTTGGGGCGCTGCTTGGCCTCGCGTACATGGCGAAAGCGGCGATGTTTCCGTTGTCATTCGTTTTCCTATTCAGCGCTTTCTGTCTGTGCCGAATCGCGGGGGCTTCTGTTCGCGCTGCTGCGATTCGAACGCTGCTGGCGGGAGGAGTGTTTGCGGGCTTCGCGCTGCCCCTTGTGCTGGCGCTTTCGGTAGCAAAAGGGCGGCCGACGTTTGGGGATTCTGGGCGCATCAACTATATCGAATTCGTGAATCAGGCACCGAGGTCGGTGCACTGGCAGGGTAGCCCTGCCGGGACGGGCACTCCGCTTCATCCAACACGAAAGATTTTTGCAAATCCGGACGTGTACGAGTTCACCCATCCTGTGCTGGGTTCGTATCCACCGTGGTACGACCCGTCCCACTGGTATGAGGGCGCTCGCCCACATTTTGTACTGAGAGACCAGATGGCGGCGCTTTTCAGGGCTGCGAACGTGTACCTGAAGGTCTTTTCAAAGAGCGGAGTGCTGTGGGTCGTTCTTGTGGCGGTGCTGGCGCTCGGCAAGAACAATCTGGCATGGGCAGACTCGCCGCGCGGCAAATGGCTCGTTATTCTTCCGCTTGTTGCTCCGCTCGCGATGTATGCGCTCGTCCTGGTTGAGTTTCGCTACGTCGCTCCCTACGCGTTGATGTTGTTGTTGTGGAGTTTGTCGAAGCTCGGGATTGTTTCAGGCGCGAAACCAGTCCCGCTCGAACGACTCCAGCGGGTCATGCTCCTGGTTCCGGCCCTTGCCATATTCTGGGCCGTCGCGAACGATCTGGTTGCTGTGATTCGAAACAAACCTTACGAGCCATGGGTTGTCGCGCAACAACTTCGCGCCATCGGTATTCCAGCGGGGACGGACGTGGGTTATGTCGGGACAGGTTTGGACGCTTACTGGGCGCATCTGGCGGAAGTGCGGATCATTGTTGAAGTTCCAGACGGCGAGGAGCCGCGTTATATGGCTGCGGATGCTGCGCGAAGGCAGCAGGTTCTGGCACTGTTCTACTCGGTTGGGGCGAGAGCCGTAATTACCAGGAATGCCGCCGTTGCGAAATCCGATGACGGATGGCGGCCGATTCCGGGAACGCAACATTTTATCTGGCAACAGCCGTGGCTTATCGCGGCGCCGGAGAAGAAATGAAAAGTGTGGAGAGAGTGAGACGACGAAAGCCATGACGACTGGTCCATCGGAATCCAAAATGCGGTGCCACTGGGCGGCGAATGAGCTGAACATTCCTTATCATGACGAGGAGTGGGGAGTGCCGGTGCACGAAGAGCACGCCTGGTTCGAATTCCTGATCCTGGAAGGAGCGCAGGCGGGGTTGAGCTGGGACACGATTTTGAAGAAACGCGCGCGGTATCGTGAAGTGTTTGACGGATTCGATCCTGCCAAAGTGGCGCGCTATGACAAGAACAAAGTCCGCGCACTATTGCGCGACGCGGGAATCGTGCGCAATCGGCTGAAAATCGAGGCCACCATCAGCAACGCCCGCGCATTCCTGGAAGTCCAGAAAGAGTTCGGAACGTTTGACGCCTACATCTGGCGCTTCGTCGGGGGCCGGCCCAAACAAAACGCGTGGAAAACCCACAAGCGCGTCCCGGCAAAAACTGAGGAATCCGACACGCTCAGCAAGGATTTGCAGAAGCGGGGATTCCGGTTTGTTGGATCGACGATTTGTTATGCGCTGATGCAGGCGACAGGGATGGTCAACGACCACCTGGTCTCCTGCTTTCGTTTTGCGCAACTTAAGAAGTAGAATCGCCAATGAATAATCCAACTGCGCCTTCCCCAGTCTGATTGGCTTGGTATTTTGGCTGGTGACGCGAGGGTCTGCGCGCCCTCCCAACGTCTAAGTTGCGCTTGCTTGCGTTGCGGGCGGGGCGAGCTTACGATTAGAACCTGCCGTTTCCTGGTGCTTCCAAAGCAGTAAAGGCGCAGTGATCGTTGAGCCGCTGAAGTGTGGCCGAAGAGAGGGCCTGGATGAAATCGGTCGTAGTGGTGGGCGCGCAATGGGGCGACGAAGGCAAGGGGAAAGTCGTCGACTATCTTTCCGGTTCCTTTGACTACATTGCCCGCGTGGCGGGCGGGCACAACGCGGGGCACACCGTAATCATCGGCAAAGACCGCTACGTGTTGCAACTCATACCTTGCGGAATCTTGCGGCCAAAGCAGCACGCCGTGATTGGAACGGGGACGGTTGTAGATCCGGCGGCGCTGGTGGCGGAAATTGCGACGCTCTCTAAGGCCGGGATAGATGTGAAAGGGCGCTTGCACGTCAGCAATCGCGCGCACCTGATTTTTCCGTATCACCGTGAACTGGATAAAGCCGCGGAAGGCGCGCGAGGTGCGAACAAGATTGGCACAACTTCGCGCGGGATCGGGCCGGCTTACGAAGACAAGATGGCGCGGCGCGGGCTGCGAATGTGCGATTTGCTGGAGCCGGAATTGTTTCGAAAGAAAGCGGCGCACGTGGTGGCGGAAAAGAACCGGCTGGCGAAGGGCGCGTACGGAGCGGACATTGACTTTTCGCATGAGGTCGAAGAGACGCTGAAGCTGGGCGAAAAGATTCGAGAGTATATTTGCGATACAGCGGAACTGCTGAACCGCGGCCTGGACGAAGGAAAGTCTGTGCTGTTCGAAGGCGCTCAGGGAACGATGCTGGACATCGACCACGGGACGTATCCCTACGTAACCTCTTCGAGCGCGACCAGCGGCGGCGCGGCGACGGGCGTGGGCGTGCCGCCAACGAAAATCAAGCATGTGCTGGGAATTTCGAAAGCATACACGACCAGAGTGGGTGGAGGGCCGTTTCCGACGGAGATGCCGGATCTCGACGCCAAGGAAGTGCGCGAACGCGGGAAGGAATTTGGCGCGGTGACCGGGCGTCCACGCCGGTGCGGTTGGCTGGATTTGCAGGTGCTGCGCTACGCGAAGATGATCAACGGAATCGATTCGCTGGTGATCACCAAACTGGACGTTTTTGATACGCAAAGGGAAATTCAAGTGTGCGTGGGGTACAAGTATAAGGGGGCGCCGCTTAAGGAAATGCCTGCGTTGGCCGAAGAATACGAGCACGTCACGCCGGAATACAAGACGCTGCCGGGATGGAATGAGACGACTTACGGCGCGAAAGACGGCACGAAATTGCCGAAAGCGGCGATTGAGTATCTGCGGTTTATTTCTGATTTTCTGCAGGTCGAAATTGGAATGATTTCGACAGGTCCGGAACGGGATGCGACGATTGTGCCGGCCGGGACGCTGCTGGCGCGGTGGTTGTGAAGGGAATTTAAACGCAGAGACACACAGTTCGCAGAGAGAAGATAGGAAGAGCAGACAAAGACGACCGGGCTAAAGCCCGCCGTTACGAAACCTCACTCATGCTCAGCTACGAGCAAGCCCGGAACAAAGTCATCGAACAAGTTGGGAAGAGGAAAGGACCGCGCGCGACCGCGGTTACGAGCGTGTGGGATGCGCTGGGATTGGTGTTGGCCCAAGAGGTAAAGACGGATCGCGCGTATCCGCCGTTTGACCGCTCGACGCGCGACGGGTATGCGGTGCGTTCAAAAGAAACTGGGCCGGGCGCCCAACTGAAGTGCGTCGGAGAAATCAAGGCCGGCGATACCGTTCAGGAAGCGCTGGCGGCGGGGACTTGCTGGCAAATTATGACCGGCGCTGCCGTTCCGTTAGGCGGAGACGCGGTGGTGATGATTGAGCATACCAGCCGGGAAAGGGAGTTCGTGCGGTTCGAACGAGCGGCGCAGCCGGGGCAGAACATGGTGCCAAGGGGAAGCGAGGCGGCTGCAGGCCAGATCATTTTGAGGCCGGGAACAAGGCTGGGTTATGCGGAGCTGGCGCTGGCGGCGCAAGTGGGCGCCGTAGACCTGCAATGCGCGAAGCGGCCTCGTGTAGCAATTCTATCGACTGGAGACGAGGTAGTGCTGGTCGATGAGGCTCCGGGAGAGTTTCAGATTCGAAACAGCAACAGCGTCTCGCTTGCCGCGCAGGTTCGCATTGCCGGTGGCGAGCCGGTGGTGCTCGGGAATGCGGCGGACCGCATCGAAGACCTGGGAGAGAAAATGGAGCGCGGGCTGAAAGAAGATGCGTTGGTATTGTCGGGCGGCGTCTCGATGGGAAAGTATGACCTCGTTGAAAGCGTGCTTGAAGCCATGGGGGCGGAGTTTTTCTTTGATGCAGTGGCGATTCGTCCTGGAAAGCCGGCGGTTTTTGGAATTTGCAACGGTAAACCCGTGTTTGGGCTGCCGGGGAATCCCGTTTCAACGATGGTGACGTTTGAATTGTTCGCGGCGCCGGCGATTGATCTGTTGAGCGGTGCTGAAGCGCGGACGTTACCATTGCTCGAGGCGCGGTTGGCGGAAGCTTTGAAAGAAAAGCCGGGACTGGCGCATTTTTTGCCGGCGCGCGTTGAGTGGAGGGAGGCGGTTCCGGAAGTGAAAGCATTGAAGTGGCAGGGCTCGGGTGATATTGCGGCGCTGGCGAAGGCGAATTGCTTCCTGGTTTTGCCCGCGGACCGAGAGAAGATAGAGATTGGCGAGAGAGTTTCCGTGTTACTAAGGAAGGATGTCGTCTAGGCGCACGGGCATGGCGAAGCTGTCGCATTACGGAAGACGCGGCGAAGTGCGGATGGTGGACGTGTCCGAGAAAGCAGCAACGACACGGACGGCCGCTGCGCAGGGCTTCGTGAAGATGAGCGCGCGCGTTGTGAGTGCCGTGCGGCGGCTGAAGAATCCGAAAGGGAATCCACTGGAAGTGGCGCGGATCGCGGGAATTGCAGCGGCGAAGAAGACCGCGGAGTGGATACCTCTTTGTCATCCACTGCCATTGACGCACATTGATGTGACCGCACGGCTATGCCAAAATGGCGTGGAAGTGCAATCCACAGTGACCACGACTGCCCAGACGGGCGTGGAAATGGAAGCCCTGGTCGCCGTTACCGCCGCGGCCCTCACAGTTTACGACATGTGCAAAGCCCTCGATAAAGGAATGGAAATCACGGACATCGTGCTCACCGAGAAGACCGGCGGCAAGAGCGGGGACTTCCATCGGCGGAAGTCTGCGAAGAGGCGAGGGCGATGAGTTCGGCGGGGCACAAAACGATAAAGCTGCTGCTGGCCGACGATAACCCACTGGTGCGCGATTTGATCGTGAAGGGACTTGAGCATTTCTGCGAGGTGGAGGTGTCCACGGACGGAGCAGACGCGCTGCTGAAAGTCGTGGATGCGCCTCCGGACGTGATTCTCTGCGATTACAAGATGCCGGGATTGGACGGCAGGCAGCTTTTCGAGAAGCTGCGTGCCCGCGAGTCAACCCGGCACATTCCATTTCTGTTCATGGCCAGCCGGCCGGACATTGAAGAGAGACTGAGGCCGCTCGTGGATGGCGTCGAGGATTTCATTCCCAAGCCATTTTTGATCAAAGATTTGGTGCGCATCACCAAGAAAGTTGTCGATCGCCTGCACCTCGAAAAACTGCAGAAGAAAGCGTCACGGCCGGGAGTCATTCAGGGACGGCTGGAAGAGATGAGCATGATCGACCTGATGCAGTCGCTGGAGATGGGGCAGAAGTCGTGCCGGCTGATCGTGCAGCAGGGCGGCGCGCAAGGCGAGCTTTATTTTGCGAGCGGGCAATGCCGCGACGCGAAAATCGGAAACGTCGTAGGCGACGACGCCGTTTACAAGGTGGTGCTGTGGACGGCGGGGGAGTTTGAGATTGATTTCAATGCCGCGAATGCGTCGACAAAAACGACCACCACGCGTAATACGACCGGACTATTGATGGAAGCGATGCGGTTGATGGACGAAGCCAATCGCGATACGGTCGAGACGCCATGAGTCTCGCGACGAAATCTTCCTGATGCGCGTAGCGGTCCTTACTATCAGCGACTCGGTAACAAAAGGCGAACGCGAGGATTTGTCCGGCCCCGCCGTTGTGTCGTTCTGCCGCGGACTGGGATGGGAAATTACGTCGACGTTGCACGTTTCGGACGATCCCGCAGCTATCCGCGAGCAGATGCGTGCCGTGGCCGATTCCGGACGAGTGGACGTGTTGTTGACCACTGGCGGAACGGGGATCGGGCCGCGGGACAACACGCCGGAAGCGACACAGGCGGTGGCCGACCGGATTGTACCTGGACTTTCCGAAGAGATGCGGCGCAAGGGTCTGGAGCACACACCGACGGCCGTGTTATCGCGCGGTACGGCGGCGGTGCGGACTAAAACACTTATTGTAAACCTGCCGGGGAGTCCGAAAGGCGCCGTGGAATCACTAGAAGCGGTAGCGCACCTGTTGCCCCATGCGGTGAAAGTCCTCCATGGAGCACGGCACGACTAGCCCAAGTTCGTCACTGAGAGGGCCAAAAGAGGGTTAAGTCCTTTGAAATCAGTTTAGGCTATGGCCGAGTCTGCACTACATTTTTGAATCTGAATCGGCTCTAAACGTTCCGGCAGTTGAAGTCGTAGCTGCTGA